>Ga0302314_10009862_pt1 | contig 16840 bp, 18 predicted proteins | sample III_Palsa_N2_3_FD_200533 | JGI IMG/M metagenome (GOLD analysis project Ga0302314, IMG submission 200533) | Peat permafrost microbial communities from Stordalen Mire near Abisko, Sweden - III_Palsa_N2_3 | ecosystem: Environmental > Terrestrial > Soil > Palsa > Peat permafrost | place: Sweden...
GGAGTCGGTGCTGCAGGCGGCGGTCGAGGTCTTCAACGAGCGCGGCTACGACGGGGCCAGCATGGAAGATCTGTCCAGGCGCCTGGGCATCGCCAAGTCGGCGATCTACCACCACGTCTCGGGCAAGGAAGAACTGCTGCGGCTGGCCCTCGACCGGGCGCTCGACGGCTGGTCGGAGGCGGCCGAGCGCGCCCGCGAGCTGGACGCGCCCGCCATCGACCGGCTCGAGATGCTCGTCCGGGGCACGGTCGCCGTGCTCGAGACCCAGCTGCCCTACGTCACCCTGCTGCTGCGGGTCCGCGGCAACACCGACATCGAGCGGGCCGCGCTCGACCGCCGCCGGTCCTTCGACCGCCTGGTCGCGAGCCTGGTGAAAGAGGCCGAGCGGGACGGCGAGGTCCGCGCCGACGTCGACCCGAAGGTCACCGCCCGGCTGCTGTCCGGCATGATCAACTCGGCCGTCGAGTGGTACCGGCCCGGTAGCCAGCCCAACGCCCCGGTCTCCCCGGTTTCCCTGGCCGACGCGATGTGCGCGATCGCGTTCGACGGGCTGCGGGTGCGACGGTAGTCCTCTGTTACGCCGCTGAACGCCATGATCACGAAGGTTTTGTTCCTGGTGAAGGATCGATGGCGCTATGGCGCCCTTTTTCTTTCGTGATCACGCCCGCGACCGGTGGCACCGGCCCGAGGCGTCAGCTCAGGCCCAGGCCGCGGCGTCCGGTGGCGTTGAGCTCGTCCTCTCCGAAGCGGCCGGCCCAGCCGCGCTCGTAGTTCTCGCCGGGGAAGTCGTCGGGGCTTGACCCGGTGCGGAACGCCTCGCGGACCCGGGCGGAGTAGCGCTCGTTGCGCGGGCACCAGGGCGCGGCCGGGATGTACATGACGTTGCCCCAGCCGCGCTGGTCGGTGACCGGGGCGACGCTGTGGATCATGTCGCAGTGCCACCAGACCGAGTCGCCCGCCTTGACGTCGGGGATGCCGGAGAGCGCCCGGAGCGGCAGCGGGTGCCAGGTCTCGCTGGCCGGGAAGGCCCGGTTGACGGTGACGCCGCACATGTCGTCGTCGGGGACGTCGTCGAGCAGGGGGCGGAGCATGAGGTAGCCCATGGCCTCGGGGATGGGCACGGTGTGCAGCACGCCCTGGTCGTGGTCCATGTCGGACAGGGCGGTCCAGCCCTGGAAGGTGCGGAACGCGGAGCACGTCGTGGTGCCGGGGTACTGCACGCCGGCGGTGCGGTAGGCGGCGTCCCACGGGTCGTACCGCTCGACGGTGCCGTCGAACAGGTGGCGGAAGGCGCGCTGATAGTCCTGGGTCATCCACAGGTCGAGGTTTCCGGGGTCGAGGTGGGTGCCGAGCCCGGCCGAGTCGGCGCCTTCGGGACGGCGGCGGATGCGGTCGGGGTAGAGCGAGTCGCGGCCGGGATCGAACCAGCGCACGCCCTCGGACTCGCTGGTCCACTGGGCGTTGAGGAAGGCCTGGACCCGGGCCATCCGGTCGCTCTGGCGGGCCCGCATCTGCGGCCGGGACCAGTAGATCGGGTAGATCTCCGGCCGGGAGCCGACAGTGCCGAAGAAGTCGTCGGCCGGTCCCTGGTAGTTCTCGAAGAACCGGTTGGTCTCGGTATAGTCGAGGATTTCCTGGTCCCAGCCCAGGGCCTGATCGCGGTCGAAGTGCCCGCGCACGACCAGGCAGCCGCGGCGGCGGAGCGCGGCGAGGTCCTCGGGCGCGACCGTGCCGGCCTCGATATCGGCGTAGTCGATGACCGGCCAGACCGTGGCCCCGCGGGCCTGGTCGGCGGCGATCTCCTCGACCCGTGCCCGCACCCGGTCCTCCATCACGGCGAACACCTCGTTCACCGAGCGGCCCGACGCCGCGATCCGGGCGCGCAGCGCGGCCTTGACCTCGCGGATCGCGGCGGGCAGGTCGTCCGGCGGGGTCGGCCAGTGCGGCAGCTCTGTCCCGGTGGCGGTCGTGGCGCGGGTCATGACGGCTCCTTCTGGTGAGGACTCCTTACTTGAATTTCAGCCTACGAGTGCTTCCGCCTTTAGACAAGACTCCTGACTAGAATGAGGAGGGTGACAGGGACCGATGACGCTCCGCCCGCGACGGCAACTGGGGCGGCCGGGGTGGGTGAGGCGATCGAGGCAGGCGAGTTGGCTGGGACGGCCGGGGCAGGTTGGGCGGTGACGGCGGCGAAGCCGTCGCTTGAGCTGCTGCGCGGGCTCAGCGATGAGCACGTCCTGCGGGCGCTGCTGGCCCGGGACCGGATGACCCGGGCCGAACTGGCCGCCTACACCGGGATCTCCAAGCCGACGGTGGGGGAGAGCGTCCGTCGGCTGGTCGAGGCCGGAGTGCTGGCCGATACCGGTGAGCGCACCACCGGCCGCGGCCGGATCGGCTCCTACTACGCCCTGGCCGCCGAGGTCGGGTGCGCCCTGGCGGTGAGCGTGGCCCCGGAAGGCGTCGTCGCCGAGGTCGCCGACGCCCGCGGCCGGGTCCTGGCCCGGGCGTCCGGAGCGGTCACCCGTCCGGCCCGGTCTTCGCAGGTGGCGAGCGCCCTCCGGCGGGTGGCCGAAGAGGCCGCCGGGCAGGCGCCGTCGCCGGTGCGGCTGGCCATGGTCAGCGCGGCCGACCCGGTCGACCGCGCGTCCGGGCGCACCGTGCAGGTGCCCGACGCGCCCTTCCTCCTCGGCGAGCTTTCCCCGGCCGATGCCCTGGCCGGCGTGGTGCACGGACCGGTGGTCGTGGACAACGACGTCAACTGGGCCGCCCGGGCCGAACGGGACGCGGTCGGGCAGGCCTGGACCGACGTCGTCTACCTCTACCTCGGCCAGGGCCTGGGCGGCGCGATCATCAGCGACGGGCAGGTCCGCCGGGGCAGCGGCGGCATCGTCGGCGAGATCGCCCACATGATCACCGTCGGCCCGGACGGCACCGCCCAGCGCTTCCTCGACGTATTCGGCGTGCTCGGGCTGCGACACCCGGCCTCGACCGCCATCGACGTCGACGCGCTCACCGCGGCCATCGTCGGCGCGGAGGCCGTCGGCGACGGCCCGGTCGATGGCGACGGGACGGTCGGTGGCATGGTCGGTGGCACCGGCACCGGCACCGGCACGGTGCTCGCGGCGCTGGTCCGGGCCATCGGCGGTGTCCTGACCAGCGTCACCGCGCTCTGCGACCCCGAGCTCGTGGTGCTCGGCGGCCCCTGGGGCAGCCGGCCGGGGGTCGTCGACGCCGTGCGCGCCGCCGGCGTCGGCCTGCGGCGGCCGGTCGAGATCCGCGCCGCCGTCGTGACCGCGCACGCGCCCCTGGCCGGCGCCCGCACCGCCGCGGTCCGCGCCCTCGGCGACTCGATCGTCGACTACCGCCGCACCCTCGCCCCGGCCGGAAATCGTGTCCGGAATGGGGCGGTCCCGCGTCGGCTGGCTCAGCGCGCCTCCGGTACCCCATGATCGCGAAGGATCTGTTCCTGGCGAAGGAAAAACATCTCATAGGTATGCGAATCCTTCGTGATCACATCCGCGACCGGGGATCGTGTCCGGAATTAGCTGACCGGGTAGCGGGCCGACGACGAATTCGCGTTCCCGGGCTCATCACGCGCGCCTCTGCTCTCGCGCAGCACCTGGAAACCCACCCGGGCCACCATGTCGGGAATGCGCCGCACCGCCTGTATGTTTTTCGCCCGCGCCTCGTCCGAGAGCCTTTCCCAGGGCACGAGGTAGGGACGGGTGCGACCGTCCCTGGCCGGCCCGACCTGGTACCCCGCGGCCGCGCGCTCCTCCATCCAGCGCTCGTGCTCCAGCCGGGCCAGCAGCTGCAGCTCGCCGTCGTCGAAGGCGAAGTCGAGCGTCGGATCGAAGGCCGGCACCATGAGGCAGCCGATTGTGGCCAGCTTCTCGCCGATCTGCCGCGCCTGGGCGCGGTTGGACTCCTTGAACTCCTCGGGCAGCTCGTCCCAGGGGCCGAGCGAGACAGTGGCGCGCGGGACCTGGCCCCGGGTGCCGGCATGCGCGCCGGATTCATGGATGGCGCCGTAATCGTCGTGGATGGCCCGGGCCAGGCGCTCGGTGACCTGGGCGGTGACGTAGCTGGTGATGCTGGCCAGGATCCGGTCTTGCGAGATGAGCCGGGCCTTCATCCGGCGGCACTCGTGGAGTATGGCCTTGGCGTCGAGGAAGGTCTGCTCGGAACGGCGGTCGGCGGCCCGGCTGAGTACGTCCTGGCCGACCATGATGACGATCATGAAGATGAGCTGGGCCAGGGTGGACAGGAACGACATGAAGGCGAACGGGTAACGGTCGAACCGCTGGATGCCCAGCTGGGCCAGGACGATCCAGGCTACCTGGGTCCCGGCGGCCAGGTAGAAGGCCAGCATGGTGCCCAGCCGCCGCGTCAGCCAGGCCGCGATCCGGTCGTTGGCCGTCACCGCCTGGTCCTTGGCCTGGGGCGGTGCCTGCACCCGGTGCCGCTCGATCCAGGGATGCGGGCTCGACTCCAGCAGGCTGACACCGCGGCTGAGCGCCAGGTCGTGCTGGTCAAGATGTCCCTGCAGGTCAGCCACCTGCTGGAAGATCGCTTCCGCGTCCTCGTAGGTCTGCACGGCCCGGTGGTCGGCGGCCCCGCCGAGCACGCGCTGGCCCACCAGGATCACCAGGCACAGCACCAGCTGCACCACGTTGTCCAGGAAGAGCAGGAAGGGAAAGGGGTAAGGGTCGATCCGGTGCAGCGGCCCCCAGGTCGCCAGCGTCATCCACCCGCCGACGATCACAAGCGCCACGTAAAGCGCGGGCATCGAGCCCACCCACCGGGTCAGCGCGACCGCGATGGCACCGTTCAGGCCGATCTGCTCGTCCGCGACCGTCACCGGGACAGGCGGCAGGTCACTCGCGCGGCTGGCCCTGATCAAGAGCCCTCCTCGGGTAGCAAGGGATACAAGGCATAGAGAAGCTGTGCATCCCCCGGGGCAGGGTATACGGGACCTACCCACCTAGTGCGCCCGGTATGTCCACTTGTGTCGTGAACGAGTAAATCGATCATCGCGAATGAATGTGGATGGGCCAGGACGAGTGCGGTCAGGCCAGCCTGGCCGTCGAGGGCGATGATGACCGCTTGAGTCATAACCCGCCTCCTGCCCGGCGGCAAGATCGCCCGATGGCCAGATCCGGCACCTAATCGCCCGGTTTCGAGTGGGACCCGCGGGTAGCTGCCTTGCCAGTTGGGAGTTTGGGAGTGATGAACGTGCGCCGGTACCTGCTCGCCCTGGATATGGCTCCGCTGTCGTTGCCGCGAGGACTTGCTTTAGGCCTGGTCGCGGTGCTGGTGTCCGTCGCGCTGAGCGCGTGCGGCTCAGCTCCGGCGCGGGCGCCGGGAACGGCCTCGGTGGTGTCGGCGCCGGTGCGGATCGCGCATACCAGGCTCGGTGCCGTCGGGTACCGGGTCGTCGGGACCGGCCCCCCGCTCGTCCTGATCATGGGCTACGCCGGGACCATCGAGGACTGGGACCCCCGGCTGGTGCACGCCCTCGCCGCGCACCACCGGGTGGTGATGTTCGACAACTCCGGGGTCGGCGACACTCAGCAGCTGCCCCAGCCGTTCAGCATCGACGCTATGGCCGATCAGGTCAGCGCGCTGATCGACACCCTCGGGCTCGGCCGGCCGGACGTGCTCGGCTGGTCCATGGGCGGCATGACCGCCCAGGCCGTTGCGGTCCTGCACCCGGCCCAGGTCAGCCGCCTGATCCTGTGCGCCACCTACCCAGGGACCGGCCAGGCCGTCGTGCCCTCAGCGGCGGTCATCCCCGGGGCCAGGCTGGTCCTCTACCCCGACGCCGGGCACGCGTTCCTGTTCCAGGACTGGTCGCCCTTCGCCTCCCTCGTCAACTCGTTCCTGACCAGCCACCCCACCACGAAAGGGTAGGAATTCTCTGGGGAGGATCGCCCTCACGCGGTCCGTTCCCTCATGGAGGCCAAGCGCAGCCAGTCGTGCTCCAGGTAGCTCGGCAATAAGGCGCAGCGCGAGGCCACGCCCGGCCAGATCCGCGACGCGATCGCCCAATTCGCGAGCCTCGGCGCGGACGAGGTCATGCTCTACTGTCACGGCCGCGACCCCGGCCAGGTCGACCGCATCGCCGAGATCCTCTGAACCGTCCTCTGAACCATCCTGTAAACCACCGCGGCAACCCGACTACCCGGCCCGGCCCTCCACCTGGGCCGGGTAGTCGGCCAGGTCGATGTCGTTGGCGGCCCGGTCGCCGTACTTCATCATCAGGCCGAACGCCCGGGACCCGAGGAGCCAGTTGCGCCCGCGGATTCCCCAGGTGGTTGTCGGGGCCAGGAAGCGGCCGGTGTTGGGGTTGCCCGCGATCTTGGCGTAGCGGTGCATGATCTGGTCGTAGCGGGCGTAGGCGGCGGCGTGGTTCCCGCCGGCTACCGCCAGCTCGCCGGCCAGCACGTAGGCGCCGACCACGGCGAGTCCGGTGCCGAATCCGCCCAGGGTGCTGGCGTACCCCGCGTCGCCGACCAGGGCGACGCGGCCGGAGGTGTACCGGCCCTTCATCCGCACCTGGGCGATGGCGTCGAGGTAGAAGCCGTCGAGGCGGTCGAGCTCGGCCAGCATCGACGGCACCTCCCCGCCCATGCCCGCGAACTTCTCGGCGATCAGCCGCCGCTGCGCGGCGACGTCGCCCCCGATGCCGTCCAGTTCCGGAGACGCCAGCAGGTACAGGTGCGACCCCTTGGACCCGCCCCGGGCCGCCATCCGGCCGGGCGCGTTCCAGGCGCGGGCGGTCACCCGTTCGCGTCGCCCGGGGTCGTGGCCCCAGCCGGGCGCGCCGGCGACGCAGTAGTAGTAGCCCAGGTGGTGGACGTAGTCCCGCTCCGGGCCGAAGGCCAGCCGCCGGACCCTGGAGTGGATACCGTCGGCGCCGACCACGAGGTCGAAGGTCCGCGCGGCGCCGCGCTCGAACTCGGCCCGCACGCCGCCGGCGGTCTCGGTCAGCGCGGTGATCGAGTCGCCGAATCGGTACTCGCAGGTCGCGGAGGTATGCCCGTACAGGATCGCGGTGAGGTCCCCGCGCAGGATCTCGACATCGCCGCCGGTGAACTCGCCCGGCATGACCGCCAGCTCGCGCCCGGCGGCGTCGAGGTACACGGTGTCGAACCGGCCGGTCCGCTGCCGCTGGATCTCCTCCCACAGGCCCATGCGCTCGAGCACGGTCCGGTGGGTGCGGCCCTTGAAGTCGACGGCCTGGCCGCCGGGCCGCGGGGCCGGCGCCTTCTCGACCACGGTGACCCGGAAGCCGTACCGGCTGAGCCAGTAGGCGAGGGCGGGGCCGGCGATGCTGGCGCCGGAGATGAGAACGGTCTGATCGCGCATATCGGCTTCCTAACTGCGTCTAGTGGACGCTAATTAGCGTATGGCGGACGCTGTTTTGCGTCAAGGCGAATATCCGCGAAGATGGGACCATGGCCGCACCCACCGCCCTCGACCTGCTGTGGGGCACCCGTCAGCCGTCCCGGCGCGGGCCGAAGCCGTCCCTGTCGCTGGAGCGGATCGTCGCCGAGGCGATCGGGCTCGCGGACGAGGAAGGACTGGCCAGCCTCTCGATGCAGCATCTGGCCGACCGGCTGGGCTGCGCGAAGATGGCGCTGTACCGCTATGTGCCGGGCAAGGCCGAACTAGTCGCGCTCATGGTCGACGCCGCGATCGGCGACCCGCCCCCGCCGCAGCCCCGGCCGGAGGACGAGCCGCCCGTGGCCCCCGCCGAGCAGCCGTGGCGAGCCGTTCTGCGGCTCTGGGCCATCACCATCTTCGGCCGCTACCGCCTGCACGCCTGGTCGATCGAGGCCACCGCGGGCGCCCGGCCCACCGGCCCGAACGAGATGGCCTGGATCGAGACCGCGCTCGCCGCCCTGGCCGGCACCGGCCTGACCGGCCCCGAACGGCTGGACGCGGTGGCCCTGCTGAACGGCCACGTCCGCAGCCTGGTCCAGGTCGCGCCCGCCGGCCAGGAGAATCTCGAAGCGGAGATCGCCCGTCAGATCGGCGCGGCCCTGTCCGCCCATCCCGACCGCTACCCGCAGGTCCTGGCCGCCTTCTCCGACTCCCCGCAGCAGGCCGGGCGCGACAACGCCCTGCGCTTCGGCATCGACCGCATCCTCGACGGCCTCGCGGCCCTCATGGCCACCCGCTCGGCCTGACCACCGCCCCCGCACCCCAGCACCAGGGCCGCGACCTCGTCCGGGCGGCTGAACCGGCCGGTGACCATTTGAACAGTCAGGCCATCCTCCACTGCCTCGTCGGCGCCGGTCGGCGCCGCGCTTCGCTCTGGTCGTCGCCCGCTCGCCGGGGTATACGTCACGTGACGGGACCTGGCCGCGAGATTGGATGAAGTCGTCCCTGGTAGTTGAGAGGCCAGGCTCGTCATTCATCAGCGCACCGGCGATGGCGGAGGAATCATGACTGACCACACGTACCGAGTGACCGAGATCGTCGGCACGTCACCCGAGGGGATCGAGGCCGCGGTCCGCAACGCCGTGGGCCGGGCCGGTCAGACCCTGCGGAACCTCGACTGGTTCGAGGTCACCCAGATCCGCGGCCAGATCGACGGCGACCAGGTCGCGCACTGGCAGGTCGGCCTGAAGGTCGGCTTCCGCCTTGAAGACGACTAGCTAGACCGAGATCCGCGCCTGCTGGCCTGATCGCGAAACTTTTAGCGTGCTATAGCGCATTATATCCTTCGTCGCAATCAAAGTTTTCGTAATCATGCTACTGGGCTGCGTCATCATCTGTCCGTGCTCACCATCGCCACCGCCGCGACCTCGGTCGGCCCGGCGACGCCCGCCAGGCCGTCATCACCGGCGCGGGCCAGTCCGCCCGCGCCCGGCCCGCCGTCCCCGCGGGCGAGCCAGCACCTGACCAAAAATTCAATCAGGGAGAACGGGCGCGGCCGACTCTGGTCCGCGCCCGTTTCTCTTCTCCGCGGGGAAGGCCGACGCCAAGCCGGCCGGTCGTTCATCAGGCGACTATCAGTCGTCAACCCCGCGCGCCTAGATTCCTGCGAGACAACCGGTTATCCGGTCGGCGGGTGAGGCGGGAGGTCTTGATGCATGAAGATTTGCTACTGGAAGAACTGGTCGAATTGGTCGATGACGTCGGCCGCCGCACCGGGACGATGGGCGAGCTCGCCGCGCACCGCTCCCCGGGGAAAAGGCACCGGGCGTTTTCGGCGTTTCTTTTCGACCCGGACGGGCGATTGCTGCTTCAGCGCCGGGCGGCGGCCCAGCACCGCTCTCCCGGCCTGTGGTCGAACAGCTGCGGCGGCCACCCGAGGCCCGGCGAGGCTCCCGTGCAGGCGGCCAAGCGGCGGATTACCGACGAGCTCCTCGTGCTGCCGGACGCCCTGGCGCAGCTGGGCACGATCACCTACCGGCTGACCGACCCCATGTCCGGACTGACCGAGCACGAGTACAACCACGTCTTCGTCGGCTACGTACTCGGCCCGCCCCTGCCCGACCCCGAGGAGGTGGCCGACATCGCGATGGTGACCGCGGCGGAGCTGCGCCAGATGCTGGGCCGCGAACTGTTCTCCGCGCGGTTCGAGGCCGTGGCCCAGGTGGCGCTGACCGGCGCGTCGGCCCTGCTGCCCGGGCTCGCCGCCGGAGCGTGAGCGTCATCGACGTCAGCCGCTGGGAGGCGGGCCTGAGCGGGCGGACGACCGTGCGGCAGGCTTGCCTGCCCCGGCTGAGCAGGTCGACCGGGCCGCGCGGTGGCTGACCCCGGTGTCGCCGGGTTACTTGCCGACCAGGCCCCGGGCCGATTCCGCGATGTGGCCGGCGTCGATCTCGGCCCAGGCGATCAGCTCCTCGCCCGTCCCCGATCCCGGCATGCCCCGGACCGCCAGGTGCTTCACGGCGAGGTTCGCGACGCCGTCGGCGACCAGGCTGGTGATCACCGCCGCGCCGAGGCCCCCTTCCGGGTGATGGTCCTCGGCCACGACGATCCGGCCGCCGGTCGCCGCGGCCGCGTCCCGCAGGGCGCCGGCGTCGATCGGCTTGACCGAGTAGCAGTCGATGACCCGGGCGCTGATGCCGTCCTGCTGGAGCTGATCGGCGGCCGCGAGGCACTCGTGCAGCGTGACGCCGGCCCCGATGAGGGTGACCTGGTCGTGGTCGCTCGAGCGGAGCGTCTTCGACCCGCCGACCGGGAAGGTCTCGTCGCTTCCGTACAGGACCGGGTAGGCGCCGCGGGTGGTGCGCATGTAGCTGATCCCGGCCTGGTTGACCATCTCGGCGACCAGCGCCACGGTGCTGGTCCCGTCGCTGGGGTACAGGACGGTGGACCCGTGGACGGCCCGGAACATCGCGAGATCCTCCAGGGCCATCTGCGACGGCCCGTCCGCCCCGATCTCCACGCCGGAGTGCGACCCGACGATCCGGAGGTTCACCCCGGAGATCGCGCCCATCCGGATGAAGTCGTACGCCCGGGTGAGGAACGCCGCGAACGTCGACGCGAACGGCTTGTAGCCGCGCACGCTGATCCCGGTCGCGGCCCCGATGAGCTGCTGCTCGGCGATGAACATCTCGAAGTAGCGGTCGGGGTAGGCGTCGGCGAACTCGTCGGCGTGGGTCGAGTTGTTCACTTCCGCGTCGAGGCCGATCACGAGCGGGTCCGCGGCCGCGACCGCGACGAGAGCGTCGCCGTACGCCTTGCGGGTCGCGACCGACGAGTCGCGGGAGTAGGACGGCAGGTCGGGGCGGGTCGCGCCCGGCCGCTCCGGGACCGGGCCGTCCGCCGGCTCCGGGCCGCGCACCCGGAGGTCGCGCTCGCCGCCGAGTTCGGCGATGGCTCGCTCGGCCATGTCCTCGGGGAACGGCTTGCCGTGCCAGCCGTTCTTGTTCTCGACCTCGGAGAAGCCCTTGCCCTTGATCGTCTTGGCGATGATGACCGTCGGACGGTCGCCGTCGGGCGCCGCGGCCGCGGTGAGCGCGGCGTCGATCGCCTCGAGGTCGTGGCCGTCGATGACGATGACCCGGGCGCCGAACGCCTCCGCCCGCTTCTCGTACGCCTCGGTATCCCAGCCGAGATCGGTCTCGCCGCGCTGGCCGAGCCGGTTGATGTCGGCGATCGCGACCAGGTTGGACAGCTTGTAGTGGGAGGCCTTGTCCAGCGCTTCCCAGATCGACCCTTCCGCGAGCTCGCTGTCACCGCAGAGAACCCAGGTGCGGTAGGGCAGCTTGTCGAGGTACTTGCCGGCCAGGGCGACGCCGACGCCGTCCGGCAGCCCCTGGCCGAGCGACCCGGTGGCGACGTCCACCCACGGCAGGATCGGCGTGGGATGCCCTTCGAGCCGCTGGCCGAAGCGGCGGTACCCGGTCATCAGCTCCTCGTCGGAGACCACGCCGACCGCCTTGAACACCGAGTACACCAGCGGGGACGCGTGCCCCTTGGAGTAGATCAGGTGATCGTTGTACGGGTCGGCCGGGTGCTCCCAGTCGTAGCGCAGGTGCCGGCTGACCAGCACCGCGAGGATGTCCGCGGCCGACATCGAGGAGGTCGGGTGCCCGGAGCCCGCGCTGGTGCTCGAGCGGATCGAGTCGACTCGCAGCTGGGCCGCGACCTCAGCGACGTCGTCTAGGCCGGGCTGATTGAGAGTGGTTGTCATGTGCGACCCTTCCTAGTGGGACGGCAGGTGATGCGTCGTTCAGGGCATGTCCGGGGTCAACTCACCCGAGACCAGCGGAGTCCGCAGGATGCTGGCGACATGATCCATCTCGCCGGGTCTACCCCCGCGAGATTCCCTAAACGCCCGCCCGGCACGGGTGGCCTCATGACCAGTGACCACGACGGGGTCTATACGGTGACAAATCCTTCGTGATCACGCCGCCCGCGTCCGGTGGTTCCGTTACCCCGCATCCGCGCGGGGGAAGGCCCGTCGGAACGGCCGCGGGACGGGTCGGCGACGGCCACGATGGCTCGCATGTCTCCCGTTTCGCAGGGCCCGGCCGGGCCCGACTTCAGCACCCGAATCGTTGCCGATGACGGTCAGGCCGCGGCCGAGGCCAACGACTATGACAGCTTCGCCGAGGCGTACTCGGCCCAGAACGAGTCCAGCCTCATCAACGGCTACTACTGCCGGCCCGCGGTCGTGGACCTGGCCGGGGACGTGGCCGGCCGGCGGATCCTCGACGCGGGCTGCGGCTCCGGTCCCGTGTCCGCGGCGCTGCGTGACCGGGGCGCGATCGTGACTGGCTTCGACTCGAGCGCCGGGATGCTGGAGCTGGCCCGGCGGAGGCTCGGCCCGGACGCGGACCTGCACGTGGCTGACCTGGGCGGTCCGCTGCCGTTCGGCGACGGCGCGTTCGACGATGTCGTCGCCGCCCTGGTGCTGCACTACCTCGAGGACTGGGCGGCGCCGCTGGCCGAGTTGCGGCGGGTGCTCAAGCCGGGCGGGCGGCTGATCGTGGCCGTCGACCACCCTTTCGCGATCGCCCTCATGGAGCGTGAAGCCGGGCTCAAGCCCGACTACTTCGCGACCCACAACCGGACCGAAGAGTGGACCATGGGCGGCCACACCGCCGTGATGAGCTTCTGGACCCGGCCCTTGCACGCGATGACCGACGCGTTCACCGCGGCCGGCTTCCGGATAGCGGTCATCAGCGAGCCGCCGCCGGCGCCCGGCGCCCGCGAACGGTTCCCCGAGATCCTCGCGGACATTCCCACGGCCTTCCTGTGCTTCCTGTTCTTCGTCTTGGAGGCCGGGTAACCACAGCTCGCCGGACACGATGTCCGCGAGCGTGATGGTCTCCAGGACGTCTGGCCCGAAAGCGCGGGCCGCGATCCACACCCGCCGCAGCGGCTCGGCGGGCCCCGGGTAGGTCACGTCCTCCGGGGGCTCGCCGTCCGCGCCAAGCAGCCGGCCGTCGATGGCCCGGATGACGTCGGCCAGGGAGATCTCAGCCGCGGGCCGGGCGATCCAGAAGCCGCCGCCAGGACCGCGCTTGCTGCGCACGATGTTGGTCCGACGCAAGGGTGTCAGGATGGTCTCAAGGAACTTGGCCGGGATATTCTGCGCCCGGGCGAGCTGCTCGCCGGTGAAGTAGCTGTCGGACGCGGCGGCCAGCTCGATCGCCACGCGCAGCGCGTAGTCGGCCCGTACGGACACTCGCATGAGAGTTATTATTCACCTTTCCGATCGGAATAGTAGAATAATAAGGGAACGGCCGCTGGCTGCGCGCCGTCAGCATATGTTGACGGCTTCCGGTTGTCAGCTTATGCTGACGCTTATGGAATCAGCACTCGCGGTCACCGAGGCCGCCGCCGGCAGCGACCCCGACACCGGGCTGCGCGCCGTGGCCGCCCTGCGGGCCCTCACCGAACGACTGGAGATCCTCCAGGTTGACAACGCGCGCAGGCTCGGCTGGTCCTGGCAGGACATCGCCACCCGGCTCGGCGTCACCAAGCAGACCGTGCACCGTAAGCACGGCGCGCGAACCGTGAGCCAGTGATGCTCATCTACCCCGATACCTTCACCGACGACGCCCGCACGATCCTGCTCCACGCCCGGGCGCACGCCGGCCGGCTCGGGCACGCTCACAACGGCGGCGAGCATTTCCTGCTCGCCCTCGCGGCCGCCGGCCTGCCGGTGTCAGCGGTCCTGCGCGAGAACGGGGTCACGGCTGAGGGCGTGGAAGAGGAAATCGTCCGCCTCGAGGGACTGGGACCGGCCGCTGGCCTGTTCGCCAGCCTCGACACCGGCGCGCTGGCCGCCGTCGGCGTTGATCCCGGGGCCATGCGCGACCGGATCGAGGCCTCCTTCGGGCCGGACGCCCTGGCCCAGGCCCGACAGGCTACCCAGGTGAAACCCCGGCGTCCCTCTGGGCTGCCCGTGGGTCCCGTTGGCCGCTGGCGCATCCGGCGCCACGTCCGGCACATGGCCCCGCCCGCTCCCGTCCCCCCGGCGCCGCCCGGTCTCTACCAGGCCGTCGGCCCCCGGCCCGCCGGGCACGCCCCGACGGACCCCGACGCCTGGGACGCCGTGAGCCAGAGCATCCACGAGATGATGATCCGCCACCACGCCCGCGTCCAGGCCGAGCACGTGGCGCTCGCCTTCACCGCCATGACCACCGGCCTGGTGCCGACCATCCTGTCTGCCCTCGGCACGTCGGCGCCGGCCCTGCGCGCCGCGATCGTCGAACGCGGCTGGCCGGCCGGCTGATCTGTCCCGGTCGCGCCGAGGCGGTCCACGCGACCGCCCAGCCGGACGGTGCGTTACCTGGTGACGCGGTAGGTCAGGTGCGTGACTCCGGGCGCGTCGATGACCCGGACGAGGTCTAGGCTGACGGCGCCGGGTTCGAGGCCGTCGAAGAGGCGGATCCCGCCACCGAGCACGACCGGCACCAGCTCGGTGGTGAGCTCGTCCGGCAGCCCGGCCCGCAGGCACTGCTGGATGACCGACGCTCCCATCAGGCGCACGTCCTAGGTACGCCTGCCGGTGATGACGGCCCCGATGCGGTCGATGAAGCCGTCGAAGGCCGCCGCGCTGACCGCGGACATCGTCATCCACGGGTAGAACCGGCTCGGGGTGGCACCGTCCTCGAACCAGGTGAACAGCTGAACCCGCTTGCCCCGCGCAAGTTTGTCATGTACTTTCCAAGTGGAAAGTACATGACGGAGGAGTCTCAATGCGTGACGTGGCGAGAGACCCGGCCGCCCTGGAACTGCTGCGGGTGCAGCGGAACCGGCTGGCCGACCGGATGCGGCCACCGTGGTGGTACCTGCCCGGCGCCGCCATCGCGTGGGCAGTGGCCTTCACCGGTCCCTTCAGCTTGCGGTACCTTCCCCGGGTGGACTACTGGGCCATCGGGGGCGTCCAGCTGGCGCTGTGGTGCCTGCTGCAGTGGGGCCTGACCCGGGCTACCGGCATCAAGGTAGGCCCCCGGCCCCTCCGCGTGCTGCGAGACGGCCTCTTCTACCACCGCCCGGGCCGCCCCGCCCTGATCGCGATACTCGTGGTGAGCCTGACCGCCGGCGAGATCGAGTTCCTGCTGATCCGCCACGGCCTGATCGCGGCCGCGATCGTCGCCATGGCCCTCGCGGTCGCGGTGCAGGTGACCCTCCAGCAGGCCTGGCTGGGGGAGATCCGCCAGGACCTGCGAAGCGGCGGAGGGGCGGCGTGACTGACGGCGTGACCGCCAAGCCGGACCCGCTCATTCACCCGATCACCCGGTTGTCGATCTGCGGGCTGCTCGCCGCCGGCGCGGACTGGGTCGAGTTCGCCGCGCTGCGCGACGCGGCCGGGATCAGCGACTCGGTGCTGTCCAAACAGTCCGTCGTCCTCGAAGACGCCGGGTACGTGCACGTCCGCAAGGGCGCGGTCGGCCGGCGGCCGCGCACCTGGTTCCGGCTCACCGCCGAAGGCCGCCAGGCCCTGGAGGGTCACCTGGCCTGGCTGGCCCAGCTGCAGGAGACGGTCTCGGCTAGCACAGAAGGCGCGCGCCCGGCCAGCACCACCGAAGGCGCGCGCCCGGCCCGGCCCCTGCTCGGCGATCGCGAGCAGCCCACCCGCGTACCGCCGCCCCTGCTGGGCCGCGCCTGAGCCGTTCCTGGCGACATCGCCGCGGATGCCCGTGACGGCCTGGATCGAGGTGCCGGACGCGTTCTAAGAAACGGCTTCGGCCTCGGCATCGCCCCGGCCGGGCCCGATGCGGCCGATCGTCTGCTCGCTCCAGGCCCGGATAGCCGCGGCCTGCCCGGGCGTGAGCGGGTCGAGGAAGCAGCGGCGGATGTTGTCGCCGTGCACGCGGATGGCGCTCTGAGCGGCCCGGCGGCCCTCGGCGGTCAGCCCGGTCCCGGTGCGGTGGCCGCCGGCCTCGCTGCCCGCCCGCTCCACGAGCCCGCGGTTCTCCATGCGGGTCAGCTGGTGCGAGACGCGGCTCTTCTCCCAGGCGAGCGACTCGGCCAGCTCGCCGACCCGCATCTCGCCGCCGGGCGCCTGCCACAGCGTCACGAGCACGCTGAACTCGGCCTTGGAGATGCCGCAGTCGCGCTGCAGGCCGCGCTCGAGCTCCCGGGCGAGCAGGCGCTGGGCCCGCGACCACGGCGGCGCCGACTACGGGCTGATCGACCTCGCCCGCCACCCGCTCGGCCACCTCGACGAGGGCGGGAACCCGAACCTGCGGCAGTACGAGCACGCGCACACCCGCGACTGGTCCGCGCTGATCGACGGCTTCGACGGCTTCGTGTTCCTCACCCCGGAGTACAACCACTCCTTCCCCGGCGCGCTCAAGAACGCGCTGGACTACGTGTACCGCGAGTGGAACGACAAGGCCGCCGGCATCGTCAGCTACGGCGGCTGGGCCGCCGGTGTCCGGGCCGCCGAAGCGCTCCGGCTCGTGCTCGCCGAGCTTCAGGTGGCCACGGTCCGGGCCCAGTGCGCCGTCCCCCTGATCCCCGCGTTCGCGACCGGAGCCTTCCTCCCGCCGGAGGGCCTCGACGCCTCCGTCCGCGGCATGCTCGACCAGGTGACCGTCTGGTCCGGCGCCCTGCGCGGCGTGCGCGAGGTCAGGGCGGCGGGCGTGGCGGCCTAAGGCGGGCAGGACGGGGCTGGTCAGCGTCGCCGCCTCCCGATCGGCCGGCGCGATCAGGGAGCCGGCGCGGATCTCAGCACGTCGAACTCGCAGCCGGGCGTGGCCGGGTCGAAGCCGTGCTCGATCAGCCAGCGGGCCGCGATCAGGCTGCGCAGCGACCACCACGCGCGGATCACGTCGAGGTCGACGGCGGTGCCGTAGCCGGCGAGGACATCGCCCAGGTGCTCCTCGTGCCCGAGTGTCAGGATGGCGAGGTC
>Ga0302314_10009864_pt1 | contig 16838 bp, 4 predicted proteins | sample III_Palsa_N2_3_FD_200533 | JGI IMG/M metagenome (GOLD analysis project Ga0302314, IMG submission 200533) | Peat permafrost microbial communities from Stordalen Mire near Abisko, Sweden - III_Palsa_N2_3 | ecosystem: Environmental > Terrestrial > Soil > Palsa > Peat permafrost | place: Sweden...
GCTGGTCGGGGGGCAGGAGGGGGAAGGCGGTGTGCTGCCAGGCGTGGTCGTCGGTGGCGAGTTGGGTGACGATGTGGCGGTAGCCCTGTTCCATGGCGTCGATCAGGCCGGGGGGGAACATGTCCTCGATGACGTCCCACACGACCCATAGGGTGCCGTCGGTCAGGTCCCAGAATTCGCAGTCGATGAGGGTTTGCGGGGTTTCCAGGGTGCTGTGGACGGGGCGGTCTTGCTGGCCGAGGAACAGGGCGCTGCCGATGGCGTAGGGGCAGACGGCTCGTCCGGGGGTGCGGCGGCCGGCGTTGAGGGCCTGGAGGACTTTGACGCCGCTCCAGTGGACGTGTTCGATGTCGGTGAGGACCTGGGCCTGCAGGCGGGTGGCGCGGTCGGTGAACGGTTCGTGGGGGCGCCAGTCGACTTCCAGGGGGTAGAGGGAGGCGAGGTTGCCCAGCAGGTCGGGCAGTTGGGGGTGCAGGGGGAGCCGGTGGGTGATCATGTTGTTGAGCAGGAAGTGCCGCGATCCGCTCCAGTGGGCGAGGACTTCGGCCTGGATGGCGGTCAGGACGTTGGTGGTGGACAGGCCGCGGGCGGCGGACTTGGTTGTGAGGGCGTCCCACAGGGGGGCGTCGAAGAGCATGTCGCGGCGTACCAGGCGGGAGCGGCGGCGGGGGTCGGCGCCGGGGGCCAGGGGCAGGTGGGGGGCGTCGGGCCAGTGGGGGATCCGGTCGGTCCAGTATTTCTTGGAGCGTTGGCCGAGTTCGGATTCCTCTAGGTCGGCCAGGGCCAGGACGCAGTCGCGGAAGCTGATGGTCAGGGGTGGGGGGGACCAGGTGGGGTCGCGGTGGCGCAGGAGCACGGTTTCGATGAACCGTAAGGTGGCGGGGGCGTCGCTGAAGAGGTTGTTGTTGTTGTGGTGCAGGCGGGCGTGGCCGTCGGGCAGGAGGGTGAGGCGGGTGTTGAGCCAGGGCCAGTGGTGGTGGTCGGGTTCGGTGCGTTCCATGGAGGCGCGGACGTCGTCCAGGGCGGCGGTGGCCTTGTCGGGGGGCAGGTGGCGCAGGTCCAGGACGGGGAGTTGGTAGGGGGCGGGGTCGCGGACGGTCTGCAGTTGCATGTCGTCGCGGACGGTGACCAGGTTGTGGCGTTGGTAGTGCAGTTCGGCGTTGATCGCGTCCTGGAGGCGTGCGGGGTCGACGGCGCCGATCTCGTACTCGAAGTACTGGTGCGGGCGTACGTGGTATTCGAAGCCCTCGCGGCTGCCGATCAGGAAGGATGCCTGCAGGTCGGAGGGGGGGAAGGGGTCGTAGAGGTGGTCGGGGTCGGGGGTGATGGTCGGGAGCGGGTGTTCGGTGGGGCGGTCGTGGCCCAGGTGGGCGAGCCAGGCCAGGAGTTGTGGTTTGTGCTGGGCGATGCGTTCGCGCAGGTCCGGTGTCAGGGCTCCGGTGGGGGCGGCGACCTGGAGTCTGTCTCCGTCCAGGAGTTTGAGGGTCACGCCGTTGCGGGCGAGTTCGTTGAGCAGGTGGGGGGCGTTGGTGGTGCCGGGTTCGCTCACAGCGGTCTCTCCTGGTCCACCGGCCGCCCGCGGTGGGCGGCCGGTACGGCTCGGCGGGTGCGGGGCACGGTCCTCGCGGGGCACGGTCCTCGCGGGGTTCGGCCTCCGCGGGGTTCGGTTCCCGCGGGTTTGAGCGCTCGCGGGTTCCTGCCCCTCGCGGGTTCCTGCCCCTTGCGGGGTTCGGTCCGCGCGGGGTGTGGGGGTCAGAGGGTGAGGACTTCGATGTCCTGTGGGTCGTGTTCCTGGTTTCCCTCGTGGGCCAGGACGCTCAGGGCGGTGAGTTGGTCGCAGACCAGTGCGGCGATCTGGGAGGCGGTTCCGCCGCCGAACAGGAAGCCGGGGGAGGCGTCGGTGGAGTAGGTGTGCAGGAGTCGGTTGCGTAGTTGCACGGTGGTCAGTGAGTCGAAGCCGATGGTGTTGAGGCGGGTTTGGGGGAAGGCGGGGCGCAGGGTGTCGCGGTCGCCGGGGCTCATGCCCAGGAGCAGGGCGACTTCGTCCAGGAGTTCGTCCAGGACTTTCTGTTGGGCCAGGTCGGGTTCGGTGAGGGTGAGTTGGGCCAGTTCCCGGGCGTGTTCGCGGTCGCGGTCGGTGGTGGGGGTGGGGGTGGGGGTGTGCGGGGCGAGGTCGTTGAGCAGGGTGTAGGGGCGGGTGCGGGCGGTGGTGGCGGCGAAGCGGGGCCAGTCGACGGTGGCCAGGCCCAGGTGCGCGGTGCCGTGGGCGGGTGCGGTGGCCAGGGTGTCGTGGGCCCCGGTGGCGGTCAGGCCGGTGATGCCGGCGGCGGCGTAGCGGGCGGTGAGTTCGGGGCGGGCGGCCATGCCCTCGTCGGCCCAGGGGCCCCAGGCGACGCTGAGGGCGTTGCGGCCCAGTTGGTGGCGGTGCAGGGCCAGGGTGTCCAGGAAGGAGTTGGCGATCACGTATCCGGCTTGTCCGGCGGCGCCGAACAGGGCGGCGACCGAGGAGTACAGCACGAAGAAGTCCAGGTCCAGGTCGGTGGTGTGCTGGTGCAGGTTCCAGGCGCCGCGGACCTTGGGGTCCAGTACGGGGGTCAGGTCGCTCCAGCGCTGCTGTTCCAGGACGGCCTCGTGGTTGGTTCCCGCGGCGTGCACGATGCCGCGCAGGGGCGGCAGTTCGCGGCGGGCGAAGGCGAGGAGCTGTTCCACCTGGGCGGGGTCGGCGATGTCCGCGCGGACCAGTTCGACGCGGACGCCGTCGGCGCGCAGCGCGGCCAGGGCTGGTGGCGCGGTGTCGGGCAGGGTGCGGCCGGCCAGCAGCAGGGTGCGGGCGCCGCGCGCGGCCAGCCAGTGGGCGGTGCGCAGGCCCAGCGCGCCCAGGCCGCCGGTGATCAGGTAGGCGGCGTCGGGGACCACCGGCAGCGGACCCCCGCCGCCCCCGCCGACCCGGGCGTCCCGGGTGTCCTCGGGGCCTTCGCCGTCCCGGGCGTCCCGGGCGTCCCGGGCGCCGTGGGTGTCGTGGGTGTCGGGGGTGGGGTGGTGGGGGGCGAGTCGGGCGTGGTACCAGTGGTTGTCGCGGACGGCGAGGTGGCCGGCGCCGCCCAGGGCGTGGGCGTGGTCCAGGATGTCGGGCGGGGGGGGGGGGGGGGCGTCGGGGTCCAGGTCGGCCTGGACGCAGTCCAGGTCGGGGTATTCGGCGATGACGGACCGTGCCAGGGCGGACAGGACGCACTGGGGCAGGCTGGGGACGTCCTGGGCGGGGCGTGGTGAGGCGGCGCCGGTCGAGCAGATCACCACTGGTGGGCGGTGGGCGGCGTGTGCGGACAGGAAGTCCTGGAGCAGGGCCAGGGTGGTGCGGGCGAGTCGGTAGACGGTGTCGGGCAGGTCCTGTTCGCTGGTTTCGAAGCCGGTCCGGGCGCTGTGTACGATCAGGCCGCGGACCGGTCCGGTGGTGGGCATCGCGGTTTCGTGCCGCAGGACCTGGGCGTCGATGCCGGCCTGGGTCAGCTGGTGGTGCCACTGGGCCAGTACGGCGGGTTCGTCGCCGGCCAGCAGCCAGGGTCCGGGCCCGTCCCAGCGCCCCGCCCCGGTCCCGGTTCCGGTCTCGGTCTCGGTTCCGGTCTCGGGGTCCGGGCCGGGTGCGGGGGGGAGGGGGTGCCAGCGCAGTTCGACCAGGCCGGGCCCCGCCGCGGTGGTGGTGGTCGTGGTGGGGGTGGGGGCGGGTTGGAAGCGCAGGCCTTGGACGGTGGCCAGGTGGTGTCCGTCGTCGTCGAGCAGGTCCAGGTCCAGCAGCAGGTGGCCGGTGGCGGGCCGGGCGGGGCCGCGGCTGCGGGTGTGGCACCACAGGCGGGTCGGCAGGGGGGCGTGGAGGGTGAGTTGTTCCAGGCCGGTGGGGACCCAGGGGCGTTGGTCGTGGCCGGTGAAGGCGCCGACGGTCTGGAAGCAGGCGTCCAGGACGACCGGGTGGGCCAGGTAGGCGCGGCCGTCGCGTTCGCTGGTGTCGGCCTGGATCCGGGCGAGGGCTTGGTGGTCGTCGTGGCGCAGGTCCCGCAGGGCTTGGAACGCGGGCCCGTAGTCCAGGCCGGCCGCGGCGGAGCGCTGGTAGAGCGCGGTGGCGGGGTGTTCGGGCAGGTGGGCGCGCAGTGTGTCCAGGTCGGTGCGTGGTGGGCGGGTGGGTTCGGGGGACTGGTCGGTGGTGGCGGTGACGTGCCGGGTCCAGGTGGCGCCGGGTTCGGCCCGGCGGCTGAAGCAGTGGACGCGGGTGCCGTCGGGTTCGGTGGTGACCTGGGCCTGTACGTCGACGGGGTGTTCGTCGGTGACGGGCAGGAAGGTGTGGAAGGAGACGTCGCGCAGGGTGCGTGGTGTGGTCGGGTCGCCGGTGGCCAGGGCCCATTCGAGCATGGCGCTGCCGGGCAGGACCGGTGTGCCGTGCAGGCGGTGCTGTTCGATGAACCAGGGGCTGCGGGTGGTCCAGGTGCGGGTGTAGCGGCGTTCGGTGGTGCCGGGCAGGTCGATCGGTGTGCCCAGGAGCGGGTGGGCGGTCGGGGGGGTGGGGAGTGTGTGGCGGGCGGTGGACCAGTGGGGTTGGTGCTCGAAGGGGTAGGTGGGCAGGTCGACCGGTTGTGGCCGGTCGCCGAACAGGCTGGGGTGCCAGCGCAGTTCGGCGCCTTCGGCGTGCAGGCGGGCCAGGGCGTCCAGCAGGGTGCGGGCCTCGGGCCGGTCGCGCCGCAGCGCGGCCACCGGCCGCGAACCACCCACCACCCCCGCCCCGGCCCCCGCCCCACCGGACCCGGACCCGGACCCGGGAGCGGACCCGGCATCGGACCCGGCCACGGACCCGGACCCGGCCACGGACCCGGACCCCGCCACGGACCCGGACCCGGACCCGGCACCGGACCCGGCCACGGACCCGGACCCGGACCCGGCCACGGACCCGGACCCGGACCCGGCACCGGACCCGGCCTCGGGAGCGGTGCTCGCGCCGGTATCGGCACCGGCGCCGGTCTCGGAGTTGGCGCCCGTGTCGGCCTCGGAGTCCCGACTGGCGCCCGCGCTGGCTCCAGCGCCCGCGCCGGTTCCAGGGCCTGTGCTCGCACCGGCAGCGGTGCTCGCGCCGGGCCAAGTACCGGCGCCGGTCCCGGCGCTGGTACCTGTACCGGTCTCGGGGCTCGCGCTCGCGTCGGCCTTGGAGTGTGCGCTGGTTCCAGGGCCCGTCCTCGCGTCGGTCCGGGTGCTGGTACCGGCTTCGGTGCTGGTGCTGGTCGTTGTGCGGGTGGTCGTGGGGGTGGGGGTTTCGGGGGTGGTGAGGGTTTCCAGGGTGAAGGCGGTCAAGGTGGCGTCGGGGCCCAGTTCCAGCCAGCTGGTGACGCGTTGGCGGGCCAGGTGGCGGATCGAGTCGTGGAAGCGGACGGGTTGGCGTAGTTGGGTGGTCCAGTAGTCGGGGTGGGTGAGTTGCGCGGTGGTGGCGGTCAGGCCGGTGACCGCGCTGATCAGGGGGATCTGTGGCGGGTGGGGGGTGATGTGGCGGGTGGCGGTGTGGAACTGGTCCAGGATCGGGTCCATGTGGGCGCTGTGGAAGGCGTGGCTGACGCGTAGCCGGGTGGTGCGGCGTCCGGCGGCGCGCCAGTGGGCGGTGACGCGTTCGACGGCTTCGCTGTCGCCGGAGATCACGGTCGAGGTGGGGGAGTTGAGGGCGGCGACGCATACGCCGGGTTCGGTGTCCAGCAGGGGCAGGAGTTCGGTTTCGGTGGCCTCGATGGAGGCCATGGCCCCGCCTTGGGGGGCGGCTTGCATGAGCCGGGCGCGGGCGGCGACCAGGGCGCAGGCGTCGGGCAGGGTCAGGACTCCGGCGGCGTGGGCGGCGCTCAGTTCCCCGATGGAGTGCCCGGCCAGGTAGGCGGGGGTCAGGCCGAGGTGCCGGACCAGCCGGTACAGGGCGCTTTGCAGGGCGAACAGTGCTGGTTGGGCCCAGCCGGTCTGGTCGAGCAGGGCGGCGGCGCCGGTGCCGGGGCGCGCGAGCATGATCGGGCGCAGGGGCTGGTCCAGGTGGGGGTCGAGGGTGGCGCAGATCTCTTCCAGGGCTTCGGCGAAGAGGGGGAAGGCGGCGGCCAGGCCGCTTCCCATGCCGGGGCGCTGGGCGCCTTGGCCGCTGAACAGGAACGCGGTGCGGCCCTCGGTGGTGGCGGTGCCCTGGATCAGGGCGTGGTGGTGTTCGCCCGCGGCCAGGGCGGTCAGGGCGGCGGTCAGGTCGTGGCGGTTCTCGCCCAGGAGGGTGGCGCGGTGTTCGAAGGTGGTGCGGGTGCGGGCCAGGGCGTGGCCGATGTCGGCCGGGCCGCTGGTGGTGTCGCGGGCGAGGTGGTCGGCCAGGCGGCGGGCCTGGGCGCGCAGGGCCGGGGCGGTGCGGGCGCTGAGGGTCCACGGCAGCGGACGCCCCACCACCCCCGCGGCGGCTTCGCCGGTCCCCGCGGCGGGTTGGGTTGTCCCCGCGGCGGCTTCGCCGGTCCCCGCGGTGTGTTGGGTTGTCTCCTCGGCGGTTTGGTCGGTTCCCTCGGCGGCTTCGCCCGTCCCCGCGGCGGGTTCGCCGGCCCCGTCGGTGTGTTGGGTTGTCCCGACGGTGGTTTGGCCGTTCCCCGTGGTGGTTTGGCGGTTCCCCGTGGCGGGTTCGCCGGTCCCCTCGGTGTGTTGGCCGGTCCCGTTGGTGTGTTGGCCGGTTGTGTGGGTGGGTTGGGTTGTCCCGGTGGTGGGTTGGCTGGTCCGCTGGGTGGGGTGGGGGGTGGGGGGTTGTTCGAGTAGGACGTGGGCGTTGGTGCCGCTGATGCCGAAGGAGGAGACGGCGGCGCGGCGTGGTGCGGGGGTGGGGCGGGTGGGCCAGGGCTGGTTGTGGTCGAGCAGGGTGATGGCGTGGTCGTCCCAGTCGACCAGGGGGGTGGGGCGGTCCAGGTGGAGGGTGGCGGGCAGGGTGCCGTGGCGCATGGCGAGGATCATTTTGATGATCCCGGCGGCTCCGGCGGCGGCCTGGGTGTGGCCCAGGTTGGATTTGACCGAGCCCAGGAGCAGGGGTGCGGCGGTGCCGCGTCGGCCGTAGACGGCGAGCAGGGCCTGGGCCTCGATGGGGTCGCCCTGGGCGGTGCCGGTGCCGTGGGCCTCGACGGCGTCGATGTCGGCGGGGGTCAGCCGGGCGTTGGCCAGGGCCTGGCGGATGACGCGTTGCTGGGAGGGGCCGTTGGGGGCGGTCAGGCCGTTGCTGGCGCCGTCCTGGTTGATCGCGGAGCCGGTGACCAGCGCGAGGATCGGGTGGCCTTGGCGTTGGGCGTCGGACAGGCGTTCCAGGACCAGGGTCGCGGCGCCCTCGCTCCAGCTGGTGCCGTCGGCGGCGGCGGCGAAGGGTTTGCAGCGGCCGTCGGGGGCCAGGCCGCGTTGGCGGCTGAACTCGACGAACATGCCGGCGGTGGGCATGACGCAGGCGCCGGCGGTCAGGGCGAGGTCGCACTCGCGTTGCCGTAGTGACTGGCAGGCCAGGTGCAGGGCGACCAGGGAGGAGGAGCAGGCGGTGTCGACGGTCACCGCGGGGCCCTGAAGGCCCAGGGTGTAGGCGATGCGGCCGGAGGCGACGCTGGTGGTGCCGCCGGTCAGCAGGTAGCCGGAGCCCTGGGGGGAGGGGTCGTCCATCGCCTCGCCGTAGGAGTTGTGGACCACTCCGGCGAACACCCCGGTGTTGGAGCCGCGCAGGGTCTCGGCGGGCAGGTGGGCGCGTTCCAGGGCCTCCCACGCGGTTTCCAGCAGCAGGCGCTGCTGGGGGTCCATCGCGGCGGCCTCGCGCGGGGAGATCCCGAAGAACGCGGCGTCGAAGCCGGCGCAGTCCTGGATGAAGCCGCCGTGGCGGGTGTAGGTGTGTGCGGCCAGGCCCGGTTCGGGGTCGTAGAGTCCTTCGGTGTCCCAGCCGCGGCCGGCCGGGAAGGGTGTGATCGCGTCGGTGCCGGCGTGGACCAGGTCCCAGAAGCTGTCGGGGGAGTCAATGCCCCCCGGGTAGCGGCAGCCGATGCCGGTGATCGCGATCGGCTCGTGTGCCTGGTCCTCCAGCTCGCGTACCCGCTGCTCGGCCCGGTACAGGTCGACCGTGACCGTCTTGAGGTACTGGGTGAGCTTCCCTTCGTCCGTCATGACGGCCCCCTGTTGTCGATGAGCGCGAGGATCTCTTCTGTGGTCGCCGACATGATCGTCTCGGCGGGGTCGCTGCCGGGCCCGGGTTCTTCCAGGCGTCGCAGCAGGTGGCGCAGCCGGGTGGCGGCGCGGGCGCGGGTGGGCTGGTCCGCCGTGTCGGCCAGGGCGGCCTCCAGCGCGTCCAGCGCGGCACCGGGCGTGGTGGCGGTGGCGGGTGGGGTGGTGAGGGTGGTGAGGGTGGTGTGCAGGTGGTCGGCGAGGCGGGCGCAGGTGGGGTGGTTGAAGGTCAGTGAGGTCGGCAGGTCCAGGGCGAGGTCGGCGGCGAGGCGGGCGCGCAGTTCCACGGCGGCGGGGGAGTCGAAGCCCAGGTCCTTGAACGGTGTGCGCGGGTCGACGGCGTGGGCGTCGCGGTGTCCGAGCAGGGCGGCGGTGTGCGCGCGCACGGTCTGCAGCAGCAGGTCGCGCTGTTCGGCCTCGCCGAGCCCGGCCAGCGCGCCCGCCAGCCCCGCCCCCACCCCCGCCCCCGCCCCCGCCGTCGCAGCAGCAGCAGCAGCCGGTTCGGGGTGGGGTTCGCGGTGGGGGTCGGGGGGTGGTGGGGTGTCGGTGGTGGTGTCCAGCCAGTGGCGTTCGCGTTGGAAGCGGTAGCCGGGCAGTGGGTGGTGGCGGGTGGCGGGGCCGGGCAGCACGGCGGGCCACGCGATGTGGGCGCCGTGGGTGTGGGCGTCGGCCAGGCAGGTCAGCCAGCGGCGCGGGCCGCCGTCGCCGCGGCGCAGGGTGGCGGTGGCCGATCCGTGGGTGCCGAGGGTGTCGTTGAGCGCGCCGGTCAGGACCGGGTGCGGGCTGATCTCGATGAAGGTGTGGTGGCCGGCGGCCAGCAGGTCGGCGACCACCGGTGCCAGGCGCACGGTCGAGCGCAGGTTGCGGAACCAGTACGCGGCGTCCAGGTCGGTGCCCGGGGCGGGTCGGCCGGTCACGGTGGAGTGGAACGCGATGGTGGTGGGGCGGGGGGTGAGCGGGGCCAGGGCGCGCAGCAGGGGTTCGCGCAGCGGGTCGACGTGGGCGCAGTGGGAGGCGTAGTCCACGGCGATGGCCCTGGCGTCGGTGCCCTGGCCGGCCAGGTGGGCCAGGAGTTCGCCGACGGCGTCGCGGTCGCCGGAGACCACGGACCACTGGGGGCCGTTGAGTGCCGCCAGGGCGATCCGTCCGTGCCAGCGGGTCAGCAGCCGGGTCAGGGGTTCGGCGGCCAGCGGGACCGAGGCCATCGCGCCGCGGCCGCTCAGTGCCGCGACGGCGCGGCTGCGTTGGACCACCAGCCAGGCGGCGTCCGGCAGGGTCAGGGCGCCGGCGGTGTGGGCGGCGGCGATCTCGCCCTGGGAGTGGCCGACCACCGCGCCCGGTTCGACGCCGGCCGCGCGCCACAGCGCGGCCAGGGCCACCATCATCGCGAACAGCGCGGGCTGGACCACTTCGACGTGGTCCAGGCCGGGGGCGCCGGGGCGGTCGAGCAGGACGTCGGTCAGGGACCAGTCCAGGTGCGGGGCGAAGGCCCGTTCGCAGGCCTGGATGCGTTCGGTGAAGACCTCGTCGTGTCCCAGCAGTCCGGCGGCCATCGCGGTCCACTGGGCGCCCTGGCCGGGGAAGACGAACACCGGTTTGCCGGTCCCGGTGTGGTGGCCGGTGGTGCCGCGCAGCAGGTGGGGGGCGGGGGCGCCCTGGGCCAGGGCGTCCAGGGCGTCCAGGAGGTCGGCGCGGTGCGCGCCGACCAGCGCGGCCCGGTGCCCCAGGGCGGTGCGGGCGCGGGCCAGGGTCTGGCCGACGGCCGGCGGGTCCAGGTCGGGGCGGGCCCGGGCGTGTTCCAGCAGGGCGGCGGCCTGGGCGCGCAGGGCCGCCTCGCTGTGGCCGGACAGCAGCCACACGGTGTCCGCCGCCTCCCGGCCCGCCCCGGGCCCCGGCGGCGCGGGTGGCGCGGGTGGCGCGGGTGGGGCCTGGGCCAAGATCGCGTGGCAGTTGGTGCCGCCCAGGCCGAAGGAGCTGACGCCGGCCAGCAGCGGGCGGTCCGGGCGCGGCCAGGGGCCGGTGGTGACCGGGACCCGCAGGTTCAGTTCGGCCAGGGGCAGGTCCGCGGGCGGGGCCTGGAAGTTCAGGCTCGGCGGCACGGCGCGGTGGCTGATGCACAGCGCGGTCTTGATCAGGCCCACGATGCCCGCGCCGCCCTCCAGGTGGCCCACGTTGGTCTTGGCCGAGCCGACCAGCAGCGGCTCGCCGCCCGGTTTCGCGGCGCCGATCGCCTGGGCCAGCGCGGTGGCCTCGACCCGGTCGCCGACCCTGGTGCCGGTGCCGTGCAGTTCCACGTACTGCACGGCGGCCGGGTCCGCGCCGGCGCGGGCGCAGGCCGCCGCGATCACCTCGCGCTGGCCGCGCGCGCCGGGCACGCCCAGCGCCTGGGTCCCGCCGTCGTTGTTGACCGCGCTGCCGGCCACCACGCAGTAGATCCGGTCGCCGTCGGCCACCGCCCGCGCCAGCGGCTTGAGCAGGACCAGGCCGCCGCCCTCGCCGCGCGCGTAGCCGTCGGCCCGCGCGTCCAGGGTGTGGCAGCGCCCGGTGGGCGACAGCGCCCCGAACCGCCGCACCCGCAGCGCGCCCTGGGCCAGCAGGTTCAGGTTGACCCCGCCGGCCAGCGCCAGGTCGGCCTGCCCGCCGCGCAGGGCCTCGCAGGCCAGGTGCACGGCCACCAGCGAGGACGACTGGCCGCTGTCCACGGTCAGGCTCGGCCCGCGCAGCCCCAGCGTGTGCGAGACCCGGTTGGCGATGACCGCGCGGTGCGTGCCGGCCAGCAGGTCCCGCGGCAGGCGCCCGGGCGCCAGCCGGTGCGCCAGCACCGAGTAGTCGTCGCTGATCGCGCCCACGAACACCGCGGTCGCGCTGCCGCGCAGCGCGCCGGGCAGCACGGCGGCGTCCTCGCAGACCTCCCAGGCCAGCTCCAGCAGCAGCCGCTGCTGCGGGTCCATCGCGGCCGCCGCGCGCGGGGGGATCCGGAAGAATTCCGCGTCGAAGCGGTCCACCTGTTCCAGGAAACCACCGTCGGGCATGCGGTCGGATTCCTCGGGAGCGGCCCGGCGGCGCTGCGCGGACGGCGGGCCGATCGCGTCCCGGCCTTCCGCCAGCAGCGACCAGAATTCATCGGGACCCGACGCCCCCGGAAACCGGCAGGATATTCCGGTGACCGCTGCCGCGCCCTCCGGGAACTCCTCCAGTAATTCCCCCGGTATTTCTTCTGGATTTCCCTGCGAAGTGACCCGCATGGCCCGCCCCATTTGAATTCCCCGTTTTCGTGCGATCTCGTTGGACCCGTGCCCGCCGCTGCGATTCTGCGGCAGTGCCCGCGACGCCCGCATCTCCGATATTGCTGACCCGGAAACGATGCGGGTGCGGCCGGGTCACGGGGCGGTCGCGGCCCGCGCCCGGTACTCCGGGCCGGTCCGCGGCAGCCGCCCGAGCGCCGCCCGGTGCCCGCCCCCACCCCCGACCCCGACCCCGGCCCCGGTCGCGGCCCCGGTCGCGGCCGGGGGTGGGGGTGGGGGTGGGTCGCTGTGGGCGAGTTCGGCGGCGAACAGGCCGACCAGGTCGTGGAAGCGGTAGCCGCCGTCCTGGCCGGCCTCCTCCAGCAGGTGGTGGTCGGCCAGGACCCGCAGCAGCCGTGCCGCCTGGACCGGGCCCGCCCCGCACAGCGCGGCGGCCTGGGCGGCGGTGACCGGGCCGCGCGGGCGGCGCCCCAGCAGTTTGAACATCCGCGCCGCGTCGGCCGGCAGCCGGCGGAAGGAGGCGGCGAACGCGGAGCGCACGCTGGCGGCCAGGTCGCCCTCCACCGCCAGCTTGTCCAGCCGCTCCTCGGCGCGGGCGTGCTCGGCCACCAGTGCCGCCAGCGGCAGCCCGGGCCTGGTCACCAGGGCCTCGGCGGTGACCCGCAGCGGCAGCGGCAGCCGCCCGCACAGCCGGGCCAGGGCCCGGGCGCCGGCCGGGTCGGCCGCCAGCCGCTGGTGGCCCGCCAGGTAGCCCAGCAGTTCCAGGCAGTCCTCCAGGGGCAGCGGGGCCAGCTCGATGCGGTAGGCGCCGTCGCGCGCGGCCAGCCCGTACTGCCGCAGCCTGCTGGTGACCAGTACGCACGCGGGCCCGCGCGGCACCAGCGGGCGCACCTGCTCGGGGCTGAGCGCGTCGTCCAGCACCAGCAGCACCCGCCGCCCGTGCAGCAGGCTGCGGTACAGCGCGGTGCGCCCGGGCAGGTCCCGCGGCTGCCGGGGCCCGGGCACGCCCAGGCCGCCCAGGAGCTGGCCCAGGGCCTGCCAGGCGGTCAGCGGTTCGCGCGGCGCGCTGGTGCCGCCCAGGTCGACGAACAGCTGCCCGTCGGGGCAGTGGGGCGCCAGGTGGTGGGCCAGGCGCAGCGCGGTGGCGCTCTTGCCGACCCCGGCGACGCCCTCGATCACCGCCAGCGCGGCGGGCGCGTCCGGGCGGGCCCGCTCGGCCAGCACCGCGTTGCGCAGCCGCGCCAGCTCCTCACCGCGGCCGGTGAACCCCCGCGCGCTGGCCGGCAACTGCGCCGGCGCCGGCGCCACGGCCAGAGCCGGTGCCGCGACCGGTGCCGGGACGGAGGTCGGGGCCGGGGCCAGAGCCGGTGCCGCGACCGGCGCCGTGACGGAGGTCGGGGTCGGGGTCGGGGTTGCGACCGGGGCCGCGACCGAGGTCGGTGCCGCGACCGGGGCCGCGACCGAGGTCGGTGCCGCGACCGGTGCCGGGACCGGTGCCGCGACCGGGGCCAGAGCCGGTGCCGCGACCGGGGCCGGAGGCGGGGCCGGGACGGAGGTCGGGGTCGGGGTTGCGACCGGGGCCGGGCCTGAGGCTGAGGCTGAGACCGGCGTCGGGACCGGGGCCAAGGCGGCGGTCGGACCGGCGGCAGGAGCCAAGGCTGAGGCTGAGGCTGAGGCTGAGGGTGAGGGTGAGAGCGGGGCCGGGACCGGGGCGGCGTCCAGAGCCGGGACCGGGAGGAGGGCCAGGGCCAGGCTGGCGTCCGGGGCTGAGACCAGGGCCGGGGCCGGGGTCGGGGCCGGGACCGGGAGGAGGGCCGGGGCGGGGGTCGGGAGGAGGGCCGGGGTCGGGGCTGTACCCGGTGTTGGAGTCGGGCCCAGGCCCGAGGGCGAGGGCGAGTCCGAGCCGGGGTCCGGGGCCGAGTCCGAGCCGGGGTCCGGGTCCGGGGCCAGGAGCGGGTCCGGGGCCGGGTCCGGGTCCGGGGCTTGGGCCGGGGTCGGGGTGGGTTCGGGGCGGCCGGCGAGGATCTGGGCCTGGAGGCGGCGCAGGTCGGGGCCGGGTTCGATGCCCAGTTCCTCGCGCAGCAGGCGCCGGGTCTGGCGGTAGAGGTCCAGGGCGTGGGCGCGGCGTCCGCAGCGGTACAGCGCCAGCATCAGCAGCCAGCGCGGGCGTTCGCGCAGCGGTTCGCGGGCGACCTGGTCGGACAGGACCGCGGCGGCCTCGGCGTGGCGGGCGACGGCGAGCATCGCGGCGGCCCATTCCTCGACGGCGGTCAGCCGCAGTTCGTGCAGGCGGGCGCGTTCCAGGTCGGCGAAGGGGCCGGGGACGTTGCCGTAGGCCTCGCCCTGCCACAGGGCCAGGGCGGCCTCGTAGGCGCGGACCGCGCCCGGGCGGTCGCCGGCGGCCTGCCGCTGGCGGGCGCGGGCGTGGCGGCGGACGAACAGTTCGGCGTCCACGGCCTCCGGCCCCAGGCGCAGGCTGTAGCCGCCGGCGGCCGAGACCAGCAGGTCGGCGCTGGCGCGCGGGCCCCGGCCCGGTTCCAGGGCCCGGCGCAGGCCCGCGACGTAGGTGTGCACGCCGTTGACGGCGGTGGGCGGCACCCGGCTGCCCCAGACCGCGTCGATGATCTTCCCGACGCCGACGACCTGGTTGGCCCGGCTCGCCAGCAGGGCCAGGACCGCGCGCTGCTTGGGGGGTCCCGGCAGGACCTCCGCGTCCTGGTTCCAGATCCGCAACGGGCCCAAGAGTTCAAGCCGCATGCCTACCCCTATTCGATCAGGCCGTACACGCGCGTCCGCCGTCGACTCGCCACCAGACTGGGAGTTTCCGCTGTTTCCGCGCGCCGCCCAGATTGCTCACTTGTGCGGCGCGCCCGGCGAACCGGCGGAAATTGTTCCGGAACAACGCCGGGAACAATTCCCGCGAAGGGGGCATATCGGCGTTTGCTTGCGGGCGCTGCTTGACGCGCGGGATCGGCTCTGTTTCCCTGGGGCCGGATGTGTCTGTAGCAGATGGAGCTGGGCATGACCAGGGGGAATTGGTATGAGAGCGGATATCGAGCGGGTTATCGCGGGAATGCGTGAGGGGTATGCGGAGGACCTCACCCTGGCGATGATGGCGGAGATGGCGCGGTTGAGTCCGTTCCACATGGCGCGGTTGTTCCGGGAGGAGACGGGGTTGCCGCCGGTGGCGTTCCTGGCGGCGGTGCGGATGGAGGAGGCGCGGCGGCAGCTGCTGCGTACCGACGCCAGTGTCGCGGACATCTCGGTGAAGGTGGGCTACAGCAGTGTGGGTTCGTTCACCTCGCGGTTCACCCGCACGGTGGGGCTTTCGCCGGGGCGCTACCGGCGGTTGCTGGAGTTGGGGACCGAGGTCGTGGACGTCGTGTTGGGCGGCGGGCAGGAAGCTCCGTGTGCGTACGGTGCGATCGAGGGGGTGTTCCGGCGGTCGGACGGAATGGACGGGGAGACGGTGTACGTGGCGGCGTTCCCGGCGGGTCCGCGCGGTGGTCCCTCCGCGCGGCGGCGTTCGGCGTGCTGCCGGCGGGTGGAGGCCTCGGGCGGGACGTGGCGGATCGCGCACGTGCCGGAGGGGGTGTGGTACGCGCAGGCGGTCTCGCGCGGGTGCGCGTCCGGCTCGCGGTCGGTGGCGCTGGGCAGTGTGGGGCCGTTGCGGGTGGCGGTGGGCGAGGTGGTGCGGGTGGACCTGGAGCTGGCCGTGCCGAGCCGCGCGGCGGCGGTCGACGAGTTGCGGTTGCTGCTGGGCAGCGCGCTGCCGGCGTTGTTCGAGTCCTGAGCCGCCCGCCCGCCCGCGCGGGGGTGTCCGAGCAACGCGGGAGGCGACAGGCGCGCGGGCGGGCGGCAAGACTCGGGGGCCGGGCCCGCTGCCGCCGCCGGAAGGATCCGGCCCGGTGGCGCGGGCACTGGCGGGACTAGGCGAGGAGGGTGCGGTGGCAAGGGCCGGCAGTCATGCGGTGGTCATCGGCGGATCGATGGGGGGTTTGGTCGCGGCGCGGGTTCTGGCGGACCGGTTCGAGCGGGTGACCGTCGTGGACCGCGACGAGCTCCCCAGGGACGCGCTGGACCGGCGCGGGGTCCCGCAGAGCGGGCACGCGCACGCGTTGCTGATCAGCGGGCTGCGCCGGCTGGAGGAGCTGTTCCCGGGGCTGACCGGTGAGTTGGTGGCCGGTGGGGCGGTGCCCTTCGACCCGGGCTGCGACCTGGTGTTCCATCAGATGGGGGCGCTGCGCGCGCGGTTCGCCAGCGGGAAGCTGGGGATCAGCTTGAGCCGGGCGTTCTTGGAGCAGCGCACGCGGGCGCGGGTGCTGGGGCTGGGGCCGGTGACCGTGCGCGACCGGGTCTCGGTGACCGGGCTGCGCGGGGGCACCGGGCGGGTGTGCGCGGTGGAGCTGGACGGCGGCGAGGTGCTGGCCGCGGACCTGGTGGTGGACGCCACCGGGCGCAGCGCCGAGCGCAGCGACCGGTGGCTGCGGGAGCTGGCCTGCCAGGTGCCGCGGGTCGACACGGTCAAGATCGACGTCAGCTACACCACCCGGCTGCTGCGGCGCGTGCCGGGGGACCGGATGCCCGACGGGGCGCTGCTGTACCTGATGGCGGCGGTGCCGCCGCACGACAAGCGGGCGGCGGCGGTGTTCGCGGTGGAGGGCGGCCGGTGGATGGTGACGCTGGGCGGGTGGCACCGTTCGACCGCGCCGTCGGACCCGGCGGGCTTCGCGCGGTTCGCGCGGGAGCTGCCCTCGGGGCACGTGAGCGACCTGCTGGAGCGGTGCGAGCCGGTGCCCGGGGCCGGGGAGCGGTCCTTCACCTACCCCAGGGCCCGCAGGCGCTACTTCGAGCGGCTGCGCCGGCCCCCGGCGGGCTATGTCGCGCTCGGTGACGCGATCTGCGGCTTCAACCCGCTCTACGGGCAGGGGATGACGGTGGCGGCGCTGGAGGCGGTGGCGCTGGGCGAGGCGCTGGACCGCTTCGGCGGCGCGACCTCGCTGATGGCGCGGTCCTACTACCGGGCGGCGGCCCGGGCGGTCGCCACGCCGTGGCAGATGGCCACCGGCGGGGACTTCATGTACCCGGAGACGGTGGGGCCAAGGCCCGCGGGGGTCGACCTGCTCAACGCCTATGTGCGGCAGGTGATGCTGGCCAGCCACGTCTCCAGCCGCGCGCACCGGGTGATGCTGGACATGCAGCACCTGCTGGTCCCGCCGACCGAGATCCTGCGGCCCTCGGTGGTGGTGCGCTCGCTGCTGGCGGCCCGCCGCTCCCCGGCCCGCCACGCCCCGGCCCCGCCGCGGGCGGACCGGGGAGCGGCGGCGGACCAGGACCCGGAGCCGGTGGCGGCGGCCGGGCCGGCGGCGGGCGGCC
>Ga0302314_10009865_pt1 | contig 16836 bp, 15 predicted proteins | sample III_Palsa_N2_3_FD_200533 | JGI IMG/M metagenome (GOLD analysis project Ga0302314, IMG submission 200533) | Peat permafrost microbial communities from Stordalen Mire near Abisko, Sweden - III_Palsa_N2_3 | ecosystem: Environmental > Terrestrial > Soil > Palsa > Peat permafrost | place: Sweden...
CGTCTCGGAGCAGGGTCGCCGCGTCACCGTTCACCACCTGCTGTCCATGACGTCCGGGCACCCCACCGACAGCCTCGCCGAGGCGTGGGAGCGGGAACCCGACGACTTGGTCAAGGGATTCCTGAGTCTGCCGTTCGCCGCGGCCGAGGGAACGCGGCACGTCTACGACAACTCGACCACCTACATCCTGGCCCGGATGGTGGAGCGGGTCACGGGCCGCGGTCTTCCGGAGTTCCTCGACGCGCGCCTGTTTACGCCGATGGGCATCGACCACGCCGAGTGGGACCGGGTGGCCAGTGGCGCCGCCTTCGGATTTCACGGACTGCACGTGACGACCGAGGGCGTCGCCGCCTTCGGCGAGCTACTGCGGCGCGGAGGCATGTGGGGCGACCAACAACTCGTCCCACGCGGTTGGGTGGAGCTGGCGACCAGTCGGCACATCGACAGCGAGTGGATCCTGGACGGATCGGACCAGGCAGACTTCTCTTACGGCTACGGCTATCAGTTCTGGATGTCGCGTCACGGCTACCACGGCCATGGCTCCTTCGGACAGCAGTGTGTAGTGGTCCCCTCGCGCGATCTCGTGGTCGCCGTGACCGCCCAGGGGGAGTCCCAGGAGGTGCTCGACGCCATGTGGGAGTGCCTGCTACCCGGCGTGGACCATGCGGGCAGCGCCCAGGACGACGCGATCCTCGCCGATCGGCTGCAGCACCTGTCATTGTCGCCGGTGCCGGGTTCCGCCGACCCGGGGCGTTCAGCCGGCGCGATACTCGACGCCTCCGCTGAAGGCTCGGCCCTGCCCGACGGAACGACGGTGATCGTCGATCCCATCGACGGTGGATGGCTCGTACGGTTCGAGTCGCTCCTCGACGTTGAGGTCGGCCATGGCGACTGGCGGGAAAGCTCCCCGCTCGGTCGGCCTGTCGTCGCGGCCGGTGCCTGGCAGGGCAGCACATTCGTCGCCGACCTCTACGTCGTCACCACCCCGCACCGCGTGCGGCTGGTCGTCGACGCCGAGGCGAGGACCGCGACGGCGACATGGAGCACCGTGCCCTTGACCGGCCCCAGCCTGGAACTGCACGTGCGGTCGCCACTGATGACGCGACCTGACGTCGCGTAGGAGATGGCGGCCGAGCAGGTGTTGCCGAAGGCCGCTACGAGAAGCTGTGCCCGCGGCTGCGCGAGTTTGAGCTGGGACGGTCGCCGACCTGGGCTTCGTCATCAACCTCCACCGCATCGACGCCCGTACAGGGTTGAGGGCCGTCGGTCAGAGCTTGCGCCAACGGGCGCAGGCGAAGGAGAAGGCGCCGAACAGGACCAGGCCCAGGGCGACCAGTACCAGCAGCCAAGGGCCGACCGGAGTGTGGGCGAAGCTGTGCAGGGTGGCGTCCATGCCCTTGGCCTGGTGCGGGTCGAAGCGGACGGCGGCGACCACGATGAACACCCCGGCTCCGACGAAGACGGTACCGCGGGCAGCGTTGCCACCCATGCCCAGTGCGGTCACGGCCTTGCGGGTGCGTGCGCTCATCGTGGCGGTGTCCAGCTTCTTGAGGAACGTGCGCCGGATGGCGTTGACCACGATGCCCACGCCGACCCCGAGGACGACGGCTCCTGCGATTCCCACCAGCACCTGGCCGCCGGGAAGTTTGAGCGCGGAGGCAGTCCAGTCCTGGGACTTGGCATCGCTGCCCGACTGGCTACCGCTCCCGGCGGCATAGGCGCCGGTTCCCCAGCACACCGAGGCGTAGAACACCGCGCGTCCAGCACTGAGGAGCCGGCTGCCGGTCTTCTTCTGACCTCCCTCTCCCAGTACGGCCAGGGAAGCGCGCCACAGGGTCATGCACGCGAAGCCGACCACCAGGATCCAGAGCATCGTCCGGCCGAAGGGTTGTGAAGCGACTTGGTGGAGCGCTCCCTGACGGTCCGCCTCGGCGCCGCTCTTGCCGAACCCGATCTCAAGAGCGAGGACGCCGATCAGTACATAGACCGCCCCCCGGGCCACGAAGCCCGCGCGGCCGGCAGTCCGCAGTGCGCCCTTCTCGCTGGGGCGCCGGATCGACGTCGGGGAAGAATGGGGGCGGTTGCCCGCACCGGTGCCTCCACTGCGAGCGTGCGAGGACGCCACGATGACCCTCCCTCAGGGTTCGGGTGCGCCGCGCGCACCGCTGTGTTCACGCCTGCCCGAGCGAGGGCAGTGCACTCACTCGACAACTCAGTCGCTTGCGCGGCATCGGTCGGGGTATCCGGCCAGCATGGGACGACTGGAGAAGCTTGATGTGCGCCTCTTCGACCGCGTGGCAGCGGCGCATCCACGTGGTCTGGACCTTGTCCTGCCGCGCCTGGGACGCAGCGCCGATCACGGAGTGCTGTGGCTGGCCGGGGCTGCGGCGCTCGGGCTCTCGCGCAACCGCAGCGCACGCCGCGCCGCCATGCGTGGGGTCGGCTCCCTCGCCCTGGCATCTGTAGCCGCCAACGTCGTCGCCAAGCAGCTCACCGGTCGCCGACGCCCCGCCGCCGACGCTGTGCCGATGGCCCGCCGTTTGCTGCACCCACCGATCACCACCTCTTTCCCTTCCGGGCATTCGGCCTCAGCTGCCGCTTTCGCCACAGGGGTCACGCTGGAGTCGCCGTGGCTGGGCGCTGCGGCCATTCCGTTGGCAGCAGCAGTGGCCGGTTCGCGCGTCTATACAGGAGCCCACTATCCGGGGGACGTGATCGCCGGAGCGGCGCTGGGCGCGGCGATGGCCGCACTCACTCTGCGGTGGTGGCCCCTGCGCGACGACGCCCCCGCACAAGCCGCCCGTGCCCGGGTCGATGTGCCGGCGCTGCCTGAGGGGCAGAACCTGATCGTGGTGGTCAACAGCTCTTCGGGCAGCGCCGACAGCGTGGCGGCGGAACTACGCGCCCAGCTGCCCCGAGTGGACCTGCGGATCCGCGAAGAGGATCAGGATCTGCGGGCTCTGCTCGAACAAGCCGCGGCCGACGTGCAAGCCGGCGGAGACATCGGTGCGCTGGGCGTCGTCGGCGGGGACGGCACCATCAACGCCGCCGCGTTGATCGCGGCAGAGCGCCGGCTCCCGCTCGCGGTCTTCCCAGGCGGCACCTTGAACCACTTCGCCGCCGACCTGGGTATCTTCACCCTGCGCGACGCGGTCGCTGCCGTCCAGGAAGGCCACGGCGGATCCGTGGACCTGGGCCGGGTCACCTCGAAGGGTCCGGCGGCCGGCGAGGGAGACGAGGAGGGTGATCCGGAGACGGCCTACTTCCTCAACACCTTCAGCATAGGGGCCTATTCGGACTTGGTGCGCGCCCGCGAATCGTTGCAGAAGTACCTCGGCAAGTGGCCGGCGCTGGGAGTGGGGCTGGTGAGAGTGCTGGCCCAGGGCAAGCCCACGCGCGCGGTCGTTGACGGAGTGGAGCGCAGTCTCTGGCTTCTGTTCGCGGGCAACGGCCGCTACGACCCGCCCGGCTTCGCCCCCAGTTTCCGTCGCAGTCTGGACGACGGGACGCTTGACATCCGCGCGGTCGACGGCAGCCATCCCCTGGCCCGCACCCGACTGGTGGCGGCGTTTCTCACAGGCACCCTTTCCCGGTCGCGGGTCTACCAGGCAGCAGCCGTCTCACACCTGCGCATCGACGGCATCAGCGGAACGGCGCACTACGCCCGCGACGGGGAGACAACTCCCGCCACCGAGACCCTGATCCTGGACAAGGCACCCCACGCTCTGAACATCTACCTACCCCACCGCGATCCTGTCTGACGCCCGCCATCGGCTTGTGCCCCCGTACCCGACCGATCGCCGCCAGCGGGGATGGGGCGTGGAGCCGGCACCGGCAGCCTGTACGGTCCTGTCGCCTGATTCGGCTGACCTGCGGACAGACACCGATCTGCGCAGTGGACGCAGCAGCTGGCGGTGATCGATTCCGGACCTTCGGCGAATCGGGCGACGGGGTCGTACAGGGCTCAATAATTCGTCGCCGCAGGTCAAGCGGTGTACCGGTACTCGTTGATTGCGCCTCCCGGCATGCGGGTGCGCAGCAGTCGGAAGACCTCTTTTTGATCTGAGCTCTCAGGCCTCGGCAGCGCGGGCTTGGCGCGCGTCGAGTTGGCCGATGGCCCATTCGGTCCATTCCAGGTTCAGGGCCATGAGGCGGTGGCCGTATTCGAGGGCCAGGTGCCCGTAGACCGCGATGTCGTCGGCCCCCCAGGCCGCCAGCACACGCGGGTCGAGCCGCTCCTGCCTCACGAGGTCCACGAACTGCGGGTGGAACCGGCCCGTCGGATGCAATTCCGCCGACCGCAGGACAGTCGCTCCTCGTGACGGTGAAGGCCGCCGTCGGGAGTAGTGAAGTTGCCTTCGAGTCCAGTCGAAGGTATTAGCTGGTGGCAGTGACAGCGCGACGTGCTGACTGTACGGATGACGAGTTTCCTTGAGGAGTACACCATGACGCAGAAGATCTGGTTCATCACCGGTGCCTCACGCGGCTTCGGCAGGGAGTGGGCCATCGCGGCCCTCGAACGCGGCGATTCGGTGGCCGCGACCGCACGCGACCTCTCCACGCTGAGTGACCTTCGCGAGAAGTACGGAGAGCGGCTGCTGCCCCTACGTCTCGACGTGACGGACCACGACGCCGACTTCGCCGCCGTGCAGCAGGCGCACGAGCGGTTCGGGCGCCTCGACGTGGTGGTCAACAACGCCGGTTACGGACACTTCGGCATGGTCGAGGAACTCACCGAGGCCGAGGCGCGCGCGCAACTGGAGACCAACCTGTTCGGAGCACTCTGGATCACCCAGGCGGCGCTGCCGTTCCTGCGTGAGCAGGGCAGCGGCCACATCCTCCAGGTCTCCTCCATCGGAGGCATCAGCGCCTTCCCGCTGGTCGGGATCTACCACGCGTCGAAGTGGGCGCTCGAAGGCCTGAGCCAGGCGCTGGCCCAGGAAGTGGCGCCGTTCGGCATCAAGGTCACGCTGATCGAGCCCGGTGGGTTCGCCACCGACTGGGCGGGTTCCTCGTCGAGCACGTCCGAGCCGTTGCCCGCGTACGCCGACTTCCACAAGGACGTGCAGGAGCAGCGCCGCAAGCGCGTCGGCACGCCGGGCGACCCGACCGCGTCCGCCGCGGCGGTGCTGGAGATCGTCGACGCCGACGTGCCGCCGCTGCGCTGCTTCCTCGGTTCGGCGCCGCTGGGCATTGCCAGGGCCGACTACGAGCAGCGTCTCGCGGTGTGGGAGAAGTGGCAGCCCGTGGCGGAGCTGGCACAGGGCTGAGCCGGGGCGGGAGACCCGGCGAACGGAGCGGGCAGCTGTAAGCGAAAACAAGCCCATACGCGAAGAAGGGGGCCGACCGGAGTGAATCCGGTCGGCCCCCTTTCGGGGCGGCACTGTGCGACCAGGAGCCTGCTCGCACGAGTTGGAGAACTCCAGGGCGCCGCTTCCGCTCACCTGCCGGACCACGGACGGCTCAAGCGAATCTGCCGCTCGCCAGAATCCGCGAGCTGCTGACCGAACCGAGCGTCATGCACTGGTTCGTCGAAGCAGCAGCAGCGAACCCGTCGCTGCCCGTCAAGGACATGCACCACATCCTCGACGAGCAACTCGTCCGCGGCGGCTCCTAGCGTGTTCCTCAGGTCCAGCTTGATCGCGTTCGGGCAGTATCCCGGGCCGTTTGACGGTCTTGCCCACCTCGTAGCGGGTGGCGGGGTGGCGGTTCTTCGAGCCGGGGGGCGGGGATGCTCGGACGGCTGGGCGTTGCTGTGCCGCGCGGGCCATGGTCACGGGGCCCAGGGCAGTCGTAGCGCCTCGATCCCGGAGTCCTTCAGGAGGGCGTCGATGAGCGGGGCGGGCCCGGCCACCTTGGTGGCCCACAGGTCGTAGTCGGTGCAGATGACCCAGGAGCGATCCTCGGCCCAGAGGTTGGAGGGGCTGAAGTCGACGTCGGGGTTGTCGTACAGCATCTCGGCGTCGCCGAGACGACCCGCGCACACATGGAGGCTGTTGACATCGGAGGCCCCGAGCGTCAGCGGGTTGTAGTAGGCCAGGCAGCGGGTGTCCGCGCCCGCCGGGCTGTGGGCGCGGAGCAGTGCGGTCAGCTGGTTCCAGGTCTCGCGGTCCAGGCTGCCCTCGGTCGGCGGAGCGATCCCGACGGGCCAGCTTCCGTTGGTCGTGACGGATGGGAAGCAGCGGAAGCAGGGCAGGAGGCCGTCGGGGACCACCGGATCGCCGCTGCGTTGCGCGAGCTCGGCCCAGCGCAGCCGTCGCCAGCCGGGGCCGGGGTGCCCGGCGCGGCCCAGGCCGCCGCCCATGACCGTTGTCACGGCGTTCAGGTCGATGCCACCGACGATCTCGGGGGGCGCGCTTCCGTCCGCGATCCCAGCGCGGTGGACCTCGTCCGATACGTGGGCGGGGCCCTGGTCGCGCTCGTACATGGCGTTCAGTACCCAGGCCGCATCCGGCAGCGGGGGCGGCATGAAGCCGGTAAGGCCCTCGCCGGCGCGTTCCCGCAGCCAGTCGGCCGCGCTGGACAGCACGAGCGGCCAGCCGGCCGACAGCGGAGTCAATGACTGGGACATCCGGTCATGATCCCAGGTCCGGTGCAGGCGCCAAGTTTTCGCAGAGGAATCTCTGCAGAGACTACTATGCAGAGAGTTCTCTGCAATATACGCTGTTGCCATGCCCGATGAACCGACGCCCGAGACCGGTCCCACCCCCCGCAGCATCGACGCCCGCAGCCTGCGAGCCCTCGCGCACCCCCTTCGCATGCAGATCCTGGAACTGCTCGGCAGCGACGGACCCGCGACGTCCACCACGCTGTCCGCCCGGCTCGGCGAGAGCACCGGGACCGTCAGCTGGCATCTGCGCCACCTGGCCGAGCACGGCTACATCGAGGAGGACACCGGGCGCGGTACCAAGCGCGAGCGCTGGTGGCGGCGGGCCGAGGGCACCTGGGTGCTCAACACGGCCGAACACCGCGAGGACCCGCAGAGCAAAGCCGTCCTCGACACCTATCTCCACGAGACGCTCCAGCAGCAGTTCCGGCGGGTCTCCGACTACCTCGCCCAAGACCTGGGCGAGACCTGGCGCGGCACCGGCACCCTGTCCGCCTGGGACAACCTGCGGCTGACCCCGGACCGGCTGCGGGCCCTCAACGCCGAGCTCCTGGCAGTGATCGAGCGCTACTCCGCCGTGCCCGGCAGCGATCCCGAGGCAGGCTCGCTGCCAGTGGTCGTCCAGCTGCAGAGCTTCCCCCGGAAGGACACCCCCGCGTCATGAACCGCCCAGCCATGCCCACTTCGTCCGCACCACGGCCAGGCCTGCTGGCCCGCCACCGTGACTTCCGCCTGCTGTGGTTCGGTGAGACCACCGGCCAGTTCGGTTCCTGCATCACCGGCGTGGCCATGCCCCTGATCGCCGTCACCATCCTGCACGCGAGCGCCTTCCAGGTCACCCTGCTCACCGCCGCCAACTGGCTGCCCTGGCTGCTGATCGGCCTGCCCGCCGGCGCCTGGGTCGACCGGCTGCGGCGCAGACCCGTCATGATGACCGCCCAGGCCGTGTCGCTGCTGCTGGTGCTCAGCATCCCGGTCGCCGTATGGACCGGAACGCTGAGTCTGGGGGACCTGCTGGCCGTCGCCCTGCTGCGCGGTTTCGCCCAGGTGTTCTTCCAGACCTCGTGGAGCGCTTATCTGCCGGGGCTGCTGCAGCCTGCGGACCGGGCGGAGGGCAACGCCAAGCTCCAGGGCAGCGCCTCCGCCGCGCAGATCGCGGGAATCGGCGCCGGCGGCCTGATCACCCAGCTCGCCGGAGCCGGCGGCGGCATGCTCGTCGACGCCGCCACCTTCGTGGTCTCCCTGCTCAGCCTGGGCGGTATCCACCACCGCGAACCCCGGCGCGACCCGGCCACCGAGTACCCGGCCCTGGCCAAGGGCGTCGGCCAAGGGCTGCGGCTGGTCGCGGGCGACCCGTGGTTTCGCTCCTTCACCCTCTACGGCGCCACCGCCAACCTTTTCCTGACGGCCTATCAGTCACTGGTCGTGGTCTTCCTCATCCGCGACGTCGGCGTCCCCGACGGGGCGGTCGGCGCCCTGGTGGCCGCAACCAGCCTGGGCGGCGTCGTCGGGGCCTTCGCCGGACGCCGACTCGCCGCCCGCATCGGCGAGGCCCGCGCCATGCTCGCCCTCGGACTCGGCCTGCCCGCCTTCGCCCTCCTCGTCCCCCTCACCACCCCCGGCGCGGGACTGATCCTCTACATAGCCGGTGGTGGCTGCGTCACCCTCGGCGTGGTGGGCGGCAACGTGATCAAGGCCGGATTCCAGCAGCGCTACTGCCCACCGGAGCTGTTCGGCCGCCTCAGTGCCAGCACCGCCTTCCTCAACTACGGTGCCATCCCCGTAGGAGCCCTCCTCGCCGGGGTCCTCGCCGACCGGCTCGGCCTGCACACCGCACTGTGGATCACCACCGCCGGCGTGCCGCTGGCCGCCCTGCTCCTGCTGGCCTCCCCACTGCGCAGCCACCGCGACCTGCCGGGGCACCAGTTGAGCGCATACGTGCCAACCACCACCCCCGTTACGGCGCAGTAGACCCGAGCGAGAAGGGCGCTGACGAGGAGTCAGACGCCAGGGGCGACGCGGGACGGCCGAGGAGCGGTGCGGCCGAGGGCCTGGGAAGTCTTTCCAGTAGCTTGTCGCTTATCGTCTGAAATCGAACACCGCGTCGTACTTGATGTGATGTCCGCTGTTCAGCGGACGTGGCCGTCGCATGATCCTGAAATCTCCGGCAGGCAAGTTTGGGGATCGAAGGGGAGGCCGCTGTGCTGGGTGTGATCGAGCGGGATGTGCGTCGGGAGGCGCTGGCTGAACTGTCGCGGTTCCGGGGTGAGTTCTACGCGTGCCTGACGGTGCGTGGTGACTCGTTGTTCGAGCTAGCCGAGGCGTTGCTGTGCGTGGAGGGGTCAGTGAAGACGCTGGTGGGGTTGGCGCTGGCCCCCGAACATCGGCGGGGTCATGGCGCGCTGTACGCGGGGCTGAACCAGGGGCGTCTTGATGTGGGCCGGCTGCGGCGGGCGCCGGCCGGGCTGCCGCTGCCGCGGGCCGCCGACGGTCGGCTGGTGCTGGCAGTGGACGTCAGTCCGTGGCTGCGGCCCGACGCGGCGACGCCCCCGGACCGCTCGTTCTGCCACACCTACGGCCGCGGCGAGCAGAAGCAGCAGATGATCCCCGGTTGGCCCTATTCCGTGATCGCCGCCTTGGAGACGGGGCGGACCTCTTGGACCGGGGTCCTGGACACCCAGCGCCTGGAGCCCGGAGCGGACGTCGCCGCCGTCACCGCCGTCCAGGTCCGGGAACCGGTGGACCGTCTGATCGCAGCCGGTCAGTGGCACGAGGGTGACCCGCTGATCTGGGTCGTGGTCGATGCCGGCTACGACGTCCCGCGCCTGGCCCACCTCCTGCGGGACCTCCCGGTGGAGGTGCTCGGCCGCCTGCGCTCGGACCGGGTCATGCGCCGGCCGGCACCGCCACGCTGGCACGGCATCAACGGCCGACCCGGCGGGCGGCCTGGGAGGACTAGGAGGGCGATTTGCCGATCATCGCCGGCACCGTCATCCGCCTGCAGGTCGAGCACCTGCCGAGCGGTGGGAACCCAAGCCGCTGTGGCTGTGGCGGTCCCGCACCGGCGCCACTACCGCCGACGTCGAACTCGCCTGGCAGGCATTTCTTCGAAGGTTCGATATCGAACACAACTTCCGATTCGATCCGAGACCTGCTGGCACGCTGACCCCACGAAGTGACCCTTCAGCTTGTCGTTTGTGGTCCGACGACCCGTCGGACCACAAACGACAAGAGTAGAGCCTGTTTCGAAAGTGTCTGTCAGTCACCGACGAAGATGAGGTAGCGGTGCGGATTGTGCTCAAGCTCCTCCGCCAGGGCCAGCACTTCGGCCGCCGCCTCGGCTTCGGCTACCGGGGCGTTGTCCACATTTTCGGTGTAGGTTCGATGGGGTTGTCAGGCGGCTGAGTGGTATTCGTTGAGGAGTCCGCCGAGGACTTTCTGGCGTCGGATGTAGTGGGCGGGGAGCGGGATGACGTTCCGGTCGTCTGCGGGAGCGTGCAGGTCCAGGGAACGGTGGGCTCGTCCGGTGTTGTAGTGCGCGGCGTAGCGGTCGAGGATGCGTCGCAGGTGGCGCTCGTCGTAGACGAGGATGTGGTCGGTGCATTCTGATCTCGCCGTGCGTACCCAGCGCTCCGCGTAGGCGTTCATCCTGGGTGCCTGTGGCGCGGTCTTGAGGATCTGGGTGTCGTTGGCGGTGAACGATCAGTAGCGCCCTGGGGCTGGGCTACTCGATCAGCGGGAGCGATCCGGATTGATCGAGGCCAAGCGCCTTGAGGGTGGGCCCAAGCCCGTCCGGCTGAGCTGGAGCCCCGTGGATCACGAGCCGCGCGTGCGGGCCGATCTGGCGGCTACGTCGCGTGACGTGGCCACGGTGCTGACCTGCGACGATGCGGTGGGAGTGCGGCCGGCCAGCGGAGGCGGCCTTTCAGGGGTTTCGCTGGCCAGCGGCGCCTTTGGCTGCCATGTGCCCTGTGTCTGTTTCTGCGGAGTCCTGTCGGGCTCGCAAAGTCATCGCCACAGCTCAGCGCTGGTGCTGGCGGCTGCAGGGGGGCAACGAGGCATCCCCCGGTACCCGGGGCGTTCAGCTCTCAGACTGAGGGACGTCCGCGAAGCTCTGGCGGTACTGTGCCGGGGAGAGACCCAGGGTGCGCTGGAAGGCACGGCGCATGGCCTCGGGGGCGGGGTAGCCACTGGCGCGGGCGACGTGCTCGATGCTGTCCCTGGTCTCCTCCAGCAGGCGGCGGGCGGTCTCCAGGCGGGTCTGGTCCACATACCGGCCCGGCGGGGTGCCGATCTCGGCCGTGAACGCGCGGGTGAACTGGCGGGCGGAGAGGCTGGCACGCCGGGCGAGGGCATCCACGGACAGGTCCGCGTCCGGGTGGGTGGCGATCCAGTCCTGCACATCGCGCAGGGACGGGCGGTCGGCGAGCTGCGCCCGCAGGTGGGTGCTGAACTGCCGCTGGTTTCCGGGGCGGCGCAGGAACACGACCAGGTGACGGGCCAGGGTCAGCGCGGCGTCGCGTCCGAGGTCCTCTTCGACCAGGGCCAGGGCGAGGTCCATCACGCTGGTGCCGCCCGCGGAGGTGGATACCTTGCCGTCGCGGATGAAGATCGGGTCCGGGTCCACCTGGGCCCCGGGGCAGGCCCGGGCCAGCCGGTCGGCCTGGCTCCAGTGGGTGGTGACCCGCCGTCCCGCGAGCAGTCCGGCCTCCGCGAGCAGGAACGCCCCGGTGCACACGGAGACGATTCGCCGGCAGCGTGCCGCGTGCTGCCGGAGCCAGTTCACGACCTGCGGGTCGGGCGCGAGGTCGCCCCATCCTCCGTACGGTCCAGGCACCAAGAGGGTGTGCGGCACGATGGCGGTGCGCAGGTCGGTGTCGGGCGTAAGGGTGAGTCCGCTGGGACTGTGCACCGCAGTGCCGCCGGGGCTCGCGGTCTGGATGCTGTAAGCCGCCTTGCCGGGCGTCGTCCGGGCGACGTGGACGTTGGCGGCGGCGAGCACCTCGACGGGGCTGACCACATCCAGTGCGTCCACGCCGTCGAAGAGCACGACGAGCACGGTGCGGGTTCTCACACCACCAGCCTGCCCGCCTCAGCAGATGTCCGCAATGTCGCCTTTGCAACCTTTTCCGCCATTCGGGGGCGGCGGGCCTGCCCATGGCCGAGCTGTGGGCGTCGACCACAGAACTGAGCGGTGCCGCGAGCGCCCCGTCTACTGCGGCACCGCTCCGGTCTTAACGGGGGGTGGTGCAAGCCTTACTGCGCCTGCTGTTCCAGCAACGGGCGAGTAGTCCGACGGTTCCCGCTCCGACCACGACGGCCACGGCTGTGGCCGTCGGGTCCGCCCATCCCTGGTCGGGCAGAAGGGTGAGCAGGCCCCAGCGCAGGAGCCAGATGGCGATCAGTCCGGCACCGACCAGGCCCCATAGGGATGCCTCGTAGCCGAACCGCGGAGGTGTGGTCTGGTCTTGTTTCTTCGAACGGGACACCTTCTCAAACCTTTCTGTTCGTGCCTATTTGAAGAAGCCCTCGATGGCTCCCTTGGCGAATCCCCCGATCGCACCCACCGCCGCCCCCGGGCCGCAGCCGGCGCCTGCCGCGCCCACGGCGCCGATGATGCAGCCGCCCACCGCGCCCGCGACCGTGGAGCGGTCGGAGCTCTTCAGGGCGTTCTTGGCACGCTTCTTGAGTCCGGCCCAGGTCGGGTCGGCGACCACGGGGAAGGCTGTGCCGGCGTCGAATGCCACGGTCTGGACGAGTGCGCCGTCCTGGATCCGGTAGCTGGTGGGAACGGCAGCCCCGTTGGCGTCCTTGGCCCAGGGGGCCTGGAAGGCCCCGAGGGCCTCGCCATCCTTCAGGACGGTGACACTGCCGTCTTGCTGCTGCTGGAGGATGGCACCTTCAGGCAGATCGAGGCCGTAGCGGTACTCCCTGGGTGCGGAGGCGTTGGCGATGACGGCCAGCGCGCGTACGCCTCCCTCGGTGGTGCGCTGGACAGCCAGGGCGGAAGAACCGTCGGCGTCCGGATAGACCACGGTGCCATGCTCGGAGGCGACACCGGTGGCGTTGTCGGAGGCAGGCAGACTGATGCCGATGGTGCTGCCGTCACCCGCAGACGACGTTAGGACCTCGGCCGCCGTAGTGGGAACGGTACCGGCAACGCGGGGGGCGATGTCGGCAGTGCCGGTTGTCCGCTCCACCACTGCCGCGGTCTGTGCCGCGGTCTGCGGGGAGGTCTGTCCGGCATCGGCGAAAGCCGCCGGGGCGGAGGCCGCCAGCAGGACACCCGCCGAAGCAAAGGCGGCTGCGGATATACGCAAGGTGGCGCTGTTCATGTTGTTCATGTGGTCTCTCGTTGGATTCTTGTAAAATGGCGCCCGCGACGGCACTGTCCGTGTCCCGCGTCGCTGGAGAGGGGCACGAGTGTGCTCTGGGCAGCCGGCGGTTCGCCGGGCGGAACGGCAATCCGTCGGATGGCCCTGGGGCGCTCCGCGCGTCGGCGGGCTCGCGGGCATCTACGTATCGTTCCGCAGCTTCAGTTCACGACTCCTGCGCAGGGGAAGACCGTGGCTCGGCTGCGAAAATGGGCTGGGCCAACGGGGAAGAATTGCCGGTTGGCTCAGCAATCCTCACATGGGGCCAACAGTGCTCAGCACACCTTGATCGGACTCCCCCGAGGGCAATCGGGCCCGGATTGCCTCGCATACCTGCTGGTCAAAGCCGGTATGCATCGATCCGACTGTGCCACTGACGGGTCCATCGCCCCCCCGCAGCACGGCAGGATTGGAGGGAGATGCGTCGCGTCCCGGGGTGAGCGTAGAGATCAGGACCCTGAGCCGGTGGAGTTCCGGTTGCCTTCACCCCCCGTACAGGGGTTGCGACGACCTCACGGAAGTGGCGACGCTGCCTTCGCACAGCGGCAACGGGCAAGCTTGCTGCCCCGGTCGACTCGCGCACCCACGTTCACGCAAGACAGGCCGCAGAAGCAGAGACCCCAGGGCACTTTCAGGGCACATGGCAGCCAATGTTCCGCTGGCCAGCGAGAACGCTGAAAGGCCGCTTTCACTGTCCGCGGCACTTCCACAGGATCGTCGCAGGTCAGTGTCGTGGCCACGCGACTACTCCACAAGTGGCAGGACTTCGCCAACTGCCTCCACGACGCCAGCCACCAGTTCTGCTGGCGAATGTGGCCCTGAGCTGCCGGGGTGCCGAGGGCGTCTCCGTGAAGGACGGAACTGAAGGACGGAGCGCGGCGGGCACCCGCCGCGCTCCGTCCTTCAGTTCCGTCAGAACTTTCCGTACAGGGAGCCGAGTTGGGCTTCCTCGCAGGTGGCGGAGCCGACGAGGCACAAGGGGTTGGCGTACTTGCTCGTGTAGACGTTGGTGACTTTGCCGCCGTTGTAGATGTAGATGTAGTGGTTCGGCATGAGCCGCAGGGTGCCGGAGGTGATCGAGTAGTTTCCGCTCGTCGTGAGGTGCATCGTGAAGGCACCGTCGATGGCGCCTTTGACACCGCCCAGGCCCTTGCAGAAGGGGTTGGTGGCGTGCGTGACCATGCGCACGTCCACGGAGTCCCTGTCGGAGCCCAGCTTCTTGGCGACCATGTCCTTGTCGCTGGCGGTCTTGGCGGCGATGAGCTTGCCGGTGCTCTTCTGGTAGACGTGGCTGGTGCCGACGTGCTTGTAGCCCTGGACGGATTTGTCGCTCCAGTTGATGACGGCGTTCAGGGACGTCCGGTAGTTGGGGTTCTTCCAGTCGAAGCCGGAGCGGTTGTCGCCGGCGAACTGGTAGCCCTTGCCGTAGTCGCAGCCCGCCGGCGGGGCGTCGATGCGGTTCTCCGGGATGAAGGTCACCCAGGTCAAGGTGGTGGTCTTGGCTGCCTTCGCCGCGGCAGTGCGGGCGGCGGCCTGGCTGCGCAGCGCGGTGGTGGTGTCCTGCTTCTTCGCGATGGAGGGGATGGCAACCTGCATGCCCCAGGCGCGGGTCTGGGGGTTGGTGGCCTGGGTCTGCGCGGGAGTGATGCTGTATCGGTAGGTGCTGCCGGGGGTGACACGGGTGTCGTGGAAGGCGGTCACTCCCGGGGCGAGGGCGGCGACGTCCTTGCCGTCGCGGGTGACGAGGTACCGGGCCTGGTTGGAGTAGCCCTGCCAGGAGAGGTCGACGAAGTTCGTGCCGGCGGCCGCGGTGATCCCCTGGTCGGCCATCGAACGGTCCACGACCGCGGTCTGTCCCGACCCCGTGCGCATGACGCTGAAGGCCTCGGTGTTCGATGCGTTGTGCGGACTGCCTGCGGATATGGAGGACGTCGAAGGGCTGGTGCCGGAGTTGTTCGCGAGGGCAGCCGATGCCTGGGCTCCGGTCGCCATGAGGACGAGCGGAATGACGGCGATCGACGTCAGCTTCAGGGCGGAAGCGGCGGGGTTCATGAGATACGCACCCTTCTCTGGACTGAAGCCGGCTTCCGTGCGGGCGTGTCTGTGCCCCGCGCCTGTGGTGGGGGTCCTGTGGAAGGCGACTTCAAGGGTCATGCCGTTGGTCGTCGCCCCGGCTGTGCCGGGCGACGCTGTCTGGGCGTCAGAGACCCTGCGGCGTGGCCGCATTGGCGGCCGTCACAGTGTCAGTGGACGGTGGCGCTCCTCCGGCCACCTCGGCGGCGTGGGCGCTTGACTGCGCTTCCACTGACCGAAGGTGGTCTCTGGCTACGTGTTCGGGGTTGAGCGGTTGTCCGTGCGCCGACTGCGGGCAAGGTGCGACTGTTGGTCGCTGCCGCGCTAGCCGTGGTGGTCTGGTGCGTGGAGTTCACTGGGGTCCCAGATATTGCAGCGCAGGCCCATAGGGTCGACAGCGGCTCCGCCGCGATGGCGGCGGGCGTCGCCGGTGAAGGCCTGGGCGAGCGCCTGCCTCTCGGCGGCTGCTCTGGAACAGGATTCGACGATCCACGTTTGAACTCCGTGGACCTCCTGGTCACCCAGGTTGCGGTAGGTGGGGACAGTGACAGCCCAGCGGGTCATGGGAATTCATCTCCCGTCAAACAATGGCTTCAGCCCGAGAACCGGTCAATCGTTTCGTATCGGGCTCTTCTGCTTCCAGGCTGCTCGTGGTCGTCGGCGGCGGCAAGGACGCAGTGTCCGCCTTTCACGCCACAGGCTGCCCTGGGCAACACCCTGCCCGCAGCTGTGGAGCCAAGGAGGTCAATCGGCGATCAAAGTGACGGATAGTCAGACAGCCTTGCCTTGTGGGGCGGTGGGGACTTCTCATCCACACGTCCCGGGGCGAGGCCTGTTCAGGTGACAGGACACTGCGGGATGCCGGACGCGGACCGGCTGACGGCCTGAGCCTTCGGGCACGTCGCGTGCCCAAGGGCGCTTGTCGGTGGTGACTGATTCACCCGACGCCGACAGCGCAGAGGAGGAAGACGGGGTAGAGCACACCGGCGGCGCCGCTGATCAGGCCGATGGCGCACTTTCTGCGGTTGATCTTGTGGACGAGGCCGAGAACAGCGAACGTCACGGCCAGGCTTCCGAAGAGTAGGGGCAGGGCGACGCCGACCCAACTGATGAGCACTGCCGCAACCGCGGATGCGATGCCAAGGACAAGCGAGACGCTGCCGTAGAGGGAGGCGCGGGGGTCGGTCGGGCCGGTCGGCATGCTGCATTCCTTGATCTTCGGAGGTGGATTCGAAGTACGGGATGACTGCCACCGCCCACGGCGCGTCATCCCTGTGGCCTGGCGTGCCATGGACACAGTGCGTGCACGGGGCCGCCCTCACCAGTCACGGTCACGCGCAGCCAGCTGCATGCGAAGTGCAGCCCGCCGTGCCGCTCCAGGGGGGCGCCCTATTCGGCCGTGACAGGAAGCCTACGCGAGACCTCCTTCAATTCCGCCACCGAAGTCCCCCCGAACAGGACGACATTCCCGCTTATCCCGCCATCCGTGACGGCGGGACAAGCGGGCCCCACCCCGCTTTCGCGAACGGCCCCATGCCCGATCCCCATGGATGTCGCACCTGGGACCGTCGCGTCCCGATGAGGATGGCCCAAAAGGGACGATGCCACCCAAGTGCTCGACCTTCCCCGGCACAGGCACGCTGGTCTCATGAGCAGTTCCTGTTCCCCGGGTTCCAGGGAGTTGGGGTGGCGCATGATCCAGCCGACGAGTCTGCGGGTCTTGGGCGGTGTCGGTCCCGGCGCGGGCAGGTTCCCGTTCACCTGCACGGTGCGCAGGTAGCG
>Ga0302314_10009868_pt1 | contig 16833 bp, 16 predicted proteins | sample III_Palsa_N2_3_FD_200533 | JGI IMG/M metagenome (GOLD analysis project Ga0302314, IMG submission 200533) | Peat permafrost microbial communities from Stordalen Mire near Abisko, Sweden - III_Palsa_N2_3 | ecosystem: Environmental > Terrestrial > Soil > Palsa > Peat permafrost | place: Sweden...
CCCGCCGCCTTCTCCAACAAACCCTCGACCTTGCGGGCGGCGGCGTCGACGGCGCGGGCGGCTCGGGTTTCGACCTCCGCGGCATCGGCTTGCAGGCGGCCAAGCTCGCCCTGCGCATGGGACAGCCGCGTCTGGGTGTCGGCCAGTTCGTCGGCCAGCAAGAGGGCGCCCATCAAGAACAGGCGCGTTTCGCCCAGTTGGCCGACCTCCTGGCCAACCTGGCGAACCTGGCGGTCGAACAGGCGGGCCAGCTCCGTCAGATGGCGCTCCTGGCCGTCCTCGCAGCCGACGGTGTAGGACCGGCCGTTCACCTCGATGGTCACCTGCGCCATATCGTCAGGCCTCCCCAATCTTGTCGTGAACGGGTTCGTCGTCGCCCAGCGCGGCGCGGATGTCGGCGATGGCCCGGCCGAGCGCGGCGGAGGCCTGGGAGCCCGCCGCCTCCAGGTCGCGCTCGCGGGCCCGCGCGGCGTCCAGTTCGGCCGCCAGCTTGGCGCGGTCCATGTCGAACAGCTCGCCATTGGCGCCTTCGGCCTCGCTCGCCAACGCATTGACGCGGACTTCCAGCCGAGCCACGGCGCGGTCCAGCCGCAGGATCGCCGCCTCCAAAACACCGCCGTCTGCAGCCTCTTGCGTCATATCGATGAGCCCCGCGCGCGTCGCATAGCCCTCTCTATAGACCGGCCGCGCCGCAGGCCGAAACCCGCGCCTTGCTTGACCCGTTCCGAGTCGCGGTGCAAAGCCGCCGCGTCCACCCCTCGCCCTGCCCCTTCGCTTAAAGACCCAGAAGGCCGCCGCCCATGCCCGCCTCCCTCGAAGCGATGGCCAACGCCATCCGCGTGTTGTCCATCGACGCGGTGAACAAGGCCAAGTCCGGCCATCAGGGCATGCCGATGGGCATGGCCGACGCGGCGACGGTGCTGTGGAGCAAGGTCCTGAAATTCGACGCCGCGCGCCCCGACTGGCCCGATCGCGACCGTTTCGTGCTCTCGGCCGGCCACGGCTCGATGCTGCTCTATTCGCTGCTGCACCTGACCGGCTTCAAGGCCGTGACGATGAAGGAGATCGAGAACTTTCGCCAATGGGGCTCCAAGACCCCCGGGCATCCCGAATACGGCCACACCCCCGGCGTGGAGACCACCACCGGACCCCTTGGCCAGGGCCTGGCCAACGCCGTGGGCATGGCGATGGCCGAGCGCCACATGGCTGCGCGCTATGGCGCGGACCTGGTCGACCACCGCACCTGGGTGATCGCCGGCGACGGCTGCCTGATGGAGGGGATCAGCCATGAGGCGATCCACCTGGCCGGCCGACTGAAGCTGGCCAAGCTGACCGTCCTCTTCGACGACAACAACGTCACCATCGACGGCGCCGCGACCATCGCCGAGACCGGCGACCAGATCGGCCGTTTTCGCGCCGCCGGGTGGGCCGTAAAGGCGATCGACGGCAATGACGCGGCCCAGGTGCGCCGCGCCCTGGCCTGGGCGCTCAAGCAGGATCGGCCGAGCCTGATCGCGTGCAAGACCATCATCGACAAGGGCGCCGGACCCAAGGAGGGGGACCCGCACGGCCATGGCTATTCCCTGTTCGACAAGGAGATCGCCGACGCCCGCGTCGCCATGGGCTGGACCGCGCCGCCGTTCGTGATTCCCGACGAGATCGCCAAGACCTGGCGCGCGGCCGGCCGGCGCGGCGCGAAGGTTCGCAAGGCCTGGGAGGCGCGACTGAAGGAATCCGCCAACGCCGCGGAATTTGAGCGCGGCCTGCGTTGCGAGTTGCCCGAGGACGCCTTCGTCGCCCTGGCCGCCCATATCGACAAGCTGGTCGCGGCGCCCTCGGCCAACGCCACGCGCTCCTGGTCCGGCGAGGCGCTGGCGGCCCTCACCCCCGCGATCCCCGACATGGTCGGCGGCTCGGCCGACCTGACCGGCTCCAACAACACCTTCGTCAAGGGGATGCAGACGTTCGATGCGCCGGACTATGCCGGCCGCTACGTCCATTACGGGGTGCGCGAGCACGCCATGGCCGCGGCGATGAACGGCATGGCGCTGCACGGCGGGGTGATCCCCTATTCGGGCGGTTTCCTGATCTTCTCCGACTATGCGCGGCCCTCGATCCGGCTGGGCGCGCTGATGGGGATAAGGGTGATCCATGTGATGACCCACGATTCTATCGGGGTCGGCGAGGACGGCCCGACCCATCAGCCGATCGAACACCTGGCCAGCCTTCGGGCCATGCCGAACCTGCGCGTGTTCCGTCCCGCTGACGGGGTGGAGACCGCCGAATGCTGGCAGGCGGCGCTGGAGCATCGCAACGGCCCGGCGATCATGGCCCTATCGCGGCAGAAGACGCCCGCCGTGCGGACCAAGGCCGCCGACCGCAATCTCAGCGCGCTTGGAGCCTACGAGCTCATCGCTTCGGAGGGTCCGGCCCAGCTCAGCCTGTTCGCGTCCGGAACCGAGGTGGGTATCGCGGTCGAGGCGCATAAGATGCTGACAGCCGAGGGGGTCGCTGTCCGCGTGGTCTCCACCCCCTGCTGGGAGCTGTTCGACCTGCAGCCGCTCAGCTACCGCGAGGCGGTGATCGGCGGCGCGCCGGTGCGGATCGCGGTCGAGGCGGCGGTGCGTCAGGGTTGGGAGAAGTTCATCGGCGAGGACGGCGGCTTTGTCGGCATGACCAGCTTCGGCGCCAGCGCCCCGGCCGAGCGGCTCTATCGCGAATTCGGCGTCACCGCCGAAGCCGTCGCCGCCGAGGCCCGCGCCAAGCTGAGGGGTTGACCCCGATGCGCATCGGAACGCCGCTCTCGCCTACCGCCCTCAAAGTCATGCTGCTGGGCGCCGGCGAGCTGGGCAAAGAGGTGACGATCGAGCTGCAGCGGTTGGGCGTCGAGGTGATCGCCGTCGACCGCTATGCCGACGCGCCCGCCCACCAGGTCGCCCACCGCGCCCACGTCGTCGCCATGACCGACCCGGCCGCCCTGCGCGCCATCATCGAGGCCGAACGCCCGCACATCATCGTGCCGGAGATCGAAGCCATCGCTACCGACGAACTGGCCCGGATCGAGGCCGAGGGGCTGGCCATCGTCATCCCGACCGCTCGCGCCACTCAGCTGACGATGAACCGCGAGGGCATCCGGCGGCTGGCGGCCGAGACCCTGGGCCTGCCAACCTCGGCCTACGCCTTCGCCGGCAGCCGCGAGGACTTGGCGGCAGGCGCGGCGGCCGTGGGTTTCCCCTGCTTCGTCAAGCCGGTGATGTCGTCCTCCGGCAAGGGCCAGAGCTATGTGGAGAGCCCCGAAGATGTGGACGCGGCATGGGACTACGCCCTGGCCGGCGGGAGGGTCGAACAGACCCGGGTGATCGTCGAAGCCAGGATCGCGTTCGACTTCGAGATCACCTTGCTCACGGTGCGCGCCAAGAACGCGGAGGGCGAGGTCCAGACCCATTTTTGCGCCCCGATCGGCCATCGCCAGGTCAAGGGCGACTATGTGGAAAGCTGGCAGCCCCAGCCGATGAGCCCCCTGGCGTTGGCCCGCGCCCAGGCCATCGCCCAGACGGTGACGGGCGACCTGGGCGGTCTTGGCGTGTTCGGAGTCGAGCTGTTCGTGCGCGGTGATGAGGTCTGGTTCTCGGAAGTCAGCCCGCGGCCGCACGACACGGGCCTCGTCACCCTGGTCACCCAGGCCTTGAGCGAATTCGCCCTGCACGCCCGCGCCATCCTGGGCCTGCCGGTCGATACGGCCCTGCGCGAGCCGGGCGCCAGCGCGGTGATCTATGGCGGCCTCGAGGCGCGCGGCATCGCGTTTGAGGGGGTCGAGGAAGCGCTGTCGGTCCCGACGGCGGAGCTTCGCCTGTTCGGCAAACCGGAATCCTTCGCGCGCCGCCGCATGGGCGTCGCGCTGGCGCACGGCGCGGGTGTGGACGAGGCGCGCGGGCGAGCGCGGGAGGCGGCGGGGAAGGTGCGGCCGGTCCTCTGAGCACTCGCTCGCGAATTTCTCAAGACGCCGGCTCGACATCGCGGACCAAGATGGCAATCTGACCCAGTGAGCCAACTCATGCGGTTTCCGAGCGCAGTCCGGCGAGACCCAAGCGTCGACGCCTGGTTCGCCATGCCGGGCCACGAGCTGCGACGCATGGCCGAGCCCTGGTTTGAACGGATGCGCGGGTGCGGAGCGGACGTCCGGGAGCTCCTGGCCGACGGGCATCCTACAGCGTGTGTGGAAGACGCCGCGTTCGGGTACGCCGACGCCTTCAGCGCTCATGTGAATATCGGCTTCTTCCACGGAGCGGCGCTGGACGATCCGGCCGGCCTTTTGCAAGGCGCTGGCAAACGCATGAGGCATGTAAAACTGCGCTGGGGGGAACCGGTCAACGTCGACGCGCTGAACGAACTCATATTGGCGGCCTATCGAGACATCCGTTCGCGCCTCGAGGATTGAAGTTGCGGGTTCGGCCGTGTCCGCGGGCGGCGCCTGTAGTGGAGGCTCGAGCCGCTCGGGCCCTCCCGATCGCCGCCTGCTCTTGACTTCCACCGCTGCGCCCGCAAAACCGCGCGCCTAATAGCAGTGGAAGGGGTCTCCATGACCGTTCGCGTCGCCATCAACGGGTTTGGCCGTATCGGCCGGCTGGTCCTGCGCTCGATCGTCGAGCACGGCCGCACCGACATCGAGGTGGTGGCGATCAATGATCTGGGGCCGGTGGAGACCAACGCCCACCTGCTGCGCTACGACAGCGTGCACGGCCGGTTCCCGGGCCAGGTCAGCGTCGACGGCGATACGATCGATGTCGGCTTCGGCAAGATCAAGGTCACCGCGATCCGCAACCCGGCCGAGCTGCCGCACAAGGACTTGGGCGTCGACATCGCGCTCGAGTGCACGGGCCTGTTCACAAAGAAAGATAAGGCCGCCGCGCATCTGGAGGCCGGCGCCAAGCGGGTGCTGGTCAGCGCGCCCTGCGACGGCGCCGACAAGACCGTCGTCTTTGGCGTCAATCACGAGAGCCTGACGGCGACCGATCTGGTGGTCTCAAACGGGTCCTGCACCACCAACTGCCTGGCGCCGGTGGCCAAGGTGCTGCTAGACCTGTGCGGGATCGAGCGCGGCTATATGACCACGATCCATTCCTACACCGGCGATCAGCCGACCCTGGATACGCTGCATTCGGACCTCTACCGCGCCCGCGCCGCGGCCATGTCGATGATTCCCACCTCGACCGGCGCGGCCAAGGCGCTGGGCCTGGTGCTGCCGCAGCTGGCCGGCAAGCTGGACGGCTCCTCGATCCGCGTGCCGACCCCCAACGTCTCGGTGATCGATCTGAAGATCGTCCCTGGCCGCGAGGTGACCAAGGACGAGATCAACGCGGCGATGTCCAAGGCCGCCGCCTCCGGACCGCTGCAGGGCGTCCTGGCCGTCACCAACGAGCCGCTGGTCTCCACCGATCTCAACCATATCGACGCCTCGTCGACCGTCGCGCTGCCCCAGACCCAGGTGATCGAGGGCAAGCTGGCGCGGGTGCTGGCCTGGTACGACAACGAGTGGGGTTTCTCGACCCGGATGGCCGACACCGCCCTGGCGATGGCCCGGCTGATCTAGGCGGCGGCCGGTAAGGAGCCGCCGCCATGGCCTTCCGCACCCTCGACCAGGCCGATCTGCGTGGCAAACGCGTGCTGGTCCGCGTCGACTTCAACGTGCCGATGCAGGATGGCGCGATCAGCGACGACACCCGCCTGCGCGCCGCTCTGCCAACCATCCAGGCGCTGCGCAAGGCCGGAGCCAAGGTGATCCTGCTGAGCCATTTTGACCGGCCCAAGGGCAAGCGCGTCCCCTCGATGAGCCTGAGGCCGGTGGCCGAGCCGCTGTCGGCGCTGATCGGTGCGCCGGTGGCCTTCGCCGACGATTGCGTGGGCGAGGCGGCCGAGCGGGCCGAGGGCTATATGAAGCCGGGCGGCGTGCTGCTGCTGGAAAACCTGCGCTACCACGCTGGCGAAGAGCAGAACGATCCCAATTTCGCCAAGCAGCTGGCGGCGCTGGGCGATCTCTATGTCGACGACGCCTTTTCCGCCGCCCACCGCGCCCACGCCTCGACCGAGGCCCTGGCTCACCTTTTGCCGGCCTATGCTGGCGAGGCGATGCGGCGCGAACTGACCGCGCTGGACCGCGCCCTGGGCCACCCGGAACGCCCGGTGCTGGGCGTGGTCGGCGGCTCGAAGGTCTCCAGCAAGCTGGACCTGCTCACCCACCTGGTCACCAAGCTGGACCGGCTGGCCATCGGCGGGGGCATGGCCAACACCTTCCTGTTCGCCCAGGGCTGGGAGGTCGCCGCCTCCTATTGCGAAAAGGACCTGGCCGACACCGCCCGGGAGATCATCCGCGCGGCCGGCCGCCACAACTGCGAACTGCTGCTGCCGATCGACATCGTGGTCAGCGAGCGGGCCGAGCCCGGCGCCGCCGCACGTGTGCGGGGCCTTGGTGAACTGGATGAGCACGAGCGCATTCTAGATGCGGGGCCACAGACCGTGGCGCGGCTGGAACAGGCGATGGACGCCTCCAAGACCCTGATCTGGAACGGGCCGCTGGGCGTGTTCGAGATTCCGCCCTTCGACCGGGGCACCGTGCGGGCCGCGCGCCACGCCGCGGCGCTCGCCAAGGCCGGTAAGTTGGTGGCGGTGGCCGGCGGGGGTGATACGGTGTCGGCGTTGAACGTGGCCGGCGTGGCGGGGGGCTTCACCTTCGTCTCGACGGCGGGGGGCGCGTTCCTGGAGTGGATGGAAGGCAAGAGTCTGCCAGGGGTGGCGGCTCTACAGCGCTGATCTGGCAAACGCCAGTCTGGCAGGCGGCCAGTCTGGCAGGCGGATTGCAGGCGCGGATCGGCAATTGGACGAATTGGGGAGTTACGACATTGGCGCGGATCAGTCTGAGACAGCTGCTCGACCACGCGGCCGAGCACGACTACGCGGTGCCGGCGTTCAACATCAACAATATGGAACAGGGTCTGGCGATCCTGGAGGCGGCGGACCAGGTCTCCGCGCCCGTGATCATCCAGGCCAGCCGCGGCGCGCGCCAATACGCCAACGACATCATGCTGGCCAAGATGATCGACGCCCTGGTCGAGATGTACCCGCACATTCCGGTCTGCATGCACCAGGACCACGGCAATAACGAAGCCACCTGCGCCACGGCGATCCAACACGGCTTCACCTCGGTGATGATGGACGGCTCGCTGGAAGGCGACGCCAAGACCCCCGCCAGCTACGACTACAATGTCGCCATCACCCGCCGGGTGGTCGACATGGCCCACTGGATCGGCGTCTCGGTCGAGGGCGAGCTGGGCGTCCTGGGTTCGCTGGAATCCGGCCAGGGCGAGAAAGAGGACGGCCACGGCTTTGAGGGGACCTTGTCCCACGACCAGCTGCTGACCGACCCGGCCCAGGCGGTGGATTTCGTGCGGATGACCGAGGTCGACGCCCTGGCCATCGCCATGGGCACCTCGCACGGGGCCTACAAGTTCACCCGCAAACCCGACGGCGACATCCTGGCCATGGGCGTGATCGAGGAGATCCACCGCCGCCTGCCCAACACCCACCTGGTGATGCACGGCTCGTCCTCGGTGCCTCAGGACCTGCAGGACATCATCAACCAGTATGGCGGCCAGATGGAACAGACCTGGGGCGTGCCGGTCGAGGAGATCCAGCGCGGCATCAAGCTGGGCGTGCGCAAGGTCAATATCGACACCGACAACCGCATGGCCATGACCGGCGAAATCCGCCGGATCCTGACCGAGCACCCGGAAGAGTTCGACCCGCGCAAGTACCTCAAGCCGGCCATGGAGGCGATGCGCAAGATCTGCCGCCAGCGCCTGGAAGAATTCGGAACCGCCGGCCACGCCGCCCAGATCAAACCGCTGCCGCTGTCGGCCATGGCCAAGCGCTATGCGTCCGGGGAATTGTCGCCCAAGTTCGGGGCGGCGGCGAAGCGGGCGGCGGCGGAGTAACTTTAAACCGCTCATCCCGACCAAATGCCGGGACCCAGATCATAGATCTCGGTTGGGGGGGCGAGTTCGCGCTTTCCGCCGACGCCCGACGTTTTACGATCTGGGCCCCGGCATTCGCCGGGGTAAGCGGATAATTTGGAACCACTCTGCGCCCATGCCCCTCGCCTGCCGCCTCTACCTGATCACCCCGCCCCGCCTGGACGACCTCGCCGCCTTCAGCCGCGCCCTCGCCGAGGCCCTGGACGCCGGCGACGTCGCCGCGCTGCAGATCCGGCTGAAGGATGTTCCGGACGCCGCCATCGGCGCGGCGGTCGCAGAACTCATGCCGATTGCCCAAAGCCGCGGCGTCGCGGTGATCCTGAACGACCGGCCGGACTTGGCCGCGCGGCTGGGCTGCGATGGCGTGCACATCGGTCAGGAGGACGCGCCCTTCGCCGAGGCGCGGCGCCTGATGGGCCCCGTCGCCATGATCGGCGTCACCTGCCACGACAGCCGCGACCTGGCCATGGAGGCGGCGGAGGCCGGCGCCGACTACGTCGCCTTCGGCGCCTTCTTCGACACCCAGACCAAGGACGCGTCGACCCGCGCCGATCCGGAGATTCTGTCGATCTGGCAGGAATCCATGCTGACGCCCTGCGTCGCCATCGGCGGCATCACGGCGGCCAATTGCCGGCCATTGGTTACGGCTGGCGCGGATTTCCTAGCGGTCTCGGCGGGCGTGTGGGCCTTTCCCGAAGGCCCGGCGGCGGCTGTGCGGGCGTTCAACGCCGAAATCGCGGCGGGGCTTGCCGAACGCTGACGCTCGTCGGCGTGATCGGGCGAAGCCCTATTTGACCGCGAAGGACACGAAGGACACGAAGGACACGAAGGAAGAAACGAGCGCTTCGCGCCGACGCTAAACCCTCCGCCGACGACCCTGAACTTCGTGCCCTTCGTGTCCTTCGTGGTGAAACCTCTTTTTGCGTCGGCGCCGCGAACTCACCCCTCGCCTTGCTTTGCGAGGGCCGCATCGCTAGGTTCCGCGCCCAATTCCCCGCCCTCCCGTCCAAAGACTGACCTCGAATGAAGATCAACGGCAACGCGATCAAACCCGGCAACGTGATCCAGCACGATGGCGGCCTGTGGGTCGCGGTGAAGACCGCCCACGTCAAGCCCGGCAAGGGCGGCGCCTTCGCCCAGGTCGAGCTGAAGAACCTGATCGACGGCCGCAAGCTGAACGAACGCTTCCGCTCGTCCGACACCGTCGAGCGCATTCGCCTGGAGCAGAAGGACTATCAGTACCTCTACGCCCAGGGCGAAATGCTGGTGTTCATGGACACCGGCACCTATGAGCAGATCGAGCTGCACCAGGACTTCGTCGGCGAGGACCGCGTCCGCTTCCTGCAGGACGGCATGACCGTGGTGGTCGAGTTCCACGAGGAGCGCGCCATCGGCATCGAACTGCCCGACACGGTGGTGCTGGAGATCGTCGAGGCCGACGCGGTGGTCAAGGGCCAGACCGCCTCGTCCTCCTACAAGCCCGCCAAGGCCTCCAACGGCATGCGCATCCTGATCCCGCCCTATATGGGCACGGGCGAACGGGTGCTGGTGTCCACCGAGACCGGCGAATACATGCGGCGCGCGGACTGATTTTGAGTGGAGATATCCTCTAAGCCTCTCCCCCTCGATGGGGGAGAGGTTGGAGTGGGGGTGAACACGCCGGCGATGACGATAAGATCGCGTAAGACGTCTCCCGCGTTTTTCACCCCAACCTTGGCGGCCTCACCCCCAACCCAGCCCTTCCCCCCTCGAGGGGGAAGGGTTCAAGGACATCGCCCGTGACCACCCCCACCACCCTCGTCAAAGTGATGATCGACGCCGCGCGCAAGGCGGCCAAGGGGCTGACCCGCGACTTCGGCGAGCTGGGCGAGCTGCAGGTCTCCAAGAAGGGCCCGGCCGACTACGTCTCCGCCGCCGACATGAAGGCCGAGCAGGTGCTGTTCGAGGCCCTGACCGCCGCCCGCCCCGGCTATGGGTTCTTAGGGGAAGAACGCGGCCTGATCGAGGGCACCGACAAGACCCATACCTGGATCGCCGACCCCTTGGACGGCACCACCAACTTCCTGCACGCCATCCCGCATTTCGCCGTCACCGTCGCGCTCGAGCGGGAGGGCCAGATCGTGGCCGGCGTCACCTTCAACCCGATCACCAACGAGCTCTACTGGTCGGAAAAGGGCAAGGGCTGCTTCCTCAACGACCGGCGCCTGCGCGTGGCCGCCCGGCGCGACCTGGGCGAGACCGTCCTGGCCACCGGCATTCCCTTTATGGGCCGGCCGGGCCACGCGACCTTCCTGAAAGAACTGCACCAGATCGCCTCCAAAGTCTCCGGCGTCCGCCGCTTCGGCTCGGCCGCCCTCGACCTGGCCTACGTCGCCGCCGGCCGCTACGATGGCTATTGGGAGCGGGGCCTGGGCCGCTGGGACATGGCCGCGGGGATCTTGTTCGTGACGGAGGCCGGCGGGGTGGTCACGGACGCGGATGGCGGGGGCGACCCGCTGGGGACGGGCACGATCTGCGTGGGGAATTCGGATATTCAGCCATTGATTTTGGGAAGGCTGAAGGCGGCGGGGTAGGGGGCGTGCCACTAGCTTCCCGTCAAGGCGGCATAAGTGTAGCTTGGAGTAGTGAACCCGACCTACATCTCTCCCGAGAAGCAGCGCGAAATTCGAACCCTCCGGGTCCTGCGCTGCGGAAACCTCCCTCGGATAGGCCGGCAAGACCCCTCATCCTCCCATGCTTCGCATGGGCCCCTCCTTCTCCCACAAGGGGCGAAGGGTTCGCGGCGTCCGCTGGCTTGGCAGCACGCCTCGCCTTGGCGAAATAGCCGGCCAGCGCCACATCCTGACCATCCTCGCTGGCCAGGCGATCGACGGATTGGTCCCGTTCGGGCGACGAACAGAATGGCCGCCATGGACATAAGGCCCGCGACGCCGTAACGGCCTTAACTCACCTTCCGCGCGAGGCCCCCATGCTCAAAACCTACGCCGGCGGCTGTCATTGCGGCGCGGTCCGCTTCGAGGCGGACCTGGACATCAGCGCCGGGACGGGCAAGTGCAACTGTACGATCTGCGTCAAGATGCGGTTGTGGGCGGTGGACGCGACGCCCGCGACGTTCCGGCTGATCGCCGGCGAAGACCAGATGACCGACTACCGGGGGAAAAACCCCGTCGCCCACCACCTGTTCTGCCGACATTGCGGCGTGCGGCCGTTCGAGCGGGTCGACATGCCGAACATGACCGGCGGCGTCTATTACAACGTCAACATCGCCTGCCTGGACGGCGTCGACATCGACGAGCTGATGGCCGCGCCGGTGAGCTATTATGACGGCCTGCACAACAACTGGGGCGAGGCGCCGGCGGAGACGCGGCATCTCTAGGTCGCCATTACGGTGGCGCTACACAAAACCGCTCGCCCATGCGGCGTGGACCGCAAGCTCGGAGGGTTGCGCCGCGAAGGCGAGACGCGGCTCAACAGGCCTCGGCCAACACCGTAGCCGGCGCAGGCATGTGAACCAGGCGCACGCTTGACGTCGCTCGGGCGATTTCTTCGCCTTGCGCGTCCTCAAGACTGGCTTCGACGTAGCCGATGGTTTTGCCGAGCTTTCGGACGCACGCCTGGCCGAAGATCGGTCCCGGCCTCGCCGGAGCCAGAAACGTGACGTTCAGCGCGATCGTGACCGGAAGCCTGGTCGCGTCTGTCGCGATCAGCACCGCCGGTCCAATCGTGTCGTCCAGCATCGCCGCCAGAAAGCCGCCCTGCAGATGGCCGGACGCGTTGCAGAAGGCTTGACGGCCGTCGAACCGGATTTTGACGAACCCCGCCTGCTTGTCGGCTTCCAGGATGTCGAGGCCGAGCAGAACGGCGCACGGGGGAGTCGGATAGGCGTCAAGAACGGTCGGGATCATCGCCACCTCCATGGGTGGTGATAGTCATACCGGCACGCTGCTGACAGCATGTTGTCAGCAGCGTGCCGAAGACACTCAATGAAACGACCCCCTCCGTCGCTGGGCGTTCAGGATCCCCCGTCGAACGCATGGCTTGGTCTCGTATGGGTGGGAACCGTCCCGGAGCCTTGTTTTTCCCTTCTCCCCTTGCGGGTTTCGCAGCGACCGGCAAGGCCGGTCGGCAGGCAAAGCCTGGCGAAGCGAAGATGGGAGGGGCCCGCGAGCAAAGCGAGTGGGAGGATGAGGGGTCTCACCGGCCCATCAACAATACCCGCCTCGCCGCCGCCCTCGACGATTACCCTAACCCAGAAGGCTGCCCAACCTACACGGCCTTGCCAGCGAAACCCCTCATCCTCCCAACCGCTTCGCGGCCGGGCCCCTCCTTCTCCCGCAAGGGGAGAAGGTTTAGCATTGTCCGATGGCTTGCCAGCACGCCTCGCCTTCGCGAAATAGTCGGCCAGCGCCACACCCAGGGGAACCCACCATGCGCCGCATCCTGACCCTGCTCGCCGGCCTCGTCCTGCTGATCGCCACCCCCGCCTTCGCCGGCGAGGTCAAAGCCCTGAAGGTCACGGTCCTGTCGACCATGCTGGCCGACCAGGGCATCGGCGAGTGGGGCTATGCGGCGCTGGTCGAGGTCGACGGCAAGAAGATCCTGTTCGACACCGGCGCCCATCCGGATGTGGTGCTGAGGAACGCCCAGAGCCTGGGGATCGACTTGTCGCAGGTCGAGGATGTGGTGATCTCGCACCATCATCCCGACCACACCGGCGGCCTGTTGGCGCTGCGGCGGGCGCTGATGGTCAAGAATCCCCTGGCGATCAGCCGGGTTCACGTCTCGTCCAACATCTTCATGCCGCGATGGAAGGCCGACGGCACGGACGGCAACAGCATGACAAAGCTGAAGGCCGCCTATGAGGCCACCGGCGGGCGCTTCGTGCTGCATGACGGGCCGAGCGAGATCGCGCCGGGCGTCTGGTTCACCGGCCCCGTGCCCCGGGTCTATCCGGAGAAGAACTGGAGCGACGAGGGCCTGAAGATCCGCACCGCGACGGGGGATGTCCCCGACAACATCCCCGACGACGCGGCGCTGGTGTTCGACACGCCGCAGGGCCTGGCGGTGCTGACCGGCTGCGGCCACGCCGGCATCGTCAACATCGCCACCGACGCGCAGAAGATCGTCAAGGGCAAGCCGGTCTTCGCGGTGATCGGCGGGCTGCACCTGGTCGGCCAGAGCGACGCGACGGTCGATTGGACCGGCGCCCAGCTGAAGCGGATGGGGGTCAAATATCTGCTGGCCGGCCATTGCACGGGTATCGAGGCGACTTTTCGTTTGCGCGCTGTGATCGGACTGGACCGGCATACCGCGCCGGTGTCGAGCGTCGGCTCGAGCTTCACGCTGGGCAAGGGGATCGATCCGGGGGAGCTGGCGGCGTGACCAAACCGCTCATCCCGGCATTCGCCCTAAGGGATGCACACACCTCGATTGGAGCGCGGAGACCTGGCTGCTCCCCCGTTGGGGAAGCTGGCGCGAAGCGTCTGAGAGGGCCTTGCAGTCTTACCGACCTCTCCGGCAAGGCCCCCTCCACCACGCTACGCGTGGTCCCCCTCCCCCAATGCGGGAGGAGCTTGGGCCTCGCCTAAAACCACATGTCCCGCACGCACCGCCCGTCGCGCGGCAAATCGTCAAACGTTTCCAGGCCGTCGAAATGGTCGATGGGCAGGTCGGCGACCGCTTCGGGTTCGGCGAGCCGCAGGTTGACGGCGATGCGGCGGCGTCCGTCCGCGTCCAGGCGCAGGCCGCGCCAGCAGAGCACGCAGCCGCAGGTGGGGCAAAAGCGGATTTCCAGCGCCGGATCGGCCTTGCCCACGCGCGTATAGGCGGCGCTTGGCCCAAAGATGCGGATGCGCTCGTCTTCGTAGTCATAGGCCCATAGCGTCCCATAGCGCCGGCAAAGCGTGCAGTTGCAGGCCGTCGCCGGGCCAGGATCACCCTCGAGGGTCCAGTGGATCGCGCCGCAATGGCAGGCGCCCGTTAGGATCGTCATCGTCACGCTCCAGTCCTATCCGCCAATCTCCAGCGACAGGATCAGCCTGTCCAGCACCGCGCCCACGTCCCGCCGCGCCTCGGCCCGGTTCGCGGCGCCGGCCATGTACAGCGTGCTCTCGCGCAGGGCGCCCAGCAGGACGTGGGCCAGGGGCTCGACCGGCTGGCGCGCCACGCGGCCGGCCTCGATCGCGTGGGTGAGCAGTCCCCCCGTCACGCCCATGCCGTAGCGCGCGCTGATCTCGCGCCAGCGCGCCCAGCCCAGCACCGACGATGCGTCGAGGATGGCGATCCGATAGACCGCGGGCTCGGCGCAGGCGTCCAGCCAGGCGCTGGCCCCCAGGCGCATCAGGTCGATCGGATTGGGGGGCGGATCGGCCGCCTGGGCGCTGGCGATCATCGCGCCGATGCGGCCGACCACCTCCGCCTCGACCGCCTCGAACACCGCGGCGAACAACCCGGCCTTGTCGGTGAAGTGATGATACAGCGCCCCCCGGCTGACCCCGGCCGCGCGCACGATCGCCTCGGTCGCGACCTCGCTATAGCCGTGTGCGCCGAACAGCCCTCGCCCGGCGGCGATCAGGGCGTCGCGGGTCGCCGCCGTGCGCGCGGCCTGGGTGCGTTGAATGTCTTTCATACAGACTGCATGTATGTTAGTCCGGTCGTGAGCTTAACGCGCCGAAGCGGTGACGGCGACAATCGACGCTGTCGGCGCGCGGATCAACCGGTCCCTGCCTCGTGGCAAAAAGGGGAGGGCCACAAGGAGAGTGATCATGAAACTGGACCCGTCGGCGCTGTCGATCCTGCACGCGATCTTTGGCATGGGGCTGCTTTCGTTCGCCATGGCCGTCTGGATGAGCGTGACGCGGGTGCCGGCGATGCAGCGCGCGGGGGTCAGCCTGCAGGACGCCGCGCACACCGCCGACCTTAAGGCCCACCTGCCCTCGTCCGTCCGGCGCGTGTCCGACAACTATAACCACCTGTTCGAGGCGCCGACCGTGTTCTACGCCGTCGCGCTGGCGATCGTCGCCGGCGGCCTGGCCGACGGGCTTTATGCGGGGTGCGCCTGGGTGTTCCTGGCGGGCCGCGTCGCACACTCGCTGGTGCAGGCGACGGTCAACCTGGTCCCGCTGCGGCTGACCTTCTACCTGGTCTCCTGGGCTGCGCTCGCCGTCATGATCATCCGTCCACTGCTGACGCTTTAGGGTCCCCGACCGGCGGCGGACGCCAGCGGCGTGGTCGGCGCGGCGTAAGGACGCGGCGCCAGACCTCGCGCCGGGGCGGGCGGCCCGCGCGAACGCAACGCCAGGCGCCCTGGATCGGGCGGCTGGCCTCGCCAAATCCGAGCCTAAGCCCCGATTTTGCCTAAACATTAGGCGATACCGCAACGCACAACCGCTGTCCCCGCCGTGGTTTGGGATATGTGGGCTGCGGCGACCCGACACATGCCCAAGATTACGTCAACCGCTTCACGAACGCGGGGGAACGCGCGAGGATCATTGTCGCGACTCAATTTTGGTGCCCATCCTGAAGTAACGAGAGTGGCGTTGGCGGACGGTCTCGGCGATGACGAAAGTCATCAAAGAGATAATGACGGTTATTGTTCGCCTCCGGCGCGAAAACCATGATCTGTAACCTCTTGTCAGTTGAACCATGAGTGCTCGCAGTTCGAACTACGCCGGCCTTGACAGCGAATTTCTCGTCAATTGCACGGGCGTGCCCTTATCTACTCAATCCCGCATAGGTGTTGATTGACTGTCGAGCTCGCTATCTGGCGGGCGCGGATCGCTATTGTCTTCTTCTTGGCCTGACAGGCGGATCGAAGGATAGAATGACTCAGACGTCTTTGATCTCTGCTCCAGCATTTTCGAAAGCCGAAAACAGACGGAGCTGTCGCTGCGCGATTATCTGACCCTGTGCCGGGAAACGCCCACGACCTTCGCCAACGCCGCCGAGCGGATGATCGCGGCGATCGGCGAGCCGGAGGTGATCGACACCTCGATGGACTCCCGGCTTGGGCGGATCTTCATGAACCGCTCGATCAAGCGCTACCCGACCTTTTCCGATTTCTACGGCATGGAGGAGACGATCGAGCGGATCGTCGGCTTCTTCAAGCATGCCGCCCAGGGCCTGGAGGAGCGCAAGCAGATCCTCTATCTGCTGGGCCCGGTGGGCGGGGGCAAGTCCTCGCTGGCCGAGCGGCTGAAGACGCTGATGGAGATGCTGCCGATCTATGTGCTGAAGGCCGGCGATCAGATCAGTCCGGTGTTCGAATCGCCCCTGGGCCTGTTCGATCCCGAGCGGATCGGCCCGCTGCTGGACGAGCGCTACGGCATTCCGCGCCGCTACCTGACCGGGCTGATGTCGCCCTGGGCTGTAAAGCGGGTGCAGGAGTTCGACGGCGACATCTCCAAGTTCACCGTGGTGCGGCTGATGCCGTCCAAGCTGAACCAGATCTGCGTGGCCAAGACCGAGCCCGGCGACGACAACAACCAGGACATCTCCTCGCTGGTCGGCAAGGTCGACATCCGCAAGCTGGAATTCTACGGCCAGAGCGACCCCGACGCCTATTCCTATTGCGGGGGCCTCAACCTGACGACCCAGGGGCTTCTGGAATTCGTCGAGATGTTCAAGGCGCCGATCAAGATCCTGCACCCCCTGCTGACCGCCACGCAGGAGAGCAACTATGTGGGTACCGAGAGCGTCGGCGCCATCCCCTATCAGGGCGTGGTGCTGGCCCACTCCAACGAGGCCGAATGGCAGAGCTTCCGCAACAACAAGAACAATGAGGCGCTGATCGACCGCATCTGCGTGG
>Ga0302314_10009870_pt1 | contig 16829 bp, 13 predicted proteins | sample III_Palsa_N2_3_FD_200533 | JGI IMG/M metagenome (GOLD analysis project Ga0302314, IMG submission 200533) | Peat permafrost microbial communities from Stordalen Mire near Abisko, Sweden - III_Palsa_N2_3 | ecosystem: Environmental > Terrestrial > Soil > Palsa > Peat permafrost | place: Sweden...
ATCGAGCGCGATGCTCTTCTTGCCGCGGTTGTTCTGCTCCATCGCGAGGTTGGTGGCGCCGACCTCGCGGCCATCGCCGACCTTGAGCGTGCGATAGGGATCGCCCGAGCCGACCGACTCGATCTTGATGACCTCCGCGCCCTGATCGGCGAGCAGGACGCTGGCGCCCGGTACGAAGACGAACTGCGCCAACTCGACGATCCGTACGCCCGAGAATACTCCCTTAACGCTCATCTCCGTCATCCCTCCTGTTTTCGTCGCGACCTGTTCGATCCCGCCGCTCGCGTCGCCGGACCGAACGGCATTTTCGCCTTCGCGTACCGAAGCGCGGCTCCGGCGAGGCTCGGCACGGCCCCGTGTCGGCCACGACGGGTAGTCACGCGTTAGAGCGAAATCAAATATCTATCATGGCCGCTGTGAGACGATTCCTCTATCAGTCTAACCGCTGCCACGATGACGGTCGGGTGGACGTTGACCACCATCGTTCGCCGTGGGAATGCCCGCGAACGTCACGACAGACGCCAATGCTGGAGCCGCCATGTCCTCGAACTCATGGGTCAAGATGCCGGCCGCCACACGCGCATTGCGGGGCAAGGCGGCGATCGTCGGAGTAGGTGAGACCGACTATCATGCCGACTATCAGGCAGCGCGTGCAAAGACGCCCGCCTATGAGGGGCACACCTCCGAAGATCTCGCAATCACCGCGTTCGAACGCGCGCTCGCGGATTCCGGCTTGAACCGCGGCGATATCGACGGGCTGTCGACATCCTTTTTGTATGGCGGGCCGCCGGTCAATGAGATGGCTGTGATGCTCGGGATCGAGCCGCGCCACAGCTTCGCGGGCGGGGGCATCATGGCGGGTACGATCCCGACCGCGGTTGCCGCTATTGCCGAAGGCAAATGCGACACGATCGCGCTGGTCTATGCCGCTGCGACCCGTTCGATCGGGCGCAAGTTCGGCGGCAACGTGGACGAGAAAGCGGCCGAGATGCCAAGCTCCTACTATTATCACCACCCCTGGGGATGGAGCTCGCAGGCAGCGCACTGGGCGTTCATCTGGCAATATTACCAGGCAACCTACGGCGTCACCGAGGAGGATATGGCGGCGGTCGCGATCCTGATGCGCGACAATGCGATCAGGACGCCGCACGCGATCATGCGCAAGCCGCTGACCGTCGAGGCCTATCTCGCGTCGCGCTATGTCGTGCGGCCGCTGCACCTGTTCGACCTCTGCCTCGTTAACGACGGCGGCGTCTGCCTAATCCTGCAACGCGCGGACAAGGCAGCTGATCGGCCGCACACGCCCGTCGCGGTCGGCGGGTGGGGCGAATCCTACGTCAAGCAGGACAAGATGGACACGCTAGTGCGCAAGCGGCTGCGTCCGCAGTTCGAGGAGGCGGGGCGGCAGGCGCTCGACATGGCCGGACTGGCGTTGTCCGACGTCGGGCATTTCGAATGCTATGACGCCTCCACCATGCATCTGATCAACCATGTCGAAGGGCATGGTTTTGCCGCGCCGGGCGAGGGCATCGCCTTCTGTAAAGGCGGCGGGATGGCGATCGGCGGCACGTTGCCGACCAATACCGCGGGCGGCATGTTGTCGGGATCCTATATGCACGGTTGGAATCATGTCGCGGAGATCACGCGCCAACTGCGCCATGAAGCGGGCGAGCGGCAGGTCGAGGGTGTCCAGGTCTCGATGTTCTCGCTGGCGCAGACCGATCAGGTCCATCCACTCGTCTTCACGCGGGGAGCATAAGCATGGCGCAGACACGGCCCGATCGCACGCTCGGCCCCCAGCATGACGATTTCTGGGGGTGGTGCGACAAGGACGAGCTGCGCCTCCAGCGCTGCGACAATTGCGGCTACATGCCCTGGCCGGTGGTGCAGGCCTGCGAGCAGTGCGGCGAGGCGCGCTTCGCGTGGGAAAAACTTTCCGGGCGTGGCAGGATTTTGAGCTGGTGCAGCTTCGAGCATGATTATTACCGCGGGCTGTTCGCGGTCCCGCACGACACGATCCTCGTCGAGCTCGATGAGGGGCCGCTCTTTGTCAGTAATCCCGACGGTTTTGCGCGAGACGATATCGTACCGGGCATGGCGGTCGCTGTCCGCTTCATCGATGCAAAAGATCGGGCGGGCCCCTTCCGGTTGCCGCTATTCGCCAACGAATGACCACAGAAGTAGCGTCGGACTATTCGGCGAGTGGCGTTTCGCCGATGCCTCTCTCGCCTGGTGTCAGCGCGAAGATTGCGCCGTTCTGCGCGTTGCCCGGTGCGTCGGGATTAATCGCGAGGCGCGTGCTGGTGACGTACAAAGTCTCCATTCCGGGACCGCCGAATGCCGGCTTGGTAGGGTTCGAGCAGGGCATGCGCACGATCCGATCGAGCGTACCGTCCGGCCGGTAGCGGCGCAATTCGCCGACGCCCACGATAGCGAGCCAATAGCCGCCGTCGGCATCGACCGTCGCACCATCGACATGACCGCCCTCGACCTTGCCGTCCGCATCGAGCGCGATGAAGTCGCGACCGTTCGAGATGTCGCCGGTCGCCGGATTGAGGTCATACGCCATTACCCGCCGCCACGACGTACTGGCGGCATACATCGTGCGCCCGTCGGGACTGAAAGCCAGGCCGTTGGCGACCGCGATGTCGTCGATCACGGGCGTCAGCACATCGCCGTCGAGCCGGAAGAAGCGCGCGCCCTTGGCGCCGCGATCGGCGGGGTAGTCATGATCCATCGCACCGATCCAGAAGCGTCCCTGCCGATCGCAATGGCATTCGTGCAGCATGACATGCGGGGGCAGGGGAGACGCCACGCGCAGCGTCAGGTCGCCGCTGTCGGTATCGAGATCGTAGAGCCCGTCGGCAAGCGCCACCAAGACGCCGCCATCGGCCTTATGCACGAAGCCGCCGAGACGGCGCGGCATCGGCCAACTGTGACGCTCGCCCGTCTCCGGCACCCAGCGAAGCAATTCGGCGGGCTGCTCGCAATTGACCCACCACAGCGCGCGATCGGCGGGGTTCCACATCGGCGTTTCACCGAGGTAATTGTCGGCCTCCAGCACCTTGGTTATGTCGGTCATCGCATGCCTCCCAAAATCGATTGCGGCAGAGCCGTTGCGGTCAGCCGGCTTGGAGCGCGTCGTTGGCGGCGATGAAGCCCCAAACGAAGGACGGGGCGATGTTCACCCCGGAACCGGGGCTAGTGCGGCCCATGACCGATGCGGCAGACACGCCGGTCGCATAGAGGCCGACGATCGGGGCTCCGTCCTCGCGTAGAACACGCCCTTTCTCGTCGGCCACCACACCGCCCAGCGTTCCGACGTCCCCCGGCACGATGGGTATCGCGTAGAACGGTCCTTCGGCAATCTCGCCCAATGTCTCGTTGGGTTTATGGAAGGGGTCGCCGAGCCAGCGATCGTAGACGCGCCTGCCGCGATGGAAATCGGCGTCATCATCAGCGGTAACGAAGCCATTGAACCGATCGACTGTCTTGCGCAACCTCGCCGGATTGATCCCGAGCTGGCCGGCTAGTTCCTCGATCGTATCGGCCGACTTGAGGTAGCCCTGCTCGGTCCAGGCATCGGGTTTTTTGGAGCCGGGCATGGTGCCGGCGATCATATAGTCCTTGAGCACGCGGCTATCGAACACCGCGTAGCTAGGAATCGAGGGAACCTCGCGATTGCGCTCGATCATGCGGGTGCAATATTCGGTGTAGGAGCCGCCTTCGTTCAAATAGCGAACGCCCGACTGATCGACAAGGATCGCGTGAGGCGCGGCAGTGACGCCCTGCGCACCGGGCTTGATCGGCCATTGCTCGGAACCGGGCGGCAGCGACAGCGGACTGCCGACCGCAGCGTCCATCTGCGCGATCGCGGCACCATGGCGCATCATCTCGCGGATCATCTCGCCGGTGTCACCCTCGGTGACGCTGGTGTGCCCGATCGAGCTGCCGGGCATATAGGTGTCGCGCATCTGCTGGTTGAGCCCAAAGCCGCCCGCATTGACCAGCACGCCGAGCCGTGCGCGGACGCGATGTGGCTTGCCGTCCTTCTCCGTCACGACTCCGGTGACGACGCCGTTCTCGACGATCAGCTCTTTGACCGGCGACTTGACCCGCAGATCGGCGCCAGCCTTAAGCGCCGCCTGCATCATCCGACCTTGCAGGGCGGCGCCGGCGGTAACGTAATTCCGACCGCGAAGCTTCGCGACGACGATCCGCATACCCATCTTGGCGAGCGCCTTCTTCGCCGCCCACGATTTCTTGACGTGCGGCAGCTTCATTGCGTCCTCGAGCGGCACCGGCAATGTCAGAAAATTGGGCCTTAGCAGGGCCTTCGCGTCGCCGAGCTCGTTCGCATCGAACAGATCTGCGACGACCGTCCGGCCAGGCACCGAAGCGCCGGGTGCCTCGTCGTAATAATCAGGCCAGCTAGCGATGCGGGAGAACTTCAGCCCCTTCGAGATCAGGAAGTCGAGCATCCTCGGCCCCTCGACAAGAAAGGCCCGCCGCCGCGCGCGCGTTGCGCCAGGCGTGTCGTTATGGTCGCCGACAACATGGTCGAGATAGGCCGTCGCCTGTTCCAGGCTGTCGGGCACGCCATCCTTCGCCATGAACACATTGTTCGGGATCCACAGGACGCCGCCCGAGCGCGCGGTCGTGCCGCCGATCAGATCGGTCTTTTCAAGGACAAGCGCCGATTTGCCGGCGGATCGCATCACCAGCGCCGCGCACATCGATCCGCCGCCGCTGCCGACGATCACGAAGTCGAATGTCTCGTCGAAACTGCTCACGGCGCTTCCTCTCTCACTTGACCGCCGACATTATCGCGTCGGCTCCGTCCAACGCTAAGCAGCTGGCTCCAGCGCGTAATCCTCGATCTTCGGCGCGGCCATGACCTCCAAGAAGTAATCCCAGCTCCACGGCCAAACCTGCGGAACACCGTTCTTGTCGAGATACCAACTCGAGCAGCCCGACGCGAAAACGGTGCCTTTCGCCCTTTCGGTTCGCCGCGTCTCGTAATCGACAAGCGCATCTTCGGTAGGCGCGAAGCTCGCGGCCTCGCTCCGACGCAGTCGTTCGACGAGTTGATCCACATAGTTCCATTGCCGCTCGGCGATCTCGATCAGCGAGAAATTGCCGACCGGGCCCGTCGGGCCGTTCAGGGTCACGAGATTTGGGAAGTGGGGGATCGTCACGGCGTAATAGGCCCGCGGCCCTTCCATCCAATACTCGTCGAGATCGAGCCCGCCCTCGCCATAGAACTTCATCGGCCTGACGAATCGATCAACGTGAAAGCCCGTGGCCAGGACTAGCACGTCTACCGGATGGAACGTCCCGTCTCGCATGCGTACGCCGTCCGGCTCGACGGCCGCGATGGCACCGGTCTCGACGAAGACCGATGGCTTCTGCACGGCATCGTAATAGTGTGCGGAAAACACTAAGCGCTTGCACGCGACGCGGTAATCCGGGCGCAATTTCTCGCGCAGCACCGCATCGGGGACACTTTCCGCGAGATTCTTCTCGACGATCGCCTGTATTTCCGCGAGCTGCGGCGAATTGACGTCGATTATCGCGCTGGTGAAGCGACGTCGGCGGGCGAGCGCCTCGGGGCCGTTGCGCAGCTCTTCGATCTTCGTCGGGTCAGCGCGGAAGGCGCTCTGCTCCTCCGGCGAATAGCGCTGGGCGACGGTCGGCATGATCCACTGTGCAGACCTTTGAAACTGGACCAGCCGCTCGACCCGGTCGGCCAGCGCCGAGACAATCTGGACGCCGGTGGAGCCGGTTCCGATCACGCCGACCCGCTTGCCGTCGAGCGCGACGTCGTGATCCCAGCGCGCGCTGTGGAACTTGGGCCCGGCAAAGCTCTCCAGCCCCGGAATATCGGGATAGCGCGGATGATGAAGCACGCCTGTCGCCGCGACGAGGACATCGCATACATCCTCGCGCCCATCCTTGAGCCGGACATGCCAACGGCCGTCACGCCACGCGCAATGCTCGACTTCGGCGTTGAACTCGAGATGCTCGTAGAGACTGTAGCGTTCCGCCATGGACGTAAAATAGGCGTGAATTTCGGCGCCGGGCGCGAAATAGGCGCTCCAATCGGGGTTCAAGGCGAAGGAATAGGTGTAGCTGTGAGCCGGCACATCGCAGGTTAGCCCAGGATAGGTGTTCTCCCGCCACGTTCCGCCGACCGATCCTCCCTTCTCGTAGATCGTGAAGTCGGTATCGCCGCGCTCGCGCAACTTGATGCCAGCGAGCATCCCGGCCATGCCCGCGCCGATGATGATCGTCCTCAGTCGTCGTGTCATGGCTGCCCGTGGCTCTCCGGTCATTGTACGCTCGCAAACGTCAGATCCGGACCTGTTGGTAGCACCTGAATGCGTTCGATGACGCGCGCGCGATGTCGAGCGGGCGTACCCCAGGCGTTGCGAAGCGCGAGCACGCGCTTGAGGAAAAAATGCAGATCCACTTCCCAAGTAATCCCCATCGCGCCGTGGACCTGGACCGCGGTACGCGCCGCGAGGTCCGCCGCTTCGGCCGCTGCGATCTTAGCGTGGCTGATCCGCGCGCGCGACGCGACGCTGTCGATCTGTAATTCGGCGGCGGCCGCGTGGACCACAGGCCGCGCGAACTCGATCTTGACCTGCGCGGTCGCGAGCAGATGCTTGACGGCTTGATAGCTGCCGATCGGCTTGCCGAACTGGTTGCGATCCTTGGCATAGGCGACCGCCATGTCGATGCAACGCTGGCCGAGGCCGACAAGCTCGGCCGCAGCGAACAGCGCCCCACGGTCGGCGCTCCTGCTCCAACCCGAGCCGATCTTGGTGTCAGCTGACGGCGACCAATCGACCGCGAACAGGCGGCGGAATGGATCGGCGCTCTGCTGGCGCTCCAAGGCGAACCCGTTGCTCGTTATGAGATGGATGTTGTCGCCATCGGCGAGCAGCAGCGCGCCGGCAGTGTCAGCATCGGCAACGAAGGGCGCGCCGGGAGCGGCGACCGCGACGGTTGCTCCGTCGTTCAGCACGCGCTCCAGCCAGCCGCGATCGTCCTCTAGTCCGGCGAGCAGAGGCACCGCGACCCCGGCGAGTTCGACCAGCGGTTCCGGTAGTGCGACATAGCCCGCCGCTTCCGCGATCCCGACGAAGTCGGTTTCGTTCATGCCGAGCCCGCCCTTGTCCTCGGGCGCGAGCATGCCGACGAGGCCCATCTCTTGGACAGTCCGCCAGCGTGCGTCGTCGCGTGGGTCGCCGCGCTCGAGCAGCTTACGCAGGTCGACGGGCGTGCAGGTATCGACCAGCATCTCGCGCGCAGCCTGGGAGATCGCAAGCTGGTCTTCGGTGAAGGCGAATTGCATCGCGTCAGGCCCTCGGCAGCCCGAGCATGCGCTCGGCGATGATGTTGCGCTGTATCTCGTTAGACCCGGCGTAGATCGGCCCGGCGAGTGCGAAGATGTAATATTGCAGCCACTCACCGATGTCGGCTGCCATGCTCGCAGACGGCATCAGCTCGGCGCGCTCGCCTAATATGTCCATCGCGGTCTGCGCGAGACCAATATCGAGTTCGGACCAGAAGATTTTGTTGGTCGAAGCCTCCGGTCCGATCGTGCCGCCGGCTACTAGTCTTGATGCCATCGCGTAGATGGCGAGGGCATAGGCGTCGGCATCCATCCAGCTCTGCGCCACGCGCTCGGCGAACGAGGCAGGCAGTATATCTTTGTTCGCGTCATAGAGTGCGACGAGTTTGCGCACCGCCTCCTGATAGCGGGCGGGCGAGCGCAGCAGCAGGCCGCGTTCGAAGCCGGCCGTCGCCATGCAGACGTGCCAACCTTGGCCCTCTTCACCCAGGCGGTCGGCCACGGGCACCCGGACGTTATCGAGGAATATCTCGGCGAACACCTTCTCGCCGTCCATCCGCTCGATCGGACGCACCGACACGCCCGGCGCATCGAGCCGGAAGAGGACGAGGCTCATGCCCCTGTGCCGCTCGCTGCCGGGCTCCCGGAAGAGGCCGAAGGCCCAATCGGCGAACGTGGCGCGCGACGACCAGATCTTTTGGCCATTGAGAATATAATGCTCGCCGTCACGGGTCGCGGTGGATCGCACGCCGGCGAGATCGCTGCCCGCTCCCGGCTCGGACCAGGCCTGTGCCCAGATGTCGTCGCCGGCTGCCATGCGCGGCAGGAAGCGCGCCTTCTGCTCGTCAGTGCCAAATTCCATCATCGTTGGGCCGAGCAGGAAGATACCGTTCTGGTTGACGCGCACCGGCGCGTTGGCGCGGTAATATTCCTCCTCGAAGATCAGCCAGCGGATCAGGTCGAGCCCGCGACCGCCGAGTTCCTCAGGCCAAGTGACCATACCCCAGCGACCGTCGTTCAGTTTGCGCTCCCATTCGCGATGCGCCTCGAAGCCCTCGCGGGTCAGGTCGAACGAGGGCAGGGGGCCGGAAGGGACATTAGCCTCCATCCAGGCGCGAACCTCTGCCCGAAAAGCACGCTGCTGGTCGTTATAGTCCAGTTTCACTCGCCGGCCTGCTTTTTGTTCGCCGCCGCCATCGCCTTGCCGTCGAGCCCAGCGATCGAGTTGCCAAGCGTCAGATCGTTTTGTGCGTGGGCGAAATGGTGCATGTGATATACGGCGTCCATGGCGCTACGCTTGCCGCGCAGTTCCTCGACATGGTTGACCGCCTGCTTGGTGAGCCAGACGCCGAGCCTGGGCTGCGCGGCAAGCTTGGCAGCGACGGCGGCCGTTGTGTCGCGCAACTGGTCGCGCGGCACGATCCGGTTGACCATGCCGAACTGTTCGGCGCGCTGCGCGCTCATGCGTTCGCCGAGCAGCAGGAACTCCTTGGCGATGCGCGGCGGTAGCTCGAAGGCATGCGCGAAATACTCGACGCCGGGAATGCCCATGCGCACCACCGGATCCTGAAAGAAGGCGTCGTCCGATGCAATGATGAAGTCGCAGACCCACGCCAGCATCAGGCCGCCCGCGATGCACGCACCCTGCACCATCGCGATCGTCGCCTTAGGGGCATCACGCCAACGGCGGCACATGCCGAGATAGACTTCTTTCTCGCGCGTGTAGAGGAATTCGGCGGCCGGCTTATTGGCGTGATCGGCGAGCAGCAGCGTGCGATCGAAGCTCTTGTTGACGTCGCGTCCAGGCGTTCCGATGTCGTGCCCGGCAGAGAAGTGCTTGCCTTCGCCGGCGAGCACGATCGCCTTCACCGCATCGTCGTTGACCGCACGCTGAAAGGCGGCGTCGAGCGCGTAGGTCATCTGGCTGTTCTGCGCGTTATTGAAGGACGGACGGTCCATCGTAATCCAGGCGACGCTGTCGATCACTTCGTAGCGGACAGGCTCGTCGGTTTCGTAGACAATGTCGTCAGCAGGACGTTCGACCAGATCGGTCATGCGGCTTCCTCCACTTGGGCCCGTTCGGGCTCGGTCAACAGCACCAGCGCGTCGACTGCGACGGCGCCCTGGCCTTCCGGCATCACCAATAGCGGATTGATTTCGATCTCGCGTAGTCGCTCACCGCCGGCCCTTACCGCATCGGCGAGCGCGGCGATCGCCTTTGCGGCGCCTGCGACGTCTGCCTTCGGCGCACCGCGATACCCGTCGAGCAACGGGAAGCCCTTGAGTCCGCGTAGCATTTCCTCCGCACCCAACGCATCAACCGGCAGCAGCCGGTGTTTGGCGTCCTTCATAAGTTCGGTCCAGACGCCGCCCATCCCGACGGTCAGCATCCAGCCAAATACCGGGTCGCGCGTGACGCCTGCCAGAATTTCGACACCGCCCTGCAGCATCGGCTCCAGTGTGACGCCCTCGATATGCACCTTCATCGAACGCGCCTTGGACATCATCTGCTCATAGGCGGCGACTGCGGCGTCGGCATCCTTGATGCCAAGTCGGATCAGGCCGTGCTCCGTCTTGTGCGCGACATCGGGGCTGACCAGTTTGGCGACTAGCGGGAAACCGACTTTGCCGGCCGCGGATCGCGTATCCTCTGCGCTTACGACCAACGCGTCGCGAACGACCGGCACGCCGAACGCCGCCAGCGCGTCCTTGCTTTCGGTCTCTGACAATGCGGCGCGATCGGCGGGGAGAGTTGGCCATTCGCCAGCGACATCGGCCTGGGCCATTGTCGCGGCGCCAGCCTTCTTCCAGGCGCCATAGGCGGCGACAGCGCGGGCCGCGCGGTCGAAGTCCTCGAAATACCCGATTCCCGAGGCCGCCAGCGCGTCGCGGTCGGCGAGCGCGAAGGTGTCGATCACGATCAGTGCCTTCCCGGCGCTTGCCGCAGCCCTCTCGACCTGATCGAGCGCGTTCTTTAGAAAGTTGCCGGGCAGGTAGAGAAGTATGACGTCGATATCGTCGGGCAACACTGCCAAGCGGATGCACTCCGATAGGAAGTCATTGCCGTTTACGATGTTGCCGGTGAGATCGACGGGGTTGGAAACCATCGAATGCCCCGGAACCTGCGCCGCGAGTTTCTTCTGCACATCGTCGGGGAAGGTCGGCACGTCGCCACCTGCGAGGCTCAGTGCATCCGAGAGGATTGCGCCAGCCGCGCCGGAGATCGACAGGATCGCGCAACTGCCGCCGGCGATCTTGTCGCCCAGTGTATGGAGATAGGCAAGATCGGCCAGCCCCGACAGTTCGCCCGCACGCGCCACGCGGGCCTTGGCGAACGCTGCGTCATAGGCGGCACTGTCGCCCGCGAGTGCCGCGGTATGCGAGCGTGCAGCGGCTGCGCCCTTTTCGGACGCACCGACCTTGTACACCGCAAGCAGCTTACCCGCCGCGCGGAACTTGGCGGCGGCGGCGAGGAATTTGACGCCGCTGCGCAGCTCTTCGATATAGCAGACTGCCGCATTGGTTCCGGGATCGTCGGCGAGGAAGTCAAGATAGTCACTGAAGTCGACAGCTGCCTCGTTGCCGGTATTGATGATGTGGCTGAAGGTAACGCCGGCGCGGCGCGCCATACGAAACACTGTCGCGCACATATTGCCCGACTGGGTGAGCAGTGCGGTTTTACCCGCCGGCTCGCCGGGTTGAAACGACACGCCGAATGTCGTGAATATGCGGTCGCTGAGATTGGCGTTGCCCATGCAGTTGGGGCCCGCAATCTTCATGCCGCTGGCTTGCGCGAACGCGACCAGCTCGGCCTGCTTAGCCGCGCCCTCATCCTCACCGGTCTCGGCATAGCCCGACGCATAGACCAATGCGGCCGGCACGCCCAGCGCATGCGCCCGCTTCAGCTGATCGAGCGTCGCCTCGGCGGAGACCGCTACGATCACCAGATCGACGACCTCGGGCACGTCCTCGATCGCCTTGTAGGCTTTCAGGCCTTGGATGGTCTCGCTCTTCGGGTTAATCGGATAGACCTTGTCGAAGCCCGCCCGGATCAGCAGGTCCACCGGAACGCCGCCGATCCGCGCCTTATTGTCAGAAGCGCCGACAATCGCGATCGAGCGCGGGCTGAGTAGCGGCGCCAGGCTCACGCGGCGTCCTCCTTCGCGGGTTCGATTATATATTGATCGGGATTGAACACGGCGGTCATGTTGCGATATTTCGACAAGCGCCACGGGTTGTTCGTCACCACGCGGCCGGCCTTGTTGCGGTACCAGTTGGTGACGCCCGGATGCGACCAGACGAGTTGCTCATGCTCGGCGTCAAACTCTGCCTGATAGGCGTCGAACGGTTCGCGTTTGACCTCCAGGCTGGCCGCCTGCCGCTCGATTAACTCGCGGATGCCGAGCATCGTGTAGCGCACCTGGCATTCGGAATTGAACACCGCGCTGCCACCGTGGCCGCCATTGGTGCCCGGTCCGTACAGTATGAACATATTGGGGAAATCGGGGACGGTGATGCCGAGATGCGCGCGCGGATCGTCCTCGCCCCATTGATCGCGGATCGATCCGTGCGTGCCGACGATCTCCATCGGATAGAGCGGTGCCATCGCCTTGAATCCGGTCGCCAGGATAATGACGTCGGCGGAATGCTCGACGCCGTCTTTATCGACGACGCCGGTCTCGGTCACCCTCTGCACCGTCCCGGTCACCAGCTCAACATTGTCGCGGGTCAGCGTGCTGAACCACTTGCTGTCGCGCAGCATCCGCTTGCCATAGGGCGGAAAGCTCGGCGTGACCTTGGCCAGCAGTTCCTCGTCGCCGTTCAGCTCCTCGCGCATGTCGGCGATCAGTTGCTCACGGATTGCCTTGTTGAACGCGTTGAGCGAGGTTTCCTGCTCGGGCCAGGTCGGATCGCGGCGCAGATGCGGAAGCATGCCGTCAGAGGTCGCGTACAGCAGCTGGAAGCGCCACCATTTGGTGTAGAAGGGGATGTGCTCCAAGCCCCATTTGAGCCCGTCGCTTACCTTTGCGAACAGAAGCGGATTTCTGCGCGCCCAATGCGGTGAGCGCTGGAAGATGGTAAGATGGCCGACCCTCGGCGCAATTTGCGGCCCGAGTTGCATTCCGCTCGCGCCAGTGCCGATCTGCACCACATTCTTGCCGGCGAGATCAAGGCTGTGATCCCAGCGGGAGGAATGGAATTTCGGCCCCTTGAAGTCCTCCAGTCCCGGGATCGGCGGTATCGACGGACGATTGAGCAGACCCGTACCGCTGACCAGCACATTGACCTTCATGTCATAGTCGTCGCCGTCCTTGCGGCGGATCGTGACAACCCAGACCTTTTCGTGTTCATTCCATATCGCACGCACCACTTCCTGCTCGAAGCGCATGTGATCGGCTATGCCGGCCTCGCGATACACCGTTCGGATGTACGAGATGATCTCGGGCCCTTGCGCGAAATAATGGTCCCAGTCGGACGACGTGCGGAAGGAATAGGAATAGAAATGATTCGGCGTGTCGACTGCGACGCCCGGATAGCTGTTCTCGTACCAGGTGCCGCCGACGTCGTCATTCTTCTCGATGACGGTAAAGGGGATGCCCGCTTCCTTCAGTTTGATCGCCATCGCGAGGCCGGAATAGCCCGAACCGATAACCATTACGTGATAGCGGTCGATCACTGCCTGCGGCACTGGCTTACGCCAGCGGACCGATTTCGCATCAGTCTTGTCGAAGTTCAGCTCCTCCAGCACCATCGGCAGATATTCGCTTGGAACGGGCTGGCCCACTGCGACATCGCACATCCGCTGCAGGCGATCCATATCGGGTGCAGCTGGAAGCGGTCTATCATTTTCCGCATAATCCCGGAACGTCTCGATCGTTTTTGCACGAAGTTCTGCCTGCAGATCTTCGGGCACTTCCACCTCGAAGCTCCACGCGCCTCTGATGTGCGGCCGAAAGCGCTCGAGCAGCGTCTCGTCGCCCGACAAATGCGTATAAACGAGCAGCAAGGGCACCGGATCAAGCTGCGCGAGATGCGCGTCGAGACGCTGAGGATCTTCTGCGACGAGCGCTTTCACCGACTGGATGTCATCAGCGTTCGACATAAATCTACGTCCGATTCTCGTCGTGGTGCCCAGCGGGTAGGGCGACAAACCGCGTTAGCGTTAGCGGGCCTGTAGACATGCGATCCGCCCAATGCCTTTCACTGCGCGGATCGCAACGCCATCGTGGCATTACGTCGCCAAATTATTCGATCGTGCCGATGACGGCGCCGACCTCATACGTCTCGCCCGGTTGTCCCACGATCCGCAAAACGCCTGATGCCGGCGCCTCGACCTCGTTGGTGGACTTGTCGCTTTCGATCGCGAACAGCGGGTCGCCCGTTGTGACCGTCGCGCCATCCGCCGCCAGCCACTCGGCAAGGACGCCCTCGGTCATCGAAAAGCCGATCTTGGGAAGAATGATTTCGGTAGCCATGATATTCCTTTTTTTCGTCGTGACGATGGGCCGCCCGAAGGCGGCGGGCGGCATGGCTCAATGGTGGGGCGCAGCGTTCCGTGAGGCGTCGGCCATCCGGCCAATGGTGACAGGACAAGTCAGCTGGCTATCGGTGGTCATGGTCGCCCTCCTGATCCTGGCGCGCTGATAAGATCTGCGACTGTTGGCACCCGCCCCATCGTTAGGGCAAGCGCGCGACCATGATTTCGCCGGGGCGATGATGGCCGACAAATCGCTGAGTTCAACACGTCGAGCATATGACCCGGAATCTTAGGTCGCATCGATGGGCTCATATCTAGGCTCGCCGACTGCGGCGGACGTGCGAATCTCGGTCGCTATCCATTCTGCGGCCTGCGCTACGGCCTGGGTCGACATCTCGACCGTGCCAGCGGCCGCGAGGTAGCCATGCGGCACGTCCGGATCGCGCCGGATGATGACGGGAATGCCTGCCGCCGCAAGTCGTTCGCCAAACATCAGTCCTTCGTCGCGCAGCGGATCCAGTTCAGCCACGCAGATCATCGCAGGAGGCAGCCCGGTTGCGTCGGCCACGCGCAGCGGCGACACCCAAGCGTTGGTCCGATCGACGTCTGGCGGGCAATAATGGTCCCAGAACCACATCATGTCGGCGCGCGAGAGCAGCAGATTCTTGTCGCCAACCTCGCGGTAGGACGGCGTGTCGAATTGGCTGTCGGTGACGGGATAGGCGAGAAACTGACCGATCAGCGTGGGGCCGGCCGTGTCGCGCGCCCGGATGGCACATGCCGCTGCAAGATTGCCACCGGCACTTTCGCCCGCCACTAGTAGCGGGCCCGGTCGGTTCTCCGCCGCCCACAACAGCGCGGCATAGGCATCATCGAGCGGCTGCGGGTAGGGATGCTCGGGGGCGAGCCGATAATCGACGCTGACACATTCGCATCCCGCTGCAGCAGCAAGGCGACGGCACAGCGCATCGGGCTGATCGATGCCGCCAATTACCCAGCCGCCGGAATGGAAGTAGACGCAGGTCCCCTTGCTGTCCGCAGGTACGTACCGGCGGATCGGAATCGGCCCATGCGGCCCGTCGATCGTCTCGTCGACGACATCGGCGAGCGCCGGCAAGTCGATCGGCTTGGGCGCGGCCGCCAGGGAGGTGCGCAGCATCTCGCGCGCTTCCTCGGGCGAGACTTGATGAAAAAACGGTCGTCCGGCTTGCGCGTAGACGTCGATGATCGCCTGATAATAGGGGTGCATCTCGCCTTCCTTTCCTTTCGGGCCCCGCTGGCGCGGGTGTCTCTCCGTCTCTTATTCTCCTCGCTGCCTGTAATGCAACGGGCAGTGCTCATTTTTCCGAGGAGCGGCGCAAGCCGCAACGCTTCCTGGCAGTTCTTGGGTGCCGTCACACCAAGATGCCATGACCTGAGTCTCGCCGGGAGACCGTGATCCGCGCTAGCGTGGCGTCGCACAGCTCATTGCACCCACTTCGTCGCCAACAACTGACGCCCGACCGAGCCTGGAATCTAAGCCGGTCGGCGCTCGTCATGAAGGTGACTGCGTCAGGTTGCCCGCGGTCGCGACACAAGGCCGCGCTACGTCGACGATCTGCTGCGCGCGCGCAGAAACCAGGTCCGAGCTGGCGCGCTGATAGAGGCGCTCCGAGTCGTGGATCTGCAGGATGCCGCTGGTGCCGATCTAGAAGCTACGCCGCGAAAGCCGCAACGAATGTTACGCGACCGCGAGGGCCTCGCGCTGCATGTCGACCGAACGTGCGCCGTTCCGGATCGCGGACAGAAGATCGGCAACTTGCCCGAAGGCGTTGAGTACGGTCTACCGAGAAATCGCGTGAGCCGCATGCGAGCGATCCATCGCGGTGACGCGTTGAGCCTTAAGCGTGCAACCTTGAAAGATCGGCGCGGCGAGACCGGCGAAGGTGTCGTAGCCGCGAAACGCGTTCTTGACGAGATTGCCGACCGAAGGCGCGCCTTGGGTCAGCGTCGCGCCGATCGTAATGTCGGGGTAGAGCTGTGCGGTCGCGACCCCGATCGGGGCGGTCGCGGCGTGGAGATTGGTTTCGGCCTGGAGAATGTCGGGCAGGCGGTGGACGAACTGCGACGGTTGCGCGACCGGCAAGCGGGTGGGCAGCGTTAGAGCGGCGAGGTCGAGGTCCGTTGCTTCGAGCTCGGACGGAGCGATGCCGACTAGCGTCGCCAGCCGATGCTGCGCCTGCTCGAGCTGCTGATCGAGCAGGCGCAGCAATGTCCGATCGGCGGTGCACTGGCTTTGTGCGTTGATCACCTCAACCAGCGTACCTTCACTGCCCTGACGCCGTTTCTGTGTGAGATCAACGTTGGGTGCGTCGTCGCCGAGGATCGTCTGCGTGGTCGCGATGCGAGCGCGGATTGCGGCAATCTGCAGCACTTGGTTGACGACCTGACCCGCAAGAGTAAGGTGCTCCGCTTCGGTCTGCCGAATGTGCCTCACCCTGCGCCGCGATCTGCTCGACCTGCCGGCGCAGCCCGCCGAAGAGATCAAGATCGTAGCTGATCCCGCCGGCAGCGGACGTAGACGGTTGGCTTTGTGAGCCAGATTAAGTGTGGCGTATCACCGATATCAACGCGAGGTGGCTTGCCCGCCGCATAACGACGGCGCGCTGAATTGATGCGGCTCTCGCTTATTCGGACCGCGTCGTCGCTGTTGGAGAAAAGCGCTTTCACGAGAAAGGCAAGCCGGAACTGATCGAGTCAGCCGGGATCATAATCGCTACGCCACGCTCATCGTTGACCGACCGCATTCCGTCACAGCCGATCGCAACGTCCTGCCGACCCGATCTCGCACCCGTCTTAAGCAGGCGGGCGAAGTTCAAGTCGCGCGGACGTAGACAGGAACCACGAGTGTTATATGAGCGCGGACAATTAGTTATGCCAGCCTCGCCGAGGACGGTCGCATATCGCCTCGGATGCCGCTAGTCGCTAGGCTTGGACTTGGACCATTCCAGT
>Ga0302314_10009871_pt1 | contig 16828 bp, 15 predicted proteins | sample III_Palsa_N2_3_FD_200533 | JGI IMG/M metagenome (GOLD analysis project Ga0302314, IMG submission 200533) | Peat permafrost microbial communities from Stordalen Mire near Abisko, Sweden - III_Palsa_N2_3 | ecosystem: Environmental > Terrestrial > Soil > Palsa > Peat permafrost | place: Sweden...
CTGAATGCCTTGGCCGCCAACGCCGGCCGGTCCAACGCGCCGTCCGGCAACAGGATGTCGTCACCGAACGCGTCGACCAGCGCCGCCAACCCTTCGGTACCGGGCTCGACCACCTCGCGGGAGATGACGTCACCGTCGACGACGACGCCACCGCACTGCGAAAACGTCGAGGACACCGTCGATTTGCCGGCGCCGATACCGCCGGTCAGACCGATGCGAAGCATCCGGCGTCCGGGCTAGGCGCTGCCCGCGAGCTTCTCCCGGAGTGCGGCGAGTTGCGCATCGCTCGCCAGCGAGCCGGCGCTCGGCTGGTCATCACTCGACGACGACGAGCCGTTGCCTTGCGGACGCTGGGCAGCCTCGGCCTCGGCCTCGGCGAACCGCTCCATCTGGGCGGTGTGCATCTTGTGCCGACGCTCGGCCTCCGCGTAACGCGATTCCCACTCGGTGCGCTGCGTGTCGAAACCTTCGAGCCACTCATTGGTCTCGGCGTCGAAGCCCTCGGGGAAGATGTAGTTGCCCTGGTCGTCGTAGCTGTCGGCCATGCCGTACTTCGCGGGGTCGAACTCCTCGGTGTAGTCCTCGTTGGCCTGCTTGAGGCTCAGCGAGATCCGGCGACGCTCCAGATCGATGTCGATGACCTTGACCATTGCGTCGTCACCGACGGTGACCACCTGGTCGGGCACCTCGACGTGGCGCTCAGCCAGTTCGGAGATGTGCACCAGACCTTCGATGCCCTCTTCGACGCGGACAAACGCACCGAACGGAACCAGCTTGGTGACCTTGCCGGGCACGATCTGGCCGATCGCGTGGGTGCGGGCGAAGTGCCGCCATGGGTCTTCCTGAGTCGCCTTGAGCGACAACGAAACCCGCTCGCGGTCCATGTCGACGTCGAGCACCTCGACGGTGACCTCGTCGCCGACCTGAACAACCTCGGACGGGTGGTCGATGTGCTTCCAGGACAGCTCGGAGACGTGCACCAGGCCGTCCACCCCGCCCAGGTCGACGAACGCGCCGAAGTTGACGATGGAGGACACGACACCCTTGCGGATGGCGCCCTTCTGCAGCTGGTTGAGGAACTCGCTGCGCACCTCGGACTGGGTCTGCTCCAGCCAGGCGCGACGCGACAGCACCACGTTGTTGCGGTTCTTGTCGAGCTCGATGATCTTGGCTTCGATCTCCTTGCCGATGTAGGGCTGCAGATCGCGGACGCGTCGCATCTCGACCAATGAGGCGGGCAGGAAGCCGCGCAGCCCGATGTCGAGGATCAGACCACCCTTGACGACCTCGATGACGGTGCCCTTAACGGCCTCGTCCTTTTCCTTGAGTGCCTCGATGGTGCCCCAGGCGCGCTCGTATTGTGCGCGCTTCTTGGACAGGATCAGCCGGCCTTCTTTGTCCTCTTTGGTGAGAACGAGGGCTTCGATTTCATCGCCCACGGAAACGACCTCGTTGGGGTCGACGTCGTGTTTGATCGACAGCTCGCGAGAGGGGATGACGCCTTCGGTTTTATAGCCGATGTCGAGCAGGACCTCGTCCCGGTCAACCTTGACGATGGTCCCTTCGACGATGTCGCCATCGTTGAAGTACTTGATTGTTTTATCGATCGCGGCGAGAAAATCCTCGCTCGAGCCAATGTCGTTGATGGCTACTTGCGGCGAGGTGACGGTGGGACTCGGCATATTGTTGGGTTGCTCCGGACAAGTTGGGTCGAAGGGACACTGCTGGTGTACCCGTCGAGGTTACTCGACGGTGTACACGCTGGCCAAACTCGCTCTCCTGAGCCGTCGAAAACGCGACAAGAATCCGCGTCTCTGCGCAGGAGAGTCATCGTCAGAACGCGGTAATCAACGCGACTCCGCCGACCATCAGCACGCCGCCTGCCACTCTGCCGAGGCTGATCGGGTGCGGATCTACGCGAAGCCAACCGAAATGATCGATCAACAGCGACATGATGAGCGCCGCACTCACCGTCAGGCCCATGAATGTGCCGGCGCCGACCTTGTGCACCAACGTCAAGCCAGCGTAGACCTGCACAGCTCCGACGAGGCCGCCGACAACTGCCCACCACGGCATCGACGTGGCGTCCTGCAGGCTGGGTAGCGGTTTCGACCTGACGAGGAACACCGCGACGAAGAAAACCGCGACGACGGCCGCCGAAATCGCCGACGCCAGCCACGGATTGAGCATGTGTTTGTAGAGCTGACTGTTCATGGCGGCGCCGCAAGTCTGAAGTGCGCCGCCGAGGACGATGAACGGAATCATCCAGGTTGCGTTCATAAGCACCTTCCCGGTTACCTCTGCGGCTTACCCACCGACGCCGTACACCAGACAGCAGACAGCATCGACTTGTCCATGGGAAGTACGAATTGCCGCCGCCCGGTGCACAACTGCTTTAGTGCGCGGCGGTGTCCCAGCTCGGACCGTAGCCCACTGAAACTTCCAGCGGTACGTCGAGCGGGTATGCGCCGCCCATCTTGTCGCGGACCAACTCCTCGAGTCGGTCACGCTCACCGGCGGCGACTTCGAAGAGCAGTTCGTCATGCACCTGAAGCAGCATTCGTGACGACAATCCGGACGCCGCGAGGGCGTTGTCGACCTCGATCATGGCCACCTTGATGATGTCGGCCGCGCTGCCCTGAATCGGCGCGTTGAGCGCCGCCCGCTCGGCGGACTCGCGCACCTGCCGGTTGCTGCTGTCCAGCTCGGGCAGGTAGCGGCGGCGACCGAGCACCGTCGAGGTGTAGCCGTCTTTGCGGGCCTGTTCGACCACGTTCAGCAGGTAGTCGCGCACGCCACCGAAGCGGGAGAAGTACTGATCCATCTGAACCTTGGCCTCTTCGGTGGAGATCTTCAGCTGAGCCGCCAGGCCGTATGCGCTCAGGCCGTAGGCCAGTCCGTAGGACATCGCCTTGACCCGGCGCCGCAGCTCGCCGGTGACCTCATCGATCGGCACACCGAATGCCCGCGACGCCACGAACGAGTGCAGGTCTTCGCCGGTGTTGAAGGCCTCGATGAGGCCGTCGTCGCGGGACAGGTGCGCCATGATCCGCATCTCGATCTGGCTGTAGTCGGCGGTCATCAGCTCGGCGTATCGGTCACCGACCACGAAGGCGTCGCGGATCTGGCGGCCGGCGTCGGTGCGAATCGGGATGTTCTGCAGGTTGGGCTCAGTGGACGAAAGCCGGCCGGTTGCCGCGATCGTCTGGTTGAACGTGGTGTGGATGCGGTCATCTGCGGCAACCGAATTCAGCAGCCCGTCGACGGTCACCTTCAGCCGGGTGACGTCGCGGTGTGCGAGCAGATGCTGCAGGAACGGATGACCGGTTTTGTCGAACAGCGATTGCAGCGCATCGGCGTCGGTGGTGTAGCCGGTCTTGGTCCGCTTGGTCTTCGGCATCTCCAGCTCGTCGAACAGCACCACCTGCAACTGTTTCGGCGAGCCGAGGTTGATCTGCTTGCCGATCACCGCATACGCTGCTTCTGCGGCATCACGGATCTGGTCACCGAATTGGCTTTGCAACGAACCCAATTGGCTGAGGTTCACCGCGATGCCCGCGGCCTCCAGGCCGGCCAGTACCCGTTGGACCGGCAGTTCCATTTCGGCCAGCAGTGACGTGGAATCGATGCGGGCCAGTTCGGCGTCCAGCGCGTCGGCGAGGTCCACCACGGCACGGGCCCGCAGCACTGCGGTCTGAATGGCCTGCTCGTCTACGCCGCCCTCGTCGACATCCAAGAGTGAAAGTTGTTGTTGTTCTGGTGTTTCCGCGCGAAGTTCGCGGCGCAGGTAGCGCAGCGACAGGTCGTCCAGGGTGAAGCTGCGTTGTCCGGGGCGGACCAGGTAGGCGGCGAGAGCGGTGTCGGAGCTGACGCCGTTGAGCGTCCAGCCGCGTCCGGCGAGGTCGTGGATGGCCAACTTGGCCTCGTGCAAGGCCTTCGGCTTCTCCGGGTCGGCCAGCCACGCTGCCAGCGCCGAATCATCCTCGGGCGTCAACGTTGTGGTGTCGATGAAGCCGCCGTCGCCGTCGGCAGCGGCGATCGCCAGCGCGGTTGCATCGCCGCCGTAGGGCAGATGGGTCCCGACCACCGCGAGCCCCGCTCTGCGTCCGTCGGCGATGTGCTCGGCCAGCCACTGCCCGACCGTGCCGGGCTCCAGCGCTCCCCCACGAACGTCGAATCCCTTGTCGACCTCGGGCTCGACGGCCACCAGGGTGTCGAAGAGCCGATCGCGCAGGACGCGGAATTCCAATTGGTCGAACAGCTGGTGAATCTGCTCCCGATCCCAGGGCAGCATCCGCAGCGTGTCCGGCGTCTGCGCTAACGGCACGTCACGGACCAGTTCAGTCAGCTCGCGGTTGCGTATGACGCCGGCGAGGTTGGCCCGCAGCGCGTCACCGACCTTGCCGCGCACCGAATCGACGCCGTCGACCAGCGCTTGCAGCGAGCCGTACTCGATGATCCATTTCGTCGCGGTCTTCTCACCCACACCGGGGATGCCGGGCAAGTTGTCGCTCGGGTCGCCGCGCAGCGCGGCGAAGTCCGGGTACTGCTCGGGCGTCAGGCCGTATTTCTCCTCGACAGCGGCCGGGGTGAAACGGGTGAGCTCGCTGACGCCTTTACGCAGGTACAACACGGTCACGTCGTCGTTGACCAGTTGCAGCGCATCGCGGTCGCCGGTGACCACCAGCACCCGGTAGCCCTCTTTGTCGGCCTGGGTCGCCAGCGTCGCGATCAAGTCGTCGGCTTCGAAGCCCGGCTCCGCGAGAACCGTAATGCCCAGTGCCGCAAGCACTTCCTTGGTGACGTCGATCTGCCCGCGGAATTCGTCCGGGGTGGCCGACCGGTTCGCCTTGTATTCCGGGTAGCGATCGGAGCGGAAGGTCTGGCGCGACACGTCGAACGCCGCGGCGATGTGGCTCGGCGACTCGTCACGCAACAGGTTGATGAGCATCGCGGTGAATCCGTACACCGCGTTGGTGGTCAGCCCGCCCTGGGTCTTGAAGTTCTCGGCCGGCAGGGCGTAGAACGCGCGAAACGCCAGCGAGTTGCCGTCCAGCAGCATCAACGTCGGCTTGTCGTCGCCGGTCTTGCCGGCTTGCGTCTTCTTGGTCGCGGTCCTCGCGGGGCTCACGGCCTCAACTCTAGGCACCGCCGCGGACAACTAGGTCAACTGCCGCTCTGTAAAACCTTCAGGACCAAACTGCAACACGTTTCAGTTTTGCTGTCGTTCTCGGTACGCTGACCCGGTGCCAGAGGTCACCAGCCAAGAACCCGCTATCGACGGATGGTTCGCCACCGACTCAACTGACGGGGTCGACGGCCCCCACCTGATCGGCGGCAAGTGCCCGACGTGCGGCACCTATGTCTTTCCGCCGCGGGAGAACAACTGCCCCAATCCGGCTTGCGCCAGCGACACACTGGAGCCCGTCGCCCTGTCGCGTCGCGGAAAGCTGTGGAGCTACACCGAGAACCGGTATCCGCCGCCTGCGCCCTACCCCGCCGCGGATCCCTTCGAGCCGTTCGCCATCGCCGCGGTGGAACTGGCCGATGAGGGAATCATCGTGCTCGGAAAAGTGGTCGAGGGCACGCTCGCGGCCGACCTGAAGGTCGGTATCGAGATGGAGCTGGCCACTATGACCTTGTTCACCGACGCCGACGGCGTCGAGCGCATCGTGCACGCGTGGAAGGTCTCCTCATGAGTACTCCTGAGCCGTTGTACATCCTCGGCGCCGGCATGCACCCGTGGGGCAAGTGGGGTCGCGACTTCACCGAATACGGCGTGGTCGCCGCGCGTGCCGCACTGGCGGAGGCCGGACTGGACTGGCAGCAGATTCAGTTGGTCGCCGGCGCCGACACCATTCGCAACGGCTATCCGGGCTTCATCGCCGGGTCGACATTCGCGCAGAAGCTGGGCTGGAACGGCGTCCCGGTCAGCTCCAGCTACGCGGCGTGCGCCAGTGGATCGCAGGCCCTGCAGAGCGCGCGCGCCCATATTCTGGCTGGATTCTGCGACGTCGCGCTGGTCATCGGCGCCGACACCACACCGAAGGGCGCGTTCGCCCCGGTCGGTGGGGAACGCAAGAACGATCCCGACTGGCAGCGGTTCCATCTGATCGGCGCGATGAACCCGGTGTACTTCGCACTGCTGGCACGCCGCCGAATGGACCTGTACGGCGCCACAGCCGAGGACTTCGCCCAAGTGAAAGTCAAGAACTCTCAGCACGGCCTACAGAACCCGAATGCGCGTTACCGCAAGGAATCATCGGTCGAGGACGTGCTCGCCAGCCCGGTGGTCAGCGACCCACTGCGGCAGCTCGACATCTGCGCGACGTCCGACGGCGCAGCCGCGCTGATCGTGGCCAGCGCCGAGTTCGCCCGCAAGCACCTCGGTTCCCTGGACGGGGTGCCCTCGGTGCGGGCGGTCAGCACCGTCACGCCTCGCTACCCGCAACACCTGCCCGAATTGCCCGACATCGCAACGGATTCCACGGCGGTGGTGCCGGCGCCGGACCGGGTGTTCAAGGATCAGATCCTCGACGCCGCCTACGCCGAAGCCGGGATCGGACCCGAAGACGTCAGCCTGGCCGAGGTCTACGACCTGTCCACCGCGCTGGAACTCGACTGGTACGAGCACCTGGGGCTGTGCCCGAAGGGTGACGCGGAGGCGCTGCTGCGCAGCGGCGCCACCGCCATCGGCGGCAAGGTGCCGGTCAACCCGTCGGGCGGGCTGGCCTGCTTCGGCGAGGCCATCCCGGCTCAGGCGATCGCCCAGGTCTGCGAGTTGACCTGGCAGTTGCGAGGTCAGGCAACCGGCCGACAGGTAGAGGACGCCAAGGTCGGCGTCACCGCGAACCAGGGCCTGTTCGGGCACGGCTCTTCGGTGATCGTCGCCCGCTAGCTCGTGGCGTCCTTGGACGTGTCCAGGGTTTCCAGCACGACTTCGGCGACATGCTTCATCGTGGTCCGCCGATCCATCGCCGCGCGTTGAATCCACTTGAACGCCTCGGGCTCGGTCATGCCCTGGTTGGCCTGAAGCAGGCCTTTCGCCCGCTCGACGAGCTTGCGGGTCTCCAGCCGGTCGGAGAGTGTCTCGACTTCGCGCTCCAACGCCCTGACCTCGCTGAAACGGCTGAGCGCCACCTCAATTGCGGGGATCAGATCGGAGATCGTGAATGGCTTCACCAGATACGCCATGGCGCCGGCGTCGCGCGCCTTCTCGACGAGGTCGCGTTGGCTGAACGCCGTCAGCACCACGATCGGCGCGATGCGCTTGCTGGCGATCTCCGACGCGGCATCGATGCCGTCGCGGCGTGGCATCTTCACATCCATGATCACCAGGTCGGGATTGAGCTTTTCAGCTAGCTCGACGGCTTCCTGGCCGTCGCCGGCCTCGCCGACAATTTCGTAGCCCTCTTCGCGCAGCATCTCGGCCAGATCGAGCCGGATGAGCGCCTCGTCCTCGGCGATGAGAACGCGGTGCGGGGTCTGGGCGTCGCCGTCGGTCATGTCGACATTGTCTCGTGAACCGCGCAGATCATCGACTGCGGGGCTGTGACTCTGCTCTCCAGAGGCGATCCTCTATGGTGGGAGGCCGCACCCAGCAAGCCCTCGTATCCCAACTGGCAGAGGAAACGGATTCAAAACCCGTCCAGTGTGAGTTCGAATCTCACCGAGGGCACTCACAGCGTAAAACCGTCGAAGCGGCTTGACGGCGTTCGATGTTTGCCGCATTGCAGTATCGGCCGTCTGCGATGCCCGCAGGGTCGTTAGACCTCCGGGGCCCGATGAGATCGGGTAAGTTTCGAGGTCGCTGGCAAATTCAGCCTGGTCTGGGAAAGTTCCGCCGCGCGTCGGCCGCAGAACTTCGAGGAGCACCCGCTCCGAACCCGACATGCACGGTGATCGTCTGCACGTCGGGATCATGATGACCACATCCCCCAGCTTTCCTAGCACCAACGCGAGCAAACCGCCAGCTTCGGCGACGTCGAAACCAACGGCGACTCCGTGGACGTGGAGGACCGCAGTACGGAACGCCGCCAAACCGCTCCGGGCACCCCGCAGGGTTACCTCCAAGAGTTGCCCGCGTTGGCGCTGCTGGACCGGTTGGCTATCCCCATGCTCGCCGTCCGACTCGATGGCGTCGTCGTCCATACCAACCCCGCTATGGCCACCATGCTCGGCCACCGAGCCGACACCGTCGCGCTGATCGGACAACTACTGCCCGCGCTGCTGGTCGATCATTCAGCCACTTCGCCCCAAGACTGTGTCACCGCACTTCGTGGCGCCGGTACCTTGGTCGTCGACTGGCTCCATGCCCAAGGCTTTCCGGTACGCAGCGTGATATCCGAAACGGTGTTCGTCCGTGCCAGTGATCAGATACTGCTGATCGGCGTCACCGATGTCACCGAGGTGATGTGGACGATCCGTCCCGAACAGCGCTGAGCCGCACGGCAAATTTCACACAGGCGGATCGCAAGACACCCTCCACCCTCGATTCACCGGTTAGGCTTTCGCTGTGGTGGCTAAGCGGTGCGCCGCCGAGCAACCAGCAGGTTTGCGGCGAACACCGGACTGCGTAGCGGCAGTTCGGGCACAGCCGCGCGCTCGCAACCAGGTATATGCCGATCGAATCGCCCGCCGCAGCCGCGTTCTGAATCTCACCGCGTCGATGGCCGTATTCATCAGCGCCGGTTTCGGACTCGTCCAGATGTTCTCCGGGGCCCAGATGTGGTGGACCGGCGTCATCAACATTGTCGGCGCCGCGATCTACGCCACCGTCCCGTTGTTGCACCGGTTCGGCGAACTCGTCCCGCCGTTGACGTTCATCGGGACGGCCTACGCGTCGATCTTCACGATCTGCTGGTTCGTCGGCACCGGCTCCGGATTGCAGTTCTACTTTCTGGTCGCAGCCTGCCTGGTGGTCTTACAGCTCGGGGTCGACCGCATATTTCTGGCCGCCGCCCTGGCCGCCATCGCGGCCGGGATGGTGATCACGCTGCAGTTCTTCGTCCCCCGCGACACCGGCGCACAACCGGCGTGGGCGCTGTCGCTGAGCTTCGTCGTCACCACGATCTCGGCGTGCGTGATGGTGGTGACGACCGTCTGGTACGCGGTGCGCGAGATCGTCCGCGCCGAAGCGGCTATGGAACTCGAGTACGAGCGGTCCGAGACACTGTTGGCCAACATCTTGCCGACCAGCATTGCCGATCGCCTAAAAGACCCGGCGCGCAACATCATTGCCGACAAATACGACGACGCCTCGGTCCTGTTCGCCGATATCGCCGGCTTCACCGAGCGGGCCAGTGACATGCCCCCGGAACAGCTGATCCGCTTCTTGAACCGGCTCTACAGCGACTTCGATGCCTTGGTGGACAAGCACGGTCTGGAGAAAATCAAAGTCAGCGGCGACTCCTACATGGTGGTCAGTGGTGTCCCCCAGCCGCGGGCCGACCACGTCGAAGCGCTGGCATCCTTCGCGCTCGACATGGCCGACGCCGCAAGCCGGCTGAGGGATTCGCTTGGCAATCCGCTGCCGCTGCGCATCGGGCTGGCCAGCGGGCCCGTCGTCGCCGGGGTGGTCGGTTCACGACGGTTCTTCTACGACGTGTGGGGTGACGCGGTCAACGTCGCGTCCCGGATGGAGTCCACCGACTCGGTGGGCCGGATCCAGGTGCCTGAAGATGTCTATCAGCGACTTCGCAACGACTTCGTGCTTCAGGAACGAGGGGCTGTCGACGTCAAGGGCAAAGGCCTCATGCGCACCTGGTATCTGGTCGGGCGCAACTCCGACACCGGTGCCGACGACCTCCGTACCGGGGCGTCGGAGACAGCCCGCGTCTGACGCGTCGCGCAAACGTTCCACTGCGAGGCCGTTTGTGGGAACATCCGGGTATGGAAACCACTGCTGTTCCAAAGCTGTTGCCGCATCTGTGGAAGACGGCCCTGGTGTCGGGACTCCTGGCACTCACGCTGGGCATCCTGGTGCTCGCCTGGCCCGGAGAAACGCTGTTGATCGCCGCCATTCTCTTCGGAATCTACTTACTGAGCACTGGAATTGCGCAAGTCATCTTCGCCTTCAGTCTGCACGCCTCGGCCGGTGGGCGCGTTTTATTGTTCATAAGCGGTGCCGCATCACTAATTTTCGCCCTCCTCGCCTTTCGCCATTTCGGCAGTGATCCGCTCATTGCGATCCTGTTTCTGGCCATCTGGATTGGGGTGGGCTTCATCTTTCGCGGTGTGGCGACGTCGATCTCGGCCATCAGTGATCCGCACCTGCCTGGCCGCGGCTGGCAGATATTCCTCGGTCTGATCACCCTCATCGCGGGCATCGTGATGATCGGATCGCCGCTGGAAAGCATCGACATCCTGACTGAAATCGTCGGCATCTGGCTGATCGTCATCGGCGTATTCGAGGTCGTCTCGTCGTTCGGTATCCGCGGCGCATCGAAGAGGGTGGACAAGGCTCTGGCAGGCGGACCGCCGAACGCGGCTTAGGTTGGGCTGTCGACCATTTCAATGACGGCGGCACCGGGCCGACGAGTAGTCTGATCGACAGTCGCCCGATGCCGCCCGACTAGAGAGCGAGTCATGACCGGATTCTCGGATACTCCGGACAGACGCGAAAACGCCACGGGATCACCGCAAACCGGGCCGCCGTATCCCTATCCGGACCCGTACCGGTATCAGCCTGGCTCATTTCCGGGTGGCTACCCGCCACCGCCTCCCTACGGCGGTCATCTGCCGCAGCCTGCGGCGCCCAAGAACGGGCTCGGAATCGCCTCGCTGGTGCTGGCGGTCATCGGCTTGGTCGGCGTTGCGACAGTGTTCGCCCCCATCGGCCTGGGTGTCATCGCGGTGATTCTCGGCGTTATCGGACATGGCCGCGCCAAGCGCGGGACTGCGGACAATGGTGGGGTCGCGATCGCGGGCATCGTGTTGGGCGCCTTGGCGATCGTTGTCGGCCTGGCATTCATTGCCATATGGACCACCGTCTGGAAGGACGTCGGCGGCGGCGACTACATCGACTGCATGCAGAAAGCCGGTTCCGGTCAATTGGCGCAGCAGCAGTGCGGCGACCAGTTTCGGCACAATGTCGAGGACCGGCTGAGTGTCAGCTTGACGCCGACACCTGTCCCCTAGTTCGACGAAATAGCTTGTGCCGCAAAGCTATGCAGCACCGTACTATCCGGAAGCGCTGGGAAAATACTTCACCAGCCCCTCTTGGACCACGGTGGCGACCGGCCGCCGGGACCGGTCGAAAAAGTAGCCGGACCCCAGCCCGCGAGAATCCGACGCCACCGGCGAGGCGGTCGAGTACAGCACCCAGTCGCTGAAATCGACTTGGCGGTGAAACCACACCGAATGATTAACGGTCGCAGCGAAAATCCGGTCGAATCCCCACGAGAGCCCGTGGGTCGTGATGATCGAATCCAGCACGGTGGTGTCCGAGCAGTACAGCATGGTGGCGGTGTGCACCACCGGATCATCCGGCAGCACACCGTCGGCTTTGACCCAGACGCGGTTGTGAGCGAGGCGGTCGCCTTTCTCCCGCATCACCCAGGAAGGGTCGTTCGCATAACGCCAATCGATGGGTTGCAGCGCATTGACGAACAACGGGACGCTGTCCTCGTAACCGAGCAACAGCTCCTTGATGGACGGCAGTGTCTCGGGGTCGGCGACATCGGGTGGCTCGACGTTGTGTTCAAGGCCTCGACCGCCGGCCAGGTAGGAGATCATCACCGTCGCCAGCAGCGTGCCGCCCTGGGTCACGTCGACACGGCGGTTCGCGAAGCGGCGCTCGTCGCGTAGCGCCACCACTTCGAATTCGATGTCCTTGTCAATCTCACCGCCGTTGATGAAATGCGCCGAGAGGGCGTTGGGGGGAAGGTCGCGGGTCAACGTCCGGCTCGCGGCGACAAACGACTGTGCCATCAACAGGCCGCCGAATGTCCGTGGCGGGTTCTTGCTGGGGTGGGATCCGACGAAGACGCCGTGGCCCGTGCGACGCAGGTCGAGCACGGTCATCAGCTCGTCGAAATCAGACACCGAGCAAGCCTAGTGGCCGGGTTAGATCCGATTGCCCAGCTCGCCCCCTCGCCGCTTCGCGGCTGGGAGGTGCCCCCACCTCACTCCGCTGCGCGGAGCGCATTGTCGCCGGGCTAGACGTCCTCTTCGCCGATTCGGTGCACGTGAACCATGTTCGTCGAGCCGACGGTGCCCGGGGGTGCACCGGCGACGATGACCACCAGATCGCCGCGCTTGTACCGGCCGAGCGACAGCAACGACTTGTCGACCTGGCGGATCATGCCGTCGGTCGTCTGAATGATCGGCACGATGAACGTCTCAGTGCCCCACGTCATGGCGAGTTGGCTGCGCACCTCGGGCAGTGGAGTGAACGCCAGCAGCGGCAGCGGCGTGTGCAGCCGTGCCAGTCGCCGCACGGTGTCCCCGGATTGGGTGAACGCGACCAGCGCCTTGGCATCGAGGCGCTCACCGATATCGCGGGCGGCGTAGGAGATCACGCCGCGCTTGGTGCGCGGCGTGTGCGTCAACGGCGGAGCGGCGGTCGAATTCTCTTCGACGGCGCAGATGATCCGGGCCATCGTCTGCACCGCGACCAGCGGGTACTTTCCGACGGACGTTTCGCCGGACAGCATCACCGCGTCCGCTCCGTCGAGCACGGCGTTGGCGACGTCGGATGCCTCTGCCCGGGTCGGTCGCGAGTGCTCGATCATCGATTCGAGCATCTGCGTCGCGACGATGACGGGTTTCGCGTTCTCCCTGGCCATTTGGATGGCGCGCTTCTGGACGAGCGGGACCTCTTCCAGCGGCAGCTCGACGCCGAGGTCGCCGCGGGCGACCATCACCGCGTCGAAGGCCAGCACGACAGCCTCGAGATTGTCGATGGCTTCCGGCTTCTCCAATTTGGCGATCACGGGAACTCGGCGACCGACCCTGTCCATCACTTCGTGAACCAGTTCGACGTCCGATGGCGAGCGAACGAACGACAGCGCCACCATGTCGACGCCGAGGTGTAGCGCGAATTCCAAGTCCTCGATGTCCTTCTCCGCGAGCGGAGGAGCCGAGACCTTCATCCCCGGCAGCGACATTCCCTTGTTGTTGCTGATCGGGCCACCCTCGACCACGGTGCACACGACGTCATCGCCGTCGATGGCCTCGACGACCAACGCGATATTGCCGTCGTCGACCAGGACGCGATCGCCCGGCACCGCGTCCTGCGCCAGTTGCTTGTAGGTGGTCGAGACCCGGTCGTGGTTGCCCTGACAAGCCGCGACGGTGATCCGGATTGTCTCGCCGTCCGCCCAGTACGTCGGTCCGTCAGCGAAGCGCCCGAGCCGGATCTTGGGGCCCTGCAGGTCGGCGAGCAACCCGACCGCGCGTCCGGTGGCATTCGATGCCGCACGCACCCGATCGTAGGATGCTTTGTGATCGCTGTAGTCGCCGTGGCTGAAGTTCATTCTGGCGACGTCCATTCCGGCTTCGACCAGAGCTCTGACGGCCTCGTCAGTGCTGCTGGCAGGGCCGAGAGTACAGACAATCTTGCCGCGTCTCGCCACGACGAGAAGCATAGTCGCGGTAGCTGATCATCTCGCGTCAGTTCCCGATCCGATCACGGGCTATTGGGTGAGCAGCGTCGGGACCAACGGGAATCCGGGCAGGTTACGCACCACTGTCCACGCCAGCAGCGTGCTCACGATCGCGGCCGTCGCCGGAATTGTTAACCGCGATTTCCCGCGGCGGTGGCGCAGCAGAGCCCAGCCGGCCAACAACGGGATACCGACGAGCAGCATCACGTTGTCGGCGATCGCCGCGGCCAGGTCACCGTGCAGCACGTCGTGGATCATCCGGAGGCCGCCGCAGCCAGGACAGTTCCATCCGGTCAGCAAGCGGAACGGGCAGACGGGAAAGAACGAGTTCGGGTTGTGCGGGTCGACCAGCGCGATGTAGATGAGGGGCGACGCCAGCAACAGCGCAGCCGTGGCCACCACCAGGCGATAACGCCGCCCAGCGGGCGGTGGAGCGCCGTGCTGAGCCGGGGTCGTCATCAGTCGTGGCCGGGCTCTGATGCGGGCTGATCCGTTGGCTTCGCAGTGGTGTCGTCAGGCTCGTCAGTCGCAGCGGGCTCGTCGGGCGCCGGGTCCGGCTCAGGATTGGTGGCCACCTCGACGACGGGCGGATCGACTTCCGCCTTGTCGGTTTCTTCCGCGACGGCCTCGGCTTCGGCCTCAGGTTGACCGACCGCTGTCGTATCGGCTGCCGCCTCCGCCGCCTCCGCCGTCTGCGTCGAGGTTTCGGAGGCGTCCTCGTCGAGGGAGTCCGGCTCGAGCAGCTCAGCGGCCGAGCCGCTCAGCGTCGCCGGATCCTCGCGGCCCTTGGGCGCCAGGATCAGATACACCACCGCGCCGATGAGGATGAACGTCGCCGTGAACGAGTTGATCCGAATTCCGGCGACATGGGTCGCTGTGTCGTCACGCAGCAGCTCGATCGCGAAACGTCCGACGCAATAGCCCGCTATATAGAGCGCGAACAGCCGGCCGTGCCCGATGGTGAACCGCCGGTCGAGGTAGATCAGCAGCGCGAAGACCAGCAGGTTCCACAGCAATTCGTAGAGGAACGTCGGTTGGACCACCATCGCCAGCTGCCCGGTCGACACCCCGTCGAGGGAATGCACGTCGACGAACCCCGCCGGGTCACGGCGGTAGAAGATCTCCAGACCCCACGGCATGGTCGTCTCACGGCCGAAGAGCTCTTGGTTGAAGTAGTTTCCGAGCCGGCCGATCGCCTGCGCCAGAATGATGCCCGGCGCTATCGCGTCGCCGAAAGCCGGAAGCGGAATGTCGCGGCGCCGGCAGGCGATCCAAGCGCCCACCCCGCCCAGAGCGACCGCGCCCCAGATTCCCAGGCCGCCGTCCCAGATACGCAGCGCCGCAATCGGTCCGGCACCACCGTCGCCGAAATACGTCCGCCAATCCGTAGCCAGGTGATACAGCCGGCCGCCGATGAGTCCGAATGGCACCGCCCACAGCGCGATGTCGTAGATCACCCCTCGCTCACCACCGCGGGCAACCCAGCGTCGATCGCCGATGATCAACGCAGCGACGATCCCCAGGATGATGAACAGTGCGTACGCCCGGATGGGCACCGGGCCCACGTGCCACACACCTTGCGGGGGGCTGGGAAAGTACGCGATGACCGTCGTCGTCATGACTCGGAAACCCTGTGGCGCACACCGACGGCCAGTTCCTCGGTCAGCGCCCGCATCGCCGGCAGCCCCGCCGTCAGCGCGGTCACGAGCGCGGAGCCCACGATGACGCCGTCGGCATAGCTCGCGATCTGGGCCGCCTGTTCGCGCGATCGCACACCCAGACCGACGCCGACAGGGATGTCAGACACGGCCTTGACCCGGCCGACTAATTCCGGGGCCGAGTTCGACACCACGTCCCGCGCCCCGGTGACTCCCATGATCGATGCGGCGTAGACGAATCCGCGCGACGCCTCGACCGTCGACGCCAAGCGCTCAGTTGTCGATGACGGTGCCACCAGGAAGATGCGATCCAGGTGATGGTGATCAGATGCCGCCAGCCAGTCGTCGGCCTCGTCGGGAATGAGATCAGGGGTGATCAAGCCGTGCCCGCCCGCAGCGGCCAGGTCCCGCGCGAAGGCCTCGACTCCGTAGCGCAACACCGGATTCCAGTAGGTCATGACAACGGCGTGACCGCCGGCCGAGCTGATCGCCTCGACAGCGGCCAAGGTGTCGCGGACGCGTACTCCGCCGCGCAACGCAACCTCTGCCGCGGTCGCGATGGTCGGCCCGTCCATACCCGGATCGGAGTACGGCACGCCGACCTCGATGATGTCGCACCCGGACTCGGTCAACGTTTTCATCGCGTCGATCGACGTCGCGACATCGGGGTATCCGGTCGGCAGATACCCGATTAGCGCCGCCCGCTTGTCACGCGCGCAAGCGCCGAAAAGCTCCGCCAGGCCGCTTCTTTCGCTCTGGTCGACGGTCACGACTGTCCACCGCCGGCATCATCGCCCAGGGGTAACAAGCCGAACCATTTGGCCGCCGTCTCGACATCCTTATCCCCGCGACCGGACAGATTCACGACGATGATTGCCGCACTACCCATCTCGATGCCCAATTTGAGCGCCCCGGCAACGGCGTGCGCGGATTCGATCGCGGGAATGATGCCCTCGGTGCGGCACAGCAGGCCGAACGCGTCCATCGCCTCGCTGTCGGTGATCGGTCGGTAATCAGCCCTCCCGGTGTCCTTGAGCCAAGCGTGCTCCGGGCCGACGCCGGGATAATCCAGGCCGGCCGAGATCGAATGCGATTCGATGGTCTGCCCGTCCTCGTCCTGCAGCAGAAACGAGAACGATCCCTGGAACGCGCCGGGCGAACCGCCGGCGAATGTCGCGGCGTGGCGACCGGTTTCGACGCCGTCGCCCGCGGCTTCGTACCCGACCAGTCGCACGCCGGGGTCGTCGAGGAACGCGTGGAAGATTCCGATCGCGTTCGATCCCCCGCCTACGCATGCGGTGACCGCATCGGGCAGTCGGCCGGCCTGATCCTGAATCTGGACCCGTGTCTCCAGGCCGATGACCCGCTGGAAATCACGGACCATGGTCGGGAACGGATGTGGTCCGGCAGCCGTGCCGAAGCAGTAGTAGGTGTTGTCGGCGTTGGTGACCCAGTCACGGAACGCTTCGTTGATCGCGTCCTTGAGCGTCTTCGACCCCGACTCGACGGCGACGACTTCGGCGCCGAGCAATCTCATCCGCGCGACGTTCAGCGCTTGGCGCG
>Ga0302314_10009872_pt1 | contig 16827 bp, 19 predicted proteins | sample III_Palsa_N2_3_FD_200533 | JGI IMG/M metagenome (GOLD analysis project Ga0302314, IMG submission 200533) | Peat permafrost microbial communities from Stordalen Mire near Abisko, Sweden - III_Palsa_N2_3 | ecosystem: Environmental > Terrestrial > Soil > Palsa > Peat permafrost | place: Sweden...
GCCGCCGGCAACGGCGCGGACGCCGCGGCGGCGGGCGCGTCGGCCGCGAAGACGGATGGGAACGCCGTGGCGGCGCAGAGTCCGAGGGCGATCAACGCCGCGCGAGTGAGGTTCAGCATGCGGGCTCTCTCTTGTCTTTAGAACGTGGCCGACAGCACGGTGTTGACCACGCTCGCCTTGTACGAGTACGGCTTGCCGGTGCGCACGTCGGTGTAGTCGGCGTAATGGAAATCGATGAACTGGTACGACGCGCTGAGCTTGACGTCGTACTTGCCAGGCACGCTGCGCAGCGTGTACGACAGCGTGGCGCCGGGGCCGAAGTCGTGCATCGTGCTGAGCTCGCGGTTGCGCGTGATGTACAGCGTCTGATCGGGCGCGTTGTCGCTGTAGAACAGCGCGTGGTTCTGGCGGTAGTAGCGCATGAAGCTCTCGACCAGCCAGCCCGGCGCGATGTCGCGGTTGTAGCCCAGCTCCAGCGTGTGGCCGCGCACGCCCCAGGTGTCCCAGTAGTAGCGGTAGTCGGCGCGGAACGAGCGGCGGTGCTCGGCGCCCTCGGGCGTGATGTCGCCGGTGGTCGACAGCTTGAGCGCCTTGCTCTCGCGCGTGGTCGGGTCGTTCTCGTGGACGAAGGTGCCGAACACGCGGGCGAGCCGGTACGGGCTGCCGAGGTAGCCGTCGTCGTCGATGGACTCGAGGTTGGCGCTGGCCGTCCAGCGCGGCGTGAGGATCTGCGTGACGCCCAGGCGGTACTGCCAGTGGTGCGCCGTGCCGATCCAGCCGGGCGTGCCGTGCTGGCCCACCTTGTCGTCGGCGTGGCTGTAGCCGAGGACGACCGTGGTCATGCCGCCGAACACGTCCTGCGTCAGGTCGACGTTGAGGGTGTCGGCGAGGTAGTCGGGCTCGATGCTCTTCGAGCCGGAGACGTGGATCAGCGAGTCGCGCACGACGTAGTCCAGGCCGAGGTCGGTCTGGTCGCGCGTCTCCTTGTACTTGCTGGCGGTGGTGACGACGTCGATCGACGCGTTGCTCACCGCGTCGACGTAGTAGCTGCCCGACAGCGCCACGCGATCGAGCATGCTCTTGCGGATCAGCACCGCCGGCCCTTGCGCGATCACGCCGCCGCCGTCGTACAGGTGGTACATGACCTCGGCGCGATCTTCGGGAAGGTCGACCGCCTGCACCGAGCTCGCGGCGATCGCGCCGCCGACGAGGCCCGCGACCTTGGCCGCGTTCTTAATTGCAGCCACAGCCGCCTCCCTGCACGCCGGTCGCGCCGCGCGAACCTTCGCGCACCGTGTAGACGTGGTCCTGCTGGCGACCCGGCAGCTCGTTGAGCGAGGTCTTCATCACCGGATCGGCCAGGCGCTCGCGCTCGTAGGGCTTGACCCAGGGTTCGATCGGCTTGAACGCGCAGCCGCTCGCGCCCGCGAGCACGAGGGCGGCAGCGACGGTCGCGAGGAGTCGGCAGCATGCCATCGTCATTCCTTCAGCAATCCGCGAATCTGCTGTTCGTAGTCGCCTTCCGTGCCCGTGCGGTAGCCGCGATGGAGAAAGCGCACCTTGCCGTCGCGGTCGATCACGATGGTCGACGGCATGGTGTTGAGGTCGTACAGCTTGCTGACCTTCTTGTCGGTGTCGAGCAGCACCGGGAAGCTCACGCCCAGCTTGGCGGCCGTGGCGAGCGCGGTGTGCGGATCGTCGTCGACGTTGACGCCCAGCAGCACGAAGCCCGACTTGTGGTACTTCTGGTACAGCACGTCGAGGCGCGGCATCTCTTCGCGGCACGGGCCGCACCAGGTGGCCCAGAAGTTCACCAGCACGACCTGGCCGCGCAGTTCGTCCAGGCGCACGTTGCGGCCGTCGGCGCCGCGCAGGGTGAAGTCGGGCGCGACGGCGTTGGCCGCGGGCGAGGCGGCCGCGGCCGCGAGGCAGGCGGTGGCAAGGGCGGCGGCGAGGAGGGAGCGGATCATGCGCATGGGGTGGTCACCTGGCGGGAACGAACGGTGGAGACGAAAGCGTCGTGATGGATATCGACGACGGCACCGAGCGATCAAGCCGGGGCGGGAACTGCAATGTCAGTAGAAGAAAGAGAATCCGAGCGTGACTTCGGGGTTCTGCGTGGAGCCGCGCTTGCCGAGCAAGTCGAGCGTGTAGATGTGGTCGCGAACGTCGGCGCGCAGCGCGACCCAGTCGGCCAGGAACAGCTTGGCGCCCAGGCCGAAGTTCCAGGTCTGCATGCGTTGCGAATCGAAGGACGTGCTGCCGATGCCGCCGATCGCGTACATCGTCGAGGCCTTCGCCCAGTTCTTGCCGATGAAGATCTCGCCCGGCAGGAAGTTCCAGCCCAGCGACAGGTCGTAGTACTTCAGCTTTTCCTGTTCGGCCGTGAAGATGCCGCCCGGCAGGATCTGGCGGAATTCCTTGTCGCTGACCTTGGACTTGCCATAGGTGGCCTCGACGAAGAAGTCTTCCGTGATGTCGTAGCCCAGCCGGCCGCCCCAGGCGAACGCGGTGCCAAAGTTCTGCGACGAGTAGGTGCCGCCGAACAAGCCGATCTCGAAGTCGTTGGACGGGTACTTGGGCTTGTGCACGTCGCGGCGCTCGACGTCCGGCACGATCACCTGGTCGGACGTGTCCGCCGCGGGCGCGTCCGCCGCGCGCGCGCTGCCGTGCGCCAGCAGCGCGAGCAGGCACGCGGTGGCGAGCGTGGCGGCGGTCATGCGCGCGGCGACGGCGAGCTTGGACGGGCGTGCGGCGGTCTTGGAGCGGCTCTTGGCGGTCATGGGCGGCGCATCAGAAGAAGAAGGAGAGTCCGGCGGTGGCCGCACGGTACTCGAGCGAACGCTGTTCGGACACGAACGCGGTGTAGATCGCGTAGTCGGCCCGGATCATGAAGCGATCGGTGAGGTGGTAGCGCGCGCCGACGATGGCGTCCGAGAGGCGCGCGTTGGTGGTCTGGAAGTTGACCAGGCTCTGGTTCGGGATGTTCTTGAACTGGCCGATGCCGATGCCCGCGAACGGCGAGAAGCGCTGGTCCGACCAGGGCTCGGCCTGCAGGTTGACGTGCCACAGCGAGGTGCCCGAGAACACGCCCTGCACCTGGCCCAGGGTCGACTCGATGCTGAGCGTGTCCGAGAGGCGGTACGACACCCAGAACTTGATCATCGGCTCCTGGTGGAAGCGGCCGTAGCCCGCGCCGAGCTCCCAGCGGCGCGCCAGGTAGTCGTTGAACGCGACGTCGCCGAAGTCCGTCTGCAGGCCGTTCTCGGCCAGCGTGGTCTGCAGCTGCGCGCGCGTGACCCAGCCGACCTTGCCGGTGGCGGTGCGCACCTTGTACCAGTCGGTGTGGCGCAGCTCGATGGACACCCACTCGCCGCGGCCGGCGACGTAGAAGATCGGATAGCCGCGCCCCGGGAACGTGTGCAGCTCGATGAACGGGTCGGTGACCTGCACGCGCTCCACCTTCGCGCCGCCGGGCACCGAGTCGGCCAGCGGTACCGTCGGCGCGGAGACGGTCGCGAGCGGGGCGGGGATGTCGACGGTCGTCGTCGAACCGGGCACCGGCACCGTGGCGGTCAACGGCCTGGCTTCGACGGCGGACGCGGCATCGGCGGGCGCGGAGGCCGCAGCCGCGGGCGCCGACGCGGCATCGACCGGAGCGGGCGCCGATGCGGCCGAGGCGACGGGCGCGGGGGGCGGCGCATCGGCCGCGCGCACGCCCGCGCCGGCGAGCGCAAGCACGCACGCCAGCACGCCCGCGATCACCCGGGGCGACATGGATGGCGACGACGCGGCGCGGACGCCGCTCATTGCGTGTTGCACGTACCCGTCGCCGGATCCGCAGGCGTGAACATGCTGTAGCTGGAGCTGCTGAATTCGCTCTGGCCGTCGGGCACGGGATGGCTGATCCAGTACGAGATCAGCTGGGCGTTCGGGTCGTCCTCGCTCGCGAAGATGCGGCCGCCGCCATGCAGCACGCCGAGCACGAGGGGCTTGACGAACAGCCGGCTCTGCAGCGGGCTGCCGAACACGGTCACTCCCTGCGCCGAATAGAAGTTCTTGTACATGTCCGTTGCGCGAATCGCGGTGGCTGTGGCGGAGTCGGTCGCCGCGGCAGCCAGGTCGGAGTCGGCAACGGCGGAGGCCGCGACGATCACGCGCAACGCGCCACCGGTCCCGGTGACGCTGTCATGGCACCCGGAGCCCGAGCAGGTGTTCGTCGAGGTGACGCCATTCTGCGTGATGGGCAGCTGCTTCAGGAAGATCGGGAAGATGCATTTCTCGAAATAGGGAAACGCGAGCGAGGCGCCGCCGGTGGTCGTCGGGTTCGTCACGTTGCTCGGATTGGTCAGCGGGTCGCCGCCGCCGCCGCAGCCGGCGAGCAGGGCTGCCACGAGCGTCAGGTTCGCGACGGCGACGGCGCGGACGCCGAGAGAAGGAGTCATCTTCGAGATCTTCATCGTCATGGGGTCAGGCAGCCCGCTGCGATCCAGTTGGCGATGGTCGCATAGTTCGCGCTGTTCGCGGGCAGTACCGCAGTGGTCTGGCTGGTCGCGCCGTCCGGGTGCGGGATGGTCGACGGCTTGGCCAGCAGGTAGTCGATCGGCGGGTGGCAGGTGTCGGACACCATCGTCAGCGTCACGCCCCAGTCGCCGTCGGGGTCACCGGTGAGCACGTAGCGGTTGTTGGTGAACGAGGTCGCTCCGGTGGGCGTGTTGGTCGAGCCGTGCGCCATGTGGCAGATGGCGCAGGTGCTCTCGATGATCGGGTAGACGGACGCGATGAAGCTGGTCTCGTCCAGCGTCGGCACGATGCGGGTGCCGCCGTTCGGGTCGAACGGGTCGTTGTAGTACTTGCCGCCGGTATCGATCCATTCGGCGAGCAGGCGCAGCTCGCCGCGATTGAGCATCTTGGAGTGGTCCGGCGCGGTCGCCGGCGGGTTCGGATGCGAGGCCTTCGCCGCGTCGTCCGACATCAGCGACTGCCCCGACAGGATCTCGATCAACCGGCTCTTGCGCGCCAGGCCGGTGGCCTCGCCTTCGTCGGCGGCCGTGTTCACGAGCGCGTCCTGCAGCTGCACCATCGGCACGCCGTCATCGAAGAAGATGATGGGACGGCCGGACGAATCGAGCTGCGGGTCGCCGATCATCAGCCGGTCGTACGACACCACGCGCCCATCGCCGCCGATGGTGGCGCTCAGGTCGGTGTGGTCGGAGATGTTGTGGCAGGACGTGCAGGTGTTGGCGCCGCGGTCGCGCGTCCACAGCGGCTGGATGTGCGTGGGGTAGTTGATGACGCCGTTGACCGGCACCGGCGTGACGAGGTCGTCGGCCGGGTTCGGATTGCCGGTGTAGCGCAGCGCGACGGCCGGGCGGGCGGTGACGCCGGCCTGGGTGGTGTCGGCCCAGATGTCGGTGGACACCATGTCGGGCTGCAGCGTCGCGGCCGTCGGGTCGAGGCGCACGTGCGTGTCGGCCATCGTCTCACCGGACTCGTGGGCGCTGGCCATGGTCGCGAGCCAGCTCGTGGGCACGGTGTTGACGATCGCGCCCGAGTTGATCGGCGTGCCGCGGCGCGGGCTGTGGCAGCCGTCGCAGGTGCGGCGCTCCCCCGGACGCACCTGGATCCAGTTGGTGTGGGTCTGCAGCGCGCGGCCCTGGGCGTCGATCACGGCCAGCGCGATCGGCGTGTCGGCCGGCACGTTGAGCTTGAACGAGCCGTCCGGCTCGATCGGCGCGTAGCCGAGCACCTGCTGCGCCTCGAAGTCGGTCTCGCCCAGCGAGCTGCGCATGTTCATCATGTTGGTGGGGGGCGCCACCGCGCGCACCGCGCGGATGAAGCGTGCCGGGGCGCAGTTGTAGGCCGTGTCGGCGGGATCCTTCATGCGGTTGATGTCGGCGACCGTGGCGCGGGTGTCGCCCGTGTCGATCGGCGTGGTCTGCGGAATCAGCGGCGTGGTGCAGCCGGCGTTCGCGTCGGAAGCGGTCAGCATGCCTTCGCCCATGCGGCCCAGGCCGTCGGTGTCGTAGACGCTGCGCACGTCCAGCGTGCCCAGGTGCTGCGACGCGAGCGTCGGGTCGAGCGCGGCGGGCGAACTGGTGGCCGGCTCGGTGCGCGCCTGGATGGCGACCGGGTCGACGTACATGAAGCCGGCCGGCGGCGTGGCCACGGGCAGCATCGACTGGTTGGCCGGGTTGAACATGTAGACCGCGTACGGCGGCGGAACGTTGTTCTGGACCGGGTCGGCCGCGACGTCGGCCACCGAGCGATCGGTGTTGGACAGCAGCGCGATCTCGGCGGCGCTGAGCGTGGAGCACGGCACGACGACGCCGTTGTTGGTGACCTCGCACGGCCGGTACGACATCAGCACGCGATCGGTGCCGTCCCACAGCGGGTACGGCGAGGTGATGCGGCCGTACATCGACAGGCTCTCGTCAAGCGGGATCTGCGTCGTCGTGGCCTGCACCTCGCCGCCGGTGGCGGGGATCGAATTGTTGGCGGGCGTGTTCTGTTCGGAATAGTGCGCCGCGTCGACCAGCATCAGCGCGCCGCCTTCCTGCGTGCGCTGCAGCGGCATCACGTCGGCGGTGAGGAAGCCGGCGTACTTGCCGCTCGGATCCATGTCGCGCGGGTGCAGGAAGCTGTTGCCGTCGCTGTGCGAGCCGTACAGCACGAACATGTCGGTGCCGTCCGGGTTGACCGTGAACACCTTGAAGTGGTTGCGGCCGCCGACGTGGTCCCAGCGCGAGAACATGATCTGGCCGTTGGGTCGGATGACGGGGTTGCGGTCGTGGCTCTGGTTGAACGATATCTGCGTGATGTTGCTGCCATCCAGCGCCATCGTGTGCAGGTTGAACACACGTTCGCGCTCGTATTCGTCAAGTGCGTAATAACTGTGTCCCAGCGCCTGGTTGGGCATCGACTCGGTCTGGCGGTTCGACGTGAACACGATGCCCTGGCCCGCGGGCAGGTAGACCGGGTGGATGTCGTCGTCGCCGGTGGACGAGGTGACGCGCCGGAAGGTGCCGCCGGTCAGGCCGCCGGTGGTCATGTCGTATTCCCAGATGTTCCAGTGGTCGGTGCAGGCCGCCACGCCGCCGATCGTCACCGCGTTGGCGGAGTTGCAGCGCATCGAGAACAGGATCTTCTTGCCGTCCCACGACACCTCGGGCGTCTGGACGTCGCCCTTGCCCATCGTGAACTGCGCCGTCATGTTGTGCTCGGGCGCGCTCGGCGAGGACTTCTCGCGGATCATCAGGTCGCCGCCGTCGACGGAGGGCCCGGAATTGGTCGGGTTCAGCGCGATCGTGTCGACGCGCTTGGCGTACGCGATGGGCACGTCGCCCTGCACGGTGACGGTGTTCGATGCGGTGTTCGAACCGCCTCCGCAGGCGGCGAGCGACAGGACGCCGACGGCTGCGAGCGCGCCGGCGCCTCCGAGCAGGTTGCGCGTCGGGAACATGGTCGGCAGTTTCATGATGGGGCCTCTTTCCTTGGAGTCTTCGTCGTCCGCGTCAGCCCAGCAGGCCGGCGGAGTAGTGCAGTGCGCCTTGCGCATCCACGATCACCGCGTCGACGCCCGAGTGGGCCTCGACGAAGCGCAGTCCTTCCTCAACGCCCAGCACGAAGACGGTCTTCGAGAACGCCTCCGTGGTCAGGCCGTCGTCGGCGATGATGGTCACGCTGCGCACGCCGGCGGGCGAGCGGCCGGTGCGCGGGTCGAGCAGGTGGTGGCAACGGACGCCGTCGCGCTCGAAGAAGCGCTCGTAGTCGCCCGATGTCGAGATCGACACGTCTTCCAGCGGCAGCACCGCCACCACGGCGCCATCGCGGCGCGGGTCGCGGATGGCCACCGTCCACGGACGATCGCCGCGCGAGCCCATCACGTGGCTGTCGCCGCCGGCAGCCACCATCGCGTGGGCGATGCCCAGCCGGCGCAGGATGGCAATCGAGTTGTCGACGGCGTGGCCCTTGGCGAAGCCGCCGAGGTCGATGCGCACGCCGCGGCGCGCGAAGCGCACGCTGCGGGCGTTCTGGTCGAGCAGCACGTGGCGCCAGTCGATCAGCGGCAGCACGTCGCCCAGCGCGGACGCGTCGGGCGCGACGCCGGCGCGATAGTCGTAGAGGTTGCCGGCGCTGGCGAAAGTGATGTCGAACGCGCCGCCCGACAGCTTCGAGAACGCCGTGGCGCGGGACAGCAGGCCGAACATGCCTTCGCTGACCGTGACCGGCCCGTCGGCCGCATGCGCGTTGACGATGGACAGCTCCGACGTGACCTTGTGCGGGCTCATCGTCGCGTCGATGCGGTGCATCTCGGACATCACCGCGGCGATCGCCACTTCGGCGTCCGCGCGGCTCGCGGCATGCAGCTCGACCTCGACGGACGTGCCCATGATCGCCTCCTCGCGCCGGTACCAGCCCGCGCCGGCACCCTGGACGGGTGTCTGCGACGGCGAAGCGGCGGCGGTGACGGGCGAGTGGCTGGTCATGGAGCGTTGGCCCGGAACCGGGAGGGTCCGCGGGCCCCTGGGGGCGGCTGGAATCGTTGTCGTGGAACCGGTGGACGCATCCCTTGAAAAGGGGTGCGCGGCGGGCATGCGGATTGCACGTTCCGCGGCTTTGGGCGCATCTTCGCAGTGATGAGCTTCAACCAAGCGTGAAAAAGTGCCGTATTTTTGGACGCACTGTTTCGTTGCCCGGGTAATCAGTAACGAGATGTTCTGTTAGGAGGGACCCGGCCTCAGTTGTGTGCAAACGCAACGCAAATCCAGCCCGACCGTGAGCTTCTGCACGAAATCCGTTGGCCGTGTCCGCCAACGAAAACGGCGCCCGAGGGCGCCGTCCGGCGGGCGGGAAACGCGTCGGAACTACCGGCTGCCGGCGGGCGCCGACGCGGCCCGGTCGGCCATCGCGCGCATCTCGTCCAGCTGCCCGCGCAGGTACTGGGCGATCGGATCGCCGGGCTGGGCGACCTTGATCGCCTGGTTCCAGGCGGTCAGCGCGGTGCGGAAGTCGCGCTGGCTCATCGCATAGCTGCCCTTGAGCGCCAGCGCCTTCACCTGGTTCGGGTCGATCGCCAGCGCGCGCTCGACCAGCTGGATCGGCTCGCCGTCGAGGCCGCCGCTGCCGGTGGCGGCCAGCAGGTCGGCGAGGTCGGCCATCACGTTGGCGTCGTCGGGGCGCAGCGCCGACACGCGGCGGTAGTCGGCCACGGCCTGCGGGCCATGGTTGAGCATCACCTGCAGCCGCGCGGCCTGCATCCAGCCGTTGGCGTCGTCGGGGTGCTTCTCGGCGCGCGCCTGCAGCTCGGCCGCCTGCGCGTCGGCCGCGGCGCCCGGGCCGGGCGGGGTGTCGGGCGTCACCGGCAGCAGGCGCGGCGAGCCGACCCAGGCGTAGCCGGCGCCGGCGACGATCGCGACCAGCAGCGCCAGTCCGATCACCAGCCCGCGCGTGGGCCGCGTGACGGCCTCGGCGGCGGTGTCCGGATCGGTGACGTGCGCGACGGCCGGGCCGCGCCACACGAGGATGGCCAGCGTGGCCGCGAACAGCAGCAGGGACAGGAGCGCGAACAGCGTCATGCGGGAGTTCCAGGACGCGCGAACGATCCGGACGCGTCGTCGGGCGCCTCGTCGTCGAGCATCGGTTCGGGTTCGAATTCGTCGTCGGCCAGGCGCGCGCGCCGGCGGATCACCAGCGCCAGCGCGGCGAGCGCGACGGCTAGCAGCAGCGCCGGGCCCAGCCACAGCACGGCGGTGGACGCCTTCAGCGGCGGCCGGTAGAGGATGAAGTCGCCGTAGCGGTCGGTCATGTAGCGGCGGATCTGCTCGGGCGTCTGGCCGCGCTGCAGCATCTCGCGCACTTCCTGGCGCAGGTCGACGGCAAGATCGGCGTGCGAGTCGGCGATGGTCTGGTTCTGGCACACCAGGCAGCGCAGCTCGCCGGTGATGGCCAGCATGCGCGCCTCCAGCGCCGGATCGGCCGCGGTGAGGCGCGCCGTCGGCGGCTGGAACTTCACCGTGGCGCCGGCCGCTGGCGCCGCGGGCGTGGACGCCGCGGACGCCGGCGCGTCGGCGGCGAACGCCGGCAGCGAGAGCGCGCAGGCCAGCAGCAGCGCGAGACCGTGGCGGCGGGCGTCAGCCATTGAGCTTCCTTAGCAGCGGCAGCACCTTGTCGTTGAGCACGTCGGGCGTCAGCGCCCCGATCTTCTTGAAGCGGATCACGCCCTGCTTGTCGATGATGAAGGTCTCGGGCACGCCGTAGACGCCGAAGTCGATGCCCACGCGGCCCTTCTCGTCGAACAACGACGCGTCGTACGGATTGCCGCGTTCGGCCAGCCATTGCGTCGCGGGCTCGCGCTGGTCCTTGTAGTCGAGCCCGTAGATCGGCAGCGCCTTGAGCTTGGCGAACTCGACGAGGTACGGGTGCTCGTCGCGGCAGGCCTCGCACCACGAGGCCCACACGTTGAGCATCCACACCTTGCCCAGCATGTCGGCGCGGCGGATGGTGGCCTCCGGCTTGTCGAGCTGGGTCAGCGCGAACTCCGGCGCGGGCTTGTCGATCAGCGGCGAGGGCACCTCGCGCGGGTCGAGGTCCAGGCCTCGATACAGGAAGCGACTCAGCACCGCGAAGATCAGCAGCGGAATCAGGAACTTCAGCGTCTTCATGCCGACTCCCCGCTCGCGCCCAGCGGCCCGACGACCGGAATCAGCGGCTGCGCCGGCAGCAGCGGCGCTTCGGCCTTGCGCGTGCGCAGCCGATAGCGGCGATCGCTCACCGCGACCAGGCCGCCCAGCGCCATCAGCAGGCAGCCGCCCCAGATCCAGTCGACGAAGGGCTTGACGTGGATGCGCACCGTCCACGTATTGGGCTGCACTTCCTCGCCCAGCGATACGTACAGGTCCCGCGTGATGCCCGGCTGGATCGCGGCCTCGGTCGTCGGCGTGCGCTGGATCAGGTAGACGCGCTTCTGCGGGCGCAGCACCGTCACCTCGCTGCCGTTGCGCGTGACCGGCATCGTGCCTTCCTTGGCGACGTAGTTCGGGCCGCGCAGGTCGTGCACCTCGCCTAGCCGGAACTCGTAGCCGCCCACCGTCGAGGTGCTGCCGACGGCCATGGTGAGGTCTTCCTCGACCTCGTAGGTGCGCACCATGCTCACGCCGAACGCGAACACCGCCACGCCCAGGTGCGCAAGCCACATGCCGGTCAGCGAGCGCGGCCACTGCCGCATGCGTTCGAACGGCGACAGCTGCGAGCCGCCGTCGGAGCGCAGCCGTTCGACGGCGTCGACGACGATGGACGCGGTGATCCAGTACGCCATCAGGAAGCCCAGCATGGCCGTCAGCGACAGCTTGCCCGACACCCACGCGGTCGCCAGCGCGCCCAGCACCGAGGCCAGCGCGGCCCAGCGCAGGCGATGGAACAGCGACGGCAGCGACGCCTCCTTCCAGCGTGCCAGCGGCCCGAGCGCCATCAGCAGCACGACGGGCACCATCAGCGGCAGGAAGACGGTCTCGAAGTACGGCGGCCCGACCGAGATCTTGCCCATGTCGAGCGCATCCAGCAGCAGCGGATACAGCGTGCCCAGCAGCACCGAGGCGCACACGACCACGAACAGCATGTTGTTGCCCAGCAGCATGGACTCGCGCGACACCAGCGCGAAGCGCGTCCCGAGCCCGACCTTCGGCGCGCGCCACGCGTACAGCGCCAGCGACCCGCCGATCACGACGATCAGGAAGCCGAGGATGAAGCGCCCGCGCGCCGGGTCGGTGGCGAACGCGTGCACCGACGACAGCACGCCCGAGCGCACGATGAACGTGCCCAGCAGCGACAGCGCGAACGCGAGCAGCGCCAGCAGCACCGTCCACGACTTGAACGCGCCGCGCTTCTCGGTGACGGCCAGCGAGTGGATCAGTGCGGTGCCGGCGAGCCAGGGCATGAACGACGCGTTCTCCACCGGATCCCAGAACCACCAGCCGCCCCAGCCCAGCTCGTAGTACGCCCAGGCGCTGCCCAGCATGATGCCGATCGTCAGGCACGACCAGGCGGCGGTCGTCCACGGGCGCGTCCAGCGCGCCCAGGTCGCGTCCAGCTTGCCTTCGATGAGCGCCGCGACGGCGAACGCGAACGCCACCGAGAAGCCGACGTAGCCCATGTAGAGCATCGGCGGATGCGCGACCATGCCCGGATCTTGCAGCAGCGGGTTCAGGTCGTTGCCGTCCAGCGGCACCGGCACCAGGCGGTCGAACGGGTTCGACGTCATCAGCATGAACAGGATGAAGCCGATCGAGATCAGCCCCATCACGCCCAGCACGCGCGCGACGAACGGCGTCGGCAGCTTGCGGCTCCACTGGGCCACCGCCAGCATCCACGCGGCCAGCATGGCCAGCCACAGCAGCAGCGAGCCCTCGTGGCCGCCCCAGACGCCGGCGATGCGGTAGGGCAGCGGCAGCGAGGTGTTGGAATTGTTGGCGACGTAGAGCACCGAGAAGTCGTTGCGCACGAAGCACGAGACGAGGCAGCAGAACGCGACCGCCACGAGCAGCCCGTGCGCGCGCGCCGCGGGACGCGCGAGCGCCATCCAGTCGGCGCGCCCGCGCGCCGCGCCGACCAGCGGCAGCGTGCCCAGCACCAGGGCCACGGCGAGCGCGAGCAGCAGCGAGACCTGGCCAATTTCCGGGATCATCGAGAGGTTTCCAAGGTTTTGTCCGTCTTCATGCTGCCGCCGTGCTCGGCAGCCTTCTTCAGCGCGGCCGCGGCTTCCGGCGGCATGTAGTTCTCGTCGTGCTTGGCCAGCACTTCCTGCGCCGTGAAGACGCCGTCCGGCCCCAGCTTGCCCTGCGCCACCACGCCCTTGCCTTCCTTGAACAGGTCGGGCAGCGGACCGCGATAGTGCACCTGCATCGACTTCGCGAGGTCGGTGACCGTGAACACCACGTCGACGCCGTCGCGCTTGACGCTGCCCGTCGTCACCATCCCGCCGATGCGGAACGGCCGGCCCTCGGGCGCCTCGTGCGCCGCGACCTGCGACGGCGAATAGAAGAACACGAGGTTGGAATTGAACGCGTTGAGCACCAGCGCGGTGGCGCCGCCGACGGCCACGAGGATGCCGACGATGATCGTCAGGCGCTTCTGGCGCGGGGTCACGGCCGGCCTCCTGCCGCGCGTGCCGCTTCTTCGTCAGCCATGCGCTCGGCGATCGCCACGCGCGCCGCGCGATGGCGCCAGCGCGCGAGCAGCGGCTCCGCCAGCATCAGCAGGGCAAGAGTGCCGTACGCGCCCCAGACGAAGCCGCCGCGGCCGCCCATGTCGATGAATTCGGAAAGCGAGTGCCATTGCATGGCGTTCATCCTTGATTCGAAGCGGCGACCAGCGCCCGCGCCCAGGCAGTGTCGCCTTCGCGCTCGAGCACGATCGCCTGCGCCCGCACGAACACCACGGCGAACGCGTAGGCCCAGCAGGCGAGCGTGAGCAGCAGCATCGCGACGAGCATCGTCGAGGCCATGTGCTGCTCCTTGCCCATCGTCAGGCTCGATCCCTGGTGCAGCGTATTCCACCAGACCACCGAGAAGTAGATCACCGGCACATTGACCACGCCGACGATGGCCAGCAGCGCGCCGGCCTTGTCGGCGCGCCGGGTGTCGTCGATCGCGGCCACCAGCGCCATGTAGCCGAGGTAGAGGAACAGCAGGATCAGCTCGGACGTGAGCCGCGCGTCCCACACCCACCAGGTGCCCCAGGTCGGACGGCCCCACAGCGAGCCCGTCCACAGCGCCAGCACGGTGAACAGCGCGCCCGTCGGGGCGATCGCGCGGGCGAAGATGAAGGCCATTCGCGCGTTCAGGAACCAGCCCAGCGCGGCCCAGAACGCCATCGCCACGTACAGCAGCATCGACAGCCAGGCCGCCGGCACGTGGATGAAGATGATGCGGTAGACCTCTCCCTGCACCGCGTCGCTGGGCGCGACGAAGAAGCCCATCCACAGTCCGGCGACGGCGAACGCCGCGGCGACCAGGCCGCAGACCGGCCCCAGCACGCCGGCCAGCCGGTAGAAATTGGCCGGCGACGCGAACGTGAACCAGGTCAGGCGCGGGCGGACGGCAGTGAGGGTGGCGGGCGAGTTCACGGCGTGCATTGTCCCGTTGTCAGGGCGAGGTCGTGTTGCAGGATGTCAAGGCGATGCCGTCGCGGGGTCATTCGACCGCGATCCTGAGCGCGGCCGCGGTCGCCGGAGGCGCGCCGACCAGGCAGGCGATCAGCAGCGCGCCCAGCAGCGACAGGTGCGGCGACGGCGACTGCCCCGCATCGACCGCCGTCGCCGCGCCGGCGCCGAAGATCAGCGCGGGAACGGCCAGCGGCAACACGATCAGCACGATCAGCATGCCGGCCGAGCGCAGCCCCAGCGTCAGCGCGGCGCCGACCCCGCCCAGCAGGCTCAGGATCGGCGTCCCCAGCAAGAGAGACACGAACAGCACCGGAAGTTCCGCGGACGGCAGGCCCAGCAGCAGGCCGAGCAGCGGCGCGCACACGACCAGCGGCGCGCCGCTGATCGTCCAGTGCGCAGCCGCCTTCGCGGCGGCGACGGCCAGGCCCGCGCCGGGCGCGAGCAGCAGCTGCTCCAGCGAGCCGTCGGCGTGGTCGGCGGCGAACAGCGGCGGCATCGACAGCATCGCCGCCAGCAGCGCGCAGACCCACACGACGCCCGGCGCGATCAGCTTGAGCACCTGCGGATCGGGCCCGACGCCCAGCGGGAACAGGCTCGCCGCCACCAGGAAGAACGCGAGCGGCAGCAGCGCCTCGGTGCGGCGGCGCCACGCGAGCCGGAGGTCGCGCTGGTAGACGGCCGCGAAGACCGCGCCGTTCATGCCACGACTCCGGCGTCGCGCGGCAGCAGGTCGAGATCGAGCACCCGGAAGCCGGCGCTGGCGGCCGCGGCGTCCAGATGCAGGTGATGGCTGGTCAGCAGCACGCTGCCGCCGCGCGCGCGGTGCACGGCCAGCAGCGCGTGCAGCACGGCGGTGCCGGCGACGTCCAGCGCGTCGAAGGGCTCGTCCAGCACCCACAGCGCCGGCGTCGTCTCGAGCGCCAGCCGCGCCAGCGCGACGCGCCGGCGCAGGCCTTGCGACAGGCTGCGCGTGGGCGTGCGCTCGCGTCCGGCCAGGCCCAGGCGCGCGAGCGCGGCGCGCAGCGCGCCCGGGCCCGCGTCACGCCCGTGCACGCGCGCGAGGAAGGCCAGCGACTCGGCGGCGGTGAGGTCGTCCTTCAGCGCGTTGGTGTGGGCGATGTAGACGAGCTCGGCGGCGAAGCGCGCATTGCCGCGCGTCGGCGCGTCGCCCCACAGGATCTGCCCGCGCTCCGGCGCCGCCAGCCCGGCCACCAGCCGCAGCAGGCTGGTCTTGCCGCGGCCGTTGCCGCCGCGCAGCCACAGCAGTTCGCCGGCGGCCAGCGTTTCGTCCAGGCCCGTGAACAGGAGGCGCTCGCCGCGCCGGCAGGCCACGTCCGCCAGCCGCAGCGACGGCAGCGGCGGCGACGAGGTCGTCGCGGCGGGCGTGCCGGGCAGCGGGGTGGAGTTCATCGGGCGTTCGGGGCCGGGGTCGGAGGCAAGGGCGCGTCAGTATAGAAGTCGAGCTCGGCATGAGCACCCTCGCGCCGCGCATGAGGCCCGCTCAGCCGGTCGAGCGCGCCTGCAAGGCCCGGAGCGCCGCCAGCGCGTCCACGGCGCGCTCGTGAGGGACGAACAGATGGTCGTGGTGGATTCCGGCGACCACGTTGCAGGCGATGCCGGCGTCGGCCAGCGCGCGGGCGAACGCCGCGGTCAGGCCGATGGCGGCGAGGTCGGAGTGCACGGCCAGCGTGATCCACGCGCTGCGGAACGTCGCGGGCCAGCCGCGTGCGATCGCGTCCGCTTCGGCGACGACGACGGTCACGCCCTCGACCTCGCGCATCGTGGCGATCGCATCGACGCCCTCGGGCGACGCGCCCGGCGGCAGCGCGCACCAGGCCCAGGCGCCGGCGTGCAGCTCGGGCCGCATCGAGGCGAGCAGCGCGGCGAGGTCGGAGATCGGCGTGGCGGGCATGGCGCCATTGTCGCGGCGAAGCGCTGACAATGCGCCGATGACGACGACCGTGTCCCGCGTGAATGTTCCGCTGTCCGATGACGCCGCCGACGCCTCGGGCGCGCTGCGGCTGGCGCCGGCCGCCGGGCGCGTCGAGCTCGGCCCGCTCGGCTTCGCGGCCGGCCCCGACGTGCCGCCGCCCGAGGATCCGAGCATCGCGCCGGCCGACCATGCGCTGTCCTATGCCGTCTACGCCTATCCGACGGCGCACCACGCGTTCTGGAGCACGGTGCGGGCGCAGGCGCGCGTGACGCCGCGCGAGGAGCCGGTGCCGCCGGCGTCGTTCGACGAGCACCTGGCGCTGGACGGCCTGCAGGAGTCGCAGCTGTGGGTCGGCGACCTGCTGCGTTTCCCGGACTGCACGCTGGCGGTCAGCGGCCCGCGCTTGCCCGACGCCCGCTTCGACGCGACGCTCGGCTTCCCGCACGCCGCGAAGATGGTCGCGCAATCGCGCTGGTGCGGCTTCTGGCTCGCGGTGCGCGTGCCCGGCACGGTCGCGGCGGGCGACGCGTTCGAGGTGATTCCCGGGCCGCGCGCGGTCGGGGTCGTCGAGCTGTTTCGCGACCGGCTGGCGAAGGCTCAGAACCTGTGAATGAATCCGACGCGATCGAGCGGGCCGTCAAAACGCGTCCGATCAAGGCGCAAAGCGCAGACGTAGCTCGGGCTACGGCGAGCATTTGCAACGCAGAGCGGGCGTGTTTTGACGGGACGAGCG
>Ga0302314_10009873_pt1 | contig 16826 bp, 15 predicted proteins | sample III_Palsa_N2_3_FD_200533 | JGI IMG/M metagenome (GOLD analysis project Ga0302314, IMG submission 200533) | Peat permafrost microbial communities from Stordalen Mire near Abisko, Sweden - III_Palsa_N2_3 | ecosystem: Environmental > Terrestrial > Soil > Palsa > Peat permafrost | place: Sweden...
TGGAGACCCGTGGCCAGGGCGCGCCGCCGAGGCGGTCACTCAATCCGCTGGTGCGTTTTCAGCACGGGTTCGAGGCCAGGTTCGCGAAGGTTCGCGACGGCTATCACCGCCTGTTGGTCCTGGCGCTGGAGAACCGGCGTCTCTTTGTGTTCGGTTTTCTGGGCTTCGTGGTTCTGTCGTTCGGCCTTTCGCCGATGCTCGGCCGCAACTTCTTCCCCAGCGTCGATTCCGGCGCGATGACCCTGCATGTCCGCGCGCCGGTGGGCACCCGGCTGGAGGATACCGCCGCCCTGTTCGACCATGTCGAGCAGGCGATCCGCCAGACCGTGCCGCCGCGCGAGCTGAAGACCATCGTCGACAACATCGGCCTGCCCGTCAGCGGCACCAGCCTGGCCTATTCCAATACCGGCGGCATCGGCCCGCAGGACGGCGACATCTACGTCACGCTCGATGAGCAGCATCATCCGACGGCGGACTATGTGCGCACCCTGCGCCAGCGACTGCCGGCGATGTTCCCCGGGGCCACCCTTTCCTTCCTGCCGGCCGATATCATCAGCCAGATCCTGAACTTCGGCGCGCCCGCCCCGATCGATGTTCAGATCGCGGGACCCGATCGCGCCGCCAGCGAGGCCTATGCGCAGGACGTCTTGCGCCGGCTGCGCGCCATTCCCGGCGTGGCGGACGCGCGGCTGCAGCAGTCCAGCCACTATCCGGAACTCAAGGTCAATGTGGACCGCAGCCAAGCCGCTAGCCTCGGCATTGACGAGCGCGATGTGACCGACACCCTGGTCACCACCCTGTCCGGCAGTTTCCAGACCGCGCCCACCTTCTGGCTGAACCCGAAAAATGGCGTCTCCTACCCCATCGTGGTTCAGAGCCCACAGCAGGACCTGAATTCGCTCTCCAAGCTTCAGAACATCCCGATCACCGCCGGCAAGCCGGGGGACATGCAGATCCTCGGCGCGGTCAGCTCGATCAGCCGCGCGGACGCCGACGCGGTGGTCTCCCACTACGCCATCCAGCCCTCATTCGACCTCTACGCCACCAACCAGGATCGCGACCTGGGCGCCGTGGCGTCAGACATCCGGAAGGTGCTGCAAGCGACCGCCAAGGACCTGCCCACCGGCGCGACCGTCACCCTGCGCGGTCAGGTTCAGACGATGAACAGCGCCTTCAGTGGCCTCTTTCTCGGGCTGCTGGGCGCGGTGGTGCTGATCTACCTGGTGATCGTGGTCAATTTCCAAAGCTGGGTCGACCCCTTCGTCATCATCACCGCCCTGCCGGCGGCGCTGGCCGGCATCGTCTGGATGCTGTTCGCCACCGGCACGCCCTTGTCGGTGCCGGCGCTGACCGGGGCGATCATGTGCATGGGGGTGGCGACCGCCAACAGCATCCTGGTGGTGAGCTTCGCGCGCGAGCGGCTGGAGCACGGCGGCGATGCGGTGGTGGCGGCGCTCGAAGCGGGCTTCACCCGCTTCCGCCCGGTGCTGATGACCGCCCTGGCCATGATCATCGGCATGGCGCCGATGGCGCTGGGCCTGGGCGAGGGCGGCGAGCAGAACGCGCCCCTCGGCCGGGCGGTTATTGGCGGGCTGATCTTCGCCACCGCCGCCACCCTCCTGTTCGTCCCGGTAGTGTTCAGCCTGGCGCACGGCAGGGCCAAGGCCGCCGTCCAGCCCGCGCCCCCAGCGTCCGACCCTCGACTTGGAGAAGCCTATGTCGGATGAGATCGAAACCTCGCCGCCCGAAACCCCGTCACATGGGCCGCCGCGCTGGCTGAAGCCGGCCGGTCTTGTCGGAGTCTGCCTGGCCGGCCTGCTGGTGGCCGGCGGCTTGGTCAGCCGCGGCCTGGCCAATCAGAAGGTTGCGCGATGGACAGCGGAGGCAGCCATCCCCACCGTCAGCCTGGTCACGCCCATGGTCGTCGGCGCGGACCAGGCGCTGACGCTGCCTGGCGACGTGCAGCCCAACGACAACGCCGTCATCCACGCCCGGGTCAGCGGTTACCTTAAGCGCTGGTATGTGGACATCGGCGCACAGGTGAAGGCCGGCCAGACGCTGGCCGACATCGACACGCCGGACCTTGACCAGCAAGTGGCCCGCGCCAAGGCAGACCTCGCCACCGCCCAGGCCAATCAGGCCTTAGCGGCGACGACCGCGGCGCGCTGGACCAGCCTGCTCGGTCGCGACGCCGTGTCCCGCCAAGAGGCTGATGAAAAAACCGGCGACCTGACGGCCAAGATCACCGTGAGCGCGGCCGCGAAGGCTGAGGTCGATCAGCTCCAGGCGCTGGAATCCTTCAAACACATCGTCGCCCCCTTCGCCGGCGTGGTCACCGCCCGCAATACCGACATCGGCGCCCTGATCGCCGCCGGCAATCCCAGCGACCCCGGCCTATTCACGGTCGCCGACGTCCATGTGCTGCGCATCTATGTGCATGCGCCCCAGGCCTACGCCGCAGAGGTCAAGCCGGGCCAGGTGGCCGCCATCGCGGTGCCGGAATACCCCGGCCGCAGCTTTCAGGCGACGGTGGCGAGCACCTCGGGCGCGATCGGCGCCCAGTCCGGCGCCCTGCTGGTGGAGTTGCATGCGGACAACAGCGCCGGTCTCCTGAAGCCCGGCGACTATGCCCAGGTGCGGTTCAACCTTCCTGTCGCGCCGGGCGGCGTGGTGCTGCCGGCCAGCGCCCTGATATTCCGCCAGAAGGGCGAGGCGGTAGCGACGCTGGGCCCAGACAACCGGGTCCAGTTCAAATACGTGACCGTCGCCCAGGACGAGGGCGCGACGGTGAAGATCGCCGCCGGTCTCAGCCCAGCTGACCGCGTGATCGACAGTCCGCCGGACTCCATCGCCGACCATGACCGCGTGCGCATCGCCCAGGCCACGGTCGGGCCGGCAAGTCCGGAGTGAGGACTTGAAGCGTTTTATCGCGACCGCGGCGGCTGCGAGCCTCTCCGTCCTGAGCGCCTGCCAGCTCGCGCCGCCCTATGCGCCGCCGGCCACGCCAGCCCCGCCCGCGGCTTTCAAGGAGGACGGCGCCTGGACTACGGCTACACCCGCCGACGCCATCGACCGCGGCGCCTGGTGGACCATTTTCCGCGATCCGGTGCTGGACGGGCTGGAGCAGCGGATCGACGCCGCCAACCCTACCCTCGCGGAGGCCGTGGCGCGCTATGACCAAGCCCGCGCCTTCGCCGCCGAGGCCAACGCCAATCTCTATCCTGAAGTAGACGCGGCCGGCAGCGCCACCGGCAACCGCCAGTCCGACAATCGGCCGCTGCGGGGCGCCAATCAACCAGATGAATACGGCGCCAACAGCATCGGTGTGCAGATCGACTACGAACTCGATTTCTGGGGCCGGCTCCGCAACCTGGCCTCGGCCGGCAAGGCGGACGCCATCGCCAGTAAGGCGGATATTGCCGTGGTTCGACTGAGCCTGGAGGGCGAACTGGCCAGCGACTATGTCGCGCTGCGTGGTCTGGACGATCAGGCGCGCCTCCTCGCCGATGCGGTCGCGGCCTACACCCGGGCCTACGGCCTGACCAAGGACCGGCATGATTTCGGCATAGCCTCCGGCCTGGATATCGGCCGCGCCGAGACCCAACTGGACAGCGCCAAGGCCCAGCAGTCCGACGTAGTCGCCCATCGCGCGCTCTACGAGCACGCGGTTGCCAGCCTCGTCGGAGAGTCTGCCTCAAGCTTCAGCCTTGCGCCGAACGCAACCGATCCCTTTCTCCCCAATCCTCCAGCCGGCCTGCCCTCCACTTTGTTGCAGCGCCGTCCGGACGTGGCGGCGGCGGAGCGACGCGCCTTCGCCGCGAACGCCGGGATCGGCGTGGCCCGCGCGGCCTTCTTCCCGACGATCGATTTGGAGGCTTTGGCTGGATACCAGAACACCGGCGGGACCGGCCTGCTCAGCGCGCCCAACAGCTATTGGACTCTAGGCCCATCGATGGCGCTGGCCCTGTTCGACGCCGGGAAGCGACGCGCGCAGGAACGGGCCGCCAAGGCCGCGTTTGCAGAGGCCAACGCCCACTATAGGGGCACGGTGCTACGCGCCTTCCAGGACGTGGAGGACGCCCTGGCCCAGGAGAACCACTTGGCCAAGGAGGCTGAGGATCAGGACGCCGCCGTAGCGGCCGCCAGCCGTACCGAGGGCCTGGCGCTGGAGCGTTACAAAGCAGGCGCGGTCAACTACCTGGAGGTGGTCGTGGCGCAAACGGCGGCGCTTAGCGCCCGCCGGGCCGCCGAGGACCTGCGCACCCGCCGTCTGACCGCCAACATCGACCTGATCCGCGCCACCGGCGGCGGCTGGGCTGCGGCATCGTAGGGCGGGCTTTCGGGGCGTAGCCGAAGGATCGAGCTCGCCGGGTGAGGGCCGTTGGCGCCGGCGAAGTTGGGCTTGGCTCGAGCGCCCATGGCCCGATTATCAGGCCTTACGCAAATCCGAACGGATTTGATCTACAGTATAGATAGGATTGTTTTCTTCTATAGCTGCAATGATGTCGTACATCTAGTTCGTGAACCATTTATGACATTTAATAACGACAGTACAAATTCTCGATGAAATATATTTCACTGGACGAAATTCGCTCAATTACACGATGACGTCTGCGCCAATCGAATTGGTTCAGACGGCTCGCCGCAAGGGTCGGCCGCTCAGAGGGGATTTCGAAATGACCACCAAACACACCCTGCTTTGTCAGGCGGGTCTCGGCGTCTTGGCGACGCTATGCCTGGCCGGCGCGGCGGACGCCAAGCCAAAGCATCATCACCCCGCGGCGGCGAAATCAGCTTCGCAAGCCTCGGCCATGCAACAACAGCTCGCCGACATGAAGGCGCAGATCGCTACCCTGCAGTCGCGTCAGGACAGTCAGGCCCAGGCGCATGACCAGGATGCCCAGCAAATCGCCGGCCTGAGCCAGCAATTGGCCGACTCACAGGCCAAGACCCAGGCGCTGGCCGCCCAGGCACAGGAGCAGATCCAGACCATCCCGAGCGCGGTGAAGTCGGAGATTGCCGCCGAACAGCCCAAGGACGGCAAGATCCACTATAAGGGCGTGACCCTCACCCTCGGCGGCTTCGCCGCGGCGGAATCAGTCTACCGCTCGAAGAACGAAGAAGCCGACATAGGCTCCAGCTTCGCCAAGATCCCCTTCGCCAACGCGCCGCTGGCTCACACCGACGAACTGCGCGGCACTGCCCGCCAGAGCCGTCTGTCCCTGCTGGCCGAAGGCGACATCAGCCCCGATACCCACGCCGCCTTCTACACCGAACTGGACTTCCTGGCTGGCCCGCAGACCGGCAACTCGAACGAATCCAACTCGTTCAGCCCGCGTATCCGCAACGTCTACGGCACCCTGGACATGGGCAACCTCGAGTTCCTCGCCGGCCAGAACTGGTCGCTGACGACCATGAACACCAAGGGCATCACCCCGCGTAACGAACTGCCGCCGGCCACGATCGACGCACAGTATGTGGTCGGCTTCGTCTGGGCCCGTCAGCCGCAGCTGCGGATCACGGACAACTTCTGGGACAAGCAGATCTGGGCCGCTGTCTCGGTTGAAAACCCGCAGACCACCCTCGCCAGCGCCGCCACCGGCACGACCGGTCTTTCGGTGTCGGGCCTGACGGTCACCACCGGCGGCGCCTCGGCCTCGCAATTCGACAGCGCCAACACCCTGTCGCTGAACCATGCGCCCGACGTGGTCGGCAAGCTGGCCTTCGAACCCGACTTCGGCGGCTCGCGTCCGATCCACGCGGAAGTCTACGGCATCTACCGCTCCTACTTTGATCGCGTGAACGTCACCGGCGCCAATCTGCTCGGCCTTCCGGTCGGCGCGTCCAATAAGAACTCGGACGGCGGCGGCATCGGCGGCGGCGTGACCTGGACGGTCGTGCCCAAACTCCTCGACCTGCAGGTCTCCGGCCTGACCGGCCGCGGCGTCGGCCGCTACGGCTCCGGCCAGCTGCCGGACGCGGTGGTGGGCGTCGACGGCGCACTAAGGCCGATCCAGGAGTCCATGTACATGGTCGGCGGCACGCTGCACGCCACCCCGGCGCTCGATCTTTACGCCTACTACGGTGACGAGCAGGACAAGGCTGTCGCCACCACCATCGGCGGCAACCACTATGGCTACGGCAACCCCTTCGCCACCCTGGCGGGCTGCTCGGTCGAAGGCGCAACCTGCTCGCCGGATCTGAAGGAAGAGACCCAGATCACCGGTGGTCTCTGGGACAAGGTCTATCAGGGCAGCTTCGGCCAGGTCCGTATCGGCCTGCAGTATTCCTACACGGAGTTGACGGCTTTCTCCGGCGCGACCGGTGGCGCTCCGAAGACCAACGACAGCATGATCTTCACGAGCTTCCGCTATTATCCGTTCTGATCCCCCAACCGAGTTCGACCTGGGAGGGCCGCCGTCGCGCGGCCCTCTCGGCGCGCCCGCGAAACGCCGCGAGCGGCCCGCGGCCAAGCCCTGTCCCTTGCCTGAAACCATCGACCGCGAGGTCGAGGTCTTGGCCAAACGGGTCGGCGGCCGTGAGGCGCTGCTCCGGTATCTACTGGCAGAGCCAGACGGTGGCGACGATCAGCCCCAGAATGCCAGCGATATTTCAGGACCGGCGCGATCGCGCGGTTTCGATATTCTCCTGCGCCTGAGCCCGGAAGATCTTGCCAGCCTGAATGAGGCCTGCCGCGCGGCCCACACGACCCGCAATCGTTGGGTCGCTGCCTTGATTCACAAGGTTTTGCAGGGCCATGCCGAACTGGGTTCGGCCGACCGCGTCAGCCTGACGGCCGCTCTGAAGGATTTGCGCAGGATCGAGGCAAGCGCCGCTCAGACGGCGCGCGCCATCGCACAGTGGGAACAGATCACGCGCACCCTTGCCGGCCGGCTCTGTGAGATGGAGCAGATGGGCGGCCAGATCACCGAAATCAGCGGGGCGCTCGACGCGGTCCTACGCGGTAATGACGAATATTGGCGGCGGTTGGTGGAAGAGGGCGACGCTAGCGCTCTTTGAGCTTCAGCAGGCGGTCGGCGTTTCCGTGTGCGATCTTCTCGAGGTCGGCTGGTGAGACCGGCAGGCGGCGCAGGAAGTCTGTTCCCGGCTTGTTGGGGCTGAAGGGGTAGTCCACCGAAAACAGGATCCGATCGGCGCCGAAGGTCATCATCGCGGCGGTGAAGGGGGCGAGGCTGAAGAAGCCGCTGGTAGTGATCCAGACCTGATCCAGGATAGTCTGGCTGACCGTGCGATCCGACTGTTTCTCAATGGCCTTTGCGAACACATGGTCGGCGCGGCCCAGCATCATCGGCAGCATCTCGCCCATGTGACCGATAATCAGCTTCAGGCCCGGGTGGCGGTCGAGGGTTCCCGACAGCACCAGCCGCAGGACGTGAATCGCCGTCTCCGCGTGCCAGCCAAACCCCGCCGTGGCGAGCAGGTGGGGCAGGGGGCCGGGCAGGCCGCCGTAGTAGGCATTTCTCACGGCCTGCGGCGGCACGTTGGGATGCAGGTAGAGCGGGACATCCAGCGCCTCGGCCCGGGCCAGGATCGGATCGAACAGCGGATCGTCGAGAAAACGATCCTCGGTCAGCCCATTGATCAGCGCGCCGCTGAAGCCCAGGTCGCGCACGGCGCGCTCCAGTTCGTCCGCCGCCGCCTCCGGCGCGGTCATGGGCAGGTGGGCGAAGCCGGCGAACCGGTCCGGCTGGTCGTTGACGATCCGCTTGAGCTGATCATTGTAGGCCCGGGCAAGATCTGGCCCAGCGTGCGGCGGCAGCAGGTCCGCGCCGGGGCCACTGGCCGAGAGCACCTGCACCGTCACGCCGGCCGCGGCCATGTCGGCGAGGCGCCGTTCACCGACATCGGCGAGTTCGTCCCGGCGGGCCGCTTCCGGATTGGCGCCCGGGTCTGGCCAGCCCCGGCTCTCGGCCCGGTCCTTGCCAATCCGGTCGATGAGGTCCGGAACCTGAAAATGCTCTTCGAGGGCGACGATTCGCATGCTCACAGCCCCCACATGATGGCATGGGTCGCCGTACTAGACGGCCTTGGGCCTGGGCTGATTTGGTTGGACATCGCAAACGCCTCATTCGTTCAGATACTGAATGCTTGAGCGGCCTGTCGGGTCTCACGGCGTGACCACATGGCCCTCCGCGACGGACCAGACGTTGCCCGTCGGGCCCGCCCATGTAAGCCTTGCGCGACGCAATTTCCGGGGGCGGGCGATTATGGACAGACGGGCTTTCTTGTGGACGGGCGCCACAGCCGGGGCGGCCGGGGCGATTTCGGCTGGGGCTTCGGCGAAGGCTCATAGCCGGCCAGCCGCGCCCTTCCGTCTGAGCGGCGCCTACGACCGCCGTTACGTCCGGGCGCTGCACCAGATTGGCCTCTATGCCGCCGAACATATGAAGGTCCATCGGCTGCCCGGCATGACCCTGGCCCTGGTGGGACCGGATGGGCTCGACGCCCAGATCACCCTGGGTTTCAGCGACCTTGAGCGTCAGGCGCCGGTCCGGCCCGAACAGCTGTTCCACATCGGCTCGATCTCGAAATCCTTCACCGCCACCATGATCCACCAGCTGGCGGCCGAGGGGAAACTTGGCCTCGACGATCCGATCGTCCAGCACCTGCCCGGCCTGCCGCTGCCGTCCAGCCCGGTCATCACCCTGAACCAGCTGCTGTCCCATTCCTCCGGCCTGCCGGAAGACCCGCCCTTCTTTCCCGAGACACCGGACGGCAAGCTGTGGCTGGGGTTTGAGCCGGGGGCGGCCTGGTCCTATTCCAACCTCGGCTTCGCCATGCTCGGCCGCGTGGTCGAGATCAAGGACGGCCGCAAGCTGGCCGACAGCCTGAAGGCGCGCATCTTCGGGCCGCTGGGAATGAGCCAGGCCGAGGGCGCCCTGCTGTCCGCCGACCGGGCCCGGTTCGCCATCGGCTATGGGCCCAGCGACACCGATGCGGACTATTCCCCCGCCGCCGCCCTGGTGGTCGCGCCGTTCGAAACCTTCACCGCTGGCTCCGGCTGTGTCGGGGCCAACAGCCTGGACATGGCCAAATGGATCCGCTGGCTGATCGGCGCCGGGCGCGGCGACGGCGGCCCGCTGATGCCGAACGCCCAGGCCAAGCTGTTCGCCCGCCCACAGATCAAGGCGCCGGGCTGGTCGTTCAAGGGCTCCTCCTATGGTTCGGGCCTCGCCTATGTGCCGCTAGAAGGCCATGTGGTGATGCAGCATACCGGCGGCATGCTGGCCTTCCACTCCTCGATCCATGTGGACCCCGTGGCCGGCTGCGGCGCCTTCGCCTCGGTCAATTCAGGCGCGGACGACGACTACCGACCGCGCGACGTCACCGCCTATGCCTGCGCCCTGCTCCGCGCCGCCGCCGCGCCGGAGCCCGGCCTTGACCCCAAGGCCGCCGAGGCGGCGTGGAAGGCGGCGCCGAAGCCTGTGCTGCAAACCGATGGCGCGGAGCCCGAATACGCCCGCCTGGCCGGCCGCTACGCCGATGGCGTGCTCGCCTACAACACTGTCATCCTGATCGCGGTGAAGGGCGGCCTGGCCATGCCCGACGGGACCCTGCTGGAGAAGACGGCCGACGGCTATTGGCGGATCAAGGCCGCGGCCAGCCAGGACTCGCCGCAGATCGAGCGCTTCTGGTTCACCAATGACCTCGGCGGACGGCCGCAGAACCTGATCGCCTCGGGCCGCAGGCTGGAACGGATCGAACCCTAGGCGCGCCGCTCAAGGCGGGTGCGCTGCATAGACCCGATGACGCGGCCAATCATGGCGGCGACCAGGCAATAGCCGACCTGGGCGGCCATCCCGACTTCGAGGGTGGAATTGAAGGGATGCACGTCGAAGACGGAGGTGTGAAAGTCGCGCGCGGCCTCAAGCACACCCTGAGTAACGAAGACCAGCGGCAGCACGAGGCCGACCAGCGCCCAATAGCGCGGGCGCACGATGGCAAAGCCCATGCACACGCCGGCGGGAGCCAGAAAGCGGCCATATTGGAACAAGGGACCAAACAGGTCGTGAGGGATGAGACCTGCGTGGTAGGCCCAGAAGAAGGGCCTCCACATGATCTGGCCTGAGAAGGCGACGACCACCGCGAACACCACCAGATAGAGCCAGTCCGACTTCAGCCGCCAGCCGATCGCCGCGCCGAGACAGCCCAGCGCCCAACCGGTGTGGTGCGTTTCCGAGGCGTCGAACTCGGCGCGCATGGCGCGGGCCCATTCGTGGCGCTCCGGCGGCGGACTGGCGGTGGCCAGATCAATGAGCCATTCGGCGAAGGCGGGGCTACGGGGCATCAGAACGCTCCTTGCGGCTTCAGGGCGGTGGCGGGTTGTCGGTTGGCTTCACGCTGCGCGGCCTTGCCGGCGCTGGTTATGCGATAGGCGTGGCGCGCCGGTCGGCCGGGCCGTTCCGGTTCGAGCCAGCGGCTTTCCAGCAGCCCGCGCTCGCTGAGTCGGATCAGCAGCGGATAGAGGCTGCCCGACTTCAGGCCCGTCGCGGCGGAGATTTCCAAGCCATAGCGCCAGCCATCTCCCGCACCCGCCAGGTCGGCGAGAACGGATAGCGCCTGCGGAGAAAGTCGTCGGGTCAAACCAGCCATACGATAATTCTACATATATAGCCGATTAGGTCAACTCGAAGGTGAAGCGAACTATCGCTCCACCTCCTGCGGTTCAGATCAGGGGATCAGCAGCACCCGGCCCACCGCCTGCCGGCTCTCGATATAGGCGTGGGCCGCCGCCGCTTCGGAGAGGGGGAAGGTGCGGTCGATCACCACCTGGAACGCGCCCTTGGCGGCTTCGTCGATCAGGCGCTGGATGTTGTCGTGCACCCGGTCCGTGCCGATTTCGGCGCCGAGGAAGACCCCCGACAGCGAGCGGTTGCCGCCCATCAGGCTTGAGACATCCACCGTCATCGGCTCGCGCCCGGCGTTGCCCACCAAGCTGATCCGGCCGCGATAGCCCAGGGCGCCCAGGCTGGACGGCAGGGTCGAGCCGCCCACGGGATCGACCACCAGATTGACGCCGGCGCCGCCGGTCAGTCGCTGCACCGCCTCGACCACATTGTCGTCGCGGTAGTTGATCCCGTGGTCGAGGCCATAGGCCTTCAGCCGCTCCAGGCGCTCGTTGCTGGAGGCGGTGGCGATCACCGTGGCGCCCGCGCGCTTGGCCAGCTGGATCGCCGCCAAGCCCACGCCGCTCGCCCCGGCCTGCACCAGAACGGTCTCGCCAGCCTTCAGGCGGCCGAACTCGAACAGGCAGTCGTCGGCGGTGCCGAAGGCCACGGGGATGACGGAGGCCTTGCCGACGTCGAAGCCGGCGGGGACGGGCCAGGCGTTGCGGGCGGGAACCGCGCGCAGCTCGGCATGGGAGCCGAAGGCGTTCACGGTGGCCACCTTCTGGCCGACCTTCAGATGGGTGACCTCGGACCCGACCTCAATGATCTCGCCGGCGGCCTGATAGCCGACAATGTGCGGGGTTGAGGCCAGGGCGCCGCCCTGACGGTTCAGGGTGTCGCCGCCTTCGATGCTGACCGCCTCGACCCTGATGACCACGCCCGAGGGCCAGCAGGCGGGATCGGGCGCATCCTCGTACTTCAGCACGCTGGGGTCGCCGTTTTCGTAATAGACCGCCGCTTTCATCCCTGGCTCCTTATGGTTTTCGGAGCGGACAGGACCGAGGATTCAACGGTTTTGCAAGGTCTTGATTCTGGCCGCCGAACGACCACGGCTCCTGGCCACTGACCGGATCGCCGCACTGGTATAGTCTGGATTTCGTCATGACCGCCGCCGCGCATCTGCCCATCATCGACATATCGCCCCTGTTCGGCGCGGACCCGGCCGCGCGAAACGTCGTCGCCGCGGCGATCGGCGCGGCCGCCGCGCAGGACGGCTTCTTCTATGTCACCGGCCACGGACTGGCGCCGGACACTGTTCCGCGCCTGGATGCGGAGGCCCGCCGCTTCTTCGCCCTGCCCGAGGCGGAAAAGGCCGAGATCGCCATGACGCGGGCGGGGGCGGCTTGGCGGGGATGGTTTCCCCTTGGCGGCGAACTCACCTCAGGCGTCGCCGACCAGAAGGAGGGCGTCTATTTCGGCGAGGACCTTGGGCCGCAGGACGCGCGGGTCCTAGCGGCCTGGCTCATGCATGGCGCCAACCTCTGGCCGGCGCGACCGCCAGGGCTGCGCACGGCCGTCGAAACCTATGTGGCCGAGGTCACCCGGGCGGCGGCGGCGATCATGGAGGGGGTGTCACTCGCCCTCGGCCTGCCGGCGGACTATTTCGCCAAGGCCTATCTGGCCAGACCCACGGTGCTGTTTCGGATCTTCCGCTATCCGCCAGCCGAACCTGGCGGCTGGGGCGTTGGCGAGCACACCGACTATGGCCTGCTCACCCTGTTAGCCCAGGATAGATGCGGCGGTTTGCAGGTGCGTGGCGACGACGGATGGATCGAGGCGCCGCCGATCGAGGGGACGCTGGTGTGCAACGTCGGCGACATGCTTGAGCGCCTGACCGGCGGCCGCTTCGTCTCCGCGCCGCATCGGGTGCTGAACGCCAGCAACCAAGAGCGGCTGTCCTTTCCCCTGTTCTACGACCCTGACTTCGACGCCACCATGACCCCCGCCGTCAGCCAGGCGGTGATCAGCGATCGCCAGCGGCCACGCTGGGACGGCGCCGATCCCAAGGCGTTCGCCGGCCGATACGGCGACTATCTCGAGGGCAAGGTCGGCAAGGTGTTTCCCGGCCTCAAAGCTGACCTTACGCAGGCTTGACGAACTTCAGGGTCATGCGGTCGCTCTCGCCGATGGCGAGGTAGCGGCTGTGATCGAATTGCGGGTTGGGCGGCTGGCCAAAGGGTGAGGAGCGGTTGCTGGGCGGCAGGGTCCAGACGCCGAAGGGATAGTCCTTGGTGTCCTTCGGATTGGCGTTGATCTCCGAACGCCCCGCCAGGACGAAGCCAGTCTTCTTGGCCTCGGCGATGACGAAGGATTCCGAGAGGTAGCCGTCACCCTTCTTCGGATCGGCGCCTTCGGGGGCGCGATGCTCTTCGACCGCCAGGATCCCGCCGGGCTTCAGGGCGGCGTGGAAATCGCCGAACGCCTTCTGCATGAAGCCGTCCACCTGCGCCCAGTTGTGGGCCTCGCGGGAAACCAGCACCAGGTCCACCGTGTTCGGCGGCGCCAGCGGTCCGGACACCTTGCCGAAGCCGGCGACGCTGACGTCGCCATAGACGGCCTTGTCGGCGTATTTGGCTTCGAACGCCGCGCGATCCTTGCGGGCGCCGTCCGACAGCGCCGGATTGTTCAGGTCCGCGCCGGCGGCGATGTAGCGGCCGCCGCTCGCCGCCAGATAGGGGGCAATGATGTCGGTCCACCAGCCCGTGCCGGGATTGACGTCGATCACCACATCGCCACGCTTGAGACCCCAGAAGGTCAGGGATTCGGCGGGATGGCGGTAGACGTCGCGCGCGCGATCCGGCGCCGCCCGGCGCGGGTCATTGATCGCCTTCAGCAGCAGGGGGTCGACCCTGGGGCCCGCCAAGGTGGGCCAGACGGCGCCAAAGGTCGGTGCGGCGGCGAGGGCAGCCAGCAGGGTTCGGCGATGAAGCGGGCGCATGATGACGGGTCTCCGGCGGTCTCGGTCGGCTGTGTGGAGCGTCTCCATCCAGGCGACGGCCTCCCGCTTCTCTACCGGACTTATGGCCCGGTTGACCACCACAGGCTTCTGGAACGGGCTCGCGTTAGCGCACAATGTGGATCACTAAACCGGCAGTGATCGACCAAACTCAGTGGAGATGAGACGCATGGAATATCGTCAGTTGGGCGCGTCGGGCCTGATGGTCCCGGTCCTGAGTTTCGGCACCGCCACCTTCGCCAGCGAGGACGCCCTGGGGTTCGCGGCCGTGCGGGGCGAGGAGGCGCGCCGGATGGTGGATATCTGCCTGGACGCCGGCCTCAACATGTTCGACAGCGCGGACATCTATTCCCGCGGGTCCTCCGAAACCATCCTGGGCGAGGCGATCAAGGGCCGCCGCGACGAGGTGCTGATCTCCACCAAGGGCGCCTTCCGCAGCGGCCGAGATCCCAACGCGGTCGGCTCGTCCCGCTTCCACCTGATCGACACCGTCGAGCGCCAGCTGAAGCGTCTCGGCACGGACTATATCGACGTCTACCAGCTGCACGGTTTCGACGCGAAGACCCCTGTGGAGGAGACCCTGTCGACCCTCGACGACCTGGTTCGGGCCGGCAAGATTCGCTACGTCGGCGTTTCAAACTTCTCCGGCTGGCACCTGATGAAGTCCCTCGCGGCGGCCAAACAGTACGGCTATCCGCGCTATGTGGTGAACCAGACCTACTATTCCCTGGTGGGCCGCGACTATGAGTGGGAGCTGATGCCGCTGGGCCTGGACCAGGGCGTCGGCGCCGCGGTCTGGAGCCCGCTGGGCTGGGGCCGTCTCACCGGCAAGATCCGTCGCGGCCAGCCCCTGCCGGAAGTCAGCCGCCTGCCGACAACCGCCTCGTTCGGGCCGCCGGTGGATGACGAATATCTCTACAAGGTGGTCGATGCGCTGGACGAAGTGGCCGCCGAGACCGGCAAGACCGTGCCGCAGATCGCCCTGAACTGGCTGCTCCAGCGGCCCACCGTCTCCACCATCATCGTCGGCGCCCGCAACGAGGAGCAGCTGAAGCAGAACCTGGGCGCCATCGGCTGGAACCTCACCGCCGAACAGGTGGCGAAGCTGGACGCCGCCAGCGACCGCACGCTCGCCTACCCCTACTGGCACCAGCGCCAATTCGTGGAGCGAAACCCGGCGCCGGTGTAGGCCCGCGCCGGTGTAGGCCCGCGCCGGTGTAGGCCCGCGCCGGTGTAGGGACGTGTGGCATGACGGTGCAGGCCCAGCTATGGCTGGCAGCCGCCACGGCGACCTGGCGGGCCTCTAGCGCCTCCGCCGCCTGGCGGTCCGCGTGCCCGTCGTCATGGGGTCCGGCCTCGTTGGCGGCGTCCAGCCCGGCGGGGGAACCATGGCCTGTTCGCTGGTGCCCAATCCCATCTTGCCCGGCGTCTGCCGTTGCAGGCGTGAGGTGTCGAAATCTTCAGGCACGGTGGGGTTCGGCTGGCCGCGCAGCAGGCTCAGCTGATCGCGCAGCCTCGCCGCCTCCTCGAACTCGCCCGCGGCGGCCGCGGCCTCCATCCGAAGTCTCAGGTCTTCGAGTATGCTGGTCATCACCCCAAAACGCCAAAGCGCGCCAAATGGTCAAGGGCCCTGGCGGCGCCTCAGGCGTGAGATCGAACCAGCCTGGACCGGGACGGCCTCCGCCGCTCGGCGGATCGGGCGCGTTTGGCCGGCTGCGGGCTTTGCGGATCGCGGCCGTACTCCGCCATCACCAGCTGCGCCATCGCAACGGTGAGGGCGTCTTCCACCAGTCCGGTCGGCGTCTGGCCAAATCGCCGCATGGCCGCCATGCGCAGGCTGAAGGTCAGGTAGGCGGCCCCGACCGCCGCCGCCGCGCCCAGGGCGGCGCCCGCGAGCCCGCGTCCGCGCGGGGCCAGCGCCGCGCCCGCCAGACCGGCGGTGACGATGCGCGCGGCGATCCCCGCCGCCACAATCCGATCCGGCGCCGACTTCATCTTGTCGCCGCCCAGTTCCGCGGCCGCGAGCGCCTTGGTTCCAGCCGCCACCAGCGGGTGTCCAAGCCAGGAGGGCGCCGCGCTGTCTTCGGCAAGGGTCCCCCGATGCGCGGCGTCGCTGACCACGGCCAGGGGCGTCATCGAGCGCGCGCCCGCAGCCAGGCCGATGAGAAACGAACTGATCATTGGGGTGCTCCTCGCGGTTAGGGGTCGTCTTCAGAACAGCGACCGAGCCGGTTCGATCCCTCGCGGGGCGGCGAACGTCATGCGGCGCGCTGACTAGCCGGCCTCGGCCAGCGTGCGGAAGGTGATGGAATAACGGAGGTCTTCGCCCGCGGGGATGCTGTGTTCCCACAGATGCCGCGATGGGCCAGACAGCAGATAGGCGGAGCGGGGCTCAACGATCAGCGACCGGCGCGCCCACCCGGCGCCCTCTTTCCTGCGAAACCGGAAGGTGCAGGGCGACAACAGGGACACGCCGACCACATCTTCGAAATGCGGCTTGTCCCTGTGCCAGCCGATGCCCGCACCGGGGCGATACTGGTTGATCAGCACCTGGACAAAGGTCTCCGCCTGCCGACCCGAAAAGGCGCCGATCCTATCGCGCAGGGGCATAAGCCAGTCGGGAATCGGCGCCGCCGTCCGAACCTGGCGGCTGGCATAGTCATAGCGCAGGCCGAACCCCACCACATGGCGATTGGCCAGATGGCCGTGGAAGTCGAAGGGCTCGAATGGGAGCTCGGCCATGCGCTGGGCGAGCTCGGCTTCCTGGGTCAGGTCAATCAGATCGGCCTGGTAGCGAAAGCCTTCGGGCGTCTCGTCGGCCGCGCCAAACAGGTCAGTCTGGTCGGGGCCGGCCAGCAGGTTGGTGAAAGGGGATCTGGCGTTCATTTGAGACTTAGATAGGCGCTCGCTCACATCCACCAAACCCGCCGAGGTCCATCAGGATCAGAGCATCTTCGCTAGCCGCGCCGAACTTGGTGTTGTCCAGGATGCACCACGCCGACCGGGGCTGCGGCTCGTCCGCCAAGGGCTGGAGCAGGGATCTTAGTCGGTCGGCGCCGTAGGCGGATTCATAGATGACCGGCGAGCCGTGCAGGCGGAAGTAAAGGTCGCCAGCGAATCCGCCAGGCTTTGCCGCCTCGGCGCACAGGGCCGGATCGACCGCGGCCCTGGCGATCCGA
>Ga0302314_10009874_pt1 | contig 16826 bp, 11 predicted proteins | sample III_Palsa_N2_3_FD_200533 | JGI IMG/M metagenome (GOLD analysis project Ga0302314, IMG submission 200533) | Peat permafrost microbial communities from Stordalen Mire near Abisko, Sweden - III_Palsa_N2_3 | ecosystem: Environmental > Terrestrial > Soil > Palsa > Peat permafrost | place: Sweden...
GCTTCGAGCGGTTCATCCAGGGCCGGATGTATTGGGAAGTCCCGGTTATCGTTCAACGCTTATGCGGTATTTGTCCGGTCAGCCATCATCTGGGCGCTGGCAAGGCGATCGATATGATCGCCGGCGTCGACAAACTCACACCCACCGCCGAGAAGATGCGCCGGCTGATGCATTACGGGCAGGTGCTGCAATCCAACGCGCTGAATTTCTTCCATCTGGCATCGCCCGACCTTCTGCTCGGGTTTGAGGCGCCGGTTCCACAACGTAACATCATTGGCGTGATCGAAGCTTTCCCCGAGGTCGGCAAGTGGGCGATTTTCATCCGCAAATTCGGCCAGCAGGTGATCGCCGCGACCGGCGGCCGGCGCATTCATCCGCGGCTCTGCGTTCCGGGCGGCGTCAACCAGAATCTGACCATCGAGCATCGCGATGCGCTGCGCAAAGACATCGACCAGATCACCGGTTGGTGCAGCGACGCGCTCGAACTCTACAAGTCGTTCGTCCACTCGCACCAGAAACTTCATGAAACCTTCGCGAGTTTTCCATCGAGCTATATGAGCATCGTCGGAGCTGACGGCGGCATGGATCTCTACGACGGCAATCTTCGCGCCATAGACGCCGCGGGCGTGCCGATCTTCGAGAATGTCCGTCCCGTCGAATACGCGGATTACCTGATCGAGGAAGTGCGTTCCTGGAGCTACATGAAATTCCCCCACATCCGGTCGCTGGGCCGCGAGAACGGCTGGTATCGTGTCGGGCCGTTGGCGCAACTGAATTGCTGCTCGCATATCAGTACTCCGATCGCCGAGGCCGCGCGCCAGGAGTTCATGATCCAAGGCACCGGCGGCTTGGTACATTCGACTCTTGCCTATCACTGGGCCCGCATCATTTGCATGATCCATTGTGCCGAGATCATCAAAGAGTTGTTATTCGACAACGATCTTCAGGGAACCGACCTGCAAACCGTGGGGGTTCGCCGGGATCGTGGCGTGTCAATCATCGAGGCCCCACGCGGAACTCTGATCCACGACTACACCGTTGACGCCGATGACCAGGTGACGCGCGCCAACCTTATCGTCTCTACCACGAACAACAACGAGGCGATGAATCGTTCGGTAAAGCAGGTCGCGATCGAGTATCTCACCGGCCAGGAGATCACAGAAGGGCTTTTAAACCACATCGAAGTTGCGATCCGCGCCTACGACCCGTGTTTGTCCTGTGCAACTCACGCCCTGGGCGACATGCCCTTGATTGTAACGCTGGAAGATGCCGAAGGTACAGTCATTGCCACCAGGGTCAAGCAATGATCACGCCCCGCATTCTCATCCTCGGCTATGGCAATCCTGGGCGCCAGGACGACGGCCTGGGCCCGGCGGCGGCGGCCGAAATCGAAGGCTTGGGCTGGCCAAACCTTACGGTCTATGACAACTACCAGCTCAACATCGAAGACGCAATGGATGTTGCGACACACGACCAAGTCTGGTTTGTTGACGCGTCAAAGTCAGGCCCGTCACCCTACGAAGTTCACGAGCTCGCGCCTGCGGAACGTATTGGCTTTACTAGTCACATCGTTGGCCCCGAGTCGATCCTGGCGATCGCACGGCAATATTTCGGTAGATCTCCACAGGCTTTTCTATTGGCTATCCGCGGTTACGAATTCGAATTTATCGAAGCCCTAACCCCCGCCGCGCGCAGCAATCTCCGCGAGGCAATGGCGATGCTCACCGCTCGGATCAGCATCGCGTGCGAAAGCCCAGTCTCATGAACATCGGGCTGGGCAATCGGCGCCGCACCATTCTGCTGATCGACAGCGATCCGCATGCGAGGGCGGTGTTGCGTAATGCACTGGAAGCCGCGGATTTTACTGTCGGCGAGGCCGCAAACAACCACGAAGGCGAGCGCACCGCGCTCCGCATCAAGCCCGATGCGATTTTGGCCGAGCTGATGATGGACACTTCCAACGGCGGCGTGACCGTCCCGGAGAAGCTTGCTGCCCTAGGCAGCAAGATCCCGTGTTTTATAGTCAGCACCGCAACCGAGGCGTTGATGGGTTCGATCGGGCTGCACGAAATCGGCGTGACCGGAGTATTCCTAAAACCGGTCGACGTGGCCATCGTAGTCGAGACCCTTAGGACTCGCTTTCGAGTCGATCGGGAATCCCCAAACCGGGCATGAAATGTCCGTCATCGAGGGAGAGTCTTCTTTTTTGTGAACAAAAAAAAGCAAAAAAATCTTTTCAATTTAGTGTAGATTCCAATTCTAACGTCCAAAAGTTTTTTGCTTCTTTTTTTCAAAAAAGAAGACTTCTTGCTTCCACTTAACTTACTAACCTGGTTTCCGCAGGCCGCGTCCTGTCAAAGTGTTCCGACCAGACGAACCAATCGACGTCGGCCAATGGTTTGCCATCCAGGCTTACACCTGAAAGTTTGCAATGGTTTCCGACGGTTTCGTCATGATCGGAGACGATGACTTGTCCGGCCTCGATCTCGATTTTCTCTTCGTCCGCAAGAGCGGAGGCCTGCTCTGTGCTTCGTTTGATCGATGTCTTCGTCTTGGACACCCAGGTTGCGGGGGGCAGAGCCGGCTCCGGCACAGGCTTTTTAGCGCGCCCAAAGGCGGCGACCGCTCCCATAAATCGGTTCCACACTCCATTGTCGTCTGTTGTCAAAGTCATAGCGGGTACTCCCCGGACATTCTGTCCGTGCCCGCATTGTAGCGCCCATCCGAGAGAATATGTTCATATATTCCGCTTGCCGCCCTCAGGCCGCCATCCGGTCCGGTGCAACCCCGAACAGAAAATCGATGTCCTCCGCATCCATCGCCTGCAGCGGCATGGTGTCATCGCTGAACGCCAGGCTCGCCAGCACCGCCTTGCGTTCCTGTAGCTCCAGAATGCGTTCCTCCACCGTATCCGCGGCGATCAGCTTATAGACGAACACCGACTTGGTCTGGCCGATCCGGTGCGCGCGGTCTGAAGCCTGATCTTCGACCGCGGGGTTCCACCACGGATCGTAGTGGATTACCGTGTCGGCCGCGGTCAGGTTCAGGCCCCGTCCGCCGGCTTTGAGGCTGATCAGGAATAGCGGCACCTCTCCGGCTTCGAAGCTCTCCACTGGGGCCGCCCGGTCACGGGTGTCGCCGCGCAGTTCGACGAAGCGTATGCCGGCGTCGGTGAGTGGCGGCTTCATCAGGTCCAGCATTGAAGTAAACTGCGAAAACAATAAGATGCGGCGGCCCTCGGCGATCATTTCCACTACCATCTCGAGCAGATCGAGCAACTTGCTCGACGTCCCGGCCAGCCGCGCCGAGGGCAGTTTTACCAGCCGCGGATCGCAGCAAACCTGTCGCAGTTTGAGCAGGGCGTCGAGTACCAGCACGTGGCTTTGTCCGACCCCGCGCGCGGCGATGCCCTCCATCACGCGTTCATGCATCGTTGCCCGGATTGTCTCGTAAAGCTCGCGCTGATCCGGCGCGAGCGTGATCCGGCGCAAGATCGTGTGCTTTGGCGGCAGTTCGGTCGCCACCGCGGACTTCGTTCGGCGCAGGATGAACGGGCGGATGCGCGAGACCAACTGCCGCCTGCGGACGACATCCCCTTCCTTCTCGATCGGGTTGCGAAACCGCCGGGTGAAGCTTTTGCGGCGGCCTAGCAGCCCGGGCATCAGAAATGCGAACAGCGACCACAACTCGCCGAGATTATTCTCGATCGGCGTTCCGGACAGGCAGACCCGGTGTTTGGTATCGAGCCGGCATACCGCGTGGGTCGCTTTTGACGACGAATTCTTGATCGCCTGCGCCTCGTCGAGCACCACCATGTGCCATTTGAGCTCGGCCATTTCCTCGATATCGCGGGTCAGCACCGTGTAGGTCGTGATCGCAACATGGGTTCGATCCAACTCGCTGCGCCGCTCGTGGCGATCAACGCCATGCAGCACGAGCACGCTCAGGTGCGGCGCAAACCGCTCGAGTTCCGCCATCCAATTCGGCACCAGGCTGGTCGGCACCACCACCAACGCCGGGCAATTGAGCCGGCCCGCTGCCTCCTCGACTACGATATGCGCGATGGTCTGCGCCGTCTTGCCCAGGCCCATATCGTCCGCGAGCAATCCGCCGAGCCCACTTTCCCGCAGATGCTGCAACCAATTCACGCCCTCTTGCTGATAATGGCGCAGGGTTCCGACGAATCCGGCCGGCACAGGCACCTCGGGGATTTCTGTTACGCTCCGGAATCGCTCGATATGGGCGGCGATGGTGCTGCCGTCGTGCCAGCGCGTGGTAACCAGATCCTCCAGATCGAGCACGCACGGTGCGGCGGCGGCGCCCAGCACCAGCGTGTCTTCGGTCGTGCGGGTGGCGACTTCGATCAGGTCGTCCATCAAGGTGAGTAGGCGCGCGATCCGTTCCGACGGCAGCCGCAGGATCCGCCCATCCCCCAGGTTGGTGATGATTTCTCCGTCAACGATGCGCGCCGTCGCGATACCGCCGCGCTCACGCAGACGCATCAGGATCGGCAGCAACGGATGGCGCACACCGTCGATCTCGATGCCGAAATCGAGCGAAAACTCGCTGTTCGCGGCGTCGGCGACTCTCAGGTCGCAGAGGCCCACCGACTTCACCATGCGCGGACCGAGCCCGCCGTCGATCATGCTGCGCCAGCCTAGTTCCTGCAGCACCGGCACCCGTTCCGAGCCAAAAATCGCCCAGCGTTCGGTTACGTCGCGGCCGCGGAAGATGAACACCATGCGGCCCTTCGCCGCTTGCCCGGTGGAAAGCCGCATTTGTACCAGCCCGTCCTGACGCATCGACTCGACCGCGGCGCCCTCCACCGTGCGGTCGCGCCGCACGAAGATGGGTCCGCTCACGCCGCTGGTGCGGACGAATTGACGATCGTCGTCGAACGGCACCGTCACGCCGTCGTAGTCGAATTCGAGCAGCAGGGCGTCGACCTCCTGCATCCGGCCGTATTCATCCGGGCAGGGAATGCGCGCCAAGCGCAGCACCGGCGTAGGTGGCCGTTCGACGATGACTTTCTCGCTCGCCGCCGCCGGCTCGATCTGTCGCCGGGCGGGCTCGGGAGCCTTTGGCCGCTGCGACGGCCGTGGTGCCGCGACCGGCGCCCGAATGCGCACCCGGCCGAGTGCGCCGGTGGTGGCGTCGATGTACCATGGTCCGGTGTCACTAATGATAAGTCCGGATCGGGGCGGCAAAGTGGGCGTTGAGGCGGAGGCGAACACCCGCAACTCGCCCTCGATCAGCCGCCGCGCGCCGGCATGCCAGCGAGCCTGGCCGCTCCGCACCAGCGCTGGCAGCAGATCGTCGACCTGCGCTGCCATCACTCTTGTTCGGGTTTCGCTGCCCTGGCCAAGTCTGTAGGCCAGATCGCGAACCGCGAGCGACGCCGCCTTATCGTCGAAGATCCGGCCCGGCGTGGTCGGCGCGATGGTCCCGCTCCGCTCGCCGATGAGCAATGTGGTGACGACGCAGGCGTGGGGAGGAGCGGAGGGCGCCAATTCGAACACGGTCCGTTGCTTTTCCTTCGCCGGTGTCGCGACCAGCGTATCAAGGAAAGTCTGCTGTTCCGGTTTTCGAAACGACGGGAACCGGTCGAGCGCCGCGAACGCCGCCGCGGCCAGGTGCGCGCAGCCGGCGACGCCGCAGCTACATTGGTGATCGAACACCACACGGCGTCCCAGCGCCGACGGGGTAATACGAACCCGATAGTTGGCTGCGCAGTCCTGCACGACTCCGGCGACCGCATCACCCTCGAGAGTGACCTCGACTCCACCGGCTAGTCCCAGGCTGCGGCCGCGCGAGAGCGCACGCGGGTCGAATACACGGCTGAGGTCCTGGGCGGAGAACGGCGTCGGCATCGGCGTAGGTCACCCTCGGATAATTGGCGGAACAGTATGAGCTACAGCACTGAGGGGGCCAACGGCAACACGCGAAGGAGTGTTCGGTCCGATGTCGGAGGATTTTAACAATCCGGCAGGTCAGCGCTGGCGCGCCACCATGAAGACGCGGGGAAACGCCAATAGCCGTAAATTATCGGGATGGGGTGGATATGCGTCATTGATTCTGCTGGTATAATCTTCGAGAAACGCTGTTTGCTGGTCGTTCGCCAGGGGCTCGAGGAATGGCTTCAATCCGGTGCCGCGCACCCAATTCACGATCGCGGCCGCGGAGTTCATCGGATGATAATAGACCGTCCGCCACACCTCTATCTCGGCCGCATCTTTCGCCAGCATGTCGTAATAGGTGGTGAGCCGAAGGACCTGCACGCGCGTCGCGGCGGCGTTCCCGATGATCCCGGACCATGGGCCGGCGGCGGCTGTCTCTCGCATCAGCCGGTGTGCCGGTTCGTCCCGGTTGTCCGGCATTTGGAACGCGAGCACCCCGCCGGGCGCGAGGTCCGAGAAAAGTCGCGGCACCAGTTCGGCATGACCCGCAACCCATTGCAGCGCCGCGTTGGCGTAGATCAGGTCGGGCCGTTTTTCGGGCCGCCAGGTTGCGATGTTGGCTTTCTCGAACCGGCAGTTCGGCAATCTGGTGCGCGCGCTATCGAGCATGTCCTCTGACGTATCGATCCCTAGAACGCCTGCCGTGGGATAGCGCGCCACCAGCAGTTCGGTCGAGTTCCCCGGCCCGCACCCGAGATCGACGACCGATGAGGGAGCATCTAGTTTGACGCGCGCCAACAGGTCGCGCGCAGGCTGCGTCCGCTCATCTTCATACTGGCGGTATAGCGCCGCATCCCAGTTCACCATGTTTCCGCTCCAGTTATGGTAATGGCGTAAGGGGCAGGGAAGGCGGGCCAGCCCGGACCCGCTGGGGCCGAGAGGCCCCAGACCCCGTGACTTTTAGGGCTGAGCCGGGACGGAGGCCGGTTGACAAATGTGAAATAACGCGCGTGAGATTGCACATTCGGCACCGCTCGCGGCGCTGCTCCCACTAAAGTCATGGGGTCTGGGGCCTCTCGGCCCCAGCGGGTCCGGGCTGGCCCGCCTATCTTTCCCCTTGCCGTCAGTATTACTTGAGGGGGATCTGGTCGAGCAGGGTACTGGCGCGGGCTTCTTCGCGGGCGCGGATTTGGTTTTTCACTACGCCGTGGTACGCCGACAGTATGTGACTGCGCATGATGGATTCTGCCCATTTTGGCTCACGTTGCTCGAACGCCGAGATCAGCTCGTGGTGGTCGTTCATCGGATGATCCCGCACGCCCAGTGCATTACTGAGCAGGGCGCGGATGGTGAGCGGCAATTCCACCACCAGCGCCGCCATCTTCAGCAGCCGGGGGCTGTCCGCGGCAACCAGAATAATCCGGTGATAACGTGCGTTATCGGGCATGAAACTCGTACGCACCGCCTCCGGACCCGACGCCATCGCGACCAGCATGCGGTCGGCGAGCATGCGAAGTTCCGCGATCTGTTCGTGGGTGATGCGGGTGGCGGCCCGGAAGGCGCCATGACTTTCGATCAAGGCGCGGAGGTCGTAGATTTCTCGCAGTTCCGAGGCATCGACGCCGATCACGCGCACGCCGTAGCGCGGGGTCATCTCCAGCAGCCCATCCGAGGCCAGGCGGCGCAACGCTTCACGAACCGGCGTCCTTGAGACGCCGCACAGTGGCGCGAGCTCTTCTTCTTTCAGGCGGGTGCCGGCTGGATACACTCCGCCGAGGATTTGCGCTCGGATGATCTTGTAGCAATGGTCGCCGGCGGTGGAGCTTCCTCGCTCGTTCCGTTCGGCTTCTGGTACTTCAGCGTCCAATGTCGTATCCTCCGAACGCGGATTTTAGGCTCGCGGCCTTGCCCGAATACTAATCGGTTCCGCCGGGCCAACAAGCATGGATACACAGCATAAACGACTGCGGAAGGGGAATTGTTTTTTGTGTGGACAATTCGTCCTGGATTATGTTAGTTATTATGACATTATCGCATATCTGAGTTGATGAAATAGCTCGGCACCTCGCCGCTTCGAAGCGGCGGGATGGTCGGGAATTATAGTAAGTGAAATCAATAGGGTAAGAGACAAGAGGTCTTCTTTTTGTGAACAAAAAGAAGCAAAAAAACTTTGTCAATTAGAGGTGCCCCTCCATTGCCGGCGTGCTCCAAGGAACAAAAGTTTTCTGCTTCTTTTTTTCAAAAAAGATGCTTTCTTCCCTTAGGTCAACCTATTGATTTCACTGACTATCTCTCCAACGCTAAGCAGCCCGCACCGCATCTAGGAAGGTGCCCACATCGGTGCGCAGACGCTCCGACTGTCGGGTGAGGCCATTGGCGGCATCGAAGACCTGGGCGGCGGCGGCGCCGACTTCGCCTGCAGCGGCGGTTACGGACGCGATATTGCTGGAGACCTCTGCGGTGCCGCTCGATGCCAAAGTGAGGTTGACTGCGATGTCTCGGGTTGCGGCGTCCTGCTGGTCCACAGCTGTCGCCACCGCGGAGGTGAGCGCGTTCATTTCGTCGATGGTGCGTCCGATTAATCGGATGGCGTTTGCCGCCTCGGAAGTTACGTGTTGGATCGCGGTTACTTGTGCTGCGATATCTTCCGTGGCGGAGGCGGTCTGTTTGGCCAAGGCTTTTACTTCCGAGGCCACTACGGCGAATCCCTTGCCGGCATCGCCGGCGCGGGCAGCTTCAATGGTGGCATTGAGCGCCAGCAGATTGGTTTGACTGGCGATGCGCTGGATCAGTCCGACGACCTCGCCGATCCGGCCGGCGGTGGTGGTGAGGCCTTCGACGGTCTTGTTGGTCTGCTGAGCCTGGGTCACCGCGGTCGCGGCAATGCTCGAGGATTGTTCGACCTGGCGGCTGATCTCGCGGATCGACGCCGACAGCTCTTCGGTGGCGGCGACCACGGTCTGCACGTTGGCCGAGGTTTGATGAGCAGCGCCGGCGACCGCGGCGGAGCGCTTGTTGGTGGTTTCGGCGGTCTCCGTCATGCCTTCGGAGGCAGCGCGCATATCTTCGGCGGAGCGGCCGAGATGGAGCAACGAATCGCGGACTCCGCGTTCGAATTCGAGCGTGAGATCGCCGAGGCGGCGGGCGCGCTGATCGGCCCGGGTGGCGGCGGCTTGTTCTTGTGCGTGCTTTTCTTCCATCGTGCGGATGTTATCGCGAATCGCGGTCTGCATCTGGTCCAGGGCGCGCAGCAACTGCGCGGTTTCGCTTCGACCTTTCGCGGCGATCTTGTTGTCGAGCCGGTTCCGCGTGATCGCCGAGGCAACCTCCAGGGCTTGGCGGATCGGCGGCACCACACTGAAATAGAGGATGAGAGCGATGATCAGGGCAAATAACACGGCGAAACCGATCGCGCCGGCCATCTCCTTTTCGGCCTGGCCCCCGGTGTCCGAGGCGGTGTCACGCATGTCAAGCCCATCGGCGGAGAAATGCCGCATCAGCTTGGCCATCTTCGCGTCGGCTGCGGTGAGGCCCTGCGGCAGATCGGCGGCGCTGTCGTCCGCCAGGGCGGCAACCTGCGCGGTAAGCTCGGTCGCGAGCAGGCGGGTGCGGGGCGACGAGGCCTCGGTCGCCGCTACTTGGAGTTTAGCGACAATCCCGGCGAGGTCCGCGCGAGCATCGTCGGTGTTGATCGTAGCGCCGGAGCCGCTGTGCTTGTCTTCGAAGTGGATGAACGACGAGTAGGCCTGGCTTGCGAAGTTCATGCCCCGAAAGGCATTGTCGTAGATGCTGACCGTTAGCTTGGCCATGGCACTGATCTGATAATTGGCCAGCAAGCCGAGCGACCCGGTGAGCACGAAAAATCCGAGGCAGGCGGCGAAAATCTTCAGGCGGATCGACATATGGTGGTTTCCTGGTCAGAAAACGAAATTCAATTAACCGTCACCGACATGTGCATCGATGGCGTGATCGCGCAGCGCAGCTTATAGATTCCCGACTGGGCGAAATGGACCTTGACCGAGATCCCCGGCGCCTGCACGCCCAGATCCTGGGGATCGACGTCGTCATCGGTGGTATCGGTTACGTTGATGTCGTGCGGGCCAGTGTCCTTGTTCACCAGGATCAAGGAATCGCCCTTGCTCAGAGTCTGCGCGGTCTGGCTGAACTGACCGCCGGTCTGATCGATCGAGACATCGGCAGCGACAGCCGGAGTCGCTGCCACACAAAAAGTACCCAATGCGACACTGCCGATAAAGCCGATGAGGCGTTTCATGATCAACTCCTTTCCCAAACGATGCGGAATTGCGGCCAACGGATTTGGCCGCCGCGAACGTGGGACCGAGAATGCCGGGTGAGTTCTAAATCGAAGTTAACAACCATAATTCTTCTGGCATCCGAGCGATGCCGCATTCCGGTACAGGATGCGGCGAAATCTTGTGCAGTAATCCGGTCTGGCGTTAGCCCGCCCGAGTCGGGGCCTGAGCGGCATGCAGATCGCAGGCAGTCCAGGCCGCGGGAGATATCGCACCTCCGGCTTTGGTAACGCCGGCGCAATACATTCGCCGATCTTTGGTGCTATCAACTCGATTGACGGTATAACCTTTACCGCGCAGCCAATGTCCCGTGCCGACGCTGGGCCGCGCCGCCCCCGGCAATCGTGCCCCGCCCAGTCGGAGCATGAAACTTGCGCCGTCCGCGTGGTCCCGCAAGGGTATGGAATCCATGACGGATTCGTTCAGCGGATTACCGCGGCACGATTCTGGCTAGGCCGTTCAGGGGAAGCGCCGCAGCTCCGGTCCACGGTGAAGGAAACCGGGGTTGGGAAACCGGGGGATAATTGGACTCCGGCACGTCGAGAAGTTGGAACGACTCGGAGCGCCCGGTGTATTTTTATCCATGCTATTGTTGTCTCGCCTATTCTTGCCCAAGACTACCTCTATGCAGATTATTTTTGCCCAAAGTTATATTGCATCGCAAAATTAACCTGTTCTTTTTCTTTAGCACGCGATCATAATCAAGAGCCGCCGGAGACTTCGGGTGGTAGACCGGAGTCTCGCGACGGACAGGCAATAGGAGCACCAAAATGGGTGTTGAGGTTGTACGGTCTCGTTTCGCAAGGTTTTTTGAGAGCCGGCGAGAAGTTGAAATGTCGCTGGAGGCATATCTCGACTTATGCCGCACCGACCCGCTGGCTTATGCCAGCGCGGCTGAGCGCCTGCTGCGCGCTATCGGTGACCCTGAGATTCTGGACACGTCGAAAGACCCCAGGCTCGGGCGGATCTTCGGCAATCGCACGTTGCGCCGCTATCCGGCCTTTTCCGAGTTCTACGGCATGGAAGAGACCGTGGAGCGGATCGTGGGATTCCTCCGCCACGCGGCGCAGGGCCTCGAGGAACGCAAACAGATCCTTTACCTCCTGGGTCCGGTCGGCGGCGGCAAATCCTCGCTCGCCGAACGCATCAAGGAGCTGATGGAGGCCGAGCCGGTATTTGTGCTGAAGGCCGGCGACGAAACCAGCCCGGTATTCGAAAGTCCGCTCGGACTGTTCGCCGCGCCCGAAATGGTGAACATGCTCAAGGAAGAGTTCAACATCCCGAAATATGCGGTGCGGGGGCCGATCTCGCCCTGGGCGCTGAAACGGCTGGAGGAATTCAACGGCGACCCGTTCCGTTTCCGGGTGGTGCGGATGATGCCCTCGCGGCTCCGCCAGGTGTCCATCGCCAAGACCGAGCCAGGCGATGAAAACAACCAGGATATCAGTACCTTGGTCGGCAAGGTCGATATCCGTAAGCTCGAGGCCTACGCGCAGAACGACCCCGACGCGTACTCATTCTCGGGCGGCCTCAACCGTGCCAACCAGGGCGTGCTTGAGTTCGTCGAGATGTTCAAGGCGCCGATCAAGATGCTGCACCCGTTGCTGACTGCGACGCAGGAAGGCAACTACACCGGCACCGAAAACATCGGCGCGCTGCCGTTCCAAGGCTTGATCCTGGCCCACTCCAACGAGTCGGAGTGGCAGACTTTCAAGAACAACAAGCACAACGAAGCCTTCATCGATCGCATATATGTTGTGAAGGTGCCCTACTGCCTGCGCGTCACCGACGAGCAGCGGATCTATCGAAAGATGCTGGAATCGTCGGAACTGGCGCAGGCCTCGTGCGCGCCCGGCACGATCGAGATGCTGGCGAAATTCTCCGTGCTGTCGCGCCTCCGCGAACATCCCAACTCCAATCTCTACTCCAAGATGCGCGTCTACGACGGCGAAACCATCAAGGAGCAGGACCCCCAGGCGCGTTCGGTTCAGGAATACCGCGATGTCGCCGGCGTGGACGAGGGGATGAACGGGATTTCGACCCGGTTCGCCTTCAAGGTGTTGTCGCAGACCTTCAACCACGACAGCGTCGAGATCTCGGCCGATCCGGTCCATCTGATGTTCGTGCTCGAGAAGATGCTGAAACTGGAGCAGTTTCCGGAGGACGCCGAAAAGCGCCTGGTGAATTACATCAAGGAAACCCTGGCGCCACGTTACGCCGAATTCATCGGTAACGAGATCCAGAAGGCCTACCTGGAGTCTTACGGCGACTACGGCCAGAACCTGTTCGAGCGCTACATTGCACTCGCCGACGCCTGGATCGAGGACGCCGACTTCAAGGATCCCGACACCGGTATCCTGATGAGCCGCGACGAACTCAATACTGAGCTCACCAAGATCGAAAAGCCCGCCGGGATCGCCAATCCCAAGGACTTCCGGAACGAGGTAGTGAAATTCGCGCTTCGCGCCAAGGCGCGCGACGGCGGGCATATGCCGAAGTGGACTGCGTATGAGAAGATCCGCGAAGTGATTGAGCGGCGGATGTTCAGTCAGGTCGAGGATCTGCTCCCGATCATCTCGTTCGGCGCCAAGCGCGATGGTGAGACCGAACGGAAGCATCACGAATTCATCGAACGCATGAAGGATCGAGGCTATACTGAGCGACAGGTAAGGCGGTCGGTCGAATGGTTCATGCGGATACAGAAGTCTGGATAGGGGTAAGGCTACTATGATGATTGTGGATCGCCGTCCGAACCCACAGGGGAAATCGCTCCCCAACCGCCAGCGGTTTTTAAATCGCGCGCGGGAAGAAGTTCGGAAGGCGGTGGCGGAAAGCATCGATCGGCGCCGAGTCGCCGACGGGAATACCGACGAAGAAGTAAAGGTACGCGTGAAGGGTACGGTGGAACCGAATTTCCGCCGTGCCGGTGGCGGCGACCAGGACCACATATTGCCCGGCGATGGTTCCTTCAATCGTGGCGACCGGTTGCCCAAACCGAAAGAGGGCGCCGGCGGTGGCGGCGGCAATCAGGCGGGATCGGGCGAGGGCGAGGACGGCTTCGAATTCACCCTCACCCGCCAGGAATTCCTGGACTATTTTTTCGACGAGATGGAGCTGCCGCGGCTGGCGCGCAACCAGATCGGTCTCACCAATCTCTCCAAACCGCGCCGGGCCGGGATTTCGGTGAGCGGCCAGCCGACCGCGCTTGACATCCGCCGCACCATGCGCAACTCGCTGGGACGGCGGATCGCGCTCAAGCGTCCGCACCGCGAAGAGGTCGAGCGTCTGCAGCACGAAGTTGCGGCGGCGGTGCTGGAGGATGATCCCGAGCGGCTGCGCATCGCCCGCGCCGAGCTTGAACTTGCGCTCCGGCGCACCGCACGGATCCCGTATGTCGATCCGATCGATCTTCGTTATGCGCGGCATCAGCGGGTACCGGAGCCGGCGTTGGAAGCGGTGATGTTCTGCCTGATGGACGTCTCGGGCTCGATGACCGAGCACATGAAGAGCATGGCCAAGCGCTTCTTCATGCTGCTGCATCTGTTCCTGGAGCGCAAATACAAGCGGGTGCACATCGTCTTCATCCGCCACACCGAGACCGCGCAGGAGGTCGATGAGGAGACTTTCTTCCGGTCCCGCGAAACCGGGGGCACCATCGTATCGTCGGCGCTGAAGGAGATGCTGCGGGTCCAGCACGACCGTTTCCCACCCGAGGCGTACAACATCTACGTGGCGCAGGCGTCCGACGGCGACAACAGTTTCTCCGATCAGGCGGAAGTGGCGCAATTGATGGAGAAGCGGGTACTGCCGATCGTGCGTTATTTCGCCTATGTCGAAACCGGCCGGGGGCCGGCCGACCGGTTCATGCTGCCCACGCCGGCGGGCGGCACCAGTCTGTGGCTCAGTTATCGCAATCTCGCACAGGGAGGGAAGGCGCCGCAGTTGGTACAGCGGCGGCTGGTCGATCCGGCCGATGTCTGGAACGTGTTTGCTGACTTGTTCAAGAAATCGGACCGGAATGCCGCGTAGCGATTGGAGATTTTGATGACGTTACTCTACGAGGGCAACGACTGGGACTTCCAGAAGCTCGATGCCGCCTACAAAGCCTGTGAGGAGATCGCGCTGGGTGAACTGGGTTTGTCGGTTTATCCCAACCAGATCGAGGTGATCACGTCGGAGCAGATGCTGGATGCTTATTCCAGCGTCGGCCTGCCGCTGATGTACCGGCACTGGAGTTTCGGCAAGCGGTTTACCCGCGATGAGGGCATGTACCGGGCCGGTCATCGTGGACTGGCCTATGAGATCGTGATCAACTCCAATCCGTGCATTTCCTACGTCATGGAAGAAAACTCCATGACCATGCAGACGCTGGTGCTGGCGCACGCATGTTTTGGGCACAATCATTTTTTCAAGAACAACCATCTGTTCAAGCAATGGACCGACGCTGACGGCATTCTGGATTATCTGGCGTTTGCCAAGAAGTTCGTCGAGGAATGCGAAGAGCGCCACGGTTTCGATGCGGTCGAGCGGATTTTGGATGCCGCGCATTCGCTGCAAGGTCAGGGAGTGCATCGTTATCCGAGGCGCAAATGGCGGCTGGCCGACGAGGAGCGCCGCGCGCAGGACCGCCGGACCCACGAGGAAGCCACCTACGACCAGCTATGGACGACAATTCCGGGGTTTGGCGATCCGGGCGAGGATCGCGAGAAGGCTGAGCCGGGGGGCGAGCTGCCGGGGCTTTATCTGCCTGAAGAGAATTTATTGTATTTGTGCGAGAAATACTCGCCGAAGTTGCGTCCGTGGGAGCGCGAGCTGGTCCGCATCGTGCGGGTGATCGCGCAATATTTCTACCCGCAGATGCAGACCAAGATGTCGAACGAGGGCTGCGCTACTTCGGTGCACTACGCGATCATGACCAGGCTGCATGATCGCGGGCAGATCGATGACGGCGCGTTCCTCGAATTCTTGCGTTCGCATACCGCCGTTATTTCGCAGCCCAAATTCACCGAGCGGCATTTTTCCGGGTGGAACCCCTATGCGCTGGGGTTCGCGATCATGCGAGATGTCGAGCGTGCCTGCCTGGAACCGGATGAGGAGGATCTCCGCTGGTTCCCCGGATTTGCCGGCAACGGTGATCCATGGAGCGTTTTGCGCGGTGCCTGGGCCGACTATCGCGACGAGAGCATGATCCGTCAATTCATGGGTCCGAAGGTGATGCGGGCATTCCGCATGATCCATCTGGCGGATCGCCGGAACGAGGACACCTACCGGATAGCGGACATTCACGACGACGAGGGTTACCGCCGCATTCGCGGGCAACTAGCCGACGAGTATGACCCCGCCAACGCCGCGCCACTCATCGAGGCGACAGGTGCCGACTTGGCCGGAAGTCGCAAGTTGGTATTGAAATACGCGTGCCGCGGCGGTAATCGGCTACACGAGGGCAGCGCGAAGCTTACGCTACGGCATTTGCAAATATTGTGGGGCTACCCAGTGGTATTGCAGGAGACCGAAGAAGGCAGCGATAAGGTTCTGGCTGAGTTACTGGTAGGGTAAGGAAGCATCTTTTTTGAAAGAAAGAAGCAAAAAACTTTTGTAAATTATTAATTCACCCACCGTCGGCGCCAAGCTCCAGCGTCCAAAAGTTTTTTGGTTCTTTTTTTCAAAAAAGAACACTTCCTTCCGCTAAAGGCTAAGAAACGAAAGAAACCGTCCCTCCGGATCGTACTTGGCGCGCATGATTTCCAATCGTGCGGAAGCTGCCTCCGACATATACCTTTGTTTATGTCCAATCATATTCTCATCATTCATTTGTGCCTCACCGGTTGCGATCGACGCCAATTTGTGCATTTGTTCCACCGGCCAGGCCAGCATCCTTTCATCTTGTGCCGGGTCGCTCCAGATCGCATACGCCCCAAAATACAAATCCGCATCCACCGAAAGTGCCATATCCGGTCGCGGCTGCATCGGGCCCCAATTCTGCCAAAAAATATGTGATCGTGGTGTAGGCAGCGAAGTAAAGAACTCGCGCATCAGCGGTACCACTTTTTCGGCTGGTGCGTTAGAGTACATATTATCGCAGGAAAAGCGAAATCCTTCCGGATCCGCCTTGGTTCCTCCTTCATAACGTTCGTCCAACGTGGTGACCAGGCAATCGCGCGACCACACCGCGCGATCCAGCACTGGGCAATCGGAAAACAGTTCCTTCAGCGCTGCACGAGACTCTTCCTCGGTAGGTGCGAACGACAGCGCGCTTACTGTAATCTTCTGTGGCGCCCAATTGCCACTTTCGTCATATGCCGAGGTCGACGCGATCATCTCCACAAATCGCGGAACTCGCGGCAGGACCTCGCGCGTCCATGTAAGCAACGGTTCCAGCACGTCAAGGTGGAAGCTGTAAGCGCTATGCACCAACGGCGGCCGATCGTAGCAACGCAGTTTGAAATTTGTAACGACGCCGAAAAATCCCGACCCCGAACCGCGTGCCGCCCAGTAATAATCCTGGTTGTGCGCGTTGTTCGCGATAATCACTTCGCCCTCGGCGGTAACCACTTCCACCTCCAGCACGTTGGCGCAGCCGTTGCCCCACTGGCGGGAATTCCAGCCAAATCCTCCA
>Ga0302314_10009875_pt1 | contig 16825 bp, 9 predicted proteins | sample III_Palsa_N2_3_FD_200533 | JGI IMG/M metagenome (GOLD analysis project Ga0302314, IMG submission 200533) | Peat permafrost microbial communities from Stordalen Mire near Abisko, Sweden - III_Palsa_N2_3 | ecosystem: Environmental > Terrestrial > Soil > Palsa > Peat permafrost | place: Sweden...
TGGCCTGGCCGAGCAGCCGCAGGGTGGCGGGCACCAGCAGCATCCGGACGAGGGTGGCGTCGAGGATGAGGGCGACGATCATGCCGACGCCGAGCATCTTGATGAAGGTGATGCTGGATAGGGAGAACAGGCCGATCACGATGATCAGCAGCAGCGCGGCGCTGGTGATGACGCCGCCGGTGCGCTGCAGGCCGCTGGCGATCGCGGTGGTGTTGTCGCCGGTGATGTCGTAGCGCTCGCGGATCCGGGAGAGCAGGAACACCTCGTAGTCCATGGACAGCCCGAACATGATCGCGAACATCAGGATCGGGATGGTGGGGCTGATCGTGCCGTTCGGGGTGAAGCCCAGCAGCCCGGACAGGTGGCCGTCTTGGAAGATCCAGGTCACCACGCCGTACATCGCCGACAGCGACAAGGCGTTCATCACGATGGCCTGCAGAGGCAGGATCAGTGACCCGAACGCGAGGAACAGCAGCAGGAACGTGGCCAGGACGAGGGTCAGGGCCATCCACGGCAGGGTCTGCCCGAGACTGGACAGCTCATCGGCCAGCGCGGCGGTCTGGCCGCCGGTCGACGCCGTGGCGCCTGCAGGTGCCGTCACGTCACGGACCGCTCCGGAGATGGCCCGGGCCTGCGGGGTGTAAGGGCCGGGGCGGTAGGTCATGTCGATCCGGGCGATGTCGCCGCGGATGCCGGTGACCTGCGCGGCGGCGACGCCGGGAACATGGTCCAGGCGGCTGACGTACGCGGTCAGGCCGGCGGTGCGGGCCGGCGAGCCGGTGATGGCGCCGGGGAACTGGACGATGGTCTCGATCGGGGCGGTGGGGTTGTCGGGGAAGTCAGTGTTCAGCGCGTCGGTGACCAGTCGGGGCGCGGCGCTGGCAGGCAGCGCGGTGGCATCGACGCCGCCCCACACGACGTGCAGGAACGGCGAGCCGAGGCCGAGTAGGACTACCGCGATCGGGACCGCGTACAGGACGGGGCGGCGCATCACGCTGTGCGCGAGCCGGTACCAGCCGCCGCTGGCCTCGGCGGCGGGCGGGCGCTGCACCGAGCGGCGGATCCGCAGCGAGTTCACCTTGGGTCCCAGCACGGCCAGCAGCGCGGGCAGCACGGTCAGCGCGGCGAGCATGTCGACCAGCACGGTGGCCACGCCGCCGTAGCCGATGGACCGCAGGATCGTCTCGGGGAAGAGCATGAGGCTCGACAGCACGATCGCGACGGTGACGCCGGAGACCAGGACGGTGCGCCCCGCGGTGGCCACGGTGCGGGCGACCGCGTCCTCGACCGTGCCTTGTCGGTGCAGTTCCTCGCGGAACCGGGTGACCAGGAACAGCCCGTAGTCGATGCCCAGCCCGAGCCCCAGGATCGTGGTGATGTTCAGGGAGAACACCGACACCCCGGTGAACAGGGTCAGCAGCCGCAGCGCGGTGAACGACCCGAGGATCCCCAGCGCGCCGATGGCCAGCGGCATGCAGGCCGCAGTCAGGCTGCCGAAGATCACCAGCAGCAGGATCAGCAGAATCGGGAAGGACAGTCCCTCGGCCCGGGTGATGCTGGCGGTGGTCTGCTGGTCGATCGTCTCATCGGTGGGGATGACCCCGCCGACCTGAGTGCGCAGGCCGGGCGCGCCCAGGTCGGTCTTGATCGCGTCGTAGCTGGTTTGCCGGGCGGTGTCGCTGGTGCCGGCCATCTCGATGACGGCGTAGGTTTGATGGCCGCTGGCGCTGACGAACTGCCGGGACCCGGTGGACCAGTAGCTGGCGTAGGACTCGGCCTGACCTTGCGGCAGCTTGGCCAGGGTGTGCGTCACCGCGGCCCGGAACGCCGGGGAGGCCGTGGTCAAGGTGGGGCTGGAGTACAGCACCACCACGTCCCCGGCGTCGCGGCCGAACGCCTGCGTGGCCAGGCTGGCTTCGTACTGGCTCTGGCTGTCCGGGGCGTTGAACCCGCCGGCGGTCTGCACCTTGGCGAAGATGGTGGTTCCCCACACGCCGCCGAGCACCGCGACGAGCAAGGCGATCAGCAGGATCAGCCGCCGCCGCCGGTAAGCGGTACGGCCCCACCTGGCCAGTGCCGATCCGCTGGCGGGTGACGGCGATGAATTCTGGCTCATGACGTTCCTTTCTTACTGCCGGTCGGGATAAGTGGCTGGCGACGTGGCTGCGAACCTCGTCGGCGATGGCGATACCGGAGCCGTCCGCGGGGATAAGCACCCACGCCGCCAGGTAGAGCGGCACCCCGGCACCGCCGATAAACGACAGCGCGACGAGCGCGATACGGACCTGCGCCACATCGACAGCGAAGTACCTGGCGAGCCCGGCGGCGACGCCGCCCAGGATCCGTCCGTCCAGCGAGCGGCGAAGAAGCCGGCCGTCTGGCCGGTTTTCCGGCTGGGTAGTATTCATGACGGTCCCTCTTTCGCAGGTATTGCGAGCGGTGCTCTCAATACGGGTTGGTGTATGTTTCCTCAAGCGCTTTGAGCAGCTCGAGCACGCCGGAGAAAGGCCTCCAGGCGTCGGTGCCTTTGACGCGTATTCGTCCCTCCAGCCGTCCGTCCGGAGTCCGGTCGATATCGAGAAGAAGGCGAATCGTTTGCCTCGGTTCTGGTGAGGCGTCCATGGCTCATAGCTAACGCGAGCAGCGCGGCATTGTCCCCAGGGTGTGACCCCAGGTTCGACCCTGTGTTTTCTGTTTGCGGCGGAACGGGTCGCGGTCCGCGGTCAGCGCAGGAGCGCGGTCAGCGCTTGGCGGGAGGTGATGTCGAGCTTGATGTAGCAGTTGCGGAGGTGGTACTCCACCGTCTTCACGGACACGAACAGCTGGCTGGCCACCTCCCGGTTGGTCAGCCCGGTAGCGACCAGCCGGGCCACCGCCAGCTCGGCGCGGCTGAGCCCTAGCAGCGCCGCGGGGCTGTCGGCCGTCGCCGGGACCCGGAGGGCGGCGAGTTCGGTGGCGCAGGCCTGCGCGTAGGGCTCTGCGTCCAGGCCGGAGAAGATGTGGTGAGCCTTTTCGAGCTGCGCGACGGCCGCCAGCTGGTTACCGGCCGCGCGCAGACGGCGGCCGTCGTCGAGGCTCAGCAGGGCGTGTTCGAACGGCATCGGCACGTCCGCCTCAAGCTCGTGGCCTTGGCTGAACGCCGCTTCCGCCTGGGCCGCATGCCCGCTGGCCAGGGCCAGGTTTCCCCGGCAGCGCGCCAGCGCCAGGGCGGCCGAAGCCAGCCCGGCGCCGGGAATGGCGTCTTCGAATTCGCTGAGCGCGATCCGGGCGTCGTCGAGCCGTCCCAGGCCGATCAGCGCATCGGCCTCGATTGCCCGCCAGTTGAAAATGCCGGGAGCGCCGCCGGCTCCCAGGAGTCCGGTGGCACGCACCGGCTCGGTCGCGGCCAGGACCCCGGCCAGATCGCCGCGCGCGGAGGCAAGTGAGGCGCCCGCCACCGCGGCGGCCGCGACCGCGAGGATCACAGGGAACCGCTTGGCCGCGGCCCGGGCCGCGCTGACGTGAGACTGCGCGGCCGGCCACTGGCCGCGCCAGGCCAGGACCTGCGCGGCCCGTGCGTGCGCCCGCGCGAGGTCGAGCGGACGGTCAGTGTCCTGGGCCAGTGAGGTCGCGAGCTGGGCGTACGTGCCGGCGGCGTCCCAGTCGCCCCGGCGGAAATAGGCGTCACTGAGATGAGCCAGACACGGGCCCGGGTAGGTCGAGGGCAGCCCGGTACGGAGCCGGGCCGCCGCCACGCCGAGGTCCGCGATGGCCCCGGCCAGGTCATCGAGGTAGACCTTCACGATGCCGCGCATAATGAGAGCGTCGGTTTCAGCTATCGGTGCTTCGTTCGCCCCGGCGGGCAGGAAGCCGAGCGCGGTCAGCCCGTCCGGGCCACGGCCGGCCGCGGCGAGCGCATAAGCCTGCCCGGTGCAGGCCATGGCCCGCAGCACCGAGCCAGGAACGGTGCTCGCGACCGCTCGGTCCGCCCAGGTCAGCGCCTGGTCAGGACGACCGGACAGGACCATCCAGTTGGCCAGGGACGTCGCCGCGCGTGCTCCGATGTCGCGCTCGGTCTCCGGATCGTGGGCCTGCCACGCGGCGAGCAACCGGCCCTCGGTGCTGGGCGATCCGGTGAATACCCCCAAGAGCCCGGTCAGCGCGTCCCGGCGAGCGCTGGAGACCTGGCATGAGGCCAGGACACGGGCCGCCGCGGGCGTGTCCGCGGCGTTGAGGAGAATCACGGCGGCGTCGAGCAGCCGGCTTTCCCGGTCCTGCGCAGCGGGTGAAAGCGCAGCTGCCTGTTCCAGCGCCCAGGCCGAGGCGGCTGCGTCGCCGGCGGCCGAAGTGGCCCGGGCGGACGCTTCGAGTTCACCGGCCAGCGCTTCGTCAGGACCGAGCGACGCCGCGACCCGGTGGGCCAGCCGCGCGCGGCCGGCCACCACCTCAGCCGCCCGGGCGTGCAGATCCCGCCGGCTCGCCGGACTGAGATCGGCGTAGATCGCCGCCCGGTACAGCGGATGGGTAAAGGCCAGCTCCAGCGCCGAATTACCTTCGGTCAGCAGTCCGGCGGCGACCGCCGCGTCCACCTCATCCCGCGCACCGGGCAACCGGGCCACCGACACGATCGCCGGCATCGGCGCGTGCTGCCCCAGCACCGATGCGGCCGCCAGAAATGACTGGGCCGGGACGGGCAGCGCGGCCACCCGGGCCAGGATCACCGCCGACAGCTCCCGCGGCGCCGGCAGCCCGCGCTCCCCCGCCGCGCCCAGCCCGGCGATGCCGATCTCCTCGAGCAACGCCCGGCAGTAGAGCGCGTTGCCCTCGGTATGAGCCGCCAGCCGGGACGCCCCGCGCTGCGACAGGACGCCGAGTCCCAGTGCGGCCGCCAGCTCGGTGAGGTCGGCTGGGCTCAGGCCGCCCAGACGGATACGGGTGACGCGCGAGTCACCGCCCGCGAACCGCGCCCAGCCCGGATCGGCCAGCGCGCCGGCCCGCGTCGACACGATCGCCAGCACTTTGTCGGCCCGCAGACGCCGCAGGGCGAACAGCACCGCACGCGATGACGGCCGGTCCGCCCACTGCAGATCGTCGATAGCCAGCACCACGACCTGGCCGCCGGCTTGCCGCCGGTCAAGCAGCTCAAGCAGCCAGGCTCCCACGGCCATCGGGTCCGTCCCCGGATCAGTGACGGTGCCCGGCTGCAGCTGATCGATGACCCCGTACGACAGCAGCGTCTCGTCCTCGTCGCCGTCGGCCTGCAGAACGACAGCGTCCGGCAGCGAACCGAGGAACTCCGACAGCAGCGTCGACTTCCCTCCGCCAGCGTCGCCCTCCAGATAGACCACCTGCGGCTGGCCCGTCGCGGCGGCAGCCAGCCGGTCAGCGAGGATGCGCAGTTCGCTGTGCCGCCCGACGAAACCAGCTGGTCTATTCACGAAGTTCCCGCTGGGCTATTCACGAAGTTATTGAGTGAGCCGGAGGCGGACGTGAGAGAACGTATTCATAGCCGTTATCGACCATCTCGTAAAAGGGGTATCAGCTGGGCGGACAATGACCGTGCTACGGTTACGATACAGCGGGTCCCGCGGGTGAGCCGACAGTGCCTACCAGCCAGTCTGAGCTGGCGTAACCGCGCGGCACTCCCGGTAAGGGGACTCGTATGACATCCGTCCACGGCGCCGCGCCAGGCCGTGCCCGGTGGGGCATGCTCGGGGTGATCAGCCTGGGCATTCTCGCGCTCACGCTGAACTGGTTCGACGTCGCCACGGCCTTCCCGCTCATCGGCGCGCAGTTCAAGGTCGGGCTCGGGCCGCTGAGCTACCTGATCTCGCTCTACATCGTCGGCTACGGGCTCACGCACATTCCCGGCGGCATGCTCGCAACCGCGCTCGGCATGAAAAAGACCCTCGTGCTCGCGCTGGGCGTGCAGGGACTGGCCGGCATCATGTCCGGGCTGTCAGCCAGCTACACCGAGCTCGCCTTCTGCCGGGTCGTCAGCGGCATCGGCGGGTCGGTGCTCGTAGCTGTCGGGACCGCCGCAGTGGTCGTCTGGTTCCGGGAAAAAGACGTCACGCTCGCGCTCGGCATCACCGGCGGCGCCGCCTTCAGTGCGGGGGGCGCCATCGCGCTCTACGTCTGGCTCTACGTGCAGCGCGCGACAAGCTGGCAAACGTCGCTGATCCTGGCCGGCGTCTTCGAGCTGCTCGTCATGCTGGTGACCCTGATGGCCTTCCAGATCCCGGAAGGCCATCAGTCGCTCGGCGGCATCAGGTTCGATCGCGCCGCAGTGGGCGCCGTGCTCGCCAACAGAGATCTATGGGTTTACGGTGTCGCGATCTTCGGCGGATACGGCGCCTACTTCACCACCACGCAGCTATTCAGCGAGTACGTGACGGTCGACCGGCATTTCGACCCGTCCGCGGGCGGACTGCTGGCCGCGCTCATCGCGCTCGCCGGCATCCCGGGCAGCCTGCTAGGGGGATACTGCGCCGACCGCAGCAGGAACCTGCGCCTATTCGTCGTCGGACCGCTCATCGTCGTCGCCGCACTGCTGGCCCTCATTCCCGCGGTGCCGGCCAGCGCGCTGTGGGCGCTCGGGATCGGAATCGGCTTCTTCCTCATCTTCGGGTTCGCCGCCTGGCTGGCAGTGCCTGCCCGGGTCTGCGACATCGAGCACCAGTACATCGGCACGGCAGCCGGCCTGATGCTCACGCTGGCCGCCGTAGGCGGCTTCTTCATCCCCATCCTCTTCGGGCACCTCGTGCCCGATACGAGCTTCGACACCGGCTGGACCCTTCTTGCCATCGTGTCCTTCGCATTTGCCCTTCTCGGGCTGGCCGGGCGAAACCCGCCGGCGGCTTCGAAGCGCCCGGGCTCCGGTGCGCCAGCGCCGGCGCGGCTTTGAGCTACCCGGCCGCATGGCGGGCGGCATCGGAGCCACGAAGTGGCGTGGTACGCCATGTGAGCGTCACTCCATGAAGCTTGATGATTGCCGAGACTATACACGTCAGCCCACATTTTCGCTGGTAATGACGTGGAGCCGGTGAGCGGATTCGAACCGCTGACCGTCCGCTTACAAGGCGGATGCTCTGCCAAGCTGAGCTACACCGGCCGGCTTCCCACGTCCCTGCGGAAGCGGAATCACTGTCAGGGTACCGGTTGTCTGGTGGTCAGCGCACGAAGGTTGATGTCGCCTTGACGGTCGGCTCCCGCCCCGAGGTCGAACTAACGCTGAAGATTTGACCGGTCGGAGCCGGTCAAATCTTCAGCGTTATCGATTTCCGCGCTTGAAGGGGCCTACCGGCTGATTCCCCGCTGGTCCTGGCGTGACAGTCGTAACTAGCTGTTAAAAGAGGGAGGATCCAGGAGGTCGCGCACCCGGTCGGCGCCTATCGCAAGCAGCAAGGTAGGCAGCCGCGGTCCGGTGTCCCGCCCCACGAGCAACTGGTAGAGCAGGGCGAAGTACGACCGCTGTGCCGCGCGCAGCTCCGGCGTCGGCTTGACGTCAAGCGGCAGCCCGAGCATGCGCTTGGGCACGCCGTACACCAGCGTGGTTATTCCCTCAAGCGACCAGGCGTCGTCGAGACCATCGAGCAGCATCCGGACAGACTCACGCTGGTCATCGTCAAGAACGCTGAGGGCTTCGAGATCGGGCGCGCTCCGCACCTGCGTCCGCTGGTCGGCCGGCACCTCGGTGGTGACCCACGTCGCGGCGCGGTCAAGCCGCGGCCTGAGTACGTCAAGTGACTCAATCGAGCGGTCAGGTGCGACGTCGCGGAGCACCCGCAGCATCTGCTCGGGCTCGCCCGTTGTCACGTCGAAGACCGAGGCCAGGGTGCCGAACGGCAGCGGCACCTCGGTGGTTGGGAGCGGGCCCGCGGCCGTGCTTGCCGCGCGGCTGTACGCGGAAACCTCGGCAGGCAGTGCCGTGCCCGCGGTCGCCTTCCTGGTCAGCGAGTCCCACTCGTCGTACATTCGCTGGAGTTCCTGGCCGAGTGAGACGGTGATCGACTGCGACGGCCGCTTCCGGCTGTAGAGCCAGCGCAGGAGCGGCGCCTCCATGATCTCGAGCGCCTCCGCCGGGGTCGGCACGCCGCCCTTCGAGCTGCTCATCTTCGTCATGCCCTGCATGCCAACAAACGCGTACATCGGCCCGATCGGCTGCACTCCGCCGAAGATATCTCGGGCGATGCGACCGCCTACGACATAGGACGAGCCAGGTGACGAGTGATCGACGCCGGACGGCTCGAAGATGACGCCCTCGTAGGCCCAGCGCATCGGCCAGTCGACCTTCCAGACCAGCTTGCCGTGCGTGTATTCGGAGAGCTTGACCGTGGCCGAGTGGCCGCAGGCGCAGGTGTAGGACAACACCGTGGACGCATCGTCGTACGCGGTGACCGTCGTAAGGTCGCGGCTGCACACCTCGCAGTAGGGCTTGTATGGGTAGTAGCCGGTTTCCGAGCCGCCGTCGTCCTCGTCCGCGGCGCCAGAGCCTGCTAGCGCCAGCGCGTTCCCGGCGATCTCGTCCGCCGATAGTCCCTGAACCGCGGCCGGGGGCTTCCGCTTGGTCCGGTACTCGGCGAGAATCGCGTCAATGCGGTGCCGCTCCCGCATCGCGAGCAGGATCTGATCCGTGTAAGCGCCTGACGTGTACATCTTCGTCTGTGAGATGCCGCGGAACTCGACGCCCAGCTCCTCAAGCGCGGCAAGCAACGGCGCGCGGAAGTGGTCGGCCCAGGACTCGTACTCGCTGCCCGGTGGTGCGGGCACCATGCTGAGCGGCTTGCCAATGTGCTCCGACCACGAAGGGTCGATGCCCACGGGAACCCGGCGGTACCGGTCGTAGTCGTCCCACGAGATGATGTGCACGCAGTCAACGCCGCGGCGCCGGATCTCATCGGCAACCAGGTGCGGGGTCAGTACCTCACGCAGGTTGCCGAGGTGAATGGGACCGGACGGGCTCAGGCCGGACGCGCACACGACGGGCTTTCCCGGCATAAAACGATCCGCAGCCGCGATGACCTCATCGGCGAACTGGGCGACCCAGTCGCTCTCCGGCGTACCTACCACGGTTGCTGATCCTCTTCCCTGAGTACTTTCCGAACGCGGCCAGCCTCATGATATGGGCGCGCCCGCAACGCCTCACCCGGATTTAGGCGGGGCACGCAAAAACGCGTTGCGGCCGGCGCACCGACGTAGGCACAATGAAGCCGTCTTATCGCCGACGGACGGGGAGTGGTTTGAAGCTCTGAGGTCAATCAAGCGCGGTGCCGGTCCCGGCACGCGCCCCGACCTCTCTGTGGAGCCGCCACGGTGTCTATCGTCCTCAGCGATCTCTCTTTTTCCTGGCCAAACGGACGCGGCCTGCTGTCCACCCTCAATTCCTCCTTCGGCCCCGGCCGCACGGGGCTCATCGGCATGAACGGCTCGGGAAAATCCACCCTGCTCCGGCTGATCGCCGGAGAACTCCTGCCGACGTCAGGTTCCGTGACCGTGACCGGCGACGTCGGCTACCTGCCGCAGAATCGCACGCTCGACACCGAGGCCTCCGTGGCCGAACTGCTCGGCATCGCTGCCGTGCGGGACGCGATCGGTGCGATAGCGGACGGGAACACAAGCGCGGCGGCGATCGACGCGGTCGGCGACGACTGGGACATCGAGGACCGGGCCAGGGAGTGGCTTGCCCGACTGAACCTGGCGCACGTCGGCCTCGACGATCGGGTGCGGCGCCTGTCCGGCGGCGAGACGGTCATGACGGCGCTCGCCGGGCTCTTCGCGCGCAAGCCGTCGGTCATCTTGCTCGACGAGCCGACAAACAACCTGGACCTGGACGCGCGGCGCCGCCTCGCGGCAACGGTTCAGGACTGGCCGGGCGTGCTGCTTGTCGTCAGCCACGACCGCGCGCTGCTTGAGGCGATGGGCCAGATCGCCGACCTGTCGCAGGGAAGCTTGCGGATGTACGGCGGCAACCTGTCCGCGTACGAGGCGCAGCTCGCCGCCGATCAGGCCGCCGCCGAGCGCGCGGTCAGCGCGGCCGCGGCCGACGTGCGGCGGCAGAAGCACGACCTCGTCTCGAACCAGACCAAGCAGTCCGGGCGCGACCGAGCGGGCCGTCAGCTCGCCGCGTCCGGTGGCATTCCGCATGCGGCGGCGGGCGGCCGCAAGCGCTCGGCCCAGGAGACCGCGGGGCGCTCCCGCGAGTTGCACACTGAACGGCTCGCGACCGCCAGGTCCCGGCTGGCCGAGGCGGAAGAGGCCGTGCGTGACGACGACACCATTCGGATCTCGCTGCCACGCACCGCCGTGCCCGCCGGGCGGACCGTGCTTACCGTGCGCGGGCTTGACCGGCCGTGGCACCCGGTTCTGGCGGTGTCATCAAAACCAGCGGTGTCATCAAAACCAGTGTCATCAAAACCAGTGTCCCCGGAACAGGAACCGGAACCGGGCGGGCCGGACGAGCCGGGATTGCTTGCCCGGCTGGACATCAGGGGCCCGGAGCGGATCGCGCTCACCGGCCCGAACGGCGCGGGCAAGACCACCCTGCTCCGCGCGATGGCCGGCGCGGCCGCGCTCGACGGGGTGACGGTGCGGCGCTCCGGCACGGTTGGCTACCTGCCGCAGCGGCTCGACATCCTAGACGACCAGCTCACCGTCGTGGAGAACGTGCGGGCGGCCGCGCCAACCGCCTCGATCAACGAGGTACGGGCCGGCCTGGCGCGATTCCTGTTCCGCGGGACGCGCGCGGACCAGGTCGCCGGGACGCTGTCCGGCGGCGAGCGGTTCCGTGCCGTGCTCGCCGCCCTGCTGCTCGCGCAGCCTCCGCCACAGCTCCTGCTCCTCGACGAGCCGACCAACAGCCTGGACCTGGCGTCGGCGCGGCAGCTAGCGCAGGCGCTGTCCTGCTACCAGGGAGCGGTGCTCGTGGCGAGTCACGACGTACCGTTCCTCCGCTCGATCGGGATCACCCGGTGGCTGCGGCTTGCGGGCGACGGGCGCCTGCTGACCGGCGGCCCGCCTTAACCGCTACTTGGCGGCGGCCGCGGCCCGCATCCGGAAGCCGCCGGGAACCAGCTCGCCCGCGGCGCGGGCCTTCTCAAGCGCCGCCGACCACCAGGCGAGGTCGTCGAGCATGACGTCGGCGGCGGCATTCGTCATCGGGCTGACCGGCTTGCCCTCGTCGTCGAAGGCGTCCGTCACGAAGGGGATGACCACGCTGCTGCGCACGGGCACGGATTCGGTCTCGACGAACACGTGGGCCAGGTGCTCAATGGCGCGCACGCCGCCCGCGACGCCGCCCGAGTAGCCGACGAAGGCCACCGGCTTGTTCCTGAAGCCGAACGAGAGCCACACCGTGTCGATCGCGTTCTTCAGGCCGCCGGGGATGCTGTGGTTGTACTCGGGCGTGACGATGATGTAGGCGTCGGCCGCCTTGATCTTGTTGTTCCACGCCTTCACCAGCGGCTCGGAGTAGGTGGGGTCGTTGAAGTCGCCGATCGTGCCCAGGTGCTCGCCGAAGATCGGCAGCGGCCAGTCCCGCAGGTCGACGATCTCGGTCTCGAAGGCCGCGTGCCCGGCGGCCTTCTCGGTGAGCCACGGCAGGACCCGGTCGGCGGCGCGGGTGGGGCGCGTGCTGCCCACGATTACCAGGAGTTTCGACATTGGTGCTCCATGTTCCATGCTCGGCTTGGCAGGCTGTTGCCCTTGCATCGATTACATGTCTAGCATTAATCATTGGTTATATGCAAACTATTGATTCTGCGGGTAGTCTTGACGGCATGGCGGAGTCGACGACGGCAGCGGGGCAGCAGGTGCTCCCACTGGTCGACCACCTCGCGCGCCTCGGCCGCCGGGCCGCGGAAACGCAGCTTTCCCGCCTCTCCGACTGCCTGCGCCCCCGGCACATCATCGCCCTGCGCCTGCTGCACGAGGGCGGCCCCATGCCGCAGCACGCACTCGGCGAGGCGCTCTCCTTGGACCCGAGCAACGTCGTCGGCCTGCTCAATGAGCTTGAGGATCGCGGTCTTGTCACCCGGCGCCGCGACCCCGCCGACCGCCGCCGCCACATCGTCGAGATGTCCGCCGCCGGGACGGCCGAACTCGCGGCCGTCGATGCCCAGCTAGATCTCGTCGAAGACGATCTGCTCAAGGCGCTGTCACCTGAGGAACGGGCCACGCTGCGCGCACTGCTCGTCCGCGCGGTGGGCGCCGTCTCCCGGCGTGGGGATCGGCCAGGTGCGCCGCCGATGGGCCGTCGGCAGAGCCGCCTGAGTGCCGGTACTTAGAGCGGGAGCTTGAGGCCTTCGCGCGTCGCCGTGAAGCCCGACCCTATTAGCGTGTGCCTTTTCTCGCGCGGACCCCGGCGATCTCATACAGCGCGATTGACGCGGCGATCCCGGCGTTCAGCGACTCGACCTGTGACGCCATCGGGATCCGGACAAGCAGGTCGCACGCCCCCGCGACCACGCGCGACAGACCGCGTCCCTCCGACCCCACGACAAGCACCATCCGCCCGTCGGCGATCGACATCTCCCGAATATCGGTCGTCCCCGCCGCGTCAAGGCCGGCCACGAAGAACCCGCGCGACTTGTACCCCTCGATCGCCCGCGTAAGGTTCACCGCCTGCGCCACGGGCAGCCGGGCGAGCGCTCCGGCCGAGGCCTTCCACGCTCCGGCGGTCACGCCCGCGCTGCGCCGCGCGGGCACCACCACGCCCGTCGCACCGAACGCCGCGGCCGACCTGACCACGGCACCAAGGTTGCGCGGGTCCGTCACACCGTCGAGAGCAACGATGAGGGGGAGAGTCGGCCCGGTCCGTTCGGCCAAATCTTCTGGGTGTGCGTATTCGTAGGGGCGCACCCGCAGCGCGACACCCTGGTGGATCGCTCCGCCGGTCATCCGGTCGAGCTCGGGCGGCCCAACTTCGAGCACCGCGATGCCCGCATCGGCCGCAAGCTGCACGGATTCCGCGACCCTATCGTCCTCCTGCGCCCGGCCTATGACGTAAAGCGCCAGCGCGGGAATTCCGGCCCGCAGTGACTCCACCACGGAGTTGCGGCCGGCGACCACCTCAGGTCCGTCGCCGCTGCCGCGTGGCCCCGGGCTTGAATTCGAGTATCCAGAACGGTCCCGGCCGCCTCCGGTCCGCTCATTGCCCCGACCCGCTGACTTGCCCGCCGCCTCGGCCCGAGCCGCGGCGGCCGCGGCCCGCTGCGCGGGATGACCGGGACGCATGTAGCCAGGCGGCGTCGGCCCCTTGCCCTCAAGCCGGTCCTTGCGGTACCCGCCGGTTCCCGGGCGTGGCTTGCCGCGCTTGGAGTATCCGCCGCTTGCCCCGCGGCCGTCGCTGCCGCCGTTTTTCTGCCCGCTCATCGCCGCTTCCGCCAGTTCATCGCTTGAGTTCCCATCGCGGGCCTTCCGGTGTGTCCTCGACGGCCACCCCGGTGTCCTCCAGGCTGTCCCTGATGGAGTCCGCTGAAGCATAGTCGCCCCGAGCCCGCGCCGTTTCCCGCTGCCGCAGCGCGAGCGCGACCAGCGCGTCGACCACCGAGTGCAATCGTTCGCCCGAGTCGCTCGTCCGCCAGCTAGGGGCGAGGGGGTCGAGGCCGAGGACCGCGAGCATGGCCCGTACCTGGGCCAGACAGCTGCCTGCGTTCTCGGTGTTACCCGTACTAAGAGCGTAGTTGCCATCGCGGACTGTGGCGTGCACCGCGGCGAGAGCGGCGGGGACACCGAGATCATCGTCCATCGCCGCGGCGAAGGATAGTGGCACCCTCGCGGTGGGAGCGGCTGACGCGTCTGGTGTGACGGACGCCGGCCGTGCGGCTGCGCCCGTGGCGTGCTGCGCGCGGGTGACGAACCGCTCGATGCGCTGGTAGGCCGCGGCGGCTTCCTCAAGCGCATCGGGTGAGTACTCCAGCGGCGAGCGATAGTGTGCCTGCCCGAGGTAGTAGCGCAGCTCCTGTGGCCTGGCAACGTTCAGCGCCTCGGCGGCCGCGAGCACGGGCCCGCCGGACTTGCTCATCTTCCGCCCGGCGAGCACGACGAGGCCGTGGTGTACCCAGTACCTGGCGAAGCCGTCGCCCGCGGCGAGCGATTGGGCGCGCTCGTTCTCGTGGTGCGGGAAAACCAGGTCGACGCCGCCGCCGTGGATGTCGAAGGTGGGCCCGAGGTAGCCGGTGGCCATGACGGAGCACTCCAGGTGCCATCCCGGTCGGCCGGGCCCCCAGGGGGTCGGCCAGGAAGGCTCGCCGGGCTTCGCGCCCTTCCACAGCGCGAAGTCGCGGGGGTCCGCCTTGCGTGCCGCCTGGTCGGTGCCGGCGGTCTCGTTCTCGGTCTCGGCCGGGCGCATGTCGGCGAGCCGCTGCCCGGACAGTGCGCCGTATCCGGGAGCGGAGCGGACGTCGAAGTACACATCGCCACCGGAGGCGTAGGCGTGCCCGCGCTCCACAAGCCGCGTGATCAGCGCGATCATGCCGGGGATATGGCCGGTGGCCATGGGTTCCACATCGGGCGGGCGGCAGCCGAGCAGTTCGTAGCCGTGGGTAAAGGCGCGCTTGTTCCGTTCGGCAAGCGCCCACCAGGTGGTGCCCTCCGCCGCCGCGGCGCGCAGGATCTTGTCGTCTAGGTCCGTGACGTTCCTGCAGTAGGTGACCTGGTAGCCGGACACCTCAAGCCAGCGCACGAGGATGTCGAAACACACCGCGGAACGCAGATGACCGAGGTGCGGTGCCCCCGCAGCGGTCGCGCCGCACAGATAAACCGACGCCCGCCCGGCCGTGACCGGCCGGAACTCGCGCACGACCCGGCTGGCTGTATCGTGCAAGCGGAGCGTCACTTGGAAAAGCGTACGGTATCTGATCTCGCACCGCTCTTGTTGCGACACACGTCACTAACAGCTGAAATCGTTCCAATTCAGGACTAACACCGATACCGTGGGCACCGAAATAGCGGGGTAACTTACGTAGCCCCCGGCAGGGTCCCTTCTGGCAGGTCTGGAACGACGTCCCGATGAACCTTCCTCTCCCGGTATCGCAGCTTCCGGAAACACCGATCACGGAAACACAGCGCAGCTGGCCTCGCCTCCTGGTGAATTTCGCGGTTGCCCTCGTGGTCCTGGCGGTGGCCGCGGCTACCTTCGTCCTTTCGTACCCGGGAGTGCACGCGATCGCCATTCAGGGCGGCGTCTCCACGCGGCTCGCTCGGGTCTATCCGGGGATCTTCGACGCCGTGCTCGTGATCGCCTGCGTGGCCGCCATCATGCTCTCCGGCGGGCGCTGGTGGGCACGATGCTGGGCCTGGCTGGTGATAATCGTCGTGCTCGCCGCCGTCGGCGCGACCGACGCGGCGCACGCCATGAGCTACGCCCTGCCGCACCGGCAGACGGAAGGCGTGGTCGCCGCCGCTCCCGTGGTGGTCGTGCTGCTCGCCTTCAGCCTGCTGATCACCCTGCTCCGCAGCTCCCGCACACAGCCACGCGCCGCCACGCCTAGCCGGCGAGTCGCCCGTCGCGCGGCCAAGCAGCAGGCCGCCGTTGCCCCGGTGACAGCGCTTCGTCCGCCGGCGCCGCCGATCGCCCTGCCCCCTGCGACCGCACCGCTCCGCACGGCCGCCGTGCCGCCGCCAACCGTGGCGTCACCCGCGGTGCCATCGCCAACCGCGGCGTCACCCGTCGTTGCATCACCCGCGGCGCCGTCACCGGCCGCGGCGTCACCGGCCGCGGCGTCACCGGCCGCGGCGTCACCGGCCGCGGCGTCACCGGCCGCGGCATCGGCTACGGAACCATCGTCTACCGGGCCGATACCCGCCGAGCCGTCACCTATCGAGTCGTCGCCCACGATTTCTTCGCCGACGGTGCCCTCGTCCGGTTCTACGACTGCGGACGGCTCTACGACTGCGGACGGCTCTACGACTGCGGACGGCTCCGAGGAGTCGGCCCAGGCGTCAGAGCCTGCAGGGCCAAAGTCGGCATCGGTTCTGGAGGAACCCGCCGTCGTCAGCACGGCGACCACGGGGGCAGCACCGGCCGCTGGGGTCACACCGACCACGCAGGTGACACCGACCGCGGAGTTCACACCGACCTCGCAGGTAACACAGGCCGCGCCAACCACGCGGACCATGGCGGTGACGCCACCCGGTGGGCTGCCGCAGCTGCGTGCGGAGGCTGTTGACCCCGACACGGCTATGGGCCCCGAGCTAGCCGCGGACCCCGACTCGGCCGCAGGCGCGCCCGATGCCTCCCAGCCTCGCGAGTCGGCTCCCCCGACGGACATGGCCGATGAGCCCCGCGATGCCCACCCCGCCGAGACGGCAGCCGTCGCGGATACGGCCGCAGCGTCGACCCCCACCGCCGTCCCCGAAGTAACCGATGTCCCGTCAGCGCCTGACGTGACCCCGCCGACCGCTATCCCCGATGGCCACGGCGACGGGCCAGCCGATACCGCCGCTCTCCCCGCTGCCGTCGAGCCCGATTCGGCGGAGATAGGGACGGACCCAGACCGGGAGCAGTCGTCACGGTATGACTACTGGGACGCCGAAGTCGATGCCCAGCTCGCGGGCCAGGTCTATCCCGTGGAGACGGACGCCGAAGCCGATCTGCCCGCAGACCAGCCGGGAACGCCAAGCGGAGACAGCGACGCGAACGGTTCCGCTCATCAGCCTCAGCCGCGAGAGCTCGATGATGACGCCCCGCCCTTCGCGACGGCCCCGTTCGCGACGATCCCCCGCCTCAACCGGGTCCGCGCCACCCCGATCCCGCCGGCAGGCGCGGATGAGGACGAGGACAACTAACGTCCTGCCCCGAAATCGTTAGCGCTGAAGGTTTGACCGCCTCTGGCCGGTCAAACCT
>Ga0302314_10009877_pt1 | contig 16822 bp, 14 predicted proteins | sample III_Palsa_N2_3_FD_200533 | JGI IMG/M metagenome (GOLD analysis project Ga0302314, IMG submission 200533) | Peat permafrost microbial communities from Stordalen Mire near Abisko, Sweden - III_Palsa_N2_3 | ecosystem: Environmental > Terrestrial > Soil > Palsa > Peat permafrost | place: Sweden...
ATCTACAGCGACCCCAGCCTGCGCAAGCAGTTCCCCTACCTGCCGGTCCTCGAGCAGGCGATCGACTCCGCCCAGCCGCGCCCGGTCAGCGCCGACTACGACCAAGCCAGCCTGGTCATCTCCAGCGCCGTGCAAGCGGCGCTGCGGATGCGGGAGACACCCCAGCAGGCGCTATCGCAGATGGCGTCCCAGCTGATTCAGATCATCCAGTGAGTGCGAAATTCCGCCGCCGTGAGGGCGGCAATCTCAGGAGGAAAAACATGTCTCGAAGACGAGAAGGCGCGGCCTTCATACGCCGCGGCGGCGTGGGTCTCGCGCTGACCGCGGCCGGGGTCCTGGCGCTGGCGGCGTGCGGCTCAAGCGGGGGCAGCAGCACGCCGTCCAGCGGCCTGGGCAGCAGCACGAGCTCGTCGACCGCCGTGGCCGCGCCGACCAGCTCGGCCAGCGGCTCGGCGACGTCGGGCAGCATCGTCTGGTCGGCCAGCCCGCTGACCGGCACCGGCGCCAACGACGCCAGGACCGTGCTGATCAACGCGTTCGAGAAGCAGTACCCGGGTATTCACGTGACGCTGGTGTCCGCGCCGACCGACACCGACACCAACCGGGCCACGCTCGCGACCGAGATCTCGGGCGGCTCGGCCACGCCCGACGTGTTCATGGGCGACGTGATCTGGCCGGCCCAGTTCGGGGCGCACCAGCTCGCCGTTCCGCTCTCTGACTACCTGCCCCAGAGCTACTGGAGCAAGTTCGCGCCGGGGCTGGTGCAGGGCGCCAGCTACCAGGGCAAGGTCTACGGCTCGCCGCTGTTCGAGGACCAGGGCTTCCTCTACTACCGCAAGGACCTGCTGGCGAAGGCGCACATGTCGGTGCCGACGACCTGGGAGCAGCTCGAGAGCGACGCGGTGACGCTGGTCCACGCCAACGACGTGAAGTACGGGTTCGTCTGGGAGGGTGACTCCTACGAGGGCCTGACCTGCGACTTCATGGAGTACCTGGCGGACGCGGGCGGCACCGTGACCAACAGCACCTTTACCACGGCGGAGCTCAACTCCCCTGCCTCGGTCAAGGCGATCACGTTCATGCGGTCCCTGATCACCTCCGGCGCCAGCCCGGCCGCGGTGACCACGTTCCAGGAGCCGCAGGCGATGACCACCTTCGGCGACGGCAACGCCGCGTTCCTGCGCAACTGGGACTACGCCTACAGCGCCGCCACCACCGCGTCCAGCGGCGGCAAGCTCACGCCCAGCCAGGTCGGCGTGGCCCCGCTGCCCACCTTCGCCGGCCAGGCCTACCCCGGCTACTCCAACATCGGCGGCTGGAACCTGTACATCAACCCGCACAGTGCCCACATCGCGGCCGACCTGACGTTCATCCAGTGGATGTCCAGCCCCGCCGCCCAGGACATCCTGTCCGAGCGGTACGGGTTCATCTCGACCGTGACCGCCGTGCGGTCCAACCCCTCCGTCATCGGCTCGAACCCGAACTTCGCGGTCGTGCCGAAGACCAAGCTGGTCCCGCGGCCGGCCGGCACCCCGAACTACCCGGCGCTGTCGACCGCGATCTACCAGAACATCAACGGCGCCCTGGCCGGGTCGGCCTCGCCGGCCTCGGCCGCCTCAGCCGCCCAGTCGGCCGCGAGCACCGCGCTCAGCAGCACCTCAAGCGGCGGATTGTAAGTCACCGCTGACCGGGCGGGCCGGGGGCTGCGATGCGGCTCCCGGCCCGCCCGGGCACCCACCCCGCTTTTCTTTCCCGCCCTTTCCCCGTTCTTATCCCGCCTCAGGCGGTGGAGGACTCATGAACGCATACCCGAATCCCATCCCGCCCGCGGCGGTGGAGGACCCATGACCGCGCTGTCCGCAGACATCGCTGACAAGATCGTGGGCGAGCCGAAGCTGGTCGGCCGCCCCGATGTGAACAGAAAACGGCTGGCCCGGATGGGCTGGATATTCACCGCGCCCGCGCTGATCGTCATCGCCGCGGTCACGATCTTCCCGATCGTGTACTCGGTCGTGATGAGCCTGAACAACGTCAACGTGACCGGCAACGGCTTCAGCCTCGACGGCTTCACCTTCAGCAACTACAACCTGCTGCTGCACTCCTCGCTCTGGCGCAACGCGCTGGTCTTCACCCTCTACTACACGGCCGTCACCGTGATAGTCGAACTGATCATCGGGACCTGCATCGCGCTGGTGCTCGAGCGGCTGGCGGCCGGCCGCGGCTGGATGATGGCGCTGCTGCTCATCCCCTGGTCGATGATCACCGTCATCAACGCCGAGCTGTGGGCCTACATCTACAACGGCACCTACGGCATCGCCGATTACATACTGAACGCCATCGGCCTGGGCAGCCCGGTCATCCTCGGCACCCCGACCCCCGCCATCATCGGCCTGATGATCGCCGACATCTGGAAGACCACGCCATTCGTGGCCATCATCGTGCTGGCCGGCCTGGTCATGCTGCCAGGGGACGTCTACGAGGCGGCCGAGATGGACGGCGCGTCCGGCTGGTACACCTTCTGGCACATCACCCTGCCGCTGCTGCGGCCGACGATCGCGCTCGCGGTCATGTTCCGGATCCTGCAGGCGTTCGGCCTGTTCGACCTGCCCTACGTGATGACCGGCGGCGGTCCCGGCACCGCGACCACGTCGCTGGCCGTGCTGGCCTACGACGCCCTGTTCAAGAACCTCGCGTTCGGGCCCGGCGCCGCCGTCGCGGTCAGCGCGGCCCTGCTGGTGCTGCTCGGCTGCCTGGCCACCCTGCGGGTGTTCCGGGCTCAGGTCGGACAGGAAGGAACCTGACATGCGCAACCGCAAGCGCGTCGGCTGGCACCGGTACGTCAACGGCGTCAACATCGCCGTGGTGGTCACCGCGCTCTTCATCCTCATCCCGCTGTACTGGCTGATCGCCAGCAGTTTCAAGGCTCCCAACTCGATCGGAACAGCCTCGCTGAACCCCAACCCGCTCAGCGGGGGAAACTACAGCGACGCGTTCGTCGGGTACGACTTCGGCATCTACTTCAGGAACTCGGTGATCGTCTGCATCACCGCGACCGCGCTGGTCCTCATCCTGGGCACCCTGGCGGGCTACGCGCTCGGCCGGCTGCCGATGCGGGGCAAGTTCCCCACGCTGGTGATCCTGCTCATGATCTCGGTCTTCCCCGAGGTCGCGGTCATCGCGCCGCTGTACCTGCTGATGCGCAACCTGCACCTGCTGGACAGCTACCCGGCCCTCATCATCCCGTACACCGCCTTCTTCCTGCCGTTCGCGATCTGGATCCTGCGGAACTACTTCCTCGGCATCCCGAAGGAGATGGAGGAAACCGGCCGGATCGACGGCGCCAGCCCGCTGCGCACGGTCTGGACGATCGTCCTCCCGCAGGCGCTGCCGGGCCTGTTCACGGCCGGCATCTTCACCTTCACCGCCTGCTGGACCGAGTTCCTGATGGCGCTCACGTTCAACCCCTCCAACAACTACCGCACCATCCCGGTCGGGATCGCCGAATTCGGCGGGAACTTCAACGTCCCCTACGGGACCATCTTCGCCGCCAGCGTGGTGGCGGTGGTGCCGATCGGAGTCCTGGTCTTCATCTTCCGCAAGTTCGTCATCTCCGGCCTGACCTCGGGCGCGGTGAAGGGATGAGTACATCATGGCCCCGGTAAGCCTCGAGAAGATCAACAAGGTCTACGAAAACGGCTTCCACGCCGTCAAGGACCTCAGCGTCAACATCGCCGACGGCGAGTTCATGGTGCTGGTCGGCCCGTCCGGCTGCGGCAAGACCACCGCGCTGCGGATGGTGGCCGGGCTGGAGGACATCACCAGCGGCACCCTCCTCATCGGCGGCAAGGAGGCCAACGACGAGACGCCCAAGCAGCGCGACATCGCGATGGTCTTCCAGAACTACGCCCTGTACCCGCACATGACCGTGGCCGACAACATCGGCTTCGCGCTGAAGCTCCGCAAGCTGCCCAAGGACCAGCTCAGGGCCAAGGTCAACGAGGCCGCCGAGATCCTCGGCCTGACCGACTGGCTCGACCGCAAGCCGGGCCAGCTGTCCGGCGGGCAGCGGCAGCGGGTCGCGATGGGCCGGGCGATCGTCCGCGAGCCGTCGGTCTTCCTGATGGACGAGCCGCTGTCCAACCTGGACGCCAAGCTGCGCGTGCAGATGCGGGCCGAGGTGCAGCGGATCCAGCGGCGGATCGGCGTGTCCACCATCTACGTCACCCACGACCAGGTCGAGGCCATGACGATGGGCGACCGGGTCACGGTGCTCAGGGAAGGCGTGCTGCAGCAGGTGGACACCCCGCAGGTGCTCTACGACAACCCGGACAACATCTTCGTGGCCGCGTTCATCGGCTCGCCGTCGATGAACCTGTACGACGCCACCCTCGGGGCCGACGCCCGGTCGCTCAAGCTCGGCTCGCAGGAGGTCGACCTGCCGGAATCGGTCCTGCTCGCGCGCCCCGCCCTGCGCGGCTACAGCGGCAAGAAGGTCGTGGCCGGCCTCCGGCCCGAGCACCTGCCCGCCGAGGCCGACAACGCCACCGGGCCGAAGCTGGTCGGCGACGTGGAGCTGATCGAGGCGCTCGGCTCGGAACAGGTGGTCCACTTCACCATCGACGCCAACCGGGTGCTGGCCGAGGGCGCGGTCGACAAGGACGAGGCGGCGGCGGTCAAGCACGGCGAGGGGGTCGCCCGCATCGGCGCCAAGATCCCGGTCAAGGTCGGCGACAAGATCACCTTCGCGGTCAGCATCGAGGACATGAAGTTCTTCGACGAGGCCACCGGGCTGGCCATCCGCGGATGAGGTTCGTCTTCAGCCCGCCCGCCGACGAGGCGGCCGGGCTGCTGACCTTGCCGTTCGGCGTGCCGCTGGAGCAGTGGGAGGACGAGCGGCTGGTCGAGATCCGGCAGCGCGGGCTGTCACGGCACGTGGTGCGCTTCGTCGCCGAGGGCGGCGAGCTCTACGCGCTCAAGGCCCTCAGCGAGCGGCTCGCCCGGCGCGAGTACCGGCTGCTGCGGGCGCTGGCGGAGCTCAACGTGCCCGCGGTCGAGGTCGTCGGCATCGTCGTCGACCGCGGGCCCGACCTGGACGCGATCCTGGTGACCAGGTTCCTCGAGTACTCGACGACCTACCGCGCGCTGTTCTCCAGCCCGCGCGTCGGGCAGCCGACCGACCGGCTGCTCGACGCGCTGGTCGAGCTGCTGGTGCGGCTGCACCTGTCCGGGTTCTTCTGGGGCGACTGCTCGCTGTCGAACACGCTGTTCCGCTACGACGCGGGAACCCTCGGGGCGTACCTGGTCGACGCGGAGACCAGCGAGCAGCATCCCGTCCTGACCGACGGGCAGCGGAACTGGGACGTCGAGCTCGCGGTGGAGCGGGTCAGCGGTGAGCTCATGGACCTGCAGGCGGGCGAGCTGCTGCCGGACGACATCGACCCGCTCGAGACCGGTGAGGAGATACAGCACCGCTACGAGGCATTGTGGGAGGAGCTGACCAGAGAGGAGACGCTGCGGCCGCAGGAGCAGCGCCATCGGATCGCCAAGCGCCTGCGCCGGCTCAACGACCTCGGGTTCGACGCCGATGAGCTGGAGCTGATCAGCACGCCCGAAGGCAGCCAGCTGCGCATCCGGACCAAGGTCGCCGAGGCGGGGCAGCACAGCGCGCAGCTGTTCCGGCAGACCGGCATCACCGCCGACGAGCATCAGGCCCGCCGACTGCTCAACGACATCGCCAGCTTCCACGGCTACCTGGAGCAGAAGAGCCACGCCCCGGTGTCGGAGACGGTCGCCGCGCACCGCTGGCTCGAGGAGGTCTACGACCCGGTGGTGGAGGCGATCCCGATCCGGCTGCGGGGTCGGCTGGCGCCGCCGGAGATCTTCCACGAGATCCTCGAGCACCGCTGGTACCTGTCCGAGCAGGCGGGCCGCGACGTCGGGACCACCGCGGCGGCCAACTCGTACTTCGAGACCGTGCTGCCGACCGTGCCCGACCCGCTCACCCCGGGAACCGACGACACCGGCGAGTTCAGCCGCATTCTCGGCCCGTGAGCGAGACGGATTAACCGCTCTTCGACGAAGCACGGCGCCAAGGTCGTTATGGTGGGGGTCGTGCTTGGATCAGGGGTAACGTCTTCCGTTCTCGCCAAGGTCGGCTACGCGACGGCCTGCCTGGCCGCGATGGTCGTGATCGTGGTCGCCGGGTACGCGCACAACGTGGTCAACGCGGCGAACCTCATCGAAGGCGGCGCGTCGATCGGCAGCGGCCCGTCCGTCGGCGCGATGAACATCCTGCTGATGGGCCTGGAGAGCCGCACCGACTTCGACGGCAACACGCTCAGCTCGGCGCAGCTCACGCAGACCCACTCGGGCAGCGACGGGCCCGACGGCAATCTGGGCGCGCAGGACACGGACACGCTGATCCTCATCCACGTCTTCGCCGGCGGGCAGAAGGCGATCGGCTACTCCATCCCCCGCGACGACGTCGTCAACTACCCGCATACGAGCGACGGGGTCACCGAGGGGAAGATCGACGGGGCCTACAACTACGCCTACACCCAGTACGTGAACGAGAACTCCGGCAAGCTGGGCCGGGACGCCCTGTACCAGGGGGCCAACCAGGCCGGTCAGGTGTTCCAGGTCCAGACGGTGGAGTCGGTCACCGGCGTGCACATCGACCACTTCGTCGTCTCGAACATCTACGGCTTCGAACTGATCGCCCAGGAACTCGGCGGCATCGAGGTCTGCCTCAACGAGGCTCCGGCCTCCATCGAGCCGGATGGGTTCGGGAAGGGCGGGAACCTGGTCGACCTGCCGTTCCCCGGCGCCAACTTCAAGCTGGCTAGCAACTCGGGCTTCAACGCCCCCAAGTACGACGGCTACAACCTGAAGAAGGGCGGCGCGCAGTACCTGCACCTGTCGCCCCCGCAGGCGCTGGCGTTCGTCCGCGCCCGGGACTCGCTGCCCGGGGTCGACATCGGCCGGACCCACCGGCAGCAGGCGGCCATCGACTACATCATCTACGACCTCAAGAACCGCAGCGTCCTGACCGACCCGAGCGTGATTTCCAGCCTGCTGAACGGCGCGAGCTCGTACCTCAAGACCGACAGCGGCTTCAGCCTGCTCGACTTCGCGCCCGAGATGAAGTCGCTGACCGGCTCGAACCTGTCCCTCGCGACGCTGCCCGACGCGGCCGTGAACAACATCTACATCCCCGCGTTCGGGAACTCACTGCAGGACGCGAACTACATCTACGTGCCGGACATCCAGCGGATGGTGAACGCCGGGTTCTACGGGTCGGCGGTGGTCAAGCCGGCCAAGTCGGTGACGGTGGACGTCTACAACGGCAGCGGTGCCGGCGGGCTGGCCGGAGGCGCCAGCCAGGCCTTCGAGAGCCAGGGCTACACGGCCGGCAAGGCCGACAACGCCTCCGCCCAGGCGCAGCCGGTGCAGGCGGACTCCCAGGTCTTCTACGGCGCGGGGGCCGGGGCGGACGCGGCCAGCATCGCCGACGAGGTCGGGGCCATGACCGCCGGCGGGGCCCTGGGCGCCACCGCGCTGCCGTCACTGCCGGCCGGGCACGTCGAGGTGCTGCTCGGCTCGGCGGTCACCGTCCTGCCGGCCGGCCTCGAGACCTTCGGCGGGTCCACGGTCACCGCCCAGGACTTCAGCGCCGCCGCCCAGCAGGACAAACTGCCCGCCAGCGAGCAGCCCCCGGCCACGGCCTCGGGCACGGCCGGCACCCAGTCGGTGAGCTCCTCGCTGTCCGGCGCGCGGGCCCAGGCGCCGGCCGCCGCGGCGACGAAGCCGGCCGCCAAGCCATCGGCCAGCAGCAGCTCTGCGATCGGCAATGTCTCGGCGGTCCCGGCCGGCGCCCGCTTCGGCATTCCCTGCGTGTACTAAAAGATCAAAACCGGTCATCCCGAACGGTCCCGTGCTTCGCGTTTTCCCGCCCGATTAGACCGCGCGACGCCAGATCACCGACTCCCAGGGCGCCAGCGCCAGCTCCGGCAGGTGCCGCGGTGACCGGTCGGGATCGCTGGCCAGCACGATCTCGGCGTCGGCCCAGCCAGTGTCGAGCGGCAGCGCCGCGCTGACCGGATCGGCCGAGAAGTTGGCCGCGACCAGCAGTTCTGCGTCCCGGCCGCGACGGAGGAAGGCCCAGATGGCCGGGTGCTCGGGCAGCAGCAGCTCGAACGCGCCGTCGGTGACGACCGGGTCGGCGTGGCGCAGGGCGATCAGCCGCCGGTAGTGCTCGAACACCGAGCCCGGCTGGCCGACCTGGGCGGCCGCGTTGACGTGGACGTGATCGGGGTTGACGGCGATCCAGGGGGTGCCGGCGCTGAAGCCGGCGTTGGCGGACGCGTCCCACTGCACCGGGGTGCGGCCCTGGTCCCGGCTCATCCGGGCCATCGCCAGCAGCAGCGCCGCCAGGTCGACGTCGCCGCGCTCGGCCGCCTCGGCGTAGAACCGGAGCGCCTGGATGTCGCGGTAGTCGCCGATGGCGGTGAGGGGCGCGTTGGCCATGCCGAGCTCGTCGCCCTGGTACACGTAGGGGGTCCCCTGGTGCAGGTGGAGGATCGTCGCCAGCGCCTTGGCCGAGGTCACCCGGTACGCGCCGTCGTCGCCGAACCGCGACACCGAGCGCGGCTGGTCGTGGTTGCCGAAGTAGAGCGAGTTCCAGCCCTGCCCGGCCAGGCCCGCCTGCCAGGCGGCCATCGATCGTTTGAGGTCAGGCAGCGTCACCGGGAGCAGGTCGTATTTGTGCGCGCCCTGGTCCAGCCGGACGTGCTCGAACTGGAAGACCATGTCCAGCTCGTGCCGGTCCGGGGCGGTGAACTGGACCGCCTGCGGGATCGTGACCAGGGGCATCTCGCCGACGGTGAGCACGTGATCCGGCCGGCCGTCGAACACCTCGCGGTGCATCTGGAGCAGGAACTCGTGGTTGCGGGGGCCGACGCTGAAGTGCTGATCGCCCGGCCCGTAGGGCGAGCCGGGCCGCGGTTCCGTATCCGGCAGGGAGGTGTCCTTGCTGATCATGTTGATGACGTCCATGCGGAAGCCGTCCACCCCGCGGTCAAGCCACCACCGCATGATCGCGTAGACGGCCTGCCGGACCTCGGGGTTCTCCCAGTTCAGGTCGGGCTGCTTGGCCGAGAAGATGTGCAGGTAGTACTGGCCGGTCCGCTCGTCCCAGGTCCAGGTCGGCCCGGAGAAGTGCGATTCCCAGTTGGTCGGCTCCGCGCCCGGTGTGCCCGGGGTCGCGCCCGGGCGCGGGTCACGCCACCAGTACCAGTCCCGCTGGGGGGTGTCGCGGCTCGCCCGCGATTGGGTGAACCACGGATGCTCGTCCGAGGTGTGGTTCACCACCAGGTCCATCATCAGCCGCATCCCGCGGGCGTGCAGCTGCGCGATCAGCTCGTCGAGGTCGGCCAGCGTGCCGAACAGCGGGTCGATGTCGGTGTAGTCGCTGATGTCGTAGCCGTTGTCGTCCATCGGCGACCGGTAGACCGGGGACAGCCAGACCACGTCCACGCCGAGGCGTTCCAGGTAGTCGAGGCGGCCGAGCACGCCCCGGAGGTCCCCGACGCCGTCGGCGTCGGAGTCGGCGAAGCTGCGCGGGTAGACCTGGTAGACCACCCAGCGACGCCAATCGGCGGGCGGGTCAACGCGGAGCAGCGGACCGTTCGACATGACGATTGTGAATTTCTGGCTTTATCAGGCCAAGCGGGCGGGGAAGCCGCCGGTCGCGATCGGTCCCCAGCTGGTGGGGGTGATGCGGAGCAGCGACTTGCCCTGGTCGATCATCGCCTGGCGGTACTCGGCCCAGTTCGGGTGCTCGCCGGAGATCGAGCGGAAGTAGTCGACCAGCGGCTCGACCGCGTCCGGGATGTCGAGGACCTCGGCGGTGCCGTCGACCTGGACCCAGGCGCCGCCGAAGTCGTCGGACAGGAACAGCACGCCGACCCGGTCCGGGTCGCGGCGGGCGTTGCGGGTCTTGGCGCGCTCGGGGTAGGTGGCGACCACGATCCGGCCCTCGTCATCGACCCCGCAGCTGACCGGCGACGCCTGCGGGCGGCCGTCCTTGCGGGTGGTGATCACGATCGCGTGGTGCCGCGGCTTGATGAACTCGATCAGCTCGTCGCGGGTGACGACCGTGTTGGTCGCGATTGTCCTGGCCATGGTTTCACCCTAGCGCCGGGCGACGGTGCCGGCGGTCAGGGAAGGGATGTCGGGGACTCCGGCCAGGATCATGAGCGTTCTCAGCTCGCTCGTCAGGAGTTCGATCGTACGCCGGACGCCGTGCTCGCCCGCGGCGGCGAGGCCGTAGGCGGCCAGGCGGCCGATGACCACCGCGGACGCGCCGAGCGCGAGCGCGAGGAAGACGTCGGCGCCGGTGCGGACGCCGCTGTCGAGCAGCAGCGGGACCCGGCCGCCGACGGCCTGCGCGATTTCCGGGAGGGCGTCGAGGCTGGCCGGGGCGGGGTCGACCTGGCGGCCGCCGTGGTTGGAGACCAGGATCGCGGACGCGCCCGCGTCGACCGCGGCGACGGCGGACTCGGCGGTGAGGATGCCCTTGGCGATCCACGGCAGCTCATGCCGGGCGGTCGCCTCGGCCAGCTGGTCCCAGGTCCAGTCGGGGATGATGCCGCCGCCGTAAGTCGACGCGATGTTCGGCTCGCCGTCGTCGGTGGCGTTGCCGAACCAGACACCGGGATCGAAGCGGAAGCGGGCCATCTTGTTCTTGACCCGCCAGCCCATCGTCGGGCAGTCCACCGTCACGCAGAGCGCGTCGTAGCCCGCGTTCTTGATCCGTTTTGCGACCGGATCGAACGACTCGAACGGGTGCAGCTGCCCGATCCGCGCCGCCGCCGGGGCCGCCGCCGCGACCTCCTCGTAGGAGAAGCTGCCGACCTCCGGCACGATCGACGCGATACCGCAGGCGGCGTTGGCGCGGGCGACCGCCAGGTGCCCGTCGGCCGCGAACAGCGCGTCGCCGCCGAACGGGGCGGTCAGCACCGGCACCGACAGCGGGATGCCGAGGACGGTCGTGTTCGTCTTCGGGTCGTTGACACCGCTCATCGGCTTGGGCTTGATCACGTGGCGGGCGAACGCGTCCCGGTTGGCGCGCAGCGTCTGCTCGGTCCCCGCGCCGCTCTCCAGGTAGACCGCCACGTCGCGGGGCAGGTTGGCCAGCGCCGCGGCGTGGATCTCGTCGAGGGTAAGGAACTCCCCATCCCGGGGGTACACCGCGCTAACCGTCACCAACGCACCCTACCGGCCATGTCCGACTATGGCATAGTTGCAGGTCAGGGCGCTCTCGAATGTCAGTGGCAACGGTTATGTTGGCTGCATGATCCGATCGATCGTGAGATCAGGCGTGGGGGAAAATCAAAACCCCGGCGGCGTACCCGCGAACGGGGCAGGGGCGACCGGGGTCTTCGGGTTGAGTGTACCGGAGGGCCGACGGTGAGGCCAGATGAGCTGCTAACGCTCGAGCAGCGGATCTCGGCCGAGCGGTTCGCGCCGTACCGGGCCGCGACCGGCAACGACGCCGCGCGGGCGCTGCGGCGCTATGAGCGCAACACCGAGATCTCGGCCGCGTTCTGGGCGGTGCTGAGCGACCTGGAGATCGTCGTGCGGAACGCGATGCACGAGCGGCTCACCTTGTGGTCGCTGGGCGCCTACGGCCGGCCGGACTGGTACGCCGACCGGGGGCGGATCTTCACCGCGCAGACCGCGGGCGACATCGCGGTCGCGCGGCGCCACGCGGCCGCGTTCGGGCGGGCGGAGAGCCCCGGCCGGGTCGTGGCCGAGCTGCCGCTTGGGTTCTGGCGGTTCCTGCTCTCCAGCCGCTACGAGCGCACGCTGTGGCTGCCGTGTCTGCGCGACGCCTTCCCGGGAATTCGGGGTCGGGGGATGCGCCGGGACGTTCACGATGCGATGCGCGATCTGCACCTGCTGCGCAACCGCATCGCGCATCATGAGCCGATCCACAACCGCCCGCTGCCGCAGTTGCATGCCGTCGCCCTGACCACGGCCGGGTGGATCTGCCCGACGACCCGGCGCTGGATCGCCGCCCGGTCGCGGGTGCCTGCCCTGCTGGCAGCGGAAAATGATTCCGACTCCGACCGATTGGGCTGGTAACGTCCGCTGGTGATGCTGGTGAAAGGACCGTGAGCTGGTCGGCGCTGCGCCCGGATACGTCGCCGTTGCGCGGGCCGGGGGCGCGGGCGTTCCGCGCGGTCTTCCTCAGCCGGACCGTGGTGTACCTGGGGTCGCAGGCGGCCGAGGTCGCGCTGCTGGTGCAGGCCAAGCAGCTGACCGGGTCGCCGCTGGTCGTCGGGACGCTGGGGCTGGCCGAGCTGGTGCCGCTGGTCGTGTTCGGGCTCTACGGCGGGGTGCTCGCCGACCGGTTCGACCGGCGGGCGCTGATGCGCTGGTGCGAGCCGGGGCTGGCCCTGTGCGGGGTCCTGCTGCTGCTCAACGCGCTGCTGCCGCACCCGCTGCTATGGCCGCTGTACGTGGTGGCGGCGCTGATGATGGCGTTCGCGTCGCTGCAGCGGCCCGCGTTCGAGGCGGCGACGCCGCGGATCGTGCCGCGCTCGCAGCTCACGGCGGCGGCCGCGACCTTGTCGCTGTCGACCAACGCGAGCGTGCTGCTGGGGTCTTCGCTCGGTGGCGTGCTCGCGGTCGCGCCCGGGCCGTGGCTCGTCTACGCGCTCGACGCGGCCGGCTTTGCCGTCTCGTTTGTGCTGCTGAGCCGGGGAGTGCCCGCGCTGCCGCCGGTTGTCGCCTTGGACCGGGACAGTCAAGGTCTGTCGGTATCGAACGGACCGTTGCTGCGGGAGATCCTCGTCGGGCTCCGGTACGCGGTCGGACGCAAGGATCTGCTCGGCTCCTACCTGGCCGATCTGGCGGCGATGGTCTTCGCCTACCCGAACGCGATGCTGCCGTTTCTCGCGGTCGTGCTGCACGCGCCGTGGTCGACCGGGCTGATGTTCGCCGCCCCCTCGGCGGGCGCGCTGGTCGTGTCGGCCACCAGCGGCTGGATGCCCCGGGTGCGCCGCCACGGCCTGGCCATCGGGATCGCCGCGGCCGGCTGGGGGCTGGCGATGGCCATGGTCGGGCTGGCGCCGTCGGTCTGGGTCGCCCTCGCGTTCCTGGCCGTGGCGGGCGGGGCGGACGAGTGCAGCGGGGTGTTCCGCGACGCGATGTGGAAGCAGTCCATCCCCGACCACCTCCGCGGCCGGATGGCCGGCATCGAGCTGCTGTCCTACGCGGCCGGCCCGCCGGCCGGCCAACTCCGCTCGGGCGCGGTCGCCGCCGTGACCGGCCCGCGCTTCTCCCTCACCTCCGGCGGCCTCGCCTGCGTGGCCGCGGTCGGCGCCGTCCTCGTCGCGCTTCCCGCCTTCCGGCGTTACACCGCCCCTGCGTCCGCTGCCTTCTCCGGCGCCGCTACCTCCGCTGGCGCCCCTGCCGGCACTGCCGCCGCTGACACCCTGATCGTCTAGGCTGCTGATCCGTGAATGTCGTGCGACGGCTGGTGTACGCGTCGGGTGCCCCCGGTCCACTGCGCCTGCCCGCCGACCTGGCGGTCGCCCGCTACAACGCCCGCCCCCCGCCACCCGGTCCACGTCCAGACGAGCATCACGGCCGACAACCTCACCGAATTTGACCGTCCGGTTGGCATCGGCGCCCTGGTAACCGTGGACACAACCGCCCCGGTCGACGTCCCGGCGATAGCCGCGCAGGTCCGCTCCTTGCTGTTATCGCTTAGGCCGGCGCGTGGGTGCCGACGGCGGGACTGGTGGGGTCCGGCGGCCCGAGTCGGTGGCCGAACGGCCCGATCGCGGGCGGGTTGGTTCCGCATCTCGCGCTCCGCGCTTCTTGCTGTTATCTCGCGTCGGCGGCGGCAGACGAAGATGATGGACCGTTGTGTACATCCCGGTGTACACAACGGTCCATCATCACGCCGCTCGCGCAAGTGTCGCGCCCGTTACAGGGTTTGGGCGCCCGGATCGGACGAACCGGCGGGCCGGGCGCCGCCGTTCGGACGGGACGCTGTTCGGCGGAATAGCGCTGAGCGCTTCTTGCTGTTATCTCACCGAGTGGTCCGAGGAGTTCCTGCAGGCGCTGTGGGAGCTGGCGGACTTCCGGCTGGCTGGCGCTGAGGGTGTGTGCCTCGCAGGGGCGCAGCCAGGGCTGAACGTAGTCAATGACGACCCCGAGCCGCGGGCGGCCGGTGGTGTTGGCGCCGGCACCGTGGTAGAGGCGGCCGCAGAACAGCAGGACCGATCCGGCGGGCATCTCGACCGGGACGGTCTCGGCCGCGTCGGGCTTGCCCGCCGGTCGCAGGTGGCTGCCGGGGACGATGCGGGTGGCGCCGTTGTCGGCGGTGAAGTCGTCCAGTGCCCACAGCGTGTTGATCATGACGTCGCGGTCGCGGGGCAGCGGGTAGATGCCCTGTTCGTAGTGGAGGACCTGGGCTTGCTGGCCGGGATGGACCTGGATGGCGCAGGTGATGCCGAATTGCGCGCCGGGGCCGATCACCTGCTCCACCGTGTCCAGGACGACGGGCGCCAGCGCGGGCTCGTCCAGGCAGCGGGTCACGGCGAGCGGCGCCCAGACCCGCTTGGTCCGGGTGCCGTCGAAGCCGGATCCCCACTCGGCCACGTCCAGCAGCGGGTCGAGTTCACCCCGGGCCGCGGCCACGGCCTGCTGGCTCAGCAGCTCGGGGATGACGGCGTACCCGTCCCGTTGAAGCTGTCGTGTGATGTCGCCTGCGTCTGTCATACGGGCATTGTCGGCAGGCCGGCTTCCCGACCGCAAGCCGGAAATAACCACCTGCGATCAGCGCCCTCCCCTGATTAATGTCAACTTCCGTGATCTCCAAACCCGAGCCTCCCGTGGGCCGGTCGCGACCTGAGCGCGGTTGAGGGGCACCGGGAGGTCACTGAGCGGCGAACAGGCGGCGGGGCGCAGGGCTTGAGTACGATGCGGCTCATGACCGGGAAACGAGCCGAGACGCTGCTGGAGCTGATGGGCCAAATCGAGTTCTTCACCCTCGGCCGGGCCTGGACGGGCCTGACCGACGATGAGTTCTTCTGGGAGCCGTTCACGACGTCCTGGAGCGTTCGGCGGCAGGACGAGTGCAGGACTTCGAACCCGTTCGGAGCCGGCGAATGGGTCGCTGACTTTGAGATCCCCGAGCCGACTCCGGTCCCGATGACCACCATCGCCTGGCTGTGCTGGCACATGGGGTCGGTGCCAGGCCGCCTGTGCGACATCGACTTCCTGGGCGGGACGCGCTCCATGGCCAGCGGCTGGACGTCTCCCTACCTCACTCATCACCCGATCTTCACCAGCGCCGCCGAGGCCGTCAGCGCGTTGCGCGACGGCTGGCAGCGACTCCGCAGGTCGATCGAGCGGGCCGACGACGACCAGCTCGAAGCGACGACCGCCGGGTACACGTACGCCGCGGAGTCGCCGAGAGGCGGCCTGTGCGTTATCGGCCCGCCGGGACCCGCGCACCCGGTCACGCACTTCATCGCCGGCGCGCTCAACGAGGTAAGTCACCACGGCACCCAGATCGGCGCCCTCCGCGATGCCTACGCGTGGCGGCGATCGACCGCCGTCGACAGGGCGACTTAACCAGATCCCCGACAATCTAGGATCACCCTCAATCGGGGAGATTACCGGCGAAGATCCAGTCCACGCCGTCCTCTCCGGTCGTGTCGAGGTGCCCCGCCCGGACCAGGCCGGCCCGAATGGCGACGCTCTGAGAAGCAACGTTGCCCGGCCGCACCCGGGCGATCAGCGGCAACTCAGGAACCTGCCGGGATGCCCACGCGGCGACCGCGATCGCCGCCTCACTGGCGAAGCCCTTGCCCCAGGCGGAGGGGGCGAGGCGGTAGAAAAGGTTGAGGATCTTCAGGCCGTTCAGTTCCATCGGCTTGACCCCGCAGAAACCCAGCGGCACGTCGGAACCGCGGCGTCGAACGACCCAGTATCCGTACCCGCAACGCCGCCACTGTTCGTCCCACCGCCGGTAGAGCTCCTCAGCCTCTTCGCGCTGGCTCAGGCGGTCCGAGGGATTGTGGAAGCAGGCCCTCGCGTCACCTTGAATCTCGAAGATCGCATCGATATCGGCCCCCGTCGGACGCCGCAACAACAGCCGTGCAGTCAGCAGCTCTCCACCGGCGCGGCGCCCGTCACTCACGCAGGCATCTTAGTTACCCAGTCGGCGGCTTCTGGCCGGTGGCCACCGTCATTGTGTTCCGTTGGGGGCGCCGTTCCGGCGCGTTGACCGTCATCGGGTGGGAGCGGCCGATCGGGGGGCATCGCGCTGAGGTGTGGGTGAGGTCGGAGTGACAGATGCCTGGGTGGGAGCGGGAGTCGGTTGCGCACTTCCCGGAGAAGGGGAGGGGTGGGCTGCGGGGGGATTCCCTCGCGGCCTTCCGAAGGAGAGCCGCGAGGAATCTGCCCCCGCGGCCCGACCCGACGCCCCAGGTTGTAATAGATCCAGAACGCAAAGAAGCCGACCCCTGGTGGGGCCGGCTTCTTTGTGAAGAAATGTGCGGCGGTGTCCTACTCTCCCGCGAGGCCTCCCTCGCAGTACCATCGGCGCTGAGGGGCTTAACTTCCGGGTTCGGGATGGGACCGGGTGTTTCCCCCTCGCTATGGCCGCCGCAACTCTATGGAGATATCAGCCATGAATGGTTCCCGGCCGTATTTCGGGAACCGCACAGTGAACGCAAGCGCAAAAGTAATAGGTGTTAGTCAAGCCCTCGGTCTGTTAGTACCGGTCAGCTGAGCGCCT
>Ga0302314_10009878_pt1 | contig 16821 bp, 12 predicted proteins | sample III_Palsa_N2_3_FD_200533 | JGI IMG/M metagenome (GOLD analysis project Ga0302314, IMG submission 200533) | Peat permafrost microbial communities from Stordalen Mire near Abisko, Sweden - III_Palsa_N2_3 | ecosystem: Environmental > Terrestrial > Soil > Palsa > Peat permafrost | place: Sweden...
CCGTGTCCTTGTAGTCCACGTGGGTGATCTTCTCCTGGCAGAACAGGCAGACTTTCTTCTTGGGCTTGCGAATCGGTGGCTTGGCCATCGTGGTGCTCCTCGGCAGAGCCCCGCCTCGGCGGGGATGGTCGTTTCATCGGGAAGTTGTGAGGGTTGGCAGGCAGGTGGCGGATCCCCGGGCAAGCCAGCCCGGCCTCGGCTAGAACGGCGGCTCGTCGGTGTAGCCGCCGTCGCCCGCTGACCCGCCGCGGGCGTCGGACGCCCACGGATCGTCGGCCGGGCGGCCGCCGCCGCCTCCACCATACCCGCCCTGGCCACCGGGGCCGGCCGGCGCGCCGCCGCCGCCGCCGAAGCCGCCGGTGGAGCGGGTGGACTTGGTGACCTTGGCGGAGGCATTGCGCAGCGAAGGGCCGACCTCGTCGACCTCGACCTCGTAGACGGTTCGCTTCTCGCCTTCCTTGGTCTCGTACGACCGCTGCCGTAGCCGGCCAGAAACGATGACCCGCATGCCGCGCTGCAGGCTCTCCGCGACGTTCTCCGCGGCCTGCCGCCAGACGTTGCAGGACAGGAACAGCGAGTCGCCGTCCTTCCACTCGTTCGTGGTCCGGTCCATGAACCTCGGCGTCGAGGCGATGCGGAAGGTGGCCACCGCCTGCCCGGTCGGGGTATAGCGGAGCTCGGGATCGCCGACGAGGTTGCCAACAATCGTGATCACGGTGTCGCCTGCTGCCATCGGGGTACTCCCGGTCTTTCAGATGGGTGGGTTCCGGCCCGGACGGCCGCGACCGCTCAGTGGATCTCGGGGCGCAGGATCTTGGTCCGCAGGATCGCCTCGTTCAGGTTCAGCTGGCGGTCAAGCTCCTTGACGGTGTCCGGCTCGGCGGTCATGTCGATGACGGTGTAGATGCCCTCGGACTTCTTGTCGATCTCGTAGGCGAGCCGCCGCCGGCCCCAAACGTCGACCTTGTCCACCACGCCGCCGGCCGTCGTGACGACCTTCAGGAACTGCTCGAGCGACGGCTGGACGGTGCGCTCCTCAAGCGAGGGATCAAGTATGATCATCATCTCGTAGTGGCGCATGCGCTTTTACCTGCCTCCTCTGGACTGACGCGGTCACGGTCTCTCCGTGACAGGAGGAACCGCGCGCCGCCGGGACGGCGGCCATGCACGGCCGGGTCAGCTTACCAGGGACCGGGGGCCCAGGCGCCATCAATAATCCCGGCACCCTTCAGAACGAGCACCGGTCCGTGCTGCCGTCCGGAGCTACGGCCGGCCCGGGGCGCGCGGTACGATTCCTTGTCCGCTCCGGCGGGAAGACACCCGGTTGACAGATAAGCAGGAAGGCACCCTTCAAGGGGGTGGCAGCCGTGCCCGAGACCATCAAGGCCAGTGCCCGCCGACTGGAGCTCACGCCAAGCACCGACGGCAAGCGGCATCCGGTGCAAAGCGGCCTGACCGCATTCACTCTGCTGGCCGGCGTCGTCGCGTTCGTGGCTGGCCTGATCGTGCGTCTGCACGTGGCCGCTAGCGTACTCGGCGTGGCCGTGCTCGTGGCCGGCCTCTACACGCAGATGATCTCCGTAGCGAGACCGCAGCGGATAGTCCTGATGGCCGGGGTGGTGGCTGCCTTCGTCGGGACCTGCCTCGGCATCGCGCACGGCGGCTTCGGCTGACCGCAGGCTCCCGGCGAGCCGGACCCGCCGGGCGCACCGCGGTTCCGGCTAGGCTCGGGGGCATGGTGCGCATCGGAGCTCATCTGCGCGACGGCGACCCGCTGGCGGAAGCACTCGCCGCCGGTGCCGACGCCGTCCAGTTCTTCCTCGGTGACCCTCAGGGCTGGAAGGCGCCGAGGTTTCCCGGCGACCGCGACCCGGCCGAGATCCGCTCGGCCTTCGCGGCGGCGGGCGTGGACGCCTACATCCATTCTCCTTACGGGATCAACGTCGCCTCGCCCAACAACAGGATCCGGATCCCCAGCAGGAAGCTGCTCGCCCAGCAGCTGGCGGCCGCCGCGGCCGTCGGCGCGAAGGGCCTGATCGTGCACGGCGGCCACGTCACCGCCGGGGTGGATCCAGCCGAAGGCTACGACAGCTGGCGCAAGGCCATCGAGCGGATCGACCGGCCGCTGCCGATGCTGATCGAGAACACCGCGGGCGGGGACGGCGCGATGGCCCGCAGCCTGGAGGCGATCGCCCGGCTGTGGGAGGCCGTCACCGAAGGCAGCACCGGCAACGGCGAGGTCGGCTTCTGCCTGGACACCTGTCACGCCTTCGCCGCGGGCGAGGACCTGTCCGACGTCGTGGACCGGGTCAAGGCGATCACCGGCCGGATCGACCTCGTGCACTGCAACAACTCGCGCGACGAGTTCGGCTCCGGCCGCGACCGGCACGCGGGGCTGACATCGGGCACGATCGACCCGGCGCTCATCCTCGGCGTGGTCAGGGCGGCCGGGTCACCGGTGATCTGCGAGACCCCGGACCCGGCCGCGGACATCCGCTGGCTCCGCCGCCAGCTGGCCGGCTAGCGAATCCTTGGACCCTAGCGGCAGAGGTCACGGCATTTTCCGGCCTACTGGGCAGCGAGTACCGCCCTTCACGTAGCCGACCAGCAGCCGCCCCGGGTCAACCGCACCTTCGCCCCGGGTCAACGGCACCTTCGCCCCGGGTCAACGGCACCTTCCGGGTTCCGTGCAGGCAACCGTGAGGGCCGGCGCGGCGCCCTGCGGATTCGGCGCCGGGGTCGTGGGCGGGCAGGGCCGGCCGAAGAAGGGGGTGCAGGACGGGCTGGGGCTCGGGACCGCGGTCGGGAACGGCGAGGGGGTCGGCCCCGGGTGGTGACGATGATGATGGACGGGGGCGGGCGGAACCTGGACCCACTTGCTGCCGGTGAACGGCGGCGTGGGGAGCTGCTTGATCGGCAGCTTCGCGAATTCCTTCTCCGCGAACGTGTGCCAGATCAGCGCGGGCCAGGTGCCGCCGTACCCGCCCTGGCTCTGCCCGCCGAGCAGGTTGAGCGTCTGCGTCGTGTGGTCGGACTGGTTCTGCGTGAAGATTCCCACGGCCAGGCTGTACTGCGGGATCGCCCCGATGAAGAAGGCGGACTGCGCGGTGTTCGTCGTTCCCGTCTTGCCGATGATCGCCCGGCCATCGGTCATCGCCGCGTTGGTGGCCGTGCCGTAGATGGTGTCGAAGGACAGCGCGTAGTCAACGTCGGCGGCCTGGCCCGGCTGCAGGACTATGTTCTTCACGATCCTCAGCGGCACCGGGCCGCCGGGCGCCGTGATCTTGCTGATCACGTGCGGCGTGGTGGACACGCCGTCAGCGGCAAGGGTGGCGAAGGTATTGGCTTGCTCGCCGACCGTGAGCGAGGCCTGGCCAAGCGCCATGCCAACCCCGCCGACCTCGTTGTCGAGCCCGGAGAGCTTCGTGTTCACGCCAAATGACTGGGCCATGTTGACGACGTTCTGGGTGCCGACCCGGTGGGCCAGGTCGGCGAAGGCGGAGTTCGAGGAGAGCGCGGCGGCCTTGGGTACGGAGATGGGCCCGTAGTTCTCGCTGCCGTCGGGCAGGTAGAACCAGCCGACCGGGTCCGCGGGCCGCGTCGTACTGGAGAAGGTCATGCGGTCGGCCTGGGTGGTGTCGGGCGGGATCCACAGCGGGCCGTAGCCATCCAGGACGCTCGTCTGCACGTTCATCCCCTGGGAGACCGCGGTGGAGAGCACGTAGGGCTTGAAGGAGGACCCGACCTGGTTCCTGCTCTGCAGCGCCATGTTGTACTGGCAGTCAATCCTCTTGCAGCGACGCGGGCTCAAGCCGTAGTTGGGCCCCGCATACATGGCCAGGATGGCGCCCGTACCTGGCTGCTGCAGGACGGCCCCGACGTGCGCGTACCGCGGCAGTGCCCGCCCGCCCGCGGCCATCGCCCGCTCGTTCTGGTTTACCGCCTGGTAAAGGGCCTTCATCAGCGGCTGGCTGAAGGTCGTGACGATCTTCAGTCCGTTCCCGAATAGCTGCGCCTGGGTGTAGTGGTACCTGTTCTCGAGCTCGGTCTCGACCGCCTGCATGATGTAGCCCCGGTAGCCGGTCCAGCCGCTGCTGCGCTGGCCCTTGGCGAGCTTCGGGAATCCCTGCGCACCATTGCGGTGGCGGGTGATGACGCCCTCCTGCTGCTGGGTGATGGCGCCATCCCGGACCATGTTGCCCAGCACGTAGTGCCAGCGAGCCACGAGCGGCTGATACCCGGGCGTGCCGGGCGCCGGGTCGAAAAAGCCGGGCTGGTTGATCATGGCGGCCAGCATCGCGGACTGCGCGACGTTGAGCTTGCTGGCCGGCTTGCCGAAGTAGGTCTCGGCGGCCGCGGCGACGCCGTAGGAGTCATCGCCGAGGAAGATCGTGTTGAGGTAGTTGGTCAGGATCCAGCTCTTGGACTTCTCGTGCGAGAGCTTGATCGCGACCAGGATCTCCTTGACCTTCGTGCTCACCGTCCGGCTTGTCCCGATGTCGCTGTAGTAATTCTTGGCGAACTGCTCGGTGATCGTGGATCCGCCCTGCAGGCCGCCGCCGCCGAATAGGTCCTCGTAAGCGGCACGCGCGATGCCGGAGATCGATATCCCGCCCTCGCTGTAGAAGTGCCGGTCCTCGGCCGCGATCACGGCCTCCTTGAGCACCAGCGGGATCTGGGCCGACGTGAGCAGCTGCCGGTTCGTGCCCGAGCTGAAGGTGCCCACCTGGGTCTTGCCGTTGCTGAAGTAGACGACCGAGGACTGCTGCAGTGCTGTCTCGGAGATGGCGTCTGGGATCTTGGTTTTCTGGTAGAGCATGACGAGGCCGATGACGACGGCGATCATGACGGCGGCGCACGCCGCGGCGGCAATGCCTACCACCTTTCGCCAGCTCCAGTGCCGCCACCAGCTCCCCTTAGCCCGGCGGGCCGGGCCGCCGCCGGGGCCGCCGCCAGGCCCGTTGCCGCCGCCATAGCCGGGATCTTTGCGCCGGTCCGCCAGGCGCTCCCGGATGCCGGTCCGGTCGATTGAACGCTCCCGCAGTGCCGCGGCGGTGCGGCCGCCGGGGCCGCCGTACCCGCTCGGGGCGCCGTCGCCGCCCGGGCCGCCGTACCCGCTCGGGGCGCCGTACCCGCTCGGCGCGCCGTACCCGCTCGGGGCGCCGTCGCCGCCGTACCCGTTGGGGCCATATCCGCTCCGGGCGCCGTACCCGTCGGCGGGGTAGCCGTTACCGCCGTACCCGTTTCGGGCGCCGTACCCCTGCGTGCCGACCTCGCCAGTGCCGACCTCGTCGTCAGCGCCTCGGGCCGGCCTCAGCCGAAAATCCTGGCGACCGGACAACGCGCGGCCGCTGCCGCGGCGCCGATCACCGCGCGGCCGGCGGCCGTTCTTTGCGCTGCCCTGGCGCGGTCCGTAGCCACCACTGGGGTCCGGCGGGCCACTGCGGTCATAACGGGCCACGCCCGGATAACCTGGCTCGGACTTGCCGGTCGCCGGAGCGCCGCTGCCTGCCCGGTAGGGGTCACCCCGCTTTTGGTCACGCGATCGGCCGCCGCTGCGGCCAGCTCCGCCCTGATCCTGCCAGTACGGCCCGGCATAGTCTGGGTTAGTCACGCGTCCTCGCTGGTCGGGGTATGCAATAGCGGGCGACAACGGCCCCGCGGGAACTCACGGTACCCGGCGGCTGGCGCCGGATCGGCACGTTAGAGCGAGTTGCATCCGCGTCGTGCTGGGTGGCCGCCAGCGTTGGCCGCGAGACGAGCGGCCAGGTCGCTCACTCACCGGCCCGGGCACGCCGACTTCGCCGGCCGGGATGCTCGCCGGTGCCGAGAACGTACGACGACGCGAGATGATTCCAGGCACAACTCTGGCAGACCTCGACCACGTAGACCCGGAACTCGGCGTATTCCGTAGCCATTTCCGCCAATTCCGGTCCCTGCTTCACCCGTCCCTCATAACGCCCGAGTTCGTCTCCGTAGACGTAGGTGACATGAGTGAGCTTGGCCCTGCGGCAGATCGGGCACGCGGCGTCGGTGGGCTCACCGTGGAACTTCGCGGCCCGCAGCAGATACGGATGGGCGTCGCAGACGTCGGTGACCGTCGTGCGGCCCGCAAACACGGACGCCAGCGTTGCGCGGCGCGCAAGACCGTAGTCGACGACCGATCGCCTCATGCCCGCCAGATTACGACGGAACTGCGCAGACGCCGAGACCCGGATCGTCTCGCGGGCCACAGCCCCGGCGTCCGCGCAAACACCCGATGAACGCAGAGTTGCGCTCTGACCCCACAGGACATATCTTTGCGATGTATCGGGCCGATACATCGGAACGAGACACGGTCGCGAAAGTAGCAAGACACAGTCCTCAAAATGATGACAAAGCCCGCCGGATGTCATCTCAGCCGCGGCCCGGCGGCAAGGGCCAAGGCGGCTGAGCGGCACGGCCAAGGCGGGCGAGGCAGTAAAGGGCAGGGCAGCGAGGAGGTGCGGGCGAGCATGAGCGGTCAGCGGTCAGCCGTGCTTGAGCTCGCGGTGCTCGGGCTGCTGCACGAGACCCCGATGCACGGCTACGAGCTGCGCAAGCGCCTCAACGCGGTGCTCGGCGCGTTCCGTGCCTTCGGGTACGGGTCGCTATACCCGTGCCTGAAGGGCCTGCTTGCCCGCGGCCTGATCGCCGAGGAGGCACCACCCGGCGCTCCGAAGCCGCTGGCCGGCCGCCGGTCGAAGATCGTGTACCGGCTGACCGCTGAGGGCAAGGAGCGGCTGCAGGACCTGCTCTCTCAGGCGGGCCCGGCGGCATGGGAAGACGACGGGTTCGGCGTGCACTTCGCTTTCTTCGGCCAGACCCGGGCGGACATCAGGCTGCGAATCCTCGAGGGCCGGCGTTCCAGGCTCGAGGAAAGGCTGGAGAGCGTCCGCGCAGCCGTGTCCAGAACGCGGGAACGCCTGGACAGCTACACCCTCGAGTTGCAGCGGCACGGCCTGGAGTCGGTGGAGCGGGAAGTCCGCTGGCTTAACGAGCTGATCGCCTCGGAACGGCAGTCGGACGCGGAGTCCGCTGATCCCGGGGGCCATAGAGAAGGCGGCGCGGCGGGCACGGCTGGCTGATGCCAGCAGGCGTGCGTCGCTGAGCGGCAGGAGACAAGGAGCAGTCCGCATGGGTTCGGTACGGGTAGCCATCGTTGGCGTGGGAAACTGCGCGAGTTCCCTCGTCCAGGGCGTGGAGTACTACAAGGACGCTGACCCGGCCGGCCGGGTGCCGGGCCTCATGCATGTCCGGTTTGGCCCCTACCACGTCAGCGACATCGAGTTCGTCGCCGCGTTCGACGTGGACGCCAAGAAGGTCGGGCGTGACATCGCCGAGGCGATCGTCGCCAGCGAGAACAACACCATCAAGATCTGCGACGTGCCGCCCACAAGTATCACGGTGCAGCGCGGCCCGACGATGGACGGTCTCGGCGACTACTACCGCCAGATCATCACCGAATCCGACGACCAGCCGGTGGACGTGACCCGCGTGCTCAGGGAGGCACGGGCCGACGTGCTGGTGTCCTACCTGCCGGTCGGATCCGAGGACGCGGACCGCTATTACGCGCAGTGCGCGATCGACGCCGGCGTGGCGTTTGTCAACGCCCTGCCGGTGTTCATCGCCTCCGATCCGACGTGGGCAGCGAAGTTCACCGACGCCGGGGTGCCGATCGTCGGGGACGACATCAAGTCACAGGTTGGCGCCACCATCACCCACCGCGTGCTGGCCAAGCTGTTCGAGGATCGCGGGGTCGAGCTGCTCCGCACGTATCAGCTCAACTTCGGCGGCAACATGGACTTCATGAACATGCTGGAGCGCAAGCGGCTGCAGTCGAAGAAGATCTCCAAGACCCAGTCGGTCACTTCGCAGATCCCGCACGAGATGGAGAAGGCCGCCGTGCACATCGGCCCTTCCGACCACGTGCCCTGGCTGGACGACAGGAAATTCGCGTACGTCCGGCTCGAGGGCCGGGCCTTCGGTGACGTGCCGCTGAGCCTTGAGTACAAGCTCGAGGTCTGGGACTCGCCGAACTCAGCCGGCGTGATCATCGACGCGGTCCGTGCCGCCAAGATCGCCAGGGACCGCGGCATCGGCGGCCCGATCCTTTCGGCATCCTCGTACTTCATGAAGTCGCCGCCCGAGCAGTACAGCGACGATACCGCCCGTGACCTGGTCGACAAGTTCATCCGGGGCGAGGTCGAGCGCTGAGCAACGTCGCGTGCGCGCACCCGCACGGGGCATCCGGCACGCTCCGGGTGCCCCTGCCCGTTTGACCAGGACGGCGCAAGCTCGCTCGAAGCCCGTTTCTCGCGGGCATCCGGCGGCAGACGGTATCGCCGCTGACCGGCCCGCGCCATAGGCTGATTGCGTGTCCAGCCCGGCAGAGCGCAGCACTGAGCCGACTGCCCCCGGCGGGAAGCCGCCCGGGCGGGCGAGAAGGTCCTCGTTCCTGAGCGACCTGCGCATCGTGCTGGTCGAGCGGAACTTCCGGCGACTGTTCGCCACTCGCCTCGTGTCGCAGACCGGCGACGGGCTTTTCACCGCCGGGCTCGGCGGCTACGTCTTCTTCAACTCGGCAAACTTCCCGAACCCGGTTTCGGGCGCGGTGGCATTCGCGGTGCTTTACCTCCCTTACTCGCTGGTGGGGCCGTTCGCCGGCGTGTTCATCGATCGCTGGTCGCGTCGCCAGATCCTGGTCTGGTCAGCCCTGATCCGCTCCAGCTTCGTGGTGCTAACCGCCGGGCTGATGGCCTCCGGAGAACTCGGGGTCCCGCTCTACGCGGGCGTGCTCGCAGTGCTCGGCGTCAACAGGTTCTTCCTGTCCGCGCTGTCCGCCGCGCTGCCGCACGTGGTCCCCGACGGCAAGCTGGTGATGGCCAACTCGGTGTCACCGACGGCCGGCGGGATCATGGCGATCATCGGCGGGCTAATCGGCCTCGGCGTGCACGTAGCGACCGGCGGCGGCCGCGGCGAATATGCCCTCACCCTGCTTGCGGCCGGATGCTGTTACGTCGTGGCCAGCCTGGTGGCCGCCACGATACGCCGTGACCTGCTTGGCCCGAACCACGACATCGGCGAGCAGCGGCCCGGCCGGGTTCTCGACGAGATCGGCGCCGTGACGGCCGGGCTGGCCGCGGGCGCGCGTTACCTCTGGCGTCGTCGCGGCCCGGCGGCCGCGCTCGGCGCAATCGGCGCTAACAGGCTCCTCTACGGGATCTTGTTCCTGATGTCGCTCCTGCTCTACCGGAACTATTTCTACCGCGGGGCCGGCGCCAACGCGGCGCTCGGGCATTACGCGGTGCTCACCATTGCCTCGGGGATCGGCTACGCGGCCGCGGCGCTCGTCACGCCGCAGGCGACCAGGCGGCTGGCCAAGCCGGCCTGGATTGCCCTGCTGCTCATCGCGGGCGCGGTCGTTGTCGGCCCGCTAGGCCAGACCTTCGAGCAGGCTGCCTTCCTGGCCATCGGGTTCTGCCTCAGCCTGACCGGGCAGAGCATGGCGATCTGCGCCACCACGATCCTCCAGGAGCAGGTGGAGGACGGCTACCGCGGGCGCGTCTTCTCCTTCTACGACATGACATTCAACGTCACATTCGTCCTCGGGGCCGTGGTGAGCGCGGTTTTCATGCCCGAGACAGGGAAGTCGCAGGCGATCATCGGCCTAGTGGCGGTCGGATATGCGCTGGCCGGCGCAGGTTACTGGCTGCTCGGCCGTCAGGCTTCGGGATCCGCCGCATCGGGGCCGGGCAGTCCCTGGCCAGCGGCCCAGCGCAGCAGCTCCTGAATGGCGCGCTCCCGGCCGAGCGGGCCGTACTCGATCCGCAGCTCAAGCAGATGGGCGTACGCCTTGCCGATCAGCGGTCCCGGCCCCGTTCCCAGGGTTTGCATGATCTCGTTGCCATCCAGGTCCGGCCGCAGCCTCGCCAGCTCTTCCTGGCCGGCCAGCACGGCGATGCGCTGCTCCAGGCCGTCATAGGACCGGGCCAGCCGCTGCGCCTTTGCCTGATTCCTCGTCGTGCAGTCTGCCCTGGTCAGGGCGTGCAGGCGGGTGAGCAATGGGCCCGCGTCCGTGACGTACCTGCGGACTGCCGAGTCGGTCCACTCACCCGACCCGTAGCCATGAAACCGCAGGTGCAGCTCGATCAGCCGGGATACGTCGGTCACCACGTCCTTCGGGAACCGCAGCGCGGTCAGCCGGGACCTGGCCAGCTGAGCGCCGACCACCTCGTGGTGATGGAAGGCAACGCGGCCGTCCGGCAGCAGCGACCGCGTCCTCGGCTTGCCGATGTCGTGCAGCAGCGCGGCCAGCCGGAGCACGAGATCGGGCTGCAGGCCGTACCGCTCCTCCAGCCCGATGGCCTGCCCGAGCACCGTCAGCGAATGCTGGTACACGTCCTTGTGCCGGTAGTGCTCATCGGCCTCCAGCCGGAGCTTCGGCACCTCGGGGAGGACCTGCTCCGCCACGCCGGTGTCGACGAGCATCGCGACGCCGCGCGCCGGGCCGCCGGATAGCCGGGCCAGCATGAGCTTGGCCAGCTCAGCGGAGATGCGCTCCGCGGACACGATCGAGAGCCTGGGAGCCAGCGCGGCCATGGCCGCGGCCAGCTCCGGCGTCGCCGAGAAGCCCAGCTGGGCAGCGAACCTGGCGGCGCGGAGCATGCGCAGCGGATCGTCGGCGAGTGAGTCCTCTGGCCGGCCCGGCGTCCTGAGCACGCGATCCTGCAGGTCACGCAGCCCGCCGAACAGGTCCACCAGCTCGTACGACGGCAGCCGCGCCGCCATCGCGTTGATAGTGAAATCGCGGCGCGCCAGGTCCCCGTCCAGCGACGTGCCGTAACTCACCGCGGGCTTGCGGGACTCGGGCACGTAGTGCTCGCTCCGGTAGGTCGTGATCTCAATGACCAGGTCCCCCTTCCGCAGCCCCACGGTGCCGTAGGCGATCCCGGCCGGCCAGGTAGCGTCCGCCCAGCCTTCAGTGATCTCCAGCACGCGCTCGGGGCGCGCGTCGGTGGTGAGATCGAGATCACCCGAGCGCCTGCCGAGGAAGACGTCCCGCACTGAGCCGCCGACCAGGGCGAGCTCATGACCGCGCTTGGCGAAACGGCGGCCAAGCTCAGCGGCGGCCGGCGACGAGGCCGCGAGCAGGCGGGCGGCGGCTTTCTGCTGCTCCGGGCCGAAGGATGGGAAAGCTGGCACGGGCACTGAGGGTAGGTCCTGCACGTAAACTAGGGAAACCCGGGTAGCCCGGAGGAACCCGTGAAGAACGTTCGAAGGATCTTCCCTGCCCGCGCCGCACGCCCAGGCCGGCTGTCCCGCGTGCCAGGCCGGCCAGCCGGAACGGACTCTGCGCGGCCCGGCCGCCGGCACCCGGCAGACGGCAATAACATTCTCGCCATGCCCCGCCTGAGTTCCGCACACGCTCGCCTGATCCTGGCCCGGGCAGGGCGGCACGGCGGCCGCCCGCCGCGGCATGGCGGCTTGCGCCCGGAGCGCAGTTGAGGCGGCGGGCCTGGACCGCGCTGGCGCTGGCGCTGCTGCCCGCGGCCCTGACGGTCGCCGCGGCCGGGCCGGCCGGGGCGGCTGCCCCGGCCGCGGCGGCCGGGGGGCAGCCGTCCCGGCAGAGCCAGTCACTGCCCGTGTCGATCGCGATTACCTCCCTCACTCCGGACTACCTCACGCCAGGCAAGCCGGTGACAGTCACCGGGTCGGTGACGAACACCTCCGGCACCCCGATCACCGGCATGAGAGTGCGGCTCCGCTCGTCCGGCACGCCCTTTGACAACCGGGACGCGCTCCAGGTCTACGCTGACGGCGCGCCAGCCGCGGATTCCCCGGTGCCCCGGGCGGTAAGATCCGTCCCCGGCACGCTCGCCCCGCACGCAACCGCGGACTGGTCGATCTCCCTTCGGGCGGGTCAGCTTGGCGTGACCGAGTTCGGCGTCTACCCGCTGGCCGCCGAGGCCGAGAGTTCCGCCGGCACGGTGACCACCCGCACTTTCCTGCCGTTCTGGCCACGCAAGCGGGTACTCGACCCGGTACGCCAGGACATCGCCTGGATCTGGCCGGTCATCAGCCCGCCGCAGCAGTCGGCCTGCGCCTGGCTGCTGCCCGGCAGTCTGCGGACCAACAGCCTGGCTGGCAGCTTCGGCGCTGGCGGCAGGCTGTCGGGATTGCTCGCCGCCGGCCGCGCGTACACCGCTAGCGCCCACCTGACCTGGGCAATCGACCCTGCGCTGCTGGCCAGCGCGCAGACCATGACCAGGCGGTACCAGTTCGGCGGGACGGCCGACTGCACTGACCTGAGAGAGCGGCCGGCCAGCCAGGCGGCGAGGGACTGGCTCACCGGGCTGGAGTCCGCCACGGCTGGCCAGCCCGTCTTCGTCACCCCGTACGCGGACGCGGACGTGGCGGCACTCAGCCACCGGGGGCTGAATGACGAACTGGCCAGCGCGTTCTCGGCCGGCCGCGAGACGGCGAGCACGATCCTGCACCGCAACTTCACCGCGTCCCCGGGCGTGGCAGCCAGCGGAGACGGCTCCAAGCAGCTCACCGGGCTAGCGTGGCCGGCCGAAGGAATAGCCAACTACGGGGTCCTGAACAGCCTCGCCGTCAACGGGATCAGCACCGTCGTGCTCGACAGCGCCACGATGCCGCCATCTCCCAGCCAGAATTTCACCCCGAGTGCCGTGACGACGACCCCGTCCGGGGAGGGGCCGCGCATGCACGTCCTGCTGGCCGACGACACGATCACGCAGGTCCTTGGCACCGCGGACCACGGCCGGGCGCCGGCTGGCACATCGTTCGCCGTTGCGCAGCGCTTCCTGGCCGAGACCGCCATGATCGCTGCCGAGCGGCCAGCGCTCGCGCGCTCCGTCGTGGTTGCCCCGCCCCGGGACTGGGACCCGCCGCCTGGCCTGGCCGGCAAACTGCTCGCCAGTACCGTCACCGCCCCCTGGCTCCGGCCGGTCAGCCTGCCCCGGCTCGCCGCCGCAGGTCCCGGACGGGGCCAGGTGCACCGCCAGCTGCAGCAAGTGACGAGCAAGGACGAGCTCAGGCCGTCCCTGCTTGCCGGGGTCAGGCGGCTAGGCAAAAGCTCCGCCCTGCTGCAGAGCATCCGGGTACAGCAGGACCCCGGGCTGAGAAACGCGATCATGGCCGTCGAGTCGTCGGCCTGGCGAGGCGGCAGAGCCCGGGCACGCAGGGCCAGCCACCTGCTCAGCCGGATCGCCAGCTACGTGGCCGGCCAGGAGAGCTCGGTCGTCATCATCGGACCGGAACGGGTCACCCTGGGCGGCTTGTCGGGCACGCTGCCCGTGTCCATCTCGAACAGCCTGCACTACCCGGTGCAGGTCCAGCTGCACGTGACGGTTCCCGGCGGCGGGCGGATCCGGGTGACCTCCCCGCAGCGGGACGTGACCGTGGGCGCTGGTGCCGATGTGACGCTCAGGTTGCACGTCCGCGCGGCTGGCGTGGGATCGACATCCATCCAGCTGAGCCTGCTCACGCCCGGGGGAGCGCCGCTGCCCGGCCGGCCGGTCACGCTGACCGTGCAGGCGACGCACTTCGGCACCCTCGCGCTGGCCATCATCGGCGCTGCGCTCGGCGTGTTCGTGGTGACCTCCGTCCGGCGTGCTTTCCGGCACGGCCGGGGTGAGGCGCAGGCGCCGGGGGGCAGCGGCCCGGATCCCGGTGACTCCGGCGGCCCGGAACCGGCAGGCCCGGCCGGCCGAGCCGATAGCGTCGTGACCGACCGCGCCGATGGCGAGCATCAACCAGAGGATCCGGATGAGTACGCCAGCGCCCCCGGCAGGACCGACCGCCGCTGACAGCGGCAGCGTGCCGGGAACTGCGGGCCTGGATGCCTGGCCGGCCGCGGAAGGCGATCCGGCGGGCGCCGATGACGCCAGCCTGGTCCGGTCCAGCGGCATCATGGCCGTCGGCACCCTGGCCTCGCGGATCACGGGCTTCCTGCGGACGGCGGTGTTCGGGTACGCGCTGGGAGCCGGCGCCCTGGCCGACGCGTACAACAATGCCAACACGCTGCCCAACGTGGTCTACAACCTGGCTCTTGGCGGCATCCTGACCAGTGTCGTCGTTCCTCTTCTCGTCAGCGCGGCCAAGCGGGACACCGACCGGGGCGAGGGGTATGACCAGCGGATATTCACGTTAGGCGTCCTTGCCCTTGGTGGCATCACGCTCGTCGCGACGCTGGCAGCCGGGCCGCTCGTCGAGCTGTATGCGGCCTCCGTGCACGGCTCCGAGCGCTCCGTCATGGTCGTGTTCGCCTACTTCTTCATCCCGCAGATCTTCTTCTACGGGGTGAGCTCGCTGGCCGGGGCGGTACTCAACGCACGCGGCCACTTCGCGGCGCCGATGTGGACGCCGGTGATCAACAACGTCGTGGTGATCACTGTCGGCTTGCTGTTCATGGCAACGGCGGGCCTCGACCTCGGCACGAAGGCGATGACGACTGGCCAGGTCCAGCTGCTGGGGATCGGCACGACGCTGGGGATCATCGTCCAGACAGCCGCGCTGATACCGGCGCTGCGCAGGGCGGGCTTCCGCTGGCAGCCCCGGTTCGACTTCCGGCGAGCCGAGGTGGCCGAGATACGGCGGATGGCCGGCTGGATGTTCGGCTACATCGCCACCACCCAGGTGGCGTTCCTGATCACCACCAGAGTGGCCAACGAGGCTGCGGTGAAGGCTAATCACGTCCACGGGGCGGGCTACACCGACTACAGCTACGCCTGGCAGCTCTTCCAGATGCCGTACGCGATCGTGGGCATCTCGGTGATCACAGCGCTACTGCCGCGGATGAGTGCGCACGCGGCCGAGCGACGTTACGGCCTGGTCAGCGGCGACTTCTCCACTGGCGTCCGGCTGTCGTCGGTGATCGTCGCGCCCGCTGCCCTCGTCCTGGCGCTGCTGGGACCGCCCCTTGCCGAGGTGCTGCTCGGGTACGGCAGCATGTCCTTCGACGACGCCCGGCTGCTGGGATACGTGTTCGCCGTGTTCTCACTCGGCCTGGTTCCGTACATGATGTTCCAGCTGCTGCTCCGGGTGTTCTACGCAATGCACGACAGCCGCACGCCTGCCCTGATCGGCGTCCTGACCATGACCGTGAATATCGCGGCCAACCTGATTGCGCTCAGGATGCTGCCCGCCACCGACGTGGTAGCCGGGCTGGGTGCAGGCTTCGGCGTCTCGAACCTGGCGGGCGCGATAGCCGGGTGGCGGATCCTCAGCCGGCGGATCGGCGGCCTGGACGGCAGGCGGATCGGGGTCAGCCTGGTCAAGATGCACCTGTCCGCCGTACCTTGCGTGCTGTTCGCAGCCGCGGTGTCCGTCATGGTCGGCGCCGTGGTACCGGCCGGGACGCTGTCCGCCCTGATCACGGTCGTCCTGGGCGGCAGCGGCGCACTGCTGCTCTACGTGCTGTTCGCCAAGGCGCTCGGCGTCGCCGAGCTGACCGATCTCAGCTCCACGGTCACCGCGCGACTGCGCCGCTGACCGCCGCCGGGGCGACGTCTCCCGGAGGTAACGGTTTGCGATGCTAGGGTACGCGGACGGCTGGGAGCGCCGTCGGCCCCTTAGCATGTTGTGCAGCAGCATGATTTCTCCGCCCGGCTGACCGCACGGCTGACCGCACGGCTTCGGAAGGAGGTCGAGGGCCTGGCCCGCTCTTCATGCGAAGAAATGAGTACGTTCATCTCTGAGCCGGGCACCCGGCTCGGCGGCCGCTACCGGCTTGAGGACCGGATCGCCGCTGCTGAGGGCTGGGCTGCGTGGAAGGCCATCGACGAGATACTTGCCCGGGCCGTCACTGTCTTCACCTTCGCCCCCGGCTTCCCGCGCATCACCGAGGTGATCACCGCCGCGCGAGAGGCCAGCAGGCTCACCGACGCGCGCCTTACCCAGGTGTTCGACGTCGAGGATGACTGGGATCGCGCCTACATTGTCATGGAGTGGGCTGCGGGAGAGCCGCTAGACGATCTTCTCGCCACCGGCCCGCTCGACCCCGCGCGCGCGGCGCAGATCGTGGCCGAGGCAGCGGCGGCGCTCTCGGTGGCCCATGCCGCCGGGCTCGCGCACCTGTGCCTGGTTCCCGGATCGCTCCGCTGGACGGCCAGCGGCGGAGTCAAGATCGTCGGTCTCGGCATGGACGCGGCACTGGCCGGCATCACCTCGGACGACGCCGCGCTCGCCGACACCCGCGGGCTCGCGCGACTGCTCTACGCGGCGCTGACCGGCCACTGGCCGGGCGCCGACAGCACCGCGCTGCCGCCTGCGCCAGTAGCCGACGGACTGCCCCGCAGCCCGCGTCAGGTCCGGGCCGGCGTTCCCGCGGTGCTCGACGACATCACCTGCCAGGCGCTGTTCCAGCACGATCGCCGCGGCAGCATCCCGCTGACCACGCCCGGGCAGCTGGCCGGTGCGCTGTCGGCGGCCATACCGCCCACGCAGCCGCCCAAGGCAGATCCCCAGCGGACGTCCCCGCGGACGTCCCCGCGAGCCCCCGAGTTCGGCGACACCGGCCCGATCGCCGCCCGAGATGGCGAGTACTGGGCCGCTGACCGGCGTCCGGCCGGCCGGCGTGACCGCTCCGGGAGGGCAGAACCGGCCCGTCGCGCGCCAGCCTCCAGAATCAAGGCCGGCGTCGTGGTCGCGGCGGTACTGGCCGTCGTGGCGGCCGTGACCCTGGCTGCGCTGGCACTCCGGCCTGCGCATAAGCCCAGCCATCCCGGCGGCCAGCGCCCGCCGGCCAGTCACTCGGCGGCGCCCGCCGCCACGATC
>Ga0302314_10009879_pt1 | contig 16820 bp, 16 predicted proteins | sample III_Palsa_N2_3_FD_200533 | JGI IMG/M metagenome (GOLD analysis project Ga0302314, IMG submission 200533) | Peat permafrost microbial communities from Stordalen Mire near Abisko, Sweden - III_Palsa_N2_3 | ecosystem: Environmental > Terrestrial > Soil > Palsa > Peat permafrost | place: Sweden...
TCCTGGGCCGCGTCGGCCAGCGAGGCCTCGGGTTCGACGCCGAGGAAGCCGGCGAGGTCGGGCAGGGTCAGGACGGCGCCCGAGCCGGGTCCGATGTAGAGCGCCAGCCGCTCGACTTCCTGGCGCGCGACGCCGCGCTCCTTGGGCAGGCGCGCGACGAACACCTGCAGCGCCTCGGGCGTCAGGCTGACCTTGTCGGCGGCCAGGGCCTCGCGCACCAGCCGGGTGACGTCGCCGGCCTCGTCCTCGTAGATCGGGATCGAGGCGCAGCTGTCGGCCTTCTCCGCCGCCTTGCGCAGGGGCGAGGTCCGGTCGAGCGCGCCGGCCTCGACGATCAGGAAGCAGTCCGGATTCAGCGCGCCCTCGGCGTGGGTCGCCAGGGCCTCGGCGGCGACGCGCTCAGGCCCGGCCCGATCACCGGTCAGCTTCAGCCGCACCAGCCGCCGCCCACCGGTGAGCGACAGGGCCGAAAGCTCCTCCTCGAGTCGGCCGTCGCCCTTCTCGATGTCGGTTTCGGTGAGCAGAGCCACGTCGAAGGGGTCGTCGGGCCGGTCGGTCACCGCCTTGGCCAGCCGGTCGGCGCGCTCGCGCACGCCCGAGCGGTCCTTGCCCCAGATCACCGCCGCCCTCACGCCGCGGTCCGGACCGGCAAGGAAGCGGTCGATGTCCGGGCGTTTGGAGAGGATCACCCGGGCGGCTCTAGGGGGCCGTCTGCGCCGGCGAATTGCCGGGCGCGGGCGTCTCCACGAACCCGGGGCCGCTCGGCGGACGGCCGGCGAAATAGCGCGCCAGGGCCAGGCGGACCTGGATCGCCGCCTGCTGGGCGGCGCGCTCCTGGCCGTTCTGCGCCCCGACCGTGCCGGCGTAGGGCGGATCGGCCGAGTCGTAGGTGACGATCACCGGCGCCGTGCCCTGCAGCGCGATCTTCCCCGTCGCGCCGTCGGTCAGCACATAGGCCACGGTCAGGTTGATTTCGTACTGGTTCGCCACATTGTTCACCCTCACCCCGCGCGGATAGCGCCGGATGGTGATGGTGGTGTCGAGCACATAGCGCGCGGGACCGGCGCCCCGGCTGGTGAGCTCGTCGGTCAGCGACTGCTTGAGCAGGAAGCTGGTGCGATCCTCGGCCGTCCCCTTGTAGTCGGTGTTGGTCTTCGGTGGCCGGATGTCGATCGCGGCCAGGGACGCGCCGGTATCGTTGGTCGCGTAGAGCGGGGTGAATCCGCAGCCGGCCAGGTAGAGGCCGGCGACGGACAGGGCGATCAAAACCAGCGTGCGCTTCATAGGCTCAGTGTCCCTAACCTGCGAGGAGCGTCAACCGGCGACGATGTTGACGATACGATCCTTCACCACGATCACCTTGCGCACGGTGAGTCCGTCCAGGTGCCGGCGCACCGCCTCGTCGGCGAGCGCGATCGCCTCCACCTCGGCCTCCGCCGCGCCGGGCGGAGCCTGGACCTCGCCGCGGCGCTTGCCGTTGATCTGCACCGGCAGGGTCAGCACCGTGTCGGCCGCCAGCGCGGCGTCGAACACCGGCCAGGCCGCGTCCGCCGCCAGCCCCTCGCTGCCGAGCCGCTCCCAGGCGCTTTCGGCAAGGTGCGGCGTGATCGGATTGATCAATACGATCAATGTCTTCATCGCCGCGCGGCGCTCGGCCGGATCGGCCCGCTCGAGCCGTTTCAGGTCGTTGAGGAAGCTATAGAAGCGGGCGATGCCGGCGTTGAAACGGAAGGTGTCGAACGCCTCGGTGACCGCCTTGATCAGCTTGTGGGTCGCCCGGCGCAGTTGGTCGGTCTGCTCCGGATCGGCCGCGCCCTGCCCGTCGGCCGCCGCTTCGGTTTCAGCCCAGACCCGGTTGATGAAGCGCCAGCAGCCTTCGACACCGGATTCGGTCCATTGCACGTCGCGGTCCGGCGGCGAGTCCGACAGCACGAACAGCCGCGCCGCATCGACGCCGTAGGTGGCGAAGATGTCCTCGGGCGCGACGGTGTTCTTCTTGGACTTCGACATCTTCTCGACGCCGCCGACCTCGGCCGCCAGGCCGGTCTCGAGCTCGAACCACTGGCCGCCGCGGCTCTCGACCTCCGCCGGCGTCAGCCAGCGCGGGTCGTTCCCGGTCGAGCGATAGGTTTCATGGGTGACCATGCCCTGGGTGAACAGGCCGGCGAAGGGCTCAGTCACACCCAGCTGACCGTCGTCGGCGAGGGCCTTGGTGACGAAGCGGGCATACAGCAGGTGCAGCACTGCGTGCTCCACCCCGCCGATGTACTGATCGACCGGCATCCAGTAGTCGGCGGCGGCCTTGTCGATCGGCGGATCGGCCGTGGGGTCGGTGAAGCGGGCGAAATACCAGGAGCTGTCGACAAAGGTGTCGAGCGTATCCGTTTCACGCGTGGCGGATTCTCCACAGCTGGGGCAGGTGGTATGCTTCCAGGTGGGATGGCGGTCGAGCGGATTGCCCGGGATGTCGAAGGTCACGTCGTCCGGCAAATCGATTGGCAGCCGGGTCTCTGGCGTGATGCCGCACCTGGCGCAGTGCACGATCGGGATCGGGCAGCCCCAGTAGCGCTGGCGCGAGACGCCCCAGTCGCGCAGGCGATAGACCGTCGCGCCCTGCCCCTGGCCCAGCCGCTCGATCTCGGCGATCGCCGCCGCCTTGGCCGCTTCGACCTCGAGTCCGTCGAGGAAGCCCGAGTTGAAGATCCGGCCTGGGCCGACATAGGGCTCCAGGCCGAGCGAAAAGGTTCCGGCGTCGGCCGAGGGCGGCAGCACGACCGGTAGGATCGGCAGCTGGTATTTCGTGGCGAAGTCCCAGTCGCGCTGGTCGTGCGCCGGGCAGCCGAAGATCGCCCCCGTGCCGTATTCCATCAGGACGAAGTTGGCGATCCATACCGGCAGGGTCTGAGCGGGGTCGAACGGGTGCGCGACGCGGAGGCCCGTGTCGTGGCCCTTCTTCTCGGCCAGCTCGATCTCGGCCTCCGAGGTGCCGCCACGGCGGCATTCGGCGACGAAGTCGGCCACGGCCGGACTCTCCGCCGCCAGCCGCTCGGCGATCGGATGGTCGGGCGCCACGGCGATGAAGCTCGCCCCGAACAGGGTGTCGGGCCGGGTGGTGTAGACCTCGATCCCGTCCGCGCCGGTGGGCAGGGGCGCAGTGGCCTTGAAGGTCATGCGCAGGCCCTTGGACCGGCCGATCCAGTTCTCCTGCATCAGCCGGACCTTGTCTGGCCAGCGGTCGAGCGTCTTCAAGGCGTCGGCCAGCGCATCGGCGTACTGGGTGATCTTGAAGAACCACTGGGTCAGCTTCTTCTTCTCGACCAGGGCGCCCGAACGCCAGCCGCGGCCGTCGATCACCTGCTCGTTGGCGAGCACGGTCATGTCGACCGGGTCCCAGTTCACCGTCGCCTCGCGGCGATAGGCGAGGCCGCGCCGGTAGAGCTCCACGAACAGGCGCTGCTGGCGGCCATAATATTCCCGGTCGCAGGTGGCGAACTCGCGCGCCCAGTCGATCGACAGGCCGAGCATCTTCAGCTGCTCGCGCATGGCCGCGATGTTCTCGTAGGTCCAGGCCTTGGGGTTGACGCCCTTTTCCATGGCGGCGTTTTCGGCCGGCATGCCGAAGGCGTCCCAGCCCATCGGGTGCAGGACGTTGTAGCCCTGGGCGCGGCGGAAACGCGCCACCAGGTCGCCCATGGCGTAGTTGCGCACGTGGCCGATGTGGATGCGCCCCGACGGATAGGGGAACATCTCCAGGATATAGGCCTTCGGCGCCCCGCCGGCCTCTGCAGGCGTGCGGGTGCGGAAGGTGTCGGCCTCGAGCCACGCCTTGCGCCAGCGCGGCTCGGCCTCTTTCGGATTGTAGCGGACCATGACGCCTTACTAGATGTCAGGCGGCGCCAATCAAGCTCTCAGAGCCTGCAAGCTTTCAAAGCTTGGACAGGCTCAGCCGCCGTTGATGTTCGACAGGCGGAGTTGGCGCGCGCGGGTGAGGATCGCGTTCTCGATATCGATGTCCGTCTGGCCTGCGACCGGAGCGTCGATCCACTCGCCCTTGTCGTTCTTGACCTGCTTGAACACCGTGACGTTCAGGCCATCGGCCCGTAGTCGCGTGTCGAGGATGTAGACGGTGGTCTTGAACCGCTCGTCGGTCTTTTCCGGATTGACGTACCAGTCGGTGATGATGGTGCCGCCGAACGGATCGGCCGACGCCAGGGGCATGAAGGCCAAGGTGTCGAGCGAGGCGCGCCACAGATAGCTGTTCACGCCCATGCCGGCCGACGGCAGGGTCGTGGGTGCCGGCTTGGAGCCCAGGTGCGGGATCAGGCCGCTCGACGGCGCGGCCGGCACGCCGAAATGGCCGCAACCCGCGAGCACCAAGGCGCTCGCGGCCGCAGCCAACAGCGTGGCGGCGCGAGGGAAACGACGCTCGCCTGCAAAACCCGACATATGTTCTTCCGCTCCAAAACCCGTTTCTATGCCTCGGCGACGACCTTCGTCGCCCGGCACGCCGCCCCCGGCCCGCGCCCACAGTGCAATTGCGCGAAAAGCTCGTCTACACCAATGAAGCTTCAAGCGAAAAGCAGAATTAAGTGGCCTTGAGGTCACAGGGTCGCCATCGCGTGTCGCGTGAATGTGACCGACGTTGACCGTGGGGCGTTATGGGCTTTAATCCCAAAGTCACATGGCCGTGACTATATGGGGGGCCATGTGTGCGACCTCTAGGGCGCAGGGCTTAGGGCAGTAGGATGAAGTCGGGTTTGGTTTTGGCGGCTGTGGGCGCCGCCGTCCTCTTGGGGACGGCGTCCATGGCGCATGCCGAAAACAATACCCAGTCGACCACCCCGCCCAAGGCCAACGAGTTTGGCCAGTCCGATGGCGGCCAGGGACCCTGGAGCATCCCCACGCCCAAGAAGAGCTATGTCTTCGACAGCAAGGGCCGCTGGGGCGTGAAGTTCGACGTGGACCAGCCGACCAATCGGGATCCGGAATGGAAGGACGCCAACCTCGGCGCCTATTTCCGCGTCACGCCGAAGTTCAAGCTCAGCGGCGGCGTGGGCCTCGGCGACAAGTTCGCGCAGCCCCAGCATCTGACGCCGGAAGACACTGCACCGCGCGTGCACCTCGAAGGCGCGTTCAAGTTCTAGCCTGAGGCGTCCACGAACGCCTCCACCGCCGCGAATCCCGCGACACCGGTTCCGACCAGCCGTTTTGCTGTCCGCGCTTCGACCCCGCCCAGGGCGAAGACCGGTGTCCCGCAGGATCGCGCCAGCTCAGCCAGCCGGATCGGTCCGATCGGCCGGCCGGCGCTCGGGCTCCGGCTCTCGAACACCGCCGAGAGCAGGACGGCGTCCGCGCGCACGGTGGCGGCGCGCCGAAGCGCCCCTGGGGAATGGGCGGCGACGGTGATGATCCAATCCGGGCGGCGCGCCTTCATCCGCCGAAGACCCCCCCCCATGCGTTCGGGCAGATGCACGCCGTCGGCGGCGACCCTGGCGGCCAGCGCATCGTCGGCCCCGATCAGCAGGACCAGTCCCCGGCTGCGGGCGATCCCCGCCAGCCGCCGCGCCGTCTCCAGCGCATCCGCGCGGCCGAAGCCGCGGAAGATCACGCCCGCGCCCCGCGGCAGGCGTTTGGCGATGGCGGCCGGGTCGGGCGTGCGCCCGGGATCGGTGACGAACCAGACCACCGGCAGCCCCTTTCCGTGTCGCCGCGTGCGGCCTAGGGTCGCCGCCGTCCGCCACAGTCCTGTCGATCCGTCCAACACCACGCCCCGATCCGCGCCCGAGTCTCAGCCTTGACCCTCGCCTCCACCGCTTCCGATCCCGCCGCCGCCTGGCGCGGCGTCAAAGACCGTATGGCGGCTGCGGCGCGGGCGGCGGGGCGCAAGGCCGGGGATGTGACCCTGGTCGCGGTCTCCAAGCAACAGCCCTGGGACGCGATCGAGCCCGTCTTACAGGCCGGCCAGCGTATCTTCGGTGAAAATCGGGTGCAGGAGGCCGTGGCGCGATGGGCCGGCCAGCGGGCCGGGATCGCCGATCTCGAACTCCGGCTGATCGGTCCGCTGCAGACCAACAAGGCCGACGACGCCCTCGCTCTGTTCGACGTGATCGAGACCCTGGACCGGCCAAACCTCGCCGCGGCCCTGGCTCGGGCGATCCAGAAGGCCGGCCGGGCGCCGCGGCTCTATGTGCAGGTCAACACGGGCGAAGAGCCGCAGAAGGCGGGTGTGATCCCCGCCGACGCGGAAGCCTTCATCGCCGCCGCTCGGCGGGACTTCGCCCTGGAGATCGAAGGCTTGATGTGCATCCCGCCCGCCGCCGAGCCGCCGGGGCCGCACTTCGCCCTGCTCGGCAAGATCGCCGCACGCAATGGTGTAGCGCGCCTGTCCATGGGCATGAGCAGCGACTTCGAGACGGCCATCCGCTTCGGGGCCACCTCGGTGCGGGTGGGCTCGGCGGTGTTCGGAAGCCGCAGTTAGGCCTTCTGGTCCACAGACTCGCCGGCGGGCGCCGGATCCGCCGCACCATAGCCGTCCGCCGCCGCCTTAGGCGCGGCGGCCTTCGGCGTCACCGCGACCATGGCCGGGCGGACGATGCGGCCGAACAGCTCATACCCGGGCTGCGCCAGCATGACGACGGACCCCGGCGCCAGCTCGGGATCGGCCTGCTCCATCATCGCCTGGTGCAGGTTCGGATCGAACTTGGTCCCCTTGTCAGGCGCGACGCGCTTCAGGCCGTTGCGCTCGAACGCGGTCAGCAGGGCCTTCTCGGTCATCTCGACGCCGAGGATCAGGTTCTTGACCTGCGGGTCTTCCACATCCTTCGGCGAATGTTGCAGCGCGCGTCCGAGGCTATCGGCGGCGTCCAGCAGGTCGCGGGCGAACTTCTGGATGGCGTAGGCGCGCGCGTCGTTGACCTCGCGCTCGGCCCGGCGCTTGGTGTTCTCCGCTTCGGCCAGACCGCGCAGGGCCTGCTCCCTGGCCGCCTGCACTTCGGCCTTCAGCGCCTCGATCTGCTCTTCCAGCGTGGGCTCGGCCGCGTCTTCCGCTTCGCCGGCCCCGTTCATATCCGTCATCCGTCTCTCCTCAGGCGGCGGAGCTCGGTGAGCCTCAGCCGTCTAGCATCCGCCCCAGCATCCGCGCCGTGTAGTCCACCAACGGGATGATGCGAGCATAGTTCAGGCGCGCAGGGCCAATGACGCCAATGGCGCCCACCACCTTCTGTCGGCCCGACATATAGGGCGCCGCGATCAAGGCGGAACCCGAAAGCGAGAAAAGCCGTGTTTCGGCGCCGATGAAGATGCGTACGCCCTCGGCTTCGCGCACGTCGTCGAGCAGCCCGATCAGCCGCTCCTTCTGCTCCAGATCGTCGAACAGCATGCGTACGCGCTCAAGATCCTCGCGCGCCGAGGCGTCCTGGAGCAGGTTGGCGCGGCCACGGACGATCAGCGCCCGTTCGACGGGGTTGTCGCTGGTCCAGGCGGCGAGGCCTTCCTCCACCAGCCGCGCGGCGGTGGTGTCGAGGGCGCGGCGGGCCTGGTCGAGCTCGCCGCCGATCTCGCTCTTGGCCTCGGCCAGGGTGCGGCCGCGCAGGCGGGCGTTGAGGAAGTTCGACGCCTCCTGCAGGGCCGACGGAGTCAGGCCGGGCGGGGTCCGCATCAGCCGGTTCTCGATCGTCCCATCCTCGAACACCATCACCGCCAGGGCCTGGTCGGGGCCGAGAGCGACGAACTCCACGTGCTTGACGCCGTAGTCGCGCGCGGGCGTGACCACCACCCCGGCGCCGCCCGCGAGGCCCGACAGCAGGGACGAGGCCTGATCCAGCGCCTCTTCGAAACTGCGGCCCCTGCCGGTCAGTTGGGCCTCGATGGCCCGCCGCTCGTCTTCGCCCACGTCGCCGACTTCCAGAAGGCCGTCGACGAACAGCCTGAGGCCCGCGTGGGTCGGCAGCCGGCCGGCCGACGTATGCGGCGCAGCCAGTAGGCCGAGCTCGGTCAGGTCCTGCATGGTGTTGCGGATCGAGGCCGGCGACAGGGCCACGCCGCCGCGCGACACGGTGCGCGACCCCACCGGCTCGCCGGTCTCGAGATAGGTTTCGACCACGCGGCGGAAGATGTCGCGGGCGCGCTCGTCCAGCGCGCCGATGCCGGGGCTCTCAAACAGGGCGCTGATCGAGCTTGATGTGGTGAAATTCGGCATGAAGCGATGGCGACCCGCCATGGACGCGGGCGTACTGAATAGGATAAGCGGCCTTCCCGCTTGTGCAAGCGAACCCTTCGGAACCCTCATGTTCACGCCCAGCTCCACCAGCCGGCCTTCAGGCCGCGCCGCCGACCAGCTCCGCCCCGTGATCCTTGAAACCGGGGTGAACCGCTATGCCGAGGGCTCGTGCATGGTCAGTTTCGGGCACACCCGTGTGCTTGTCACCGCCAGCCTCGAAGAGGGCGTGCCGGGTTTCCTGCGCGGCAAGGGCCAGGGTTGGGTGACGGCGGAGTATGGCATGCTGCCCCGCGCCACCCATACCCGCGGCCGGCGCGAGGCCGCCCAGGGCAAGCAATCCGGCCGCACCCAGGAGATCCAGCGGCTGATCGGCCGGTCGCTCCGGGCGGTGGTCGATCTCAAGGCGCTCGGCGAGCGCCAGATCAGCGTCGACTGCGATGTGATCCAGGCCGACGGCGGCACGCGCACCGCCTCCATCACCGGGGCCTGGGTCGCCCTGCGCAAGTGCTCCGACTATCTGCTGGCCGAAGGGTTGATCAAGGTTGATCCGATCCTTGATCAGGTGGCGGCCATCTCCTGCGGGGTATATTCGGACACACCCGTCCTCGATCTCGACTATGAGGAAGACTCGTGCGCCGAAGCCGACGCCAACTTCGTGCTCACCGGCGCCGGCGATATCGTGGAGATCCAGGCCACCGGCGAGCGGCGTGGATTCACCCGCGACGAATTCGAGGCCCTGTTCGGCCTCGCCCGCGCCGGCATCACCGACCTCTGCGCGATGCAGAAGGCCGCCGTTAAGGCGTAGCGTCAGTTACGCCCCTCCTCGAGCAGGCGGCGCGCGATCACCTGCGCCTGGATTTCGCCGGCGCCCTCGAAGATATTGAGGATGCGGGCGTCGCAGAGGATGCGGCTGATCGGATATTCCAGCGCAAAGCCGTTGCCGCCGTGGATCTGCACGGCGTTGTCCGCCGCGGCCCAGGCCACGCGCGCCGCCAGCAGCTTGGCCATGCCGGCTTCAAGGTCGCAGCGGCGACCCTGATCCTTCTCCGAGGCCGCGAAATAGCTGAGCTGGCGCACGCCCATGATCTCGGCCGCCATCATCGCCAGCTTGTTGTGCACCCGCGGGAAGGCGAAGATCGCCTGGCCGAACTGCTGGCGCGACAGGGCGTAGCTGAGGCCGGTCTCCATGGCGTTCTGGGCCACGCCGATGGCGCGGGCCGCCGTCTGGATACGAGCGCTCTCGAACGTGGCCATCAGCTGCTTGAACCCCTGCCCGGGCGTTCCGCCCAGCAGGTTGGCCTCCGGCACGGCGAAGCCGTCGAAGCCGATCTCGAACTCCTTCATGCCGCGATAACCGAGCACCTCGATCTCGCCGCCGTTCATCCCGTCCGCCGGGAAGGGGTTTCCATCGGTCCCACGCGGCTTTTCCGCCAGCAGCATCGACAGGCCGCGGTGGTCGGTGGTGTTGGGCTCGGTGCGGACCAGCAGGGTCATCACATCGGCGCGGCTGGCGTGGGTGATCCAGGTCTTGTTCCCGGTCACGCTCCAGGATCCGTCGGCCAGCGTCGCGCGGGTGCGCAGCGACCCCAGGTCCGAGCCCGTGTTCGGCTCGGTGAACACCGCCGTCGGCAATATCTCGGCCGAGGCGATCCTGGGCAGCCATTCGGCCTTCTGCGCTTCAGTGCCGCCGGTCAGGATCAGCTCGGCGGCGATCTCCGAGCGGGTGCCCAGCGAGCCGACGCCGATATAGCCGCGCGACAGCTCCTCGGAGACCACGCACATGGCGGTCTTGCCGAGGCCGGCGCCGCCGAATTCCTCCGGAATGGTCAGGCCGAACACGCCGAGCTGGCCCAGCTCCTCGACCAGCGCGATGGGGATCAGTTCGTCCCTCAGGTGCCAGCCGTGGGCGTAGGGCAGCACCTTTTCCTCGGCGAAGGCGTGGAACTGGTCGCGGATCATCTCGAAGGTGTCGTCCAGGCCGGTGGCCTCGACCGTGGCGCGGCCCTGCGCGGCGGCGACCAGCTCGGCCAGGCGGGACTTCACCGCCTGTCCGCCGGCCTCGGTCATCAGCCTGGCCAGCGGCGGCGCGAACAGCAGGTTCATCTCCTCGCGGGTGACGCCGAGGTCGGCCGGCCGCGCCACCTCGCCCTGGTTCATCGGGATGCCGCCGACCAGCTGGCAGGCGTATTCGGCCGTCAGCAGGCGCGCCAGCAACTGCTCGGTCTCGCCGAAGGCCCCCATGGCCTGCAGGCGCCCGGCCCAGCCGTGCACCTGGCGGAACAGTTCGGCATAGGTGGCGTACCAGGCCAGGGCGTGCACGGCGTGCTGCTCGCGGTCCATGGCCCGCCGGTCGAGCTTGCCGGCCGGAGACACCTTGGCGCGGACCGCCGGGACCGCCGCCCGCATGAACCGCTCGACGGCGTCGGCCGCTGCGGCCAGGGTCGCGATCAGCTCCGGCATCGGTTCAACAGCGGCGTCGGTCGGTTCGGTCAAGGTCATCAACGGCTCCTTCGGCGGGGCAATATTGCACCTGCGAACATGGCTTCCAAGCCGCGGTATGGCGCGAGGCGCAAGTCGAAGCTAGGCTTCGCCCGCTGAGGGAACGCCATAGGCAGGATGCAACACGCCATGGAACGAAGAACACTTGCGATGGCGGCGCTGTGCGGCGCCCTGGCCGCGGCGCTGAGCGGCTGCGGCGCGCGCCACCAGCTGGATCGCCTGCCGAACGGCGACGGCACCCTGGTCGCCGTGGTCGATTATGAGAAGGCCACCTTCGGGCTCACGCGCGACGCGGTGGTGTCGGTGCAGGAGAAGCGGGGCCTCGCCACCCTGGTCGCGACCTTCCATAACATCGAACATATCGACGTCACCTGGCTCGGACCGGAAGACCTCAACATCTGCCAGTCGGGCGCGGTGATCGGCTACAAGACCTCCGTCACCCTGAACACCTCGACGGGTCTCCGAACCGTCCATGCGCACTACAACTGTTGACAATTGTGGGGTCTTTCCCGGCCTATCGCCCGGCCATCGCTTGTGCCTAAGCTTCCCGCCGCCGACTGGATCGGCGTGAAGGGAGGCGCATATGTTGAAGAAGCTTATCGCCGAGTTTCTGGGGACGGGCTGGCTCGTCCTGGGCGGGTGCGGGTCAGCGGTGCTGGCCGCCGCCTTTCCGCAGCTGGGAATTGGGTTCGTCGGCGTCTCGCTGGCCTTTGGGCTGACGGTGGTGACCATGGCCTACGCCATCGGCCATGTGTCGGGCTGCCATCTCAATCCGGCCGTGTCGGTGGGCCTGTGGGCGGGCGGGCGTTTCGACGCCAAGGAACTGCCCGGCTATATCGTCGCCCAGGTCCTGGGCGCGACCGCGGGGGCGGGCGTGCTCTACCTGATCGCCAGCGGCCACGCGGGCTTCAGCCTGTCCGGCGGTTTCGCCAGCAACGGCTACGGCGAGCATTCGCCCGGCGGTTATAGCCTGACGGCGGCCTTCGTCTGTGAGTTCGTGCTGACCTTCGCCTTCCTGTTCGTGATCATGGGCTCGACCCACGGACATGCGCCCAAGGGGTTCGCGCCCTTGGCCATCGGGCTCTGCCTGACCCTGATCCACCTGATCTCGATCCCGGTGACCAACACCTCGGTCAATCCGGCCCGCTCGACCGGCCCCGCCTTGTTCGTCCGCGGCTGGGCGCTGGGTCAGCTCTGGCTGTTCTGGGTCGCGCCGCTGCTGGGCGCCGCGGCAGGTGGATTGGCCTATCGCTTCCTCAGCCCCTCGCAGCCCTCGCCGGCGGAAATCTCCGGCGACTGAGCGGTTGATCGTTTGGAGCATGTCCGGGCGGCCAACCGGGCCCACTTTGGCCTGACATGCTCTAGCTCCGCCAGCGGAGGGTCGCCGGTTCGACCGGATTGACGAAGGCGCGGCCCTCCGCGCGGCTCTTGGCCCATTCGCGCTTGAGCGCCTGGTACCATTTGGCCTGGCGGTCGGCGTCGTCGATCCAGATCAGCGGCGGATCGTATTTCAGGCCCTGGTTCTGCAGATTCACCATGTCGCCGTCCTGGCGCAGGAAGCTGCGCGCGCCGGCGGCGATGAAGGGGCGGAGCAGCACGAAGGCGGGATGGTCCGACCAGATGATCTGGGTGATGCGGGTCTTCGACAGGGTGACGGGCGTCAGGCAGGTCAGGGCCAGCACCTGGCGGCGGCCCACCTGGATGTGCTCCCACCGGTAGCCGGGCAGGCGGAAGGTGATCTCGGTCTCGGGCGCCCCGCCGAGGATGCGATAGGCCCGGCTGTTGCTGGATGGCGCGTGCCGGACCATGGCGAAGCCTAGCGGGCGCGGCTCGAACCGCTTGGCCTTCTCGAGCTGTTTGGCCTTGGAGCGCCACCACCATTGCTGGTGCACATAGGGCCCGTGGGTCGGGTCCATCAGACCGACCACGGCCTGGTCGATGTGCGTGTCGAAATCCATCCGGTCGACCAGCTTGGGGGTCCCGCCGACCACACCCTCGAAATGCGGCGGAAGATCGAACGGCGTCGCTTCGCGCGGATCGGCGGCGAAATAGACGAAGATCAGCCCCTGGTCCTCGTGCACCGGATAGGCGCGCACGCGGATGCGGTCGACCTCCAGGTCCTGGTCGGCGAGCAGGGATGGAACCGAGGTGCAGATCCCGTCGGCCACGCGGAACCGCCAGCCGTGATAGGGGCACTCGACCGCCTCGCCCTCGTTGCCGAATTTCACCACCCGGCCAGCCGACAGGGGCGCGGCCCGGTGCGGGCAGATGTCGCGCAGGGCGAAGGCCTTGCCCGCTTTGGTGCGTCCGACCAGCACCGGTTCGCCCAGCATTTCGATCCGCTGCAGCGATCCCGTCTTCACCTCGCGCGACAGGGCGGCGAAGTACCAGTGGTCGAGCAGGAAGCCGTGCCCGAACGCGGTCTCCATCCTGAGGTTCGCTTTGGTCTCGCCGTCAGCCATGGCCGAGCATTACGCGCAAACGCCTATGCGCCCAAGTCCGGGCGCCCAAACCCAGGAGCGTTCCGGAGCCGTCACCCCGCGCTCTTGACCATCAGCTGAGCGTAGAAGTCCGCCATCCGCTTCAGGTCGGCGACCTTCAGGTGCTCGTTCACGCCGTGGATCATCTCGATGTCCTTGAGGCTGAACAGGATCGGCTGGAATCGATAGACGTCGCCGGTGACCAGATACATGCTTCGCCCGTCCGTGCCGGCGGTGACCAACGACGGCGCCACCGGGACGCCGGGGAACTGGCTGGTGGCGACGCCGGCCACATCCTTCCAGCCCTCCGAGCGGGTCGAGGACACCGGCGAGGGGTCGCGCGGAGCGCCGGCCCAGCTCAGTTCGACGGGCAGGGGGCCAATCGCGGACTTCGCCCGGGCCATCACGTCCGCCGCGGTCTGGCCCGGCGCGATCCGGTAGTTGATCTCGGCGGTGGCCAGGCCCGGCAGTACGTTGTCCTTGGGCGAACCCGACAGCATGGTCGGGGCGATGGTGGTGTGCAGCATGGCCTGTCCGGGCGGCGTGGCGCCGATCTGCTGGGTCAGCAGGGGCGCGAACAGCCAGGCGTTGGCCACCGCCATCCGCACCGGGAACCCGAGGTGCGGGGCCATCACGCCCAGCATGCCCGCGGTCGGTCCGCCGTAGCGCAGCGGGAAGGGGTGGTCGGCGATCGCCGTCACCGCGCGCGCGACCAGGGTGGCGGCCGTGTCCTTGGGCGGGGCCGATGAGTGCCCGCCGGCGCCGTGCGCAGTGATCTTCAGGGTGGCGTAGCCCTTTTCGGAAATGCCGATCAGAGCCGCCGGTCCCTTGCTGAGCGGGAAATCGGCGACGACGACCGAGCCCTCGTCGAGGGCGAACAGGGCCTGAACTCCGCGCGCCTTCAGCGCCTCCGCCGCGGCGCGTGCGCCGGATCCACGCACTTCCTCGTCGTGGCCGGAGACGATGTAGATGGTCCGTTTCGGCTGGAAGCCCTGCGCCGCCAGGGCGTCGGCGGCTTCCATCAGGGCGATCAGCGAGCCCTTGTCGTCGATCGAGCCGCGGCCCCACACCGCGCTGTCCTTGATCTCGCCGCCGAACGGGTCGGCGCTCCACTGGCCGCGCGTCTCCTCCGCCACGGGCACCACGTCCTGGTGGGCCATCAGGATGATCGGGGCCAGCGCGGTGTTCGATCCCTTCCAGGTCCAGATCAGGCCGCCGTCCCCCACCAGTTCCCGCGGCGCGGCGGCGGCGAGATGCGGATAGCTCGCCGCCAGCCAGTCGCGTTGGGCGGCGAGCGGCTTCGGATCATCGTCCGACGGATTCTCGTGGCTGACCGTCTGGAACCGGACCGCCGCCGACAGGTGCTGGGCGGCGAGACTCCCGTCGATCGACGGCGCCTTGACGTCGGCGCTCTCTACGGCGGACGGCGCTTTCAGCAGGGCCGTGCGGCCCAGGACCACGGCGATCAGCGCCGCGATCGCGACGACCAGGACCAGTGCGGCGGTGCGCAGCGTCTTCATCATGCGTCCTCTTGCTCCGGGGGACCTTCGCCGCCGTCGCGGCCGACCGCAAGGCTCTCCGTTGACAGGGCGGCGGGCAGGAGGTCCAACGGCGCCATGGTCGAGGTGCTGGCGAAGGCGACAGGCGAGACGGGCGGCGGCATCTCGCGGCTCGCCAAACCCCTGCGGCTGGAATCCGGCGGCCTGCTGGAAGGGGTCGAGGTCGCGTATCAGACCTATGGCCGGCTGAACGCGGACCGCTCCAACGCCGTCCTGATCTGCCACGCCCTGACGCTCGATCAGTATGTGTCGGGAGTCTATCCCACCAGCGGCAAGCCCGGCTGGTGGACGCGGCTGGTCGGGCCAGGCCGGGTGCTCGATACCGATCGCTGGTTCGTGATCTGCTCCAACGTGATCGGCGGCTGCATGGGCTCGACGGGGCCGTCTTCGATCGACCCCAAGACCGGCAGGCCCTATGGCCTGAGCTTTCCGGTGATCACCATCGCCGACATGGTCCGCGCCCAGGCCCTGCTGGTCGAGGCGCTCGGCGTCTCGCGGCTGTTCGCGGTGGTGGGCGGGTCGATGGGCGGGATGCAGGTGCTGGAATGGGCGCGCTCGTATCCGGAGCGGTTGACCTCGGCGATCTGCCTGGCCTCGGCCGCCCGTCACTCGGCGCAGAACATCGCCTTCCACGAGGTGGGTCGCCAGGCGATCATGGCCGACCCGGACTGGCGCGGCGGCGACTACCAGACCGCCGGCGTGCGCCCGGAGAAGGGCTTGGCCGTCGCCCGCATGGCTGCGCACATCACCTACCTGTCCGAACCGGCTCTGCAGCGGAAGTTCGGACGCGAACTGCAGCGCGACGGGCTGTCGTGGGGGTTCGACGCCGACTTCCAGGTCGAGAGCTATCTGCGCCACCAGGGCGCGGCCTTCGTCGACCGGTTCGACGCCAACGCCTATCTCTACATCACCCGGGCGATGGATTACTTCGATCTCGCCGCCGCCCACGGCGGCCAGCTCGCTCCCGCGTTCCGGAATGCGTCCGAGGTCCGGTTCTGCGTGCTGTCGTTCACCTCCGATTGGCTCTATCCCACCACCGAGAGCCGCCATGTGGTCCGCGCCCTCAACGCCGTCGGCGCGCGCGTCAGCTTCGTCGAGGTCGAGAGCGACAAGGGCCATGACGCCTTTCTGCTCGACGAGCCGGTGATGAACGCCGCCCTCACCGGCTTCCTCGCCTCCACCGCCGAGGCAGCCAAGCTGTGATCGGTTTCCGGCCGGACGCGCGGCACGATTTCGACGAGATCCTGCGGCTCGTCCGCCCAGGCGCACGCGTGCTCGACGTCGGCTGCGGCGAGGGCGTGCTGCTCGAGCGCCTGCACCGGGAAAAAGGTGTCGATGGCCGTGGGATCGAGATCGGCCCAGACGCTGTCTCGGCCTGCCTGGCCAAGGGGCTCGCCGTGATGCAGGGCGACGCCGAACGCGATCTCGCCGAATTTGCGGACGCCAGTTTCGACTACGCCATCCTGTCGCAGACCCTGCAGGCCATGCGCGCGCCAAGGACCGTGCTTGAGGAGCTGCTGCGGCTCGCCGACCGCGCCATCGTCTCCTTCCCCAACTTCGGCCATTGGCGTGTCCGCCTGTCGCTGCTGCGGCGGGGCCGGATGCCCGAGACCCGCGCCCTGCCCGAGGCCTGGTGGGAAACCTCCAACATCCACCTCTGCACCCTGCGCGACTTCACGGACCTGTGCGCCGATCTCGGCCTCAGGATCGAGGCCGCAGCCGCCCTGGTGCGCGACCGGCCGGCGCGGGCGATGGACCCCCTCGACATGGTCGAGAATTGGCGGGCCGAGCAGGCGCTGTTCCTGCTTAGCCGACGCTCATTGGCGCATCCGGCGGAGACGGACCAGCGCGATCTGTTCGCCTAGAAGGGTCTAGAGCGTGTTCCGATCTGATGGAATCAGATCGGCGCTCCAGGTTTTTGGTTTGACGCGCGTTTCGTCCGAAAACCGGTTCCCACTTTTCGGAACGCGCTCTAGTCTTACTGAGTCACAAAGTCGCGGATTATGGGGGATTCGCTCTGGGTGCGGATTTGTTAGCGTGTCGCATGGTGAGCAGCGAAGCGAG
>Ga0302314_10009880_pt1 | contig 16820 bp, 19 predicted proteins | sample III_Palsa_N2_3_FD_200533 | JGI IMG/M metagenome (GOLD analysis project Ga0302314, IMG submission 200533) | Peat permafrost microbial communities from Stordalen Mire near Abisko, Sweden - III_Palsa_N2_3 | ecosystem: Environmental > Terrestrial > Soil > Palsa > Peat permafrost | place: Sweden...
CGGAGTCGCGTGGCTACGAAAGCCCGTGGGAGCGTGCGGCCACAGTCCCCCCAGGACGACGTCCCATCAGCCGTTGCAGCGCGGCGGGATCAACAAGTAGCGCTGGCAGCGCCCCCCCAACATATAGTCGAGCAGCAGGCGCATCGGCGGAAGTGCGTTGGGCCTCGCCGTGGTCGACAGCCGACCAAAGATCTGTCCCGGAGAGTCAGACGTAGCCGAGATGTCAGCCGCGCTGTCGGCGCCTGCCGGCGTTGGGCCAGCGGCTGCTTGCTCGGCGCGAGGACGAGGCGATTGAGCGTGCGTGGGTCCGCACGACGAGCTGGCGGCTGGCTGTCGGCGGCCTGGCAGGTGCGGTAGTGCTCGGCGCCGACATGCTGCTGGGTCGGGCCGACGCCTCCGGCACCCGTCCGTGGGTTCGCAAGGTGCCGGTCGCCCTGCCGATCGGGGCTGCTCTGGCCATCGGGCAGTACCACTTGCTACGCCGCAGGATGGCTGCCGAGGAGTCGGGCACCGACGCCGCGGGTGCTCTCATCGAAGGCAGCCCGCAGGTCGCGGCGGGCCGTTCGCTACTCATCGGAGCGGGGGTGTCCACTGGTCTGTTCGCGTTTGCGGAGGGCGAGCGACTGTTCGCGGACGGGGTGGCTGTGCTCGTCCGGAAAGCTGCCCCGGGCGCGGCGCTGCTCGGCAAGCCGCTCGGGCATCTGGCCGCTCTCGGGGCGCTCGCAGCGGGCGGCTACGCCACGCTCCAGAAGGTGTTCCACAAGGCCGAGCACGGTGGGGACGCCGTCGAGGCCGCATACGCCTCGCCACCACTCTCGGAGTTCGTCAGCGGCGGGCCGAAAAGTGCTGTGTCGTGGGACGACATCGGCCGTTACGGCCGCCGATTCGTGAGCATGGCACTGGCCCGGAAGGAGATCGAGTCAGTCATGGGCGAGCCGGCGCTCGAACCGATCCGGGTGTTTGTCGGGCTCGAGTCCGCCCCCACCACGAGCGCGCGAGCCGATCTCGCGATGCGTGAGCTCGAGCAGCTCGGTGCGTTCGAGCGAAAGCTGATCGTGTTCTGTTCACCGACCGGAACTGGATACGTCAACTACGTCACGTCCGAAGCACTGGAGTACCTCACTCGCGGTGACGTGGCGACCGTGACGATGCAGTATTCGCTGCGCCCCTCACCGTTGTCCCTGAATCGCGTCGGCATCGGCATCGAGCAGAACAACGCGTTCCTGCAGGCACTCAAGCGGCGCCTGAGCGCGATCCCAGAGGCCCGGAGGCCGCACCTGGTCATCTTCGGCGAGAGTCTGGGGGCGCAGACCTCGGAGGATGTGTTCAAGGACGAGGGCACTGCAGGTTTTCACCGCATCGGGATCGAGCGCGGGCTCTTCCTGGGGACCCCTGCCGCGACCAAGTGGCGCCACCGGTGGCTCGCGGACCCGGCGAGCGTCGACCCGGACGGCGAGGTCGTCGAGGTGGACTGCTACGAGGAGTTCGCTGCCCTGCCCGAGACGGCGCGTCGAAATGCGCGCTACTTCCTGCTCACGCACCACAACGACCCGATGCCGAAGTTCTGGTTCCCGATCGCTGTCCGACAACCCGACTGGCTCGGGCCACCGGAAACCCGCGAACCTGGCCTGCCGCGCGAGGTGACCTGGCGTCCGTACACGACGTTCGTGATCACACTCGTCGACGTGAAGAACGCCCTGCATGTGATTCCGGGCAAGTTCGTCGCGTCGGGGCACGACTATCGTAAGGATCTCGCTCGCTTCGTGTCATTGGCCTACGACCTGCCGATCGATGCCGAGCGGCTGGAGCGCATCGAGCGAGCACTCCGGCGTCGCGAGCTCCTGTGGGCAGAGCGGCGACTGACCACCCAACAACTGAGCGATGCCGAGGAAAAGGTCAAGAAGCAGCTCACGGCATGGGGCGTGCGGGAGGAATATCTACCCCTGAGTTTCGTGGCACCTGGGCCGCAGGAGGCAGACCCCTTCGACGCACGCGTGCTGGCGGACTGATTCCTCCAGCTCGACCTGACCCCGATCATCGGGGCTTGGAACGAGCCTCTTGAACAGCCACCATCCCATCGCCCTCGGCTACACGTCCAGCCTTGCCGCCATCGCAACCGGCGGCTCTCAGCTGCAAGCGATGCAACGAGTTCCTCAGTGGGGTGCACACGTCCGGCAATCTTACGGTTGGCCCTGCCTCGGTTTCGGGGGTTCGGTGATCTTGGTGAGAAGCAGCCAGGCGCTCGTAACGCCGCCGGTGAGCGCGACGATCACAGGCACGACCAATACGTACAGGCCGTCGTGTATTCCGAGCACGAGCAGGATGCCGGAGACGAGCAGCAGGATGGAGACGACCGTGGTGGGGGTGATCAGCCCCAGAGCTTTCGAGATCGGCTCCGTGCTGGCGGTGGCCGTCGCGCGGCGATCCAGGACGAACAGGCCGACTGTGGTGATCGCGGCGACTAGGGTCAGTTCGGTACCGAGGGCTTCGGTGGATTGCACGGGGATGGCGATTAGGATCGCTGTGAGTAGAACCGTTCCGAACAGACTGAGCGTCTGCGCGGCCCGGTTTCTGAGCTCTTGGGATCGAGCGATGTACTCGATTCTGATTGACACCGCGACAAACAACAGCCCGATCAGCGCGGCGGCGGCGCTTCCAGAAACCTGCGCGAATGTGCTCCACTGTTTCAAATGATTCTCGATCGTGGACTATGCGATCTGGACGGCCAGCCGTCACACCCAATCGTGCGCCGACGTGTGCTGAGGACGCGATGCGAGCATGAAGCCATAAGCTCGCGCTCGGGCCCCCCGAGCGTTTCTGTACTCGTCATCGACGGGTACAGAAACGGCCCCCCCGTCAGCTGCTCCAATCTGATCGGCGCCGAGTCTCCACGGACGAGGTTTCGCTTTCTAGCTTGTGAGCGCTTGAGCCGCTCGGTCGAGGCCGTGAAGGTAGGGTGTGAGATATCTGGCGGCGATCTTCGCAGGCGGGCTGCTGGTCTGCACCTCCGTTACCTGTGAGTGTGTGGCGGTCTTGCCGCTGGGGCGCACGCTGAGGATGAGCGGCCGTTCTCCGGTCAGCAGCACGGCGTGCAGTTCCGGCCGGAACGTGTCCGGCTCGACGTTGGCGCCGGCGAGAGCGGCGATCGATTGCGCGGCGATATCGGCCTGCTGCGCGGCGATCCCGCCGAATTTGATCGGAAAGTCGGTTGCGTCACCGGCTGCATATGTGCGATCGATGCCGTGCACCCTCCCCTGTTTGTCGGTCGAGATGAAACCGCGGGGGGAGCTTGTCGGCACGCCGGGACAATGCGGTCCGAACAGCTGCGGAAGCCCGATAACCCGATCGGCGTGAATCTCCCTACCTGGTTGCATCGGATCGACGTGGATCGCCTTACCTGGGAGCATCGCGATTAGCCCCGGGCCGTGCACCGCGGCTTTAGTTGAGAGGATCGTGGTGATGCCGGACCTCGCCAGGAGTTGCTCGACGTGGTCGGCGACGGTCTGGCCGAAGATCGCGAGCGGCGCCGGCTCTGGGGTGACAATCGTGATCTCGACATCGGCGGAGGTCTCGTGCGCTCGCATGGCGGTCATCAGCGCGAGCTCGTATATCGGTAGCGGCCACACCGGGCCCTCGGGGATCACGAACCCGAGTTTGTGGATGTGGCCGCCCTCGACGTCTTGGAGCACGGCGTGCAACTGCTCATCGAGGCGGTGCGGGTCGAGCGTAATCGTGTACCTGAAGTTCGCGTAGACGCTGGCGCCGGGCGCGAGCAGCACCGCGTCGTAATGCAGCTCCTCCCCGCCTTTCGTGTGGGCGACAAAGAAGTCACTCTCAAGCCAGGAAAACGTGTCCGAGCACAGCTCTGCCCCGGCGTCCTTAGCGATCTGCGCGAGCGGGTAGCGCTTGGCGAGCGGACGCCCGTACGGCTCCTGCACTGCCATCGGGAGGTAGACGAAGTCCTTGTTCGGCGCGAGGATGGTCGTCGAAACGAGATCTCGGGCAAGGTCATTCAGGCACAGCGCAGCTTCGAGGGCCGCAACGCCGCCGCCGACGATCACGACCTTGAAATCGCCATCGGCGCCAGAGCTGGGCAAAACGACGTTGAAGGGGACAGCGGCTGGGGTGGTATCGGGCATTGTCGTCTCCGCGTCGGTAGGTCTTCGGAAGTCACGCCGCGCTGCCAGCCCTTCCAGGCCGACATCGCAAGAGATGCCCTCTCGCTTCCACGCTACTCGGCATGTCAACCGCGAACGCCCGCACTGCCGGCCGCGGCGGCGGAGTAGGATCGATGGGAGCTTCGCCTGAACCATCGGCGTGCAGGTATTCCGACTTCAACTCTCGGTGGGCGACATCGTGGTCCCGTACTGACACCTCGACGATCTGCGGGAGTGACTGCTCTCCCTCTGCAAAGCTCGCGATCTTCCGGCGATCGTCGGCCCCCGGCCTGCCCATCGAGGAGCTGCCGCGGCCTCTGGACTGCATGAGGCTGCGCGAACACGACCAAGGTCGCTGTAAGAGACGTGCTCGTGCCGATCGTCGATCGCAGAGCAGTTCTCCGTGCCGCGGCGAAGCCGACGCAGTGTGCCCCGACGTCAGAGGCGATCGATCCTGCCAAGGAGGGATCGACTCCGAGGCGCCCCTCCCAGCCGCTCGGCTCTGCGTTCGTAGTACGAAAGAAGCAGCCGGACATTTCTCGGGGCGGTGTGATGCCTGGCTGCTAGTGTCGATCGTGAAGGGCACCACCGTGGGGCCAGTTGGGAAGCACGGCAACGCGGTTCGACTTTCGAGTCTTTCGAGAGCCCCGACGGCGAGCGTCGGGCTTCGTTGGCTGTTGGCGTACACCGAGCCATCGATTGGCTCGATCGAGGCCGACAGATGCCACGTGCCCGCGCTCTCTTCCGCCTCCTCGAGCCTCGCCACACCGGCGAGGCCAGTCCTCGCGTGTCACCGAGGTGCGCGACATACGTTTCCCGACAAGCAGCCATCCAAGGAGCACGCATGAGCGATACTCAACAGTCCAAGGCGTCTGAACGGTTCAATCAACTCTCGGCCCACGCCACCGAGGCTCAGAACGAGATCAAGGCGTCCGCGGCGAAGAATCGCGCCGACTTGAGTAAACAAGTCGACCGGGCGCGCGAAGCCGCAGACACCCGCACGGCGGCGCTGAAGAGCTACGTGAGCAAGGAGAAGGAAAAGGCGTCGGATCACTGGAGCGGCGTCCAGGACAGCTGGCAGAACCTCACGAGCAAGGCCCATGGAAGGGCCGATGACAAGCACGCCGAGCAGGACGCCAAGCACGCCGAGCATCGCGCGGAGCGCGCCGAACGAGACGCGAGCTATGCGGTCGAATTCGCCTACGCGACAGTAGAAGAGGCCGAGTATGCGATCCTCGACGCCACGCTCGCTCGCATGGACGCCGACCGGGCGGCGCTCGCTACCACGTAATCACACGACGGACGCAGCGGCCCGCTCGCACGATCACGCGCGCGGGCGGGCCGGGCAGCTGCCAAGCCGAAGCTCACGCACCCTAGGGCGCCGTGGGCTAGCGCGCAGGTGCGCTCACCCGGCTGCGCGCATGCCAGGCATGGTCGCCCGCGAGCGGGCTCTCGGCCGGCCCAGGCGGATCGAGAGCCGCGGTGACGACTTCCGTGTCCAGGTACTCCGTCAGTTCGCGCATTTTCCCGTCGGTCACACGACAGACATAGCAATACGTCTGGTTGTACGGCTTGCCGGACTTCGTGGTGACCTTGCCGCGGCACTCGATCACCACCATGTCGTCTTCGGCCACGATGCGACGCGCGGTGTTGGTGTAGGTGTCCGCGAACTGGGCAAACAGCGGCCGCGTCAGTTCGTCGCGCACAATCCACTTGCCCGCATAGGTCCGCGGCCACGCCGTGCTGCCGATGATCGTCCAGCGAACGTCGTCGCCCAGCCGATCCATGAACGCGCGGCCGTTCCCGGGGTCGTCGTCCAAGAGTGGCAGCAGCGCGGCACCGACCGGGCGACCTGATGTGGCGCTCCCACTAGCATTTCGTCGCGATGCCGGAGCCGTCGCCCGTCGTACGCAAGGCCTTGTTGGGAGCCAACTTCCCCGCCGAGACGGTGATCGAGCGTGTCGAGGTGGCGCGGGTTGAACTCGCCGCGGGCCAACCCGCCGGTCTGCACCGGCACCCGTGTCCGGTCGTCGGCTGGGTGGTAGCTGGGGTGATCCGGTTTCAGGTGGCGAATGGCCCGGTCGTGACCCTGCAAGCCGGTGACGCGTTCTTCGAACCAGCGAACGTGAGGATTCCCCACTTCGACAACGCGTCGGAGACGGACGCTGCTGTCTTCGTCGCTTGCTACCTCCTCCCGCCGGGCGAGGATCGCCTGATTGAGATGCTCGCCTGAGTCGGCGGCGCTAAACCCGAGGGCGGTCTAGTGCAGCACTAGGTCTTCCAATCTCGATCGCTCGTCCGGTCGCCGTCCTCAGCTGTCGCTCAGTGCGTATAGTCGTGGTAGTGCTGTAGCATGGACGTATGAGTCCGAAGCAGCGCCTCTCGGCGTCCGTCGATGCGGAACTCGTTGCGGCAGGCCAAGCGGTCGTGTCGGCCGGTCACGCCGAGAGCGTCAGCGCATGGGTCAACGGCGCGCTGCAGGCGCAGGTCGCACGGGATCGCAAGCTCGCCGCGATGGATGCGTTCCTCCGTGACTTTGAGGCGGAGCATGGCGAGATCACGGACGCGGAGATCGCAGCGGCAACGCGGGACGCCCGTACACGCGCAGCGGTCGTCCGCGGACGGTGACGCTCATCCTCGATGCCGGCGCGTTGATCGCAGTCGAGCGTTCCGACCGCAAGATCGTCGCGTTGCTCAAGGCCGAGCGTCGCGCCGGACGCGTGCCCCTTACGCACGGCGGGATCGTCGGGCAGGTTTGGCGCGACGGCGCCCGGCAAGCCACGCTGGCACACCTGCTCGCAGCAGTGGAGATCGCCCCACTCGATGACGCGCTCGGGCGGCGAGCGGGAATCCTGCTCGGGCGAACGCACACCGCTGACGTGCTCGACGCCGCAGTGGTCCTTCTCGCGACCGATGGCGACCTGATCGCGACCTCAGCCGTCAGCGATCTCAGCCCGCTCGCAGCAGCCTACGGAGCACACGTCGAGATCACCCCTGCGTGACCGGACGTGCACCACAGTGCACGGTCCGACAAGGCACGAACTAATCGGATCGTCAAGGACGAAGCCTTGCAGGGTCTCTGCGGCAACGTCTTCCTTTGACGCAGGTTGTGGTATGAACCCCACTTTGATCAATGGGGTGAGGCGGAGCAGGAGGATGGGTTGAGCGACGGTTCGCGCGGGGCGGAAGACTGGTTTCGAGCGGTGCTGGAGTCCGCTCCGGACGCGATGGTGATCGTCGACGCGGGCGGGGAGATCGTGCTCGTCAATGCCCAGACCGAGAAGCTGTTCGGCTATCGGCGCGAGGAGTTATTGGGCGCATGTGTCGAGATGCTGGTGCCCGAGCGCTTCCGAGATCGCCATCCCGATCATCGCACCGACTACTTGGCTGACCCGCAGGTTCGCGCCATGGGCGGTGGTCTTGACCTTTTAGGTCGGCGCCAGGATGGCAGCGAGTTTCCGGTCGAGATCTCACTTAGCCCGGCCGAGACCGAGGACGGAACGCTGGTGGTGAGCGCGGTCCGCGACATCACCGACCGCCGCGCGGCGGAGCACGCGATGTCACATCTCGTGGCCGTGATCGAATCGTCAGATGACGCGATCATCAGCAAGACGGTCGAAGGAACGATCGTGAGTTGGAACCCGGGCGCGGAGCGCCTCTACGGTTACTCCGCCGCCGAGGCGATCGGCAACCCGATTTCGATGCTGGTGCCGAGCGCCTACCCCGACGGTGTTCCAGAGATCCTCGCCCGGGTGAGGGCCGGGGAGCTTGTCAAGAACTACGAAACTGTTCGGGCGCGCAAGGACGGAACACTCGTCGACGTGTCGCTGACGGTGTCACCGATCCATGACGCCGCCGGCAGCGTCGTTGGCGCCTCCACGATCGCGCGCGACATCGGCGACCGCGTCCTCTACCAGAACGAGCTGCGCTACCTGGCGGACCACGATCCGCTCACCGGCGCCCGCAACCGGCGGCGGTTCGAGCAGGACGTCACCGAGCAAGTCGCACGCAGCCGCCGCTACGGAGAGCCCGCGGCGCTGCTCATTGTGGATCTTGACGGCTTCAAACTGATCAACGACACGCACGGCCACAAGACCGGTGACCGGGCGCTCCAGGCGGTCTCTGCCGCGCTCACGACCCGGCTGCGGGACACAGACGTGATCGCGCGAATCGGCGGTGACGAATTCGCCGTCCTGCTTCCCTATGTAACCGCTGGTCACGCTGCTCGCGTCGCCGAAGATCTACGCCGCGTCGTCGATGACTGCCTGATCGAACTCGCCGAGCGCGAGCCGCTGCGCATCTCCGCGAGCATCGGCGTGAGTGTGATCGAGCCGGACGAAGCGGTCGCCGACGACGCAGTTTTCATTGAGGCCGACCGCGCGATGTACGAAGACAAGCGTCAAAGAGCCGCCGAGCGGCTCGACCCGCCATAACCGCCGCACGTCACCACCAACGGCCAGCCGCGCGCCAAGCCGCCGATTCGCAAACCCTTCCCCGGGATCGCCACTACCGCGCCGACACCGGGATCTGATCGGCGGAACGCCGATCCGCCTCGCCGACGTCCAGCGCGTGTTTGCCAAGGGCCTGACACCGCACGACGTCGGGCTGGCTGACCTGCTCGACGCGGCCCGGCTGGCCGACGTCTGGCCCCAGACGCTCATCCTGCACGGCGCTCAACCCGCCTCAATCCCGATCGGAACCGAGCTGACACCACCGCTGGCCGCCGCGCTGGAGCCGCTGGCCGACGCCGTCGAAGCCGACCTGAGCGCGTGGGGCCATGCACGTCGTCAACCTCGGCCGTCGCACCATCAGATCAGCGGGGTCGCGATCAGTGCCAGAGCCCAGGCGCCGTGACGTCGGCGGTGCGAGCAACAACCTCGGCGTAGGCGGCGACCGCGTCCTCGCCGCGCCCCAGCACACCGAACCGTGACGGCGCCTCGACGGGCAGGCCGGGTTCCACGATCTCCAGAACGTCGCGGGCTTCGGGGAGGGCGAGCACGTGATCGACCTGCGAGGGGCCGCGGACCAGGATCAGCCGACGGTTGACCCGGCGAGCGCGGATCGACGCGTAGGCGATCACGTGCACACCGCCGGCATGCATGGAGGTCAGCCCCCGGAGATCCAGGACGATCAGCCGCGCGCGGAGTTCGGCGCGGCGCAGCGCCCGTTCGAGCCTCGGCAGATTGTCGAGGTCGAGATCTCCGGTCACATGCACCCACGCGGACCCGTCGCCGCCGGCTCGCAGCGTGCAGGTGAACGACGGCACTGGGCAAGTGCTGCGGTCCGTGATGGAGTCTGGAACAGCTGACGTGTGCGGCATCGCGGCCTCGGGGTTCGGTCGAACTCGGAAGTCAGATGGTGCTACCCGCCCCGTGATGGGACCCGTCTCACGTAGTGCCCTCCACCGACCAGACTACTCCAAGGCCACCGGCATGCAAAGGCCGCGATCCGTCTGGCGAGGAGCCGCGGCCGCGCCAAACTTCCGATCTGAAATCGGGGTCTGGGCATTTGCGACGCGCGGTGTGAGGGCCTTGACATGCCGGGTAGCGTCGATGTACGAGGGCAACGCCCGTGAAGTCAGCCGATCAGGCTGGCAGCCAGCACGACTTCTGAGGATCGACTACTCCCGGAGGCCGGTGTGTCCGTCAACAGGTTTCGAGCTGGACCTACCAAGCTAGTCACAGTTGGTGCGCGCGTCGCTGATGCCAACGGTTCGCCCACGACAATTCGCCCGCTGTTCGCCCTCCGGTAGCGCGCTGTGCTCGCCCTGTGGCGCGCGCCTGCCGCCGCGGACCGGAGCGGAGCGACGTCCGCAGCGGATCGCAACGTCGAACGGCTGTTGATGCTCCTCGGCGACTCGGACATGACGATCGCACTCCGTGAGCGGGGCATCCGGGCGCCCGCTCAGTGCCTGTACGACCTGCAACTCGCCGGGTATCCCATCGAACGAGTCCAACTCAAACATGACTGCGGGCGCGGCTCGGTTCAATATCGGCTCAGCCCCCGGTAACAGCTCGCTCACGATTGACGTCCAGCCGTCCAGCGGGCCGCCATCACCGAGGGAGTACTGTAGATAGGGCTTCGCCTCAACCCTTGGCAGGCAGTGTTCTCCCGGCTTCAGCGATCGGCCGGCGCGCGCGACACCGTTTCGCAGGTGTTCGCGATCACCAACCCCCCCAGGAGCCAAGGTCAATGAACCGCCCAGCGGATGTATCCGGTCAGCCCGGCCGAGCGAGCGATGCCTGTCGTCCGGTGCCTGCGGGCAAGGGGCGATCGAATGAGCGTCCGCTTCCCGCGCACACGCACAACGAAAGGGCCCCTCGTGGCCTACACGCCAACTGATCGCAGTTCGCCTACCGTCCGCCGGTCGGCCATCCGGCCGGCCCCACGCTCATCTACACACGGCCGTCGAGGCCGGAAGGGAGCCACCTCCAGATGGTTGTCGTGATCGTAGTTATTGCTGTCCTGGTGGTAGTGGCGCTGGGCCTCTGGGCCGCCTTCAACGGCTTGGTGAAGAGACGCAACCGCACGCAGGAAGCCTGGTCGGAGATCGATGTCGAGCTCAAGCGTCGTCACGACCTGATTCCGAACCTTGTCTCGACGGTCGAGGGCTACGCCACGCACGAGCGAGGGACATTTGAGGCGGTGACTACAGCGAGAGCGAACGCAGTCGCCGCAGGCGCAACAGCTGACCCCAGTCGAATCGCATCCGCTGAGAACGCTCTCTCGGGCGCGCTTCGCTCACTGTTCGCCGTCGCGGAAAACTACCCGCAGCTCCGCGCAGTGGAGAGCTTTCTCCAGCTGCAGGAAACCCTCACGGCGACGGAGGACAAGCTCGAATACGCCCGTCGTTACTACAACACGAGCGCTCGCGACTACAACGTCGCCCTGCAGACATTCCCGCGTAACCTGATTGCGGGGCCCTTCGGTTTCACGGCGGTGACGTTCTTCACGGCCGAAGAAGCGGATCGCTCGGTACCGCAGGTGAGCTTCCCGGGCTCCGACTCAGCATCGGCGGGTGCGGCACCCCCAGCCGTTGCAGGGACTGGCGCAGCGACCGGGACCGGGACCGGAACCTAGCTAGGGACCGGCCGCAAATCAATTGAGGACGCAGAACTGTGTACAGCGAGATCGCGACCAACAGGCGACGCAGCGCCGTCGTCGTGACCATCTTCTTCGTCGTCTGGCTGGCGATCGGAGCCGGCTGCGGGTTTATCTTCAAAGCTGCCTACCGCCCGGTGCGGAGTGGATACGGAGGCCCTGTAACGACCCACTATGGCTTCACGCCCGTGATCGTCGGCGTAGCGATCTGTGCCGTCCTCGCACTCGCCGCGATCGCGTACTCGCTGACCGCCGGCACCCGTTTGGTGCTGCGGGTCTCAGGGGCCGTCCCGGCAGATCCCGATCAATTCCAACAGGTAAATGACCTGGTCGAAGCATTGGCGATCGGCGAAGGCATCCCAAAGCCCGCCGTCTATGTGATCGATGACCCCTCGCCGAATGCCTTTGCGACCGGAGTCAGCCCCGAGAAAGCCGCCATCACCTTCACCACAGGGCTGCTGGCGATCATGAACCGCGAGGAGCTCGAAGGCGTCATCGGTCACGAGATGAGCCACATCAAGAACCATGACATCCGTCTGCTGCTCGTCGTCGGGACACTGATCGGGATGGCCGCGCTGCTTGCCAGCATCCTCTGGCGCAGCGCGTTCTTCGTGCGCGGCGGTCGCGGCAACCAACTCATGCTGGTCGTGTTCGCCGCAGGCGTCCTACTTGCGGTCGTTGGCCTGATCTTCGGGCCGCTCATCCGCCTCTCGCTCTCACGCCGCCGCGAGTCGCTGGCCGATGCGAGCGGCGTCGAGCTGACCAGAAACCCGGCCGGCTTGCTCAGCGCCCTCAAGAAGCTCCAGCACAACGACAAACCGTTCAAGAACATGAACCACGCCACCGCGGCGATGTGCATCGACGACCCGCTGCAGCACCATGATGCTTGGTACCACCACCTCTATGACACCCACCCGCCGATCGAGGAGCGCATCGCCGCACTTGAAAAGACGCTTGTCGGCCAAGCGGTATGAGCGTTGGGACATTTTTCCACACCAATCTTGGCGCCTCGCTGCGCCTTCGCCATCCAACCGATAGGAGCAGGACATGACACTCGCCGACCGAGCCCGCCGGATTCCCGCACTCGCTGCCGCCGAAGGCGCTATCACGGGCATGCTGACGACCGAACGGGATCTTCCGATCGCCGACTACGACGCGCAGAACGTTCATAGCATCGTCGCGAAGCTTCCGACCGTCAGCCAGCACGAGCTGCGCACGATCGCGGCCTACGAGGCCAAGCACCAGCGGCGGATCACGATCACCGACCGAATCGCGGCCCTCACCAGCGTCGAGCCATGGCCGGGCTATGACGAGCAGAACATCGCCGAGATCACCGCGACACTCGCCGACCACGACGTTGAGAGCATCCACGAGGTCGGTTCCTACGAACGGGCGCACAAGGATCGCACGGGCATCCGCGAAACAGTTGCACGCCACACGGCCGGAAAGTCGTCGTCATAGGGGTAGCACTGGTCCTGGTCGGGAGCACACTGCTCCGTCGGCGCGACATCGAATGAGTGAAGAAGGGCGACGACCGACAGGGCGACCCCGATCGGGTCAAGCCCGAGGCGTACGTGGGCCCGAGCGCGCTCTGGAGATGGGCGCGTCGTAAGGCCACCGGACGACGTCGAGATCCGGCGCCCCAGCGGAGGAAACCACCCTGACCGGAGCGTGCGTCTCGACGCCGGAACTGACGTCCCGCGCATGTAGCCCGCGCGCGGCGATCACGTCCGTACGGTTGCCGTGCTCAACAACCGAGATGGCATGACCCGCGGCGCCAAGCTGCGTTCCGTAGACCGTGCCAATGACCCCTGGACCGATAATCAAGACGTTCACGCAACCTCCTCGAGCGCGTGTCGCTCCCGCCTGACGCGGACCTTGGCGCGGGCCGGGACGGCGTGCTTGATCGCATTCGTCAGCGCCCTCCTGCAGGATCCGGTACGCGGACAGATCGAGCGCCGGGGAGACGCCCCAGCATTGACGCTTCGCGGTGCACGTTTAGTCGCCAGTCGGGTGGTAGCGGTTGAGCAATCCGCGCGAAGTCGTAGATTGACGTTCGATCAGCTCCGGCTCGAAGCGGATATCGCCATGGCGGTGCTGCGGGTCAACTGTCTCCTCAATCAATAGCTTCGCTGCGGCGTGACCGAGCTCATACTTGGGCAGGCGAATTGACGTGAGTGCTGGCGAGAGCATCGCCGAGAAGTCAGTGTCGTCGTAGCCGACGACACTGATGTCTCTCGGGACCCTGACACGTCTGTCAGCCAAGTCTCGAAGCACGGAGAATGCGATCCGATCATTCACGCATACGATCGCGGTAGGACGGTCGGGGAGCCCAAGGATCTGCTCGACTACCGATTTGGTGTGCTCGACTGCTGTGATCGGATCGATGGTGAACTCGATTATGCTGCCGGCGGCATCGAACCCAGCGTGACGCGCCGCTCGGTGCATCCCGCGGCGGCGGTCCGCGCATTGGGACAATCGCACCGGCCCGTTGATGAAGGCGATTCGGGTGTGCCCTCGGTCGAACAGATAACTCGCTGCCAGCTCCCCGCCCCGAGCGTGGTCCACCGATACCGAGCACAGGTCTCCGTCGCCGCTCTTGCGGTCGAGCAGCACGACGAGCGTGCCGCGGTCGCGCAGGGCCTGGAGGTGCCGCATGCTACGCGTCGCGGGGGTGATGACGACTCCCTGCACGCGCTGCTCCTCGAGGAGCCGGAGGTAGCTGGCCTCGCGGTCCGGCGCGCCGTCGGTGGAGCAGACCATGACGCCGCAGCCATGCTCGTGGACCGCGTCCTCGAGCCCTCGAACCATTTCTGTCGAGAAGGGGTCGGCGGCGTCGAGCACGACGGCGCCAAAGCAGCGGCTGCTCGCGCCCCGCATCTGGCGGGCAGCCAAGCTGCGCACGAAGCCCAGCTGCTCGATGGCGGCAAGGACGCGCTCGCGCGTCTCCGGATGAACGACGTCGGGACGGTTCAGTACATTCGACGCGGTGCCCATCGACACGCCGGCGCGCTCCGCGACGTCTCGGATCGTAACGCGGGCGCTTGCATGGCGATTCACCGGACCTGCAGTTTCGGTCCGACCGACCGGCCGCACCGATTCGTCGCCGCGAGCCGTCAACTGTTTCCCTATTTCGGGCCTTTGATTATCGTCCGGACGCGGACTGGCGCTGACACTTGATCCCAGGATAGCGCTGAGCGGGCCCGGGTGAGCCGAGCGGGCTACCGCGCGGTGGTTGCTAGCCGAGGCCGAGCGCGTGCAGACGCGCCACCGAGGGCTGGAGCAGCTCGAGCGTGATTCCGTCTGGGTCGTGAAAGTAGCACGCGTACCCGCCACGGTTGGCCCCCTCCGTGATCGCAACGGGCGGGTTCACGAACGCAACGCCGGCTCTGAGCATCCGCTCATATCTGCTGTGGATATCGGTAACAAGAAGTGCGAGGTGGGCGCAGCCGACAAGATTGGTGTGAAGGTCTGGAGTCCGAGTGGCGAGCGGAGAGACATACTCAACGAGCTCCAGCATGTGCGTCGACCGGGCCGGCGGTACCCCGGGAACCGCGAACTGTGCCACCTCCAGAACTGCCCCGGGCATGCCGACCAGAACCGGCGTGTAATCGTTGTCCTGGCGCTGGCGATGGACAAGTTCGAGGCCGAGGATCTCGGTGTACCAGTCGACCGAGCGATCGATGTCAGTGACCGTAAAGGAGAAGTGCAGCACATCGGCGATCATCGCGTCCCCATTTAATACGCCACGGAGAGCTCCGCGGCGCAGGCGATCCGCTCTGCGCTGGGCAACCACTGCGCTTCCAGCTCGCCTGCGTACGGAATCGGGGTTTCGTCTCCGCCCACCAGCCTTGGTGGGGCATCGAGCAGTTCGAGGTTCTCGGCCACGACCGCCGCGATCAGCGTCGCACCCCAGCTACCCCCGGCAGAGCACTCCTGGACGCAGATCAATCGACCCGTCTTGGCGACGCTCGCCGTGATGGTGGCGAGATCGAGCGGCACCATGGTGCGCGGATCGATCACCTCCGCAAAGATGCCGCGCGCGGCGAGCAGGTCGGCCGCCTCGAGCGCCCGGTAGCGCATCTGCTGGCTGGCGACGAGCGTGATATCGCCTCCGTCGCGGACCACGCTGGCGCTCCCGATCGGAACTGGCTCTGCCTCACCCAGCGGGCCGGCCGAGTTGTAGAGGTTCTTGTGTTCGAGGTACAGCACCGGATTGGGATCGGCGATCGCCGAGCGGAGGAGCCAATAGGCGTCGCGCGGGGTTGCCGGCGTGACGATCTTGATTCCGGGAATATTGAGAAACCAGTTCTCCACAGATTGGGAGTGCTGTGCTCCAAAGCCCCCACCAGCCCCGTTCGCGAGTCGCACGGTCACACCAAGTGTCACTTGGCCATCGGTCATGTAGCGGTACTTCGCAAGCTCGTTGCCCAGCTGGTCGAAGCAGACGCCCGCGAAGTCAGCGAACATGATCTCGATCACGGGCCGCAGGCCGCGCAGGGCGCAGCCGATCGCGGCGCCGACGATTGCTTGCTCCGAAATCGGTGTGTCCAGCACACGCTGCGGACCGAACCGCTCTTGCAAGCCCTCTGTCGCCTTGAACACGCCGCCGGCGGCGCCAACGTCCTCGCCGAACACGATCACTCGTTCGTCGGCGGCCAGCTCGTCTGCCATCGCGCGAGTGATCGCCTGTCGGTAGGTGATCTCGGTTACGCCCATACGTTCTCCAGCCGTGATTCGAGCGCTGGAGCAGACCAGGACTTGGCCCGCTCCAGCGCCTCCGTGACCTCCTCGGCGATCGCGCGTCTGCGCACCTCGAGGTCCGCGGCGGCGACGCCCTGTTCGAGAAGGGCGTGCTCGAGCAGGAGGATCGGGTCGCGGGCGAGCCACTGCTCGAGTTCGCCCTCGGGCCGGTACTTCGCCGGGTCCGAGCGCGAGTGACCGACTTGTCGGTACGTGAGCGCCTCGATCAGTGTCGGTCCAAGACCAGACCTCGCTCGCGCAATCGCCTCGCACGCCGTTTCGTGGACGGCGAACACATCGTTTCCGTCGACGACGACGCCTGGCATCGCGTACGCCGCGGCACGGTCGGCCAGTCGCTCGATCGGCGTTGTCAGCGGCTGCGGCGAGTACTCGCCATAGAGGTTGTTCTCACATACGAAGACCGCCGGCACCTTCCATAGCGACGCCAGGTTTAGCGCCTCGTGGAAGGCGCCGATGTTGGTCGCACCATCACCGAAGAAGCAGGCGCTGACTGAATCGCTATCAAGGTAGCGCGAGGCAAACGCCAGCCCGACGCTGATCGGTAGGTGCGCGCCGACGATCGCGAACGATCCATAGGCGCCGATCCGGACATCCGTGAGGTGCATCGAGCCGCCCTTGCCACCACAGAGCCCATTCGCCTTGCCCATGATCTCGCCGAACACCTGGTCAGGCGGCGCGCCCATGGCGAGGACGGCTCCGTGCCCACGATACGTGCAGGTCATTGTGTCACCTGGGGACAGTGCGCCGCACACTCCTACTGAGACTGCCTCCTGCCCCTGACACAGGTGCGTGGTGCCC
>Ga0302314_10009881_pt1 | contig 16819 bp, 12 predicted proteins | sample III_Palsa_N2_3_FD_200533 | JGI IMG/M metagenome (GOLD analysis project Ga0302314, IMG submission 200533) | Peat permafrost microbial communities from Stordalen Mire near Abisko, Sweden - III_Palsa_N2_3 | ecosystem: Environmental > Terrestrial > Soil > Palsa > Peat permafrost | place: Sweden...
CGGTCGCTGGCAGGCCGCATGTGCCGGCAGGGTCCGCCCACACGAAACACGCATCGTAGAAGGGATACCCTTTGCCGTCGATCTCGATGCGTCGCGCCTCGATCGGCAGCGAATGGTCGTGCGGGAAGGCCGGAACCGAAGCCGGCGGGTAGAGCACGACATCCCATTCGCGAAAAAAATGGCTCCATTGCTGTTGCAGTCGCGCCCGCGCTGCGTCGGCGTCGAGCCAATCGCGATGGTTCATCACGGTGCCGCGCATATGCTCGGCACCGAGACTGTCGTCATCGGGTGCCAAGGCCACGGCCAGGCGTCGAGTCTCCTCGAATTGGCGGGGGGGAATGCTCGCGCTCTTGGCCGATCCCAGGAGTCTTCTGTAGAGCCGCGCCGACTCCGCAAGGTTCGGCAACAATGCACTGTCGTGCCCCACCCTGGCGCCGGTCTTGCCGAGCCGCACCGACAATCGGCCGATGGCGCTGCGGACAGCGCTGTCCGTCGGTATCAGTGGATGGGTGTCGACGACGAAGACACGGAAGTTCTTGAGATTGTCGTGTCGTGCCGGAGGCAACGCCAACCGATAGCCGATCCCTGCACGCTGCTCGTCCGGACCGGCGGCCACGTCCAACGCCAGCGCGAGATCGGCGGCGCTTCTGGCCAGCGGACCGATCACGGCAAGATCCCCATGCCCCGGCAATGGCGGTGTTGCTGGCGGGCTGTATCCGCGCATCGGAACCAGACCGAGCGTCGGCTTGTGCGCGTACACGCCGCAGAAGTGCGCGGGCACGCGCAACGATCCACCGATGTCGGATCCGAACGACAGCGGTCCGAAGCCGGCGGCGAGGGCCGCGGCGGATCCGCCGGAGGAGCCACCAGGAGAACGGCCGACGTCCCACGGATTGTTGGTCGTGCCGTAGATGTCGTTGTAGCTCTGGAAATCCGCGAGGGCCAACGGCACGTTGGTCTTGCCGAGTACGACGGCGCCCGCGTTTTTCATTCGCGCAACAACGACCGCGTCTTCTTTCGGCACAAAGTTTTTGAACTGCGGGAAACCCCACGTCGTCGGCAGTCCGGCGATATTGAATGCTTCCTTGAAGGTGATCGGGATGCCTAGCAACGGCCGCCGCTCGCCGCGCCCCAAGGCAGCATCGGCCGCCTTGGCTGCCTCCCGCGCCCGCCCGAAATCGTGAACGACGACCGCATTGATACGCTGGTCCAACGCTTCAATTCGCGCGATGGTGTGCTCCAACAGATCCAAGGCGGAGATCTTTCGGGCTCGCAGTGCGTCAGTAAGCTGTTTGATCGAGCGGTAGTCCCACTCCGATGCAGGAATGGAATTGGCATCTTCTGAGATGGCGCTTGTGGTTTGATCCGTCACGGATTCGACCCTCCTTGTTGACAACCGCTGATTGAAAAGGCACGTCAATTGCTCTCTCGCCAGTCGGCCTCGCGTGATGATCAATAGTGTCGGGTTGTCTCTCGGGCCTTGCCTCTGAAGACTCCATAGCTGATGACCGTGTAAAGCAGCATGAGCGGGAAGACGAACAGGCCCTCTCCCCAGAACATGAAGGCGAGGCTGGAATGGGGCGCCGCCGCTTGGTCGATGGTGAGGACGAAGGGGATCATGTAGGGCCAGAACGAGATCACGAGCGTTCCAAACGCCGATAGAAAGACCAACGCGACCGCGAAAAGGGGCCAAGCATCGAGCCGGCGCCGGACGCCGACAGCCAGCACGGCCATTGCGGCGGCGCCGACCGCCGGGAAGGCAAACAGATACGGGCGCTCCAACCATCGGCTCAGGATCTGTAGGTGCTCGGCAAGCGCACAGGCGAGGACCGCGACGAGGAAGATGAGCACTCCGGCTGCGAGAGCCGGGGTCTGCCGGTAGGCGGTCTCGCGGATCGCCCCCTCGCATTTCTTGACCAGCCAACAGGAGCCGAGGAGCGCGTAGCCGAAACACAGCCCAACACCGCAGAGCGCGGCAAACGGACTGATCCAGCCGAAATCGCCGCCGACGTATTGACCGTTCCGGATCGGCAAACCCTCGACAAGCGCGCCAATCGTCATTCCCTGGATGAATGTCGCCGCCAGGGACCCGCCGGCAAAACTCCAATCCCAGATCCACCGTGTCCGTTCAGCCTTGGAGCGAAATTCGAACGCCACCCCGCGAAAGATCAGGGCCGCCAGCATGACCAGCAGCGGCAGATAGAACGCCGAAAAAAGCGTGGCGTACGCAGCCGGAAAAGCTCCCCACAGGACCACGCCGGTGACCACGAGCCAGGTCTCGTTGCCGTCCCAGACCGGCGCCACCGCACCCAACATCATGCAGCGCCGTTCCTCGCCGCGCGCCAGGCCGAACAGCATCCCGACGCCGAGATCGAAGCCGTCGAGCAACACATAGAGCAGGATGCTGACAGCGAGGATTGCGACCCAGAACATCACCATGACTACTCTCCGGCAACGTGGTGGCCGAGGGCCGGCGTCGAGTGTTCGCCGACCAGCGACATCGGGCGGTTCGGCACTGCGGCGATCGGCGGCGCAACCAGCTGGCCTACCGGGCCCGCGCGCAAAAGCCGGTAGACGTAGAGCGTACCGAATGCGAAGACGAAAGCGTACACGGCGCAGAAGACGACGAGCGAGATCGTCGCTGCCCGCGCCGTCAGGAACGGCGTCATCGCGTCGGCGGTCTGCAGCAGCCCGTAGACAGTCCAGGGCTGCCGCCCCACCTCGGCCGTGAACCAGCCGGTCAATATCGCAATGAACGGCAGAGGGAAGCCCAGGAAGACCAGCCAGAGCAGCGGACGGCTCCGCTCGATGCGCCCCTTGAAATCGAGGTAAGAGCCGATCCAGGCGAGCGCCAGCATCGCCGATCCGCAGCCCACCATGATCCGGAATGCCATGAACGGGATCAGCACCGGCGGACGATCCCGGCGCGGGAAGTCGGTCAGGCCGACTTCCCTGGACGTGAAACTCAGGCTTCCGATCAGGCTGCCGAGGACGGGAATCTTGATCTCATAGTGGTTTGTCTCTGCGGCCGGGTCGGGAAGCGCGAATAGGACCTCCCCGGCAGGCTGCTCGTCGTGCCAGCGGCCTTCGATCGCCGCGAATTTCACCGGTTGGTCGTCATGCACATAGTCGCCGGTCGGGTGCCCGAAGAAGATCTGGACCGGAACGAGCCCCGCTCCAAGGAGCAGCCCCATGCGGAGCATGATTCGCGCCTCGGCATGGAAATGCCCGCGCAGCAGATACCACGCACCGGTGGCAGCGACGCAGAAGGCGCCGGTAATGTACGAGGCAAGCAGCATATGGGGGAATCGCACCCAGACGACCGGGCCAAAGACGATCGCGGCCCAGTCGATCGGCACGAAGGTACCGTTCTCGACGGCGTAGCCGACCGGCACCTGCATCCAGCTGTTGTTGATCATGATCCAGAAGGCCGAGAGCGTGGTGCCCAGCGCGACCATTCCGATCGAAAACAGGTAGAACCACGGGGCGACGCGATAACGGCCGAACAAGAGAATGCCGAAGAAGCTCGCCTCGAGGAAAAACGCAGTGAATGTCTCGTAGGAGAGCAGGACGCCCTGGATCGGGCCGGACATCCGGGCCAGCACGTCCCAGTTGGTGCCGAACTGAAACGCCATCACGATGCCGGAAACGACGCCGAGGCCGAAGGTTACGCCGAAGATCTTGAGCCAGAACTCGAAGACCGCGCGATAGGCGGGGCGGCCTGTCGCAAGATGCAAGGCCTCGAGCACGGTGAGCCACGCGGCCAGACCGATCGTGAACGAGGGATAGATGATGTGGAACGAGACGGTAAACGCGAACTGAAGCCGCGACAGCAGCAGCGCCGTGGTGTCCATCGGAGAGTCCTCAATGCTAGCGCCACAAGTTCGTCTCGGCGAGATCGAGCAATTCGTCGCTGCGGCCGCTCAACACCGCCTTCAGCATGTAGAGCGTGAAGCCTTTGGCCATTTCCACCGTCACGGCTGGCGGCATGGCAAGCTCGGTGCGGTGCACCACGGCATCGACCAGCACCGGGCCGTCATGGGCGAGGGCCGCCGCGATGCCGGCATCGACCTCGCCCGGGTCCTCGAGCCGGATCCCGCGCACGCCAACGGCCTCGGCCATCGCCGCGAAATTCGGATTCTGGAGGTCTGTGCCAGTGGCGAGGAAACCGCTGGATTTCTGCTCGAGCTCGATGAAGCCAAGGGCGCCGTTGTTGAACACGACAACCTTCACCGGCAGGTGCAGTTGCGCCAGACTGAGGAAATCGCCCATCAGCATCGCGAACCCACCGTCGCCGGACAGCGAGATCACCTGCCGACCCGGAAAAGCGCATTGCACTCCGATCGATTGCGCCATCGCGTTGGCCATCGAGCCGTGCCAGAAGGAGCCGACCAGCCGCCGTTTGCCGTTCATCGCCAGATAGCGGGCGGCCCACACCGTCGGCAGCCCGACGTCGCAGGTGAACACGGCATCTTCGTCCGCGTGATCGCTGATGGCCTTGGCGATCTGCTGCGGGTGAATCGGCCGCCGGCCCGGCTTGCCGACGGTCAGTTCATCGAGGCTTTTGCGCGTGTTGCGATAGTGCTCCGTCGCCTGGTCGAGATGCGAGCGATCGCGCTTTTCGTCGAGCCGCGGCAGCAGCGCGTCGAGTGTGGGGCCGACCGCACCGACGACGCCGAGGTGCACCGGCGCGCGTCGGCCGATCTGCTCTGCCCTGATGTCGACCTGCGCGATGCGCACGGCTGAGCCGTGGGGATAGAACTGCCGGTACGGAAAATCCGTCCCCAGCATCAGCAGTACGTCGCAATCGAGCATGGCATAGTAGCCCGATGCAAAGCCGATCAGCCCGGTCATGCCGACGTCGTACGGGTTGTCCCACTCGACATGCTCCTTGCCCCTCAGCGCATGCACCATCGGGGCTTTCAGCCGGTCACCGAGGGCGAGGAGCTGATCATGCGCGCCCTGGCAGCCCGAGCCGCACAATACGGTCACGCGGCCGTCGCCGTTCAGCAGGGCCGCCAGCCGGTCGAGATCCGCAGGGTTCGGGGTCACGACGGGAGGCGCCGGCAGCAGGCCCATCATCTTGGGCGCCGGCGCGTCGTGCGCGGGCTGCAGGGCCACGTCGCCGGGGATGACGACCACCGACACGCCACGTTTGCCCACGGCTTCGCGAATCGCCACTTCCAACGTGCGCGGCATCTGGTTGGCGCCGGAGATCAGCTCGCAATAGTGGCTGCATTCCTGGAACAGCGTCTGCGGGTGGGTTTCCTGAAAATAGCCGGCACCGATCTCGACGGACGGTATCTGCGCCGCGATCGCGAGGACCGGCACGCGCGAGCGGTGGCAGTCGAACAGCCCGTTGATGAGGTGCAGGTTGCCGGGGCCGCAGCTGCCGGCGCAGACGGCGAGCTCACCTGTCAAATGTGCCTCGGCACCCGCCGCAAAGGCCGCAACTTCCTCGTGCCTGACATGGATCCACTCGATCCTGCCTTGCCGACGAATTGAGTCGGTCAGGCCGTTGAGGCTATCACCAACAATTCCATAGATTCGCTTTACGCCCGCGGCGGCCAGTGTCTCCGCGAATTGGTCCGCTACCGTCTTTACCATCGAGCTGACTCCTTACGATCTGCATGAACGGGCGCGCAATCGGACGCCTGCCCCGATTCGCGGGGCAGCACACTCCAATGCGACCCTACAAATGAAACGACTTAGCCCTGAATCAGAAAGACAATCTCGGCCGTAGTTGCCCAAGCCCGATCCCGGCGGTAGATAAGGCGGCCATTGAGCAATTTGCCCAGCCGGCCGGCCAAAGGTGCGGACGTCTCGGCGTGATCTTCAAAGTAACCGACTCCATCGTCGGCGACACGCAGGCGCGCGCACCCGCCAGTCACCCTCTGCAGGCAAACATCGATCCGTCCCCCGGCCCACCCATTGAACGCGTGGCTGAGGGCGTTGACGACGAGCTCGCTGGTGGCCAGCACGAGTGCCCTGCGGCGATAGGCCGGAAGCGACACCCGCTCGATGCCTGTCGTGAGGTCGATACCGCCGGCCGCCTGACCGAACAAAGAGCTCAGACTGCAAACGACGCTGGACAACACCGCCGAACATGGAACCGGAAGGTGCTCCTCGGTCCCGGAAAGCGATCGAATATCGGCGGCCAGTTGCATGGCCAACGCATAGTCGGGGTGCCATGCATGCTCATTGCCATGCCGACGCTCGCGGAGCCGCAGGAGAAGCTGCAGCATGCGGTAAGCTCGATGTATCGCCTCTTCGTTCCACAGCGGCCGGGGAGTCCAACCGAAGCTGACGGACTCCGGATAAGTGCCGGCGAGCAACGCACCGAAGACATCCTTTGAACTGCGGGCCAGTCGGTCGGACGATGCCGCCAGCATCTCGAAGCTGGAAGCCTGCACGGTGGTGCGATCCGTTGGCCGGATGTGCGTCGCGCCGGCACGATCGAGCCGCCTCTTTAAAGGGGCTGCGCCGGGCATGGAGTAGTTCACCGGAGGTTTTCGCCCAAGAGCAGGTGGCATCCGTGACATCGGGCCTATGCTGCCGGCAATCGTTCTCTCGGCAATCTCAAAACAATCTCGCATGCGTGGGTCCCCCGAGAAGCGTTCGTGGCACTGAAGCTAGGGCTGCTTCTCGCGCCCTTCCATTAGACATGCGGAAGGTCTTGATGCTGGCGGGGATGGTATCGGCGATACCGTCGTGTAGGAGCGGTACGCCAGATAACGTCGAGGTGCCCGCAGGATCACCTCGGGCGTAAAAGGTTTGTCGTTGCCGTCGTCGAACGCCGCTCCTCGTGCCAAGTGATGCCAACGCATCGAACGACTATACCATTGTCCAATGGATTCGCCTTCACCTTCGCCACATTTGTGCATCGCATCCGATAGAACCGGATAACTCTAACAGACAGTTCCTTTCGCGAGGTGCCACTCGCCACTCTCCGCAAAACTCGTACATCCAACAACAAGCGCCATGAGCCGCCGCGCAGGAATAGTGTTTACCTGATGAAAGCCAACTCTGTCATGGATACGCCAGCATCCTGTTGATAAACGATAAATGCCAGAAGACTTGTACCATCGTCGCCGCCGCTTATAGGCCGCTCGTCTCGAGCAAAACTAAGCCTTTGGCCAAGCTCCCATGTCCCAAACGGAGAACAATCATGCCCGCGATATCGCTATCGGCAACCCGCCGCAGCTTTCTTGCCGCCTCGGCAGCCGCGGGTGCCATCGGCTTGTTTCCCTCGACGCTGCTCGCAGCAGCCGGGCACAACGCAATTCGCCCCTTCCGCATCGATGTTTCGGAAGATGCAGTCGTCGATCTTCGCCGACGCCTGGCGGCGACACGATGGCTTGACCGGGAGACCGTCATTGACCAATCCCAGGGCGTGCAGCTGGCGACGATGCGGAAGCTCGTACGCTATTGGGCGACCGACTATGACTGGCGAAAGGTGGAGGCGCGGCTGAACGCCTTGCCGCAGTTCGTGACCGAGATCGACGGGCTCGACATTCAGTTCGCGCATATCCGCTCGCGGCATCCGAACGCGCTGCCGTTGATCATGACACATGGTTGGCCCGGCTCGATCATGGAACTCCTGAAGGTCATTGGCCCGCTGACCGATCCGACCGCCCATGGCGGACGTGCGGAAGACGCCTTCCATCTCGTTCTGCCCTCGCTGCCCGGCTATGGCTTCTCGGCCAAGCCGCAGGGCACGGGGTGGGGCTTTCCCCGCATCGCCCACGCCTGGGCCGTGCTGATGGAGCGCCTGGGATACGAGCGCTACGTGTCCCAGGGCGGGGACCATGGATCGGTCGTATCGGACGTCATGGCGCGTCAGGCGCCTCCGGGACTACTTGGCATCCACGTCACGATGCCCGGGACAGTGCCAAAGGACGTTGCAAAGGCGCTGAACGACGGCGATCCAGCGCCGTCCGAGCTGTCCGAGGCAGAGGGGGCGGCATTCGCGCAACTCGATGCCTTCTACAAGAAGGGCTGCGGCTATTCGGCAATGATGGGGACTCGTCCACAGACTTTGGGCTACGGGCTGGCCGATTCGCCTGCCGGCCAGGCTGCCTGGATGTATGACAAGTTCGCCGTCTGGACGCAGAGCGGCGGCGAGCCGGAGCGGGTGCTCACGCTGGACGACATGCTCGACGCCATTTCACTTTACTGGTTCACAGACAGCGCAACTTCGTCCGCGCAGCTCTACTGGGAAAACGATGAGAGCGGCGGCAACAACTTCAACGCCGTGGACATTTCCATCCCTGCGGCGATCACGGTCTTTCCCGGCGAGATCTATCGTGCACCCCGAAGCTGGGCGGAGCGCAGCTATCATAAGCTGATCTATTGGCACGAAGCTGAGAAGGGCGGCCATTTCGCGGCGTGGGAGCAGCCGGAAATCTTCGCCGTCGAGATCCGGGCGGCGTTCAGATCGCTGCGTTGAAAGCGCAACTTCCTTCGCGGGACCAAAGGCGATGGCGCTCCCCGCAGACGAGCCGTGCACGGCGAATGGCCAACCCGGTCTGAGCCTTGCACCCGTCGATCTGGCCGGAGCGCTCCATTCTATTGTGAGAACGGAGGTACCGTCATGAATCTCGTCGCAAAACGCATCGGCGAACTGGGCATCGCGCTGCCGCATCCAGCCGCGCCGGTCGCCAACTACGTCGGCTTCACGCGCGTCGGCGCGTTGTTGTTCGTGTCCGGCCAGTTGCCGTTCGGCCCGGACGGCAAGATCTCGCCGAGCCATGTCGGCAAGCTCGGGCCGCATTCCTCGCTCGAGGTCGCAAGCGGGGCGGCGCGGCTTTGCGCGATCAACCTGATCGCGCAGGCGCAGGCGGCGATCGGCGACCTGGACAGGGTCGCGCAGGTCGTGCGCCTCGGCGGATTCTTCAACGTCGAAGCGCGCTTCGATGCACTTTCGCAGGCGATGAACGGCGCCTCCGATCTGATGGCCGCGGCGTTTGCCGAGCAGGGACGGCATGCGCGCACGGCAGTCGGCGTGTCGCATCTGCCGTTCAACGCGCTCGTCGAGATCGAGGCGACGTTTGAGATCGGCGCTTAGTCGCGAACACCCGCGCCCGATGGCGGGTGACACTACCATTTCAGGATTTGGTGCACCACAACCGAACCCTGGCGTCAGTCCGCGACCATGAAGAAGCGCAGTCATAGTGGCAATGCCAGACTCATCGTCGCAGTCGTACCGACATGCTCCGCACCGCTCAACGTTCACGGATAGCCAATGACACTCTTCATTCTTGCCTACTTCGCTGGCGTGCTCACGATAGCCACGCCCTGCATTATCCCGATCCTGCCGTTCGTCGTCGCACGCGCCGGTGAACCGTTCAGGCGAAGTGGGTTGCCGATGCTCCTTGGGCTGGCCGTGGCATTCGCGGCGACGGCAAGCCTCTCCTCCTTTGCCGGCGGCTGGGCGGTGGCGACGAGTAGCTATTGCAGGGTCGTCGCGTTGGCGCTGTTGACGATTTTCGGACTGGCGTTGCTGTGGCCTGCGCTGGCCGTGCGCCTGATGGCCCCGCTGGCCTCCATCGGCTCGCGGCTTTCGCAGTGGACGGCGCTGCGCCAAAAGACGCATGGCACAACGGCGATTTCTTCGGTCCTGCTCGGCGTCACGACAGGGCTGGTCTGGGCGCCCTGCGCCGGCCCTGTGCTGGGATTGATCCTGACCGGCGCGGCCCTGCGCGGCCCCAGCGCCGGTACGTTGCTGCTGCTCCTGGCCTACGCATTGGGAGCGGCTACCCCGCTCGCCGCGGGCTTGCTGTTCGCTGGCCGGTTCCTGGCCGCGCTCAAGCGGTCGGCCCGCTGGGGAGACGGCGTTCGCTGTGTCCTCGGTGTGGCGGTGATCGCCGGCGCCGCAGCGATCTGGCTCGGGCTCGACACAAGCCTGCTGACCCGCTGGTCCGCGGCCGGCACGAACACTCTCGAACGGTTTCTCGTCGCGACGTTCCCGATCGGCCCCGGCTCGGGCATGAGCATGGCTGCTGACGCCGCCCAGGATCGCACGTTGTCCGGTCCGCTGGCCTCGCTGCTGGGGGCGCAGCAGTGGCTGAACACCGAACCGCTGCACGCCGACGACTTGCGCGGAAAAGTCGTCGTGGTGAATTTTTGGACCTATTCCTGCATCAACTGCCTGCGGGCGCTGCCGTATGTCCGCGATTGGGCGGAGCGCTACAGGGATCGCGGACTTGTCGTGATCGGCGTGGAAACCCCGGAGTTCGCGTTCGAGAAAGACCTCGCCAACGTGCGCAGCGCATTGGGCCCGCTCGGCGTCGGCTATCCCGTCGCGATCGACAACGACTTCGCGATCTGGCGCGCGTTCGACAACGAGGCGTGGCCGGCGTTCTACTTCATCGGCGCCGACGGCCGCGTGCGCGACCACGTGTTCGGCGAGGGCGACTACGACCGATCCGAACGACTAATCCAAAAGCTGCTGTCCGAAGCCAACGGTGCCCCGGCCGGGGGCGAGATTGCAGCCGTCAGCGGCAAAGACGCGGAAGCCGCGGCCGACGCGCGGGATCTGCGCTCGCCCGAAACCTATGTCGGTTATTCGCAGGCAGAGCGCTTCGCGTCCCCTGGCGGCGTGACCGGCGATATTTCCACCCTCTACCGCGCCGCTTCGGCGCTGCCGCTCAATCATTGGGGCCTGGCAGGCGTTTGGACGGTCGGCGGCGAGTTCGCCGCGCTGAATGGTGGCAAAGGCAGCATCACCTATCGTTTTCACGCCCGCGATCTGCATCTCGTGATGGCCGCGACCTCTCCAGGCCATCCCATTCGCTTTCGCGTCATGCTCGATGGGGCTCCTCCGGGCACCGACCACGGCTCGGACACAGACGCCGACGGCTGGGGGAGCGTGCAGGATGCGCGGCTCTACCAGCTCGTCCGGCAAACAGGGCAAGTCGCAGACCGGACCTTCGAGATCGAGTTCTTCGACGCCGGTGTCCGCGCCTATTGCTTCACGTTCGGATAACGCCGCAGGAGGTTCGCCGACGAAGATTGCCGTCCACCGGCCGCCACGTCCACTGCCCGACCACCATGAACCAAGGAGACACGCCGATGCGTACGTTCAAAATGCTCGAAGAGTTCAACCCCAATCGCCGCCGATTGATTGGCGCGGTGGCAGCGACCATCGCCGCAGCCCAGCTCGGCACGATCGGCGCCGCGCAGGCACAGGTCGGCACGGGAAAGCCCATGCCGCTGCCGCCGATCAAGACGGGGACGAACACGTCGTTCGCATCGCTGCAGCAGGTCGATGCCGGCGTCCTGAATGTTGGATACGCCGAGGCCGGCCCGGCCGATGGTCCCGTGGTCTTTCTTCTGCACGGCTGGCCGTACGACATTCACAGCTATGTCGACGTCGCGCCTCTGCTGGCGTCGGCGGGCTACCGGGTGATCGTCCCGTATGTGCGTGGCTGCGGCACGACGCGCTTCCTTTCGAGCGCGACGATCCGCAATGGCCAACAGTCGGCGGTTGCTGCTGATGTCATCGACATGATGAACGCTCTGAAGATCGAGAAGGCGATCTTCGCCGGCTACGACTGGGGCGGGCGGACCGCCGACATCGTCGCGGCACTCTGGCCGGAACGCTGCAAGGCCCTCGTCTCCGTCAGCGGTTACCTGATCGGCAGCCCTGAGGCCAACAAGACGCCGCTGCCGCCGAAGGCTGAGCTGCAATGGTGGTACCAGTATTATTTTGCCACCGAACGCGGCGCGCTCGGCTACGACGAGTACCGGCACGATTTCGCGAAGCTCATCTGGCAGATCGCCTCGCCGAAATGGGACTTCGATGACGCCACGTTCGATCGCAGTGCCGCGGCCTTCGACAACCCGGACTACGTCGCCATCGTGATCCACAACTACCGCTGGCGGATCGGCCTGGCTGCAGGCGAGCGGAAATATGACGACCTGGAAAAGCGGCTTGCCGCAGCCCCGGTCATCGGCGTGCCCACGATCACCCTTGAGGGCGATGCCAACGGCGCGCCGCACCCGGACCCTGCGTCCTACGCCAAAAAGTTCTCGGGCAAATATGCGCACCGGACCATCGACGGCGGCATTGGACATAACCTGCCTCAAGAAGCCCCGCAGGCGTTCGCCCAAGCCGTGGTCGACGTCGACACGTATTGATATCGGCGTTAGCCCGCACCGGCCCCGTGGACCGACATGCACGGTCCGCGGGGCCAAGGACTCCCGATGACGCGATGACAGCTTTCGGACTCCTTGCCGCGCCGCCGCCGAGGGCGGGCGCATGCGCGTCTCGGGACAGCCCCGCTCGCCAGGCTGCGTTGGCCCTCGGCCATCGGCTTCGTGCCTCGCTGTCGACGGTGCTTTACGGGGTTCGCCTGTGGGCGGCGGTCTGCCTCGCGTTGTTTGTGGCATTCTCGCTGGAACTCGACAGTCCGTACTGGGCCGGCGCGTCCGCCGCCGTGGTCTGCCAGCCTGTGCTCGGCACGTCGCTGCGCAAAGGCTGGTTCCGCCTGGTCGGGACCGTCGTCGGCGCCGTCGCGGCGGTCGTGCTGAGCGCGTGCTTCCCGCAGAGCCGCGCCGGCTTCCTGCTCGGCCTTGCGCTCTGGGGTGGCGTCTGCGCGCTTCTCGCCACACTCCTGCGCAACTTCGCCTCCTATGCAGCAGCACTTGCCGGTTACACTGCGGCGATCATCATCGGCGACGAACTCGGCGCAGTCGGCGGCGTCAACGGCGACGCCTTCAATCTCGCCGTCGCGCGCGGCAGCGAGATCTGCATCGGCATCGTCTGCGCCGGCCTCGTCCTCGCCATGACCGATTTCGGCGGCGCACGCCAGCGGCTCTCGACGTTGCTTGCCGGCCTGTCGGCCGACATCGCCGGCGGCCTTGTGCGTGCGCTGCAACGCACCGGCTCGGCACAGGTTGAGTCGCGAACGGTACGTCGGGGGATGATCCGGCGGGTCTCCGGGCTTGACGCAGCGATCGACCAGGCGGCCGGCGAGATCGCGACGTTGCCATTTCATCCGCGCGCGCTGCGGGACGCGGCGGACGGCATGTTCGTGGCACTCGCCGCCTGGCGTTCGGTGGCCAACCATCTGGAGCTCGCCCCCGATGCCGCCTCGGAAACGGCGCGGGTGCGGGACTCCCTGCCGGAGATGCTGAGGACCCCCAAAGCAATCGGAGATCCGGCGCGGTGGCAGGGCGATCCGCGGGCAATGCGCGCCGCCATGTGGACCGGGGTGCGGCGGCTGGTCGCGCTGCCCGCCGAGACGCCGTCGCTGCGGCTGCTCTGCGACCGCACCGCCGAAGGGCTTCTTGCCTTGAGCCGCGCCATAGGCGGCGTGCTGGTGCTCGATGATCCTTTGGCCGCACACCTGCAGCGGGGCCTCGCCCGGCTGCGCGTGCCCGACGTGCTGCCCGCACTGATCAATGCGGTGCGCGCGTTTTTGACAATCGGTGCCGCCGCGCTGGTCTGGATCGGTACCGCGTGGCCGAACGGCGCCACCTTCATCATCTACGCAACCGTCGCGATCACGCTGTTTGCGCCGCAGGAAGATGCCGCCTACACGATGGCAAAAAGCTTCACCATCGGCACGGCACTGACCGCCGCCTGCGCCGCGGTCGTCGCCTTTGCGCTGTTGCCGCAGCAGTCGAGCTTCGTCGGCTTCTGCGCCGTGCTCGGCCTGGTCCTGATACCGGCTGGGGCGCTCTCCGCGCGGCCCTGGCACCAATCCTTGTTCGTTGCGCTGGAGGCGAACTTCATTCCTCTACTCGCCCCATCGAACCCCGCGATCTACGATCCTGCGAAGTTCTACAATTCGGCGATCGCGCTCTTCGGCGGTGTCGGCTTCTCTATGCTGGCGATGCGGTTACTGCCGCCGATGACGCCGGCGATGCGGGCGTGCCGGCTGCTGGCCCTGACGCTGCGCGACCTGCGCCGGCTGACGCATGGCAAGCTGCCGAGATCCTCGGTGGGATGGGAGGGGCGGGTCTACGGCCGCCTGGCCGCGATCCCCGACTCGGTTGACACGCTGCAGGCGGCGCGGCTGACGGCGGCGCTGTCGGTCGGCCGCGAAGTCATTCGGCTGCGCCGCATTGCGCGCCGGTTCGCTCGCGACGCCGAACTGCAAGCGGCGATGACAGCGATCGCCGCCGGCGACAGCGGTGCCGCAGTGTGCGAACTCGACCGCTTCGACCGGATATTGGCCGAGCTGCCCGCGGCGCAGCCCGGCGCGGCGCTGCGGATGCGCGCGCGCGGCACGATCCGCTCCATCGCCGACTCTCTGACCCGGCACGCCAGCTATTTCGACGCCAAGGAGCCGGGATGACGTACGCCGAGATCGACCTGTTCGGCGTCTATGTTGCCCCGATCGTACCGATGATCGTCGGTGCCTGGGTGCTGCTGATCCCGTTGCGGCGCCTCGCCGACCATCTGGGCCTGCTGCGCTTCGTCTGGCACCCGGCGCTGTTCCTGTTCGCCGTCTACCTGGTAGTGCTGTCGGCAATCGTGCTGCTGGTGGGGAGGATCGGCACATGAACGCGGACGCCGATCTCCACGTGAGGGTGCAGGCGCGCGAGTTGCCGCCGGCGCCCGTCTTCGTCGCCGACCCGCCGGCGAGCCGGCTGCGCGCCGTGCCGTTGCTGGTCACGTCGATCGCGCTGGTGCTGGCCGGCGTCGGCGTCTGGGCGATGTGGCAGGCTTACATGGCCGCGCCCTGGACGCGCGACGGCACGGTGCGCGCGTACGTGGTCACGATGGCGCCCGAAGTCGCCGGACGCATCGTCGGGCTTCCGGTCGCCGACAACCAACTCGTCCAGAAGGGCGACCCGCTGATGGTCGTAGACCCTACCAATTACGCGATCGCTGTCCGCCAGTCCGAGGCCGCCGTGGAGCAGGCGAAGGCGGTCACGCAGAGCGCCCGGGCCGAGGCCGAACGCCGGCGCAAATTGACCAATCTTTCAGTGTCGGACGAGGAAAAGGAAATCTATGCCAGCCGGGCGATGAGCGCCGACGCCGCTTACCAGCAGGCCGTCGCCAACCTGGACCAGGCCCGAGTCAACCTCGAGCGCACGCGCATCGTCTCGCCCGTTACCGGTTATGTGACCAATCTGCAGGTTCAGCTCGGCGACTTCGTCAACGTCGGGCAGCGAAGCATCTCGGTGATCGACGCAGCGTCCTACTGGGTCGACGCATATTTCGAGGAGACCAGTCTCCGACGGATCCACGATGGCGATCTGGCGACTGTCAAGCTGATGGGCGGCGGCGAAACCCTCGCCGCGCACGTCGAGAGCGTTGCCCGCGGCATCAACGTTCCCAATGCACAATCGGACTCCCTGGGCCTCGCGTCCGTCAATCCGATCTTCACCTGGGTCCGCCTCGCGCAGCGCGTACCGGTGCGTATCCGTATCGATAAAATGTCCGCCGGCACCCGGCTAGTCCAGGGAGTCACGGCGACGGTGGAAGTGCATGATCGTGTGCAGCCACCGAACGAGAATGGTCGCGCGCCCGTCGCCGAAAGGGCTCGGGTTGATTGAAAGAGCCGTGTCTGGGCCATGATGGATCTTGGTGGAGGGGCCTGTCTTGTCGGGTTTTCGCATTGAACGAGGCAAGCTGCTGATGGCGATGAACGACATCGACGGTGTCATCGATGTCCAGCGTGACGGCGGCGGGCGGACGCGGGTAGCTCGCGCAATATATATCGACCAGGGCATATGTCATGCGGATCACTTCGCGCGGGGTCGGCGCGTTCTACCAGCGCGACACGGTCGGCTGCGAGCACAGATCGTCGCCGCTGTCCGGCAACCGCCCGCAGGCGAGTTTGAATCCGAGATCGGTGCGCAGATGATCGAGATCGTCGGCATCCTCATAGCGGCAGGCGATGGCCAACATGCGGGCGCGCAAGATGTCCGCGACGCTGTGCGTCACCAGCACCGGATCTCGCGAGTCAGCGATAAACAGCGCCAGCGCCAGCGCCAGCGCCAGCGCCAGCGTCGCGGCGATGCCGATGCGCAGCTCGGCCGCGACCAGCAGCATGACGCCGCTGTCGGAGGTGATGCGTCCGCCGTCGAATGCCGCGACCACTTTCTTGCGGCAGACCAATGGAAAACCGAAGGGCAGCACCGTATCGTCGGACATGGCGGGTGTGGCTCGGCACACTCGAGTGTGCGAATTCCAACGCAAGGCGGCCAGGTATTCCGATTTGATCGCGGCCAGCATTCCGACCTGATCGCGGCCATCCTACCGATCTGATGGCGGCCACCATTCCAATCTGATCCCGGCCACCGCCTGAAGGGTGGCATCCGGGGGGAGGAGATCGTCTCGCAGGCCAGTGTTCACCTGGCGTCCAATCCGCCATCGAAATTGATGGAGCGGATGGGATGGGCCTTGGTGCACAATTCGGCGGCGCGCGGGGTGCGGGGGCGCTGGAGTAGTCTGCTGAAGACGCCGCCGGGGCCTGGGACGATGATACGCCGATGCCGTACAAACATAACGAACGCCGCCGCCACAGGATCCCGAAGGCCCGATACCGAGTGGAGAACTGGCGGGAGTACGACGCCGCGTTGCGTGACCGCGGCAGCCTGACGGTGTGGGTGACGCCCGAGGCGATTGCGGCGTGGCATCCGGTGAAGACCGGCCGGCCGGGGCGGTCGGCCCATTATTCGGACCTCGCTATCGAGACCGGCGTGATGCTGCGGCTGGCATTCGCCCGGCCATGGCGGCAAACCGAGGGGCTGTTGCGCTCGGTGACGACTTTGCTGGGTCTGAGCCTCGATGTCCCCGACCACACGACCCTTATGTGGACGGCCCAGGCGCAGCAATACGGTTCCATCTGTTGCGTCC
>Ga0302314_10009882_pt1 | contig 16817 bp, 17 predicted proteins | sample III_Palsa_N2_3_FD_200533 | JGI IMG/M metagenome (GOLD analysis project Ga0302314, IMG submission 200533) | Peat permafrost microbial communities from Stordalen Mire near Abisko, Sweden - III_Palsa_N2_3 | ecosystem: Environmental > Terrestrial > Soil > Palsa > Peat permafrost | place: Sweden...
ATCGAGAAGAGCATGTTTAACGACCAGTACGGACGTCCGCTGCGGCCCTCGTTCTGGAACAGTTGCGACATTCTTGGTTCAGGATGGTGACCGATACATCACTCACCGAACGGACTCCTGGGGACCTCGGGCGCTGGTAGGGTTTGCCAAGCCCAGGTGCCATCCGTAGACTGCTGGCATCCGGCCATATCCATCCCATCCGGCCGATCCATAAACCCGCCATCCTACGGAGGCGACTCATGACTACCTATCCACCCAACAAGCAGGGTTTCACCCTGATCGAGCTCTTAGTGGTGATTTCGATCATCGCTATTCTCGCGGCCATGCTCCTGCCGGCCATCAATATGGTCCGCCAGGCCGCTTGGAAGGCGAGCTGCGGCAACAACCAGCGCCAGATCGTTCTCGCGATGCTGGTCTATGCGAATGACAATGACGGCATCTGGCCAGCACGTCCGACCTCGGCCGGCAGTGGTGCACTGGATACCAGCGCGACTCCCGCTGATGCTACGAACACCACGATCGGCTCCTTGGAGTTCCTGGCGGTTGCAACAGGCAAGGAAATGACCAATAAGGTCTTCGCCTGCCCTGCTATGCCGAACGTCAAGCCATACGTCGGTTCGAATCCGACCCTGGATCAGACTTCGACCTACTTCTCGAACTGGGTAATCGATTACGCAGCTCATCCCACCCGGCTGCCGAACTATTGCTATGACTGGTCCACCCCTGCCAATGCCAATTCGGCACGCGTCGTAACTGCCGATCGTGCGATGGGTTCAGTGGGTCATAAGAACTCGGTGGAAGCCTGCTTCGGAGATGGCCATGTCGGGAATCTGAAGCTGACCTTGACTTCCACCCCTGCAACAACTGCGACCCCGGCCACGCAGACACCGACCTATGATGGCAACGCCTATACGGTCTACAATCCTGATGCTCAGGACTACACCGCTGCGGGTGTAGCAGGAAATCCGGACAATGTCTATGACAATGTGAACGACAATGACCCAGGCACCTACACCATCGGTACGGGTAGCACCACCCGTTCATGGGTGCACTGATCTGCGTCAGTGCCTCTGAAGTAGTTTCGCAAGTGAACGGCCAGGAGTTTCTCCTGGCCGTTCTTATTGGCTGACTTTTGTTCAAGCGGACCGGGAATGTGGCCGCGGTGCGCCGCTCAGCCGGCGCGGGCCGGGATAGCTGCATAATAGGCGGCGGTCTGGAATCCCGGATAGCGTAGTGCCATCGCTTCGATGTACTCACGGTTCCACAGCGGATGGCCAGCTGGAGGAAATCCGATCATTTCCATCTGACGTGGAGTGGCTTCGGAGATGTAGCGCCTGAGGGCAGCCTCCTTCTGGCCGCCAGCGCTCTTGTATGTAAACGAGCGTCCTTCCCAGGGTCGATCCTGGCGGCACCAGATCGTCCACAGCGTCCCGCGCAGCCCCTGGGCCGCCGTGAACGAGGTCGCTGAATGGCGCGTGGTCATGGTCGAATAGATGATCAGCGAACCCTTGGGCGCAGTGATCGGCTCGGATTCCTGGTCGTGATGTCCCCAGGGCACCATGCGGGTCGGGGACATGCCCTCGAGCACATCGGTGAGCATGATCGCCATGGTTATGTTGCTGTGGTCCTCGGGCAGTACTGGGCCCAGAGTATTGTTGCCGACGTCGATATGGAAGCCGTCTCCGAGCATCGTCCCGGCGTAGCGCACATTGATGTCGGAGTCCGCGAGGCGGATGTCGCGCGTGCCGATGATGCGCTCCGCGGCGCGGATCAGCTCCGGATGGGTCGCCGCGGCATTCAGGCCGCTGTCGTCCCAGGGGAAGATCTGCTGGGAGTAGTCAGGCTTCTTACCCTGGAGGTGCTCTTCCCAGGTCGGTGCGAAGACCGCATGGAAACCCTTCAGCGCGGCGGTGACTTCCGATACTGTCAGGAAGTTCTCGACCACGGCGTAGCCGCGGCGCTTGTAGGTAGCGATGTGCTCGTCGGTGATACGCATGGGAATCCTTGGAAATGGTCTGTAGGAACGGGGCTTTTACATGGAGAGGAGCTTGCAAGTATAGCACCAGTGAGCCCGCCGCTATGAAGCCGCCTGTCAAAGGCATATACGATCCTGCTACGGTACGGGGCGAGAAGCGGGTCCCGGCCTACATCTGGACCGGTCATCAGCACCAGACCAACCGCGTCATCCGGCCTTCCGGCATCCGGCCGAACTGGCACCTCATCCTGACCCTGAGCGGCGTGGGCTCATTCCGCCAGCCGGGCCTGGAGCGCACATTCGAGGCCGGCGACGTGATCCTCTTCACCCCCGACTGCCACCAGGATTACGGCCCCGCGCAGGAGGGGGGCAGCTGGGAGAACCTCTTCGTGCACTTCGCGCCACGCCCGCACTGGCATGGCTGGATGCGCTGGCCGCAGGTCGGCAAGGGCCTGGCCCTGGTGCACCTCAGCCCAGGCACCGTCCGCACCGACGTCGAGGACGCCCTGCGGCGCTGCCATCGCTATGCGCACGCCTCCTTCAGCAGCTTCGCGCATGAGCTGGCGCTCAGCGCTTTGGAGGAGGCGATCCTGATCGGCGCCCACGAGGCGACCTACGGCGGGCGTCAGACCCGCCGCTCGCCCGGCATCACGCGCGTGGTCGAACTCATCAGTGGCGACCTGGCGCGCCGCTTCACCATTCCCGACCTGGCGCGACTGAGTGGCCTGTCGCCATCGCGCTTCGCGCATCTCTTCAAGGAGGAGATCGGCGAATCGGCGATCGCCTTCATCATCCGCCTGCGCATCCGCGAGGCCGCACGGTTGCTGGAGGCCGAAGGGCTGACCGTCAAGGAGGTCGCCGCTCGGGTCGGCTTCGAGTCGCCCTTCTACTTCTCGCGCCAGTTCCGGCGCTTCTACCTGATCGATCCCTCGGGCTTCAGGCGGTATGCCGCAGCCCTGCATGGCCCGGCCCCGGCCGCCCCAGGCTAGCGCACGAAGCGCCGGGGGGGAGCGAGACCGCGCGCTGGGCGTTTGCAATCGTCCGCTCGCTCCTACCGTTTCCGTACCCTGCCATGACACCTTTCAGCTTTGGGATCCTGCACCGATGAGCACTGACTGGGACGTGATCATCATGGGCGGCGGCCTGGCCGGGCTCTCGCTGGCCATCCAGCTGGCGCGCGCCCGTCCCCAGACCCGCATCCTCGTCCTGGAGAAGAAGGCGCACCCGCTGCCCGAAGCCGCGCACAAGGTCGGCGAATCCTCGGTCGAGATCGGAGCGCACTACTTCGCGGACGTCCTGGGCATCAAGGAGCACATCCTGCGCGACGAGCTGCCCAAGCTCGGACTGCGCTTCTTCTTCCCGTCGCAGGGCAACCAGGATATCACCTCGCGCTTCGAAGTCGGGACCGACACCTACTTCCCGGCGCGCAGCTACCAGCTCGATCGCGGCCGTCTTGAGAACTTCCTCGGCTTGGAGGCGGCTCGCCTGGGAGTGACCTTCCTCTCCGGCGCGACCACCCGCGACGTCCAGCTGGATCGCGACGGGCACCGCCTGACCTACAGCGACGCCGCGGGCGCGGAGCATGCCGTCACCACCCGCTGGGCGGTCGACGCGAGCGGGCGGGCTTCCCTGCTCAAGCGCCGGCTCGGGCTGCAGAAGAAGGTCGGCCATCAGGCCAATGCAGTGTGGTTCCGTTTCAGCGAGAAGATCGCCATCGACGACTGGACCGAGCAGCCCGACTGGCAGGCGCGCAACAGCGACAAGACGCGCTGGCTGAGCACCAACCATCTGATGGGCATCGGCTACTGGGTCTGGCTGATCCCGCTCGGCTCGGGATCGACCAGTGTGGGCATTGTCGTCGACGCGACGCTGCATCCGTTCGAGGGCATGTCGAGTTTCGACAAGGCCATGGCCTGGATCGCGGCCCATGAGCCGCAGTGCGCGCGCATGCTCGAGCCGAAGCGCGAGCTGCTGCAGGATTTCCGCATGCTCAAGGACTACTCCTACAGCGGCACCACCGCATTCCATGCGGACCGTTGGTGCTGTGTGGGGGAGGCCTGCGCGTTCCTCGATCCGTTCTATTCGCCTGGCAGCGACTACATCGCCATCGGCAACACCATGACCACACGCTTGATCGTCGACGACCTGGCGGGGGTGGACATCGGCGAGACGGCCGGGCACTACAACAACATCTACTTCCTGCTCTTCGACAACAACCTGATGCTGTTCGAGAACCAGTACCCGATCTATGGCAACGCCCTGGTCATGTCCTTCAAAATCATCTGGGACTGGGCCTACTATTGGTCCGTCTCCTGCACCATCTTCTTCCATAATCGACTGACCGACCTGGAGATGTTCGTCAAGATCCGCCGCAGCCTCAAGCGCGCCGGCCGGCTCAATGCCAGCATCCAGCGCCTGCTGCGGCAGTGGCATGAACTGGGCGTGGCCGAGGCCGCACCGGGCTTTCTCGATGTGGCGCGCATCCCGGTGATGTTCGAGCTCAACCGCGGACTGACCGACCAGATCGACGCAGCCCAGTTCGAGAGCCGCTTCATCAGTCAGGTCGAGCAGCTGCGGCGCATCGCCGGGGAGATCGCCGGCTACGCGCACCGCCTGCATCCGCAGCTCAACATGGGCGACTTCCTGGAGTTCAAGGCCGATGCCCTGGATCTCCTGGCACCGCTCGAGGCGATGCTGCCGACACCCACTGGGCGGACGGTCGCCCCCGTCTGAGCCGAACCTACGGTGTTGGCTTGTACTCGGAGATCCACTGGGCGTCGCCGAGCTTGGTCTTGTCCTGGGTGTCGATCTCCCCGTTTTCGAAGATGCGCAGGTTGAAGGCGGCCTTGAGCTTGTCGGAGACCAGGTCGCCGACCTCGACGATGTAGGAGCGGGCGGCGACGTCGTGCTTGGTGATGACGAACTGGGGATTGGCGGCGACCTTGGCGAAGGCGATGTAGGACGGCGACTTGCCGATCAGGCCCGCGACCGTGGTGATTTCGGGCTTCGTGGCATTGTAGGAGAACGCGTCCTCGATCCAGGCGATGACCGGCGTCCACAGCCACTGCTTGTGCGCCACGCGCCAGTAGGCGAACAGTCCGAGGAGTGCGGTGAGCAGGAGGAGGGAGATGTACAGGCCCCAACGCGTCTTCTTCTCGGCGTACGGATCGTGGATCGAGCGCGTCGAGTTCTTGGGCAGGTGCGGCAGTTGGGTCAGCGTGCTGCCGAAGGGGATGGTGACTTTCACGTGACCATTGACCGCCCAGCCGTTGGCATCGAGCAGCGGCCCGAGATTGCGCTGCCTGAGTTTCAGCGCGGCGATGATGATCGAGGGCATCGAGATGCCGAGCATGATCGCGGCCAGGCCGAGCGGCATCCACACGCCGAGGTTGAAGATGGCAGCCACAAACGCGGTGATGGTCGCGGCGATGCCGGTCATGACCACGCTCAAGCCGGTGATCAGCGTCAGGTCGAGCTTCTTCGGCGGCGCCGGCGCGGCTGGAGGCGTTCCCGGGGTGACGCCCTGGGTGATGCCATTGTTGAGGGCGGCTTCCTGGTCGGCGTCGCTCGAGGCCGCGCGCTTGGCGACCAGCTCCTCGATGAAGCGCATGACGCGCTTGTAGGGGGCGAAGAAGGCCTGCCGGATCGAGATCGGATTCTCGATGACGCGCACGATGGTCGCATCCCAGTCCTGATGCTTGCGGTCGTAGAAGATGCCGTTGCGGCCGACCAGCAGGTTGTCCGCATCGCCGGCGGTGAAGGCCGCGACGATGGTCATCTTCTCGCCTGAGGCGCGGGTGCAGTCGCAGTAGGCGAGGTACATGCGCGCCATGGTGGCAAGCGAGGCATGGCGTTCGGCGTTGATGACCTTGATGGTCAGCTCGCAGGAGCGGCCGTCGAGGTAGAGGGTGCCGGCCTGGAAGTCGGCGAGGCGATCGCGCGAGTAGAAGTCGGAAAAGTTGATGAAGTTGTGCATCAGCATGTAGAGGTCGCGGTGCAGGCGCACCAGCTTCTCCACCGGCACCAGGGCGTCGTATTCCGCGCTGAAGGCCGCGTCACGGGCGATGAGTTCGGTCAGCTGCACGCGTACCGACGGCACCAAGAGCGCCTGGACGCGGGTGATGCCGAGCTTCTCGACCGACGCGCCGGCCTTGCGCGCCAACCACGCCTGGGTCGGCGCGAGACGTTCCTGGACGAGATGCCAGTCGGCTTCGCTCAACTGCGTGCGCTCGCCCAGCAGGGGCACGCACACCAGAGTGCGGAAGGCCTCGAGCTGCGCGCTCCAGCCCGGATTGATGCCCGTGGTCAAGGGCAGCCCCGCCCCCGCCTGGACATGGGCGAGCGGGAAGTCGCGCACCGCGGCCGAGGTGGCCGAGAGCGTGTCCTTGGAGATCAGCTGGAGATCCTCGAGCGTGCGGTTGAAGGCGACTTCGCCGCGGCTGTCGAAGGCGGCCATGCGGGCGCGCGTGAACCAGTCCTCGATCTTGCCGGCCACGGCCGACAGCGCCGACATGCCGATGAGGGTGTTGCCGCCCAAAGGCAGGATAGCGGGATCGTTCTCCGACTGCTGCCACCAGGTCGAGAAGGCGGCGGCGTCGGTGAAGAAGGCCTCGATGATGGTGGTCGCGATGCCTTCGACGCCGCTGCGGTCGAGCTGGGAGCCATGCGTGGAGATGATATCCGCAATGGCCTGGATGAGCGCCTGGTCGGCGCCGGCCGAGGCGGGCGGGACGATGCCATCGCCATTGAAGGGCAGCTTGTTGAAGCCGTCGCGCGCCAGGTTGATGTCCGGAAGGCCGACGCTGGCGGCGGCGCCGGAGACGCTCAGGAGCCCAGCGGCACACTTGCGGATCGCCGCACCGGCCGGCTTGGCGACGTTGATCGCGGCCAGCGGGAGCGTCTCGGAGCCGTTCTTGATCGTGCCGACGTCGACCAGATTCTCGGTGACGAAGGTGATCGCGTCGATCATCTCCGGCGCGCGCACCTTGCCGTCGCCGTCCTTGTCGATGAGGGCCAGGGTGCGCTCGTCGCATTCCAGGCCCTGCACCGGGCAGGACAGGGCGGCCCACAGCTTCAAGTCGAGTTCCGGCAGGTGCGCGATGTCGGCCGCAGTGGTGATGCTGACCTGGTCGAACCCCGCGAAGCGGAAGAAGGTCCAGATATGCTTGGCGGGTTCGGTCATGCGTGATTCTCAGGGCCCTGCGCTGGGCCAGTCGGCTCGGAGGGAGGCCTTAGACTCTCGCTCCCGGTCACGCTGACAAGGCGCAGGATCTGCAGAATCCTTCGGCACTCCCGCGCCATGTCCGCCTGAGGCTGCGACCTGTCAATACGTGTAGGTCAGGCCGATCAGGGCGTCTTCGCGCTCCGCCCATTGGTCGTAGCCCGGGGTCCCTTCGGGCAGGTCCTTGGGCAGCTGCTCGCGGTAAGCGCGGAAGGAGATGTCGGCGCTGACATAGCGGGCCACCGCCGCGGTCAGGCCCGCGGTGAACAGCTGGCTGACATGCTCGATGTCGGTAAATTCGGTGAAGAGCTGGTACTGCAGGTACCAGCGCAGCTTGTCGTCGACGGGACGGTCATAACGGATGAAGGCCTCGGGCCCGACCTCGATGCGGTCCTGCTGGGGCACGTCCTCGCTGCTCCAGCGCTTCTGCGCGCGCACGCCCAGGCGCCATTCGAGGCGGTCCGCTCCGGCGTCCTTGCGGGCCGGATCGCCATGCAGCAGCAGCGCATGGTAGAGCTGGCCGAAACCGGCGCTGATCTGCGCGGTGATCGGATCGAGTGGCTTGTTGTTGACCGAGCTGCGGAAGACGGTGTCCAGGCCCCAGGCTCCGTAGATGAAGCTCGGCTTGACCAGATCGCGGCGGAAGACGCCATCGTAGTGGATCTCATCATTGTTGTCGGTCCAGGCGTCGCCCTCGACGCGGATGCGGCCGTAGCGCAGGCGCAGGTTCTGGTCGGAGCTCTTGTTGGTGCCGCGCCACAAGAGCGCGTCATCCCAGGCCAAGAGCCAGGCCTCCGAACCGTTGGCATTGGCGATCGCCGAGTCGCGCGACTCGGTCGAGCTACTGCTGGTGGCGACATTGCTGAAAAACACTCCGGCGCGACCCGAGTTCGCCCAACCCTCGTTGGGCGCGGTCAGGGTCAGGGCCGCGGGCTGGGCGATGGTCGCATCGTCGGCGGCGCTCAGACACTGCGCCGTAGCCAATAGGAGAGCACTGGTGAGCGTTGTGAAGACAAGCGCGGAAGGGCGGAATTCAGGCATCGCCGGACCCTAGGAAGCACCATACCCCCCGCCAGTACAAAATTTCGGGCCATGCACTCGAAGGGGTGGCCCCTGGTCGCATACTCCTGGTGCAGGTCGACGACACGACGATCGATCGTGGCGGTCGAGCAGGGAAGGCGGACGAGAGCGACGGGCTGAGGGCTCGCTGCGGATGCCCCGGCGATCAATCGCGAGGGGCTGGCGAGCGACCAGCATGGACCGGCTCGACGCCTGAGGTTGCGACCAGTCCGGGCCACGCACCGCGTGCGGGGGTGAGATATCATCCATATGGATCCGTTTGCGGGTGATCAGCGCGCGGAGTGACTGCGCTGCCAGGAGTCTTCCAGGTCTGATGGCCAGCGTTGCTCGACTGCGGCCCGGAAATGCGGTATTCCGGGGAAGCCGCTCAGCGCGGCCCAATCCAAAGGGTAGTCATCGGAATACCCCGTAACGACCAGTCCGAAGCGGACAATAGCTGGTAGAGAGCAGGCGCATGCCGGAGACGGCCACCACCTTTGAGGATCGCGATGGCCGCTTCGCCCGACTGGTGGCGGAGCACCAGGCAACCCTGCGCAGCTTCGTGCGCATGCTCGGCGTCCAGCCGCACTGGGTCGATGACGTCGCGCAGGAGGTCTTCCTGGTCGCCTACCGCCGTTTCGCCGACTTCGACGAGGATCGCGGCGACTTCCATTCCTGGCTGCGCGGCATCGCCCGCAAGCAGGTCGCCAATGAACGCCGCCGTGAGCTGCGCCGCAGCCGCCTGGTGCAGCATGAACTGCTCGATCTGCTGGCCGAGGCCGTGGACGAGGATCAGGGGGACCTCAGCCAGACCCTCGCGGTGCACGACGCGCTCAAGGGCTGCCTCGAGGCGCTGCCCCTGCACAGCCGGGAGCTGCTGCGCATGCGCTACGAGCAGGACCTGGATGCGGATTCGATGGGTGCGGCGATCGGTCGCGAAGGCAATGCGGTGCGGCAGTCGCTGTTTCGGGTGCGCGAGGTGCTGCGACGCTGCATGGGCAGCAAGATCGGCCTGCAGGCCTGGCCGTGAACGACCCCGCCATCACTCCTGAGATCGAGGCGCTGATCGGCAGCTTCATCGATGGCCGGGCGGAGCCGGCCGAGGCTACGGCGCTGGCCGCGCTGGCGCGCGGCAATCCCGTGCTCCGCCGCGCGCTGCGTGCGCACCTGCTGATCAGCGAGATCAGTTCACAGCTGCTGGCGCCGGAGCGCGGCGCTGAGCCGTTCTTCGCCGGGTTGGTGCAGCGCCATCAGAGCGAGCAGGACGCCGAGGCCTTCACCCGACGCGTGCTCCGCTGCGTCGAGGTGCAGCGCGCTGGCACGGTGCGCACGGCTACCCGCCTGCTGCTGGAAGTGGCGTCGCTGAGCGCGGCCGCGCTGCTGATGATCGGCCTGCTTTCGGCCTCGGCCCATGCCCTGATGCGGATCGGTACGGCAGACACGGCCCCGACCGGTAGGCACGTTCGCGAGGAGGTCCTGCGGCCGCTCGATCTGGCGGCGCTGCTGGATCATAACAAGGATATGCAATGAGCCCGGATGTCCTGGATGAACTGATCCGCAGTGCCGGAAGCCGGGGTGCCAGCGACCTGGCCCTCGAACCGCTCGATGACCACCGCCTGCAGGCGATGAGCCGTATCGACGGCGTGCGGATGGACAGCGGGGTGATCGCCGCCGAGCACGCCGCCATGACCCTCGCGCGGCTCAAGGGCCTGGCGGCCCTGCCCGCCTACATCACCGACGAGCCCCAGGATGGCAGCTTCGATGGCCGGCCTTTCGGGATCAGCGGGGACGTGCGCATCAGTTTCCTGCCCACCGCCCGCGGCCAGCGCGCCGCGCTGCGCCTGCCGGCCCTGGGCGAACTGCCCGCGCCCGACGGGCTGGGCCTGGTCGAAGCGGTGCTGGAGGGGCTGCGCGGCGCCCTGCGCCGTCCCGACGGTCTGGTGCTCATGGCCGGCCCGACCGGCTCCGGCAAGACCACGACCCTGCACAGCCTGCTGTGCGAGCTGCGCAGCCAGCGTCCGGACCGGCACATCGTCACCATCGAGGATCCGGTCGAGCGACGTCTGGAGGGCATCACCCAGGTCGCGGTGGCGCCGCAGCGTGGCTTCGGATTTGCCGAGGCCCTGACCGCGACCCTGCGTCACGATCCGGATGTGATCGTGGTCGGTGAAGTGCGCGATCCGCTGACCGCCCTGGCCAGCGTGCGCGCTGCCCTGACCGGGCACCTGGTCGTCACCACCGTGCATGCCGGCCGGGCCCGTGACGTGGTGCCGCGCCTGCTCGAGATGGGCGTCGAGCCGCAGCTGCTGCTGCCGGTTGTGCACACGGTGGTGGCGCAGCGCCTGGTGCGTCGGCGCCATGGCGCCTGCCGTGGCGAGGGCTGCGCCTCGTGCAGCGACGGTTACCGCGGTCGGCAGGTCGTCGCCGACCTGCTGGTCGTCGATGCCGAGGTCCGCTCGTGCCTGCGGCGCGGCGTGCTGCCCACGCTGACCGCCGACCTCGACCTGCAGGCGGCGCACCTCCTCCAGGCTGGGACCACCACCACCGCCGAGCTGCTGCGGGTGCTGGGATGAGCTGGTTCCTGCATCCCCAGCGCACGGAAGTGCTCGCGGCCTGCGCGCTGGTGACGCGGCTCAGCGAGCCGGTGGCCTCCGGCATGGCACGCCTCGGCAGCACAGATCCCTTCCTATCACGCTGGGCGCAGCGTCTGACGCCGGCGCTCCAGGAGGGCGTGGCCCTCCCCCTGGTGCTTCTGCGCGCGCGGCTGATCAGCCGTCGCGAGGCCGAGCAGCTCAGTATCGCGGCCGATCTGCCCACGGCGCTCGACCGTCTGGTCTCGGCGTCGATACAACCATCGCATCGCGTCTGGCTGGTGCGGCATGTGCCCTCGGTCATCATCCTCGCGGTGATGCTTCCCGCGCTGGTGGTCAGCACCTGCCTGTACAGCGTGGTCCATGCCTTCGAGGTGGTCTATCGCGACCTGGGCATCCAGTTGCCGGCCGCGACTGTCGTGGTGCTGCATCCTATGACGTTGCTGTTTGCCCTGGTGATCGCCTTGGCGTCCTTCGCGGCCACTGAATGGCTGTTGCGGGCGATCGCGGGGGTGCGCTTCCTGTGCCTGCTGTGGTGTCCCGAGATCGAGCGCCAGAACGCCCTGCTGCGGCTGATCCAGGCCAGCCGCACCGGGGACAATGCCCCGCCCCGTCTCGGTTGGGCGCGGCGTCTGCTCTCGGCTGTGCGCCTGGGCGCGTGGTCGGCGCGTCGGCCGCACTGGCAGCGGCACTGGAACACCTGGATGCTGCTGACGCGCTTCCGCCTCGACCGCGACCTGCGCCGTGCGGCGGTGCGCCTTCCCGACCTGACCGCGCGCCTGATGCAGCTGCGCCTGGTACCGCTGCGCGACCAGCGTCCGGACTGGGACGCCGCGGAGGACCGCTGCCGGGAGCGTCTGGCCCTGGCCGAAGGCCATGCGCTGCTGTTCGTCGGCGTGGTGCTTTTGTGGTCATCGTGCATCGGCGTCTTCGTGGCCCTGCTCGCGCCGCTCCTGAAGATTATGATCGAGCTGGGGAAGCAGGCATGAGCCTCCACGACATGTTCGCATTCATTTCAGCCGTCGGCGTCGATCTGGCGGTCATCGTGGGCGGCATCCTGGGTGCGTTCATCGCCTACAACATCGTGCTCGCTGTCTTTCGGCTGTGCATCTTCGAGCCGTCCCGGGCCTGCGTGCTGCTGGTCGCCGAGAGCATGGGCCAGGCGGTGGCCGGGCGCACCGTGCCGGAACGCGAACTCGTCGGCCTGCAGGGCCTCCTGCCCTGGCCACACCCGCGGCGCCTGGCGCAGGCCGCGGGCGACCTGCAGGGCACCAGTCCGGGCACGCTGGTCACGGTGCTCGCCCGTCGCCGCCTGCTGCCGTCGGTGCTGGTGCCCGTCGCCGCCGCCGCCGAGCGCCTCGGCCCATCCGTGCTTCAAGGCTGGTTTCGCAACCTGGGCGGTACCCTCCAGCCGCGGCGTCCGCAGACCCGTCGCATGGTGCCGACCCTGGTGACCCTGTACGTCCTGTTCGGCATCGGCTCGTTCTTCATCCGCTACATCGAACCCAAGTGGGTCGCCATCATGCATGAGGAGGGTATCCAGACGCGCTCCCTGGTCGCGGTCCAGTCGCTCGGCGCACTCCTGCCATGGATCGAGATCGGCCTGGCCATCCTCATCGCGATCGGCTGCGTGGCGTGGTCGCGCTGGCGCTGGCTGCTGGAGCGCCGGATCCAAGGCGGCGAGATCATCTCCCAGGCGCTGCAGCTGCGTCTTCCGGAGTCCGCGATCGCCGCCGCCCTGGGCCAGCGTGAGGGTTCGCCCAGCCTGGCCGAGCTGTGCGCAAGCCAGGGCTGGCAGGCCAGTACCGCCGACGAGTTGGCCACCGGACTCGCCCAGGCGCGCCTGACGCATGCGCGCCGCATGCTCCTAGCCGGTACCATCTTCGAGATCCTCGCGCCCATCGTCCTGGCGGTGCCGGTCCTGCTTTTCGGGCGTTTCATCTTCGGCAGCATCATCCAGATCATTACCACTCTCGGCGCATCATGAGCAGCGTACCCCCCATGAACCGCTGCGGCTCCATGATCATCGATTTCGTCACCGCCTTCGCCTGGCTTGGCGTGCTGGGGCTGTTCTTCGTCGCGGTCGGCCAGGAGCTGCGCTCCGACAGCCGCTGCGATGAGCGGCGCGGACGTCTCGAGATTGGCCAGAACATCCTCGACGCCGTACGCCACGCCCAGGCGCCGGTCCTGCCTGCCGGCTGGCGGCTGACCCGCCAGCCGCTCGGCGGCGCGGTGATCCTGGTGCATGTCCTCGGACCGCAGTGCGATCTCGGCACGCTGCTGCCAGCGACTGCGGCATCTGCACCTGCAGGTGCGAAGGCGACGCCGTCCGCTCCGCGGATTGTACTACCGACCGCCCCGGCGGCCCAGGAGTCCCGATGACCCGTCGCGGCTTCACCTTGCTCGAGTTGCTGTTGAGCGTCTCTATGGTGGGCGTGGTGCTCGATATCGGCATCACGGCCACCGGCACGCTGCTGCGCCTGAGCCATGACGCCGGGCAGCCAGCCCTGCGCGTGGATCTGGCCTGCGACGCACTGCGCCGGGATCTCGGCGCCGGTGGGCACATCCAGGGTTCGGACCTGCTGGCCGGGACGATCCGCTGGCATGTCGCCGGCGGCGCACTGACACGCGACGGGGTGGAGCGCCTGCGGGTCAGCGGCGTGAGTTGGCAGGAGTCCGGACGGGAAGTCATCGTGCGCATCCGTCCCGTGGGCTTTGCCGAACGCGAGGTGTGCGCATGGCGATGAACCGGGATGGCATGCTGATCACGGTGATCGCGGTGTTCTTCGCCCTGGTCGGGGGCATGCTCGCGATCACTGTCGCGGTGCGTTGCGCCCGGGAGCGGGTCGAGGTCGCGCAGCGCAGCGCGGAAGTCCAGGGCCGGGAATGGTGCCTGGGCGGCCTGGCGCTGCCCCCGGGCGGGCATGTGCAGTGCGGCGTCTGGCTGGTCAGCCGCGCCGCGGACCGCTCATGCCGGGCGCAAGGCCCGCTGGGTGAGTACGTCATCGCTGCTGATGGCCACAACCGGTGGCGCAACGCGGGGTGGCGATGAGCTCCGCCCGCGGCATCGAGACCGTGCTGCGCACCATCGCCAGCGCCGCCGAGCAGCGTCGTCCGGTGCCCGAGGCGCTGCGCAGCGTTGGCGGCGATCTCGCCACGGCGCTTGCCGCCCAGCTCGAGCGTGGTGCGGACCTGCCGAGCGCCTTCGCGACCCTCCTGCCGGAGGATCTGCGTCTGGCGCTGCTCGGACCGCGGCCGCCGCTGGAGCGCTCCGCGCTGTTCATCGCCGAGCGTCTACGCCTGAAACGCGAGCGCATCCTGGCCTGGACCGACGTCGTCGCCCATCCGCTGCTCACCCTGCTCGCGGTCGCTGCAGCCGTCATCGTGATCGTGGCCATCGGCGGACTCGGCTTCGCTCCGGTCTGGTTGCTGGCCTTTCCGGCAGTGCTGGGTCTCGGCGGAGTGATCCTCGCGTTGAGTGCCAACGGGCGCTTCGCCACCGTCCTGCCCAGCCTCGGCGCCTTCGGCCATCACCTGCGCCAGTCCGACCGCTACCAGCGGGCGGCCCTGGTCGCGCGCTGGCGGCTTCCGGAAGCCGACTTGGTCGTTTTGCTGGGCGCGGACCTGGGCGGTCTCGGCCCGGTGCTGGCGCTCCCACAGGCCGAGGTGCACTGCCAGCGCCTGGCCACCTACCATGCCCAGGCCCAGGTGCGGGCGCAGCGCCGGCTGGCCTGGATCCTGGCCGGGGTGGTCTATGTCGCCGCCGCGACCCTGCTGCTGGCGGCCGGCGTGCAGCCGATCGCGGCCTGCGTCGCGGCTATGATGTCCCTCGGTGACGGCGGCTAGGCGGCGCCCGCGCAGGTCGTGCGGCTCGCCACTTGCGTCGGCAGGGGGAGGGGGCGAGAGTCGGACCGTTCCGGATGGTTCACCATAGCCTCGGCGAGATCACCATGAAGAAGGTCACCTTCACCAGCGGTACCCTGAGCCGGCACTGGGTCGGCGACGGCTTCCCGGTGCGCAGCATGTTCAGCTACGATGCGCAGACGGCCGAGCTCTCGCCCTTCCTGCTGCTGGACTACGCCGGTCCGCACGAGTTCGCGCCCACCACCCACAAGCGCGGTGTCGGCGAGCATCCGCATCGCGGCTTCGAGACCGTCACCATCGTCTATGATGGCGAGGTCGACCACCGCGACTCCTCGGGCGGCGGCGGGCGCATCCGTCCGGGCGACATGCAGTGGATGACCGCGGCTGGCGGTCTGGTCCATGAGGAGTTCCACAGCGCGGATTTCGCCCGCCGCGGCGGACGCTTCGAGATGGTCCAGCTGTGGGTCAACCTGCCGGCCCGCTCAAAGCTCTCCCCGCCGCGCTACCAGGGCATCCGCGACTCGCAGATCCCCAGCGTCGCCCTGCCCGAGGAGGCCGGAAGCGTGCGCGTCATCGCCGGCACCTACCAGGGCGCCACCGCCCCGACCCAGACGGTGACCCCGATCGCGGTCTGGGACATCCGCCTCGCGCCCGAGCGTGGCGCGGTGTTCAGCGTCCCGGCGGGCCACACCGCGATCGTGGTGGTGCTCGCGGGGCGGGTGCGCCTGGGCTCGGGGGAGGTCCTCGACGGGCCGCAGTTCGCCCTGCTCGAGCGCGCCGGCGAGACCTTTGCGCTGCACGCCGAAACCGCGGCCAAGATCCTGTTCCTGGGCGGTGAGCCGCTCAATGAGCCGGTCGTGGCCTACGGGCCCTTCGTGATGAACGACCGCGCCGGCATCGAGCAGGCGATCAGCGACTTCCAGGAGGGGCGCATGGGCAACCTTGGGGTCATCGTCGGCTCGGAGTAGTCCCGCCCGGCCTAGGGAAGGTGACGGAAGGAGCGCACGAACCAGATCAGGCGCACCAGGATCATGACCACCAGGGCCAAGGCGATCTTCCAGGACCAGTCGCTGAGGATGTCGGTACGGTCTTGGGCATTCAGGATCATCGCATGCAAGGCGGCGATCATCAGGGCCTCGGCGATGCCGAGATCGGCGCCCAGGATGAGCAGGACCCGATAAGTCCCCGCGCGCTGCGCCGGGGCCAGCCAGTACGCGCGGTTGGGGATGTTGATGAGGTCGACCGGCAGGAGCCGCAGCACCGCCAAAAGCAGGGTCGAGCCCAGCGGCAGGGCGACCATGACGACGGCCATGTCCGTGATGTAATGGCCGCGGTCCATCCAGCCATCGGCCTGGCCGCCGATGGCGAAATGGGCGGCGACGCGCCCAGGCAGCGCCTCGGAGGTGGCGATCAGGTAGACCAGTGCCGCTGCGACCACGCCGGCCAGCAGCACCAGGCGTACGATCACGCGAGACGGATGGGGTCGGGACATGGCGGGGCGTCGGAGGGCACGCTCATGCCCTTTCGCTGGTGGTCAACGACGACTGCCACGTCGCAGCAGCACGCCCAGGGCGATGAGTAGGGCCATGCCACCGCCCAGGCCGCAGCCGCCACTGCCCCCGCCGCCGCTGGAGCCCGCTGCCGGGCTGGAGCCGGTGGCGCCAGCGGTCGAACCGCCGGTGGTGGAGGTCGCGCTACCCGTGGTCGTCGATCCCGTGGCCGTGGCCGTGGTCCCGGTGCCGGTGCCGGTGCCGGTCGTCGCGGTCGTGGTCCCGGTTGCGGTACCAGTACCGGTTCCGGTCGTGCCCGTCGCCGTCGGGGTTCCCGTCGTGCCGGTGGCCGTGGTCGTGCCGGTCGTGGTCCCGCCCGTGGTCGTGCCTGGGACGGTGAGCGTGAAGCTGGCGTTGGCTACCACGCTGGGGGCCATGCCACTGGCCGTCGCCAACGCCTCGACGGTGGTGGTGGTCGAGACGGCGAAGGCGGTCGTATAGGTGGGGGATGAGCCGGTCGGGATGGTGCCGTTGGTGGTGTAGTGGATGGCGGCGCCGACGGTCGTGCAGCTGAGGCTCACCATGGTCGATCCGCTCACCGTGCCGCCGTTGGGGCT
>Ga0302314_10009886_pt1 | contig 16809 bp, 17 predicted proteins | sample III_Palsa_N2_3_FD_200533 | JGI IMG/M metagenome (GOLD analysis project Ga0302314, IMG submission 200533) | Peat permafrost microbial communities from Stordalen Mire near Abisko, Sweden - III_Palsa_N2_3 | ecosystem: Environmental > Terrestrial > Soil > Palsa > Peat permafrost | place: Sweden...
GGATGCCCTTGGCCCAGTCGTAGTCCTCGCGGCTGCACAGCACGAACTTGACCTGGTCGCGCTCGTTGAGCAGGGCCAGGTTGTCCCAGCGGTTGCGCGCCACCTCGGCCGAGCCGGGGGTCTTGATGTCGACCACGCGGATCACCCGCGGATCGACCATGGAAATATCGATGGCGCCGCTGGTTTCGAGGGAGACCACATAGCCGGCATCACACAGGGCGCTGAGCAGCGGCAGACAGCCCTTCTGCGCCAGCGGCTCGCCGCCGGTGACGCAGACATGCTGCACGCCGTGGCTGCGCACCTGCTCCAGCACCTGCTCCAGGCTGTGCCACTCGCCGCCGTAAAACGCATAGGCGGTATCGCAGTACTGGCAGCGCAGCGGGCAGCCGGTGAGGCGCACGAAAACAGTGGGCCAGCCCACCAGGGTGGACTCGCCCTGAAGGGACAGGAAAATCTCGGTGAGTTTGAGCCGCGTCGACGCTTTTTCCGGCGCCTGTGCGGTGGCCGGAAGGTTCACGATTCGGCCTACTTCAACTGCGCCAGCCGCGTACGCGCCTGGGCTGCCGCGCTGGAGCTTGGATACTGCTTCAGCACTTTCTGATAGGCATCCCGCGCCTGCGGGCTCTTCTGCTGCGCCTGGTAAATCACGCCGGTCTTGAGCAGCGCGTCCGGCACCTTGGGGCTGGCCGGGAATTGCTGCAATAGTGACTGGTAGGACTTGAGGGCATTGGCGTCATCGCCCTTCACATGATACGACTCGCCCATCCAGTACCAAGCGTTGTCGGCATAATTCCCCTGCGGGTATTTGCCGAGCATGCTGCGGAACCCGCCGATGGCGGCGTCATACTTGCCGCCGCGCAGCTGGTCGAAACTCTTCAGGTAAATCGCTTCCTCGTCGGCCGAGGTACTGCTCGGAGCCGCGGCAACGGGAGGCGGTGCCGGAGCGACAGCCGCCACGGGGGGCGGTGCGACGGCGGAAACAGGAGGCGGTGCTACTGCACCCGGAGCCAGCGGTGCGTTCGGATCGGTGCCGGCAGCCGGAATCTGGCCACCGCCCTCAAGCCGCTTGAAACGGTTGTCGTTGTCGACATTCTGCTGCTGGATCGCCTGCTGCAGGGTGTCCACATCGTGCCGCAACTGCTCCACTTGGCCACGCAGATCGCGCATGTCGTCGGCCTGCGAGCCGTTCTGGGTGGATTCCAGGGCGTTCAGGCGACGGCTCAGATCGACGGTCTTGTTCTCGACCGACTGCAGGCGCTGCTCCTCGGGGCTCAGCGCACGCTGGCCATTGATCGGAGCGCCGTAATCGGTGGCACAAGCGGAAAGGGCCAGCGCCGCGAACAGCGGCGCCAGCCCCTTGATGCCGGAAGAAACGCTAAAGCGGATCATCGGCCTTCAGGCTCTCTTACTGCTGAACCAGATCGACGCGACGATTCTGGCCCCAGGAGGCCTCGTCGTGGCCGAGGGCGACCGGACGCTCTTTGCCGTAGCTGACGGTGGTCAGCTGCGAGGCGGAGACGCCACGGGCTTCGAGAGCCTGCGCGACGGCATTGGCGCGGCGCTCGCCGAGGCCGATGTTGTACTCGCGGGTGCCGCGCTCGTCGGTGTTGCCTTCCAGGCGCACCTTGGAGGTCGGGTTGGCGCTCAGGTAGCTGGCCCAGCTGGCAATCACGGCCTGGCTGTCCGGCTTGATGTCGGTCTTGTCGAAATCGAAGTAAACGGAATGGGCGGTCAGGTCCGGGCCGGTGGACTGGGTGCCGGTGTTCTGGTTGCCCATGCCGGCGCCGGTGTTGATGCCGCTGTTGTCGACCGGCTTGGCGCCTGCATCGGTTTTGGTTTCGCCGCCGGAAGAGCAACCGGCCAGGACCAGGGCGAACGCTGCGGCGGCGACGCCGGCGAGGATTTTATTTTTCTGAAGCATGGGGAGACTCCTTACGGGGAACGGGGGTACTTTTTTATTTTACAGCCTGAACAAGACACATTTTAATTGGTTGGCGGACTAATTGCTCGGGGCAAACGGTCCCCAGGCGGCGGAATGCACATTTCCCACGTCACTCAGGGTGTAATGCACACGTCCATCCATGGAAGCCGACTTCAATTCTTCACCATGTGCCCCGCGCGAGGTGTAAATCAGCACCTGTCCATTGGGTGCAAACGTCGGATGTTCGTCCCCCGGACCGTCGCTGATGATTCTCAAGGCATGGGTCTGAAGGTCCAGAATACCGATGCGAAAGCCCGAACCATCGTTGTTGACGAGGGCCATGGTCTTGCCATCCGGAGAATAATTCGGCTCCTCGTTGCGCACCCCCTGGAAGGTGAGGCGGGTTTGCGGGCCACCACCGGAGGGCATGGTATAGGTCTGCGGCTGCCCTCCCCGGTCGGAGGCCCAGGCTATGGTCTTGCCGTCGGGCGACCATGCCGCTTCCGTATCGATGCCCGGATCGGTGGTCAAGCGCGTACGCGTCCCGCTGGCCACGTCCACCACGTAGATATCCGGGTTCTTCTCAAAGGACAGCGTTATTGCCAGTTTTGTGCCATCCGGTGACCAGGACGGCGAACTGTTGATGCCCTTCTCTTCCACAATCGGTTTCAACTCGCCGGTCTGCCAGGTCTGCACATAAATCGCCTGATAGCCGTGTTTGTAACCCACGAATGCCAGGCGCTTGCCATCCGGCGACCAGGACGGCGACATCAGCGGCTCATGCGACGTGGCAATGGGCACCTGGTTTTTGCCGTCGGCGTCGGACACGAACACCTGGAAGCGCTGGTTCGAGCCGGTGCCGGTCGAGGTAACGTAGGCGATCTGCGTGTTGAAGATGCCGCGGATCCCGGTCAACTTCTCGTAGATCTTGTCCGCGGCCTGGTGCGCCGCGGAGCGTAGCTTGTTCTTGGTGGGGCCGATGATATTGTCCGCCGTCAGTATCACGGCGGCGTTCGGGTCGTCGCCGCGCAGCACGTCGATCAGCTGAAAACTGACGCTGATGCTGCCCGGCACGGTTCCCGGCACCACCTTCCCCACCACCAGATCGTTCATGCCGACCACGCGCCAGTTGCGCGGATTGACCTGCGAGGCATCGGTCGGGGTTTCCAGCATGCGCTCACGCGGCAGCGACTTGAACACGCCGCTCATGTCCAGATCCGCAGCAATGATCTGCGCAATGTCCACCGGCAATCCGGCGGGCTGTGAGAACGGCGCGATCGCGATCGGCGTCGGTGCCACGCCGCTTGGCGTGATGGTGGCTTCCAGGTCCGCGGACGCGGAACCGGCGATGCACAACAAACCGAGAGCCAGTATTTTTTTCATGTGCTTATGACCACTACATCGGACTGAAATAGAAAGCGATGGGCTGCAGTAGCGAAAGATCATCGGGTAAGGGCAGAGGCGCTGCCTTGTAAATCGCCGAAATCACCGAGTTGTCGTAAAGCTGGTTGCCGCTTGACACGATAATCGTTGCGGATGTGACCTGCCCGTTTGACGCAATCTCGATCCGCACCTTGCATTTTAACGTCAAGTCCGTGCCCGGAGGCCGGGACCAGGCCTGGTGGATCGCGGCGCCAACCTGATCCGCCCAGGTGGCTTTCGCCACGACACCGTATTCCTGTCCCGCAGCCTGCTGTACCTCCTGCGCCAGCCGCTTGCGTTCCGCGGCATCGCGCTTGGCCTGTTCCGCCTTCTGCCGCTCATGCATCGCCGACTGCTGTTGCTGCGCTTCCGCGGCCAGTTGCTGCTGCAAATCCGCAGCCGCAGCGGCTTGCTGCTTCTTCAATTCTTCCTGCTGCCGCTTCTGTTCATCCGCCTGTTCCTGCTCTTTCTTCTTCTGTAAGGCAATTTCCTGCTGATGAAGTTCCTCTTGCTTGGCGGCCTCATCGCGCTTCTGCTTCTCCGCGTCCGCTTGCTTCTGCTGCTCAGCCTGCTGTTCGGCCTGTTTCTGCAGCTCGGCTTTTTGCTGCGCTTCCTTCTTCTCCTGCTGGATGCGTGCCTCGTCGCCTTGCGTATCCGCCACCACCTTCTGCTGCGGACCCTGGTCCGGCAAGGCATCGGGCGTGGGCGGCGTCGGCGCCTGCTGGGCCGGAACGCTGGGCTTTGGAATATCCGAGGGTTTGATCAGCGTACCCTGGACCACCGGCGGGGCCTCGATGGTCGGACTGCTGCACTCGACGCCGGTGAAAAGAAGCACGCCCAGGAGGACGTGCATCAGCACCGCCAGAAAGATGTGGCGAGGCTGCAGGATCATCCCGGATTGTGCTTGCGGCTATCGTCAGTCCCCGGGTCGGTGACGAATCCGATCTTGGTCGCGCCACCAGTCTGCAACAACGACATGCCCTTCACGACATGGTCGTACGAGACGTTTTTGTCGGCCCGCACGAGGATCATGGTTTGCGGCTTGCTTGTCATAATGATGCCGACGCGCTTGACCAGCTCGTCGTCGCTCAGGGCCTTGGTCTGGTCAGTGCCGGCATCCAGGAAATATTGGCCGCTGGCGTTTACGTAGAGCGTCACCGGCTCTTCCGGATTGGCGATCGCGCTCGAGTCCACCTTTGGCAACTCGACATCGATGCCCTGCGTCAGCAGCGGCGCCGTGACCATGAAGATCACCAGCAGCACCAGCATCACGTCGATATACGGAACGACGTTGATCTCGGCGTTGAGGCGGCGCTTCTTGCGCCCGCCGGAGGCGTTGACGGATGGCATTACGCCGCCCTCGAGCCGCTGGCGCCGCGCAGGCCGCGTTCGATGATGCCGGTCATCTCCTCGGCGAAGGTGCCGAAACGGGTCTCGATGCGGTCGACACGCGAGGTGAAGAAGTTGTAGGCGATGACCGCCGGGATGGCGGCGAACAGGCCCACCGCGGTGGCGATCAGCGCCTCGGCGATGCCGGGCGCCACCGCGGCCAGGGTGGCCTGCTTGACGTTACCGATGGCGATAAAGGCGTTCATGATGCCCCAGACGGTGCCGAACAGGCCGACGTAGGGGCTGGTGGAACCGATGGTGGCGAGCATCGACAGGCCGCCTTCGAGTCGCTCGATCTCGCGCGTCTGCGCCACGCGCATCTGGCGCTGCACCGCGGCCAGCGCATCGTCCGCATCGACCCGCGTGCCCTGCTGGCGGGTGAACTCCTCGTAGCCGATGCAGAACACCTGGGCCAGACCCTCGTCGCTCTTGTCGCGGCCACGACGCAGGTTCTCGTACAGATCACCGAGAGTGCCGCCGGACCAGAAGCGGTTCTCGAAGCTGGCGGCGGCCTTTTCCGTGCGCGACAGCAGCGCGCGTTTGGAAATGATCACCGTCCACGACAGCACCGAGGCGGCGAGCAGCAAGCCCAGCACCACCTGCACCAGCGGATGGGCATGCAGCATCAGCTGGAAAATCGAGATATTGCTGTTCATTCGGGGTACTGCCCTCTGTTATCCAGGTTATAGGCGGCCAGCTTCAGCCGCTGCAAAAATCTCGCCGGGCAAGGCACACGGCTTGAATGTCGTCATCGCCACGCAGGCCACCCGCACCCGCGCCTGCGTCAACACCATCGAAGCATCATCGGCACGCCGCAGCGTCTGCACGAAGTTCAGGCTGGCGCGCTTGCGGCCTTCCAGCGCCACCGTCGCTTCGAGCATGTCGTCCAGCCGCGCCGGCCTGCGGAAATCGATCTCCATCCCGGCCACAGTGAACACCACGCCCAACTCGTCCTTCAGCCGCTCCTGCGAAAAGCCCAGGGCGCGCAGCCACTCGGTGCGCGCGCGCTCGAGAAAGCGCAGGTAACTGGCGTGATACACCACGCCGCTCAGGTCCGTGTCCTCGTAATACACGCGGATGGGCCAGGCAAACACTGGGATATTCAAGCTCTTAAAGGCGAATTTGTGCGTAATTGTACCGGATGCCGTGCTGCAACAAAGACCCCGGGAGCGCGCCGAGGTTCAGTTTCCGGCTTATTCGACAAACAAATCCGGCTCGTTGCGGCGGGGCGGCGGCAGGCCATAGTGCTGGTAGGCCAGCTTGCCGGCCATGCGCCCGCGCGGGGTGCGCAGCAGGTAGCCCTGCTGGATCAGGAAGGGCTCGATCACGTCCTCGATGGTGTCGCGCGCCTCGCCGATGGCGGCGGCAAGGTTGTCGAGGCCGGCAGGGCCGCCGTCGAAGCGCTCGATCAGGGTCATCAGCAGCTTGCGGTCCATCAGGTCGAAGCCGTTGGTATCCACATCCAGCATCTTCATCGCCGCCGCGGCGATGTCCTCGTTGACGATACCGGTGCCCTTCACTTCGGCGAAATCCCGCACCCGCCGCAGCAGGCGGTTGGCGATACGCGGCGTGCCGCGCGAACGCCGGGCGATTTCATTGGCGCCGGCCTCGTCGATCGGCACTTTCAGGATCGAGGCCGAGCGCCGCACGATCGAAGCCAGGTCGGGGATGGAATAGAACTCCAGCCGCTGCACGATGCCGAAGCGGTCGCGCAGCGGGCCGGTCAGCGCCCCGGCGCGGGTGGTGGCGCCGACCAGGGTGAACGGCGGCAGGTCGAGGCGGATGGAACGCGCCGCCGGCCCCTCGCCGATCATGATGTCGAGCTGGTAGTCCTCCATCGCCGGGTACAGCACTTCCTCCACCACCGGCGACAGGCGGTGGATCTCGTCGACGAAGAGGATGTCGCGTGGCTCCAGATTGGTCAGCAGGGCCGCCAGGTCCCCCGCCCGCTCCAGCACCGGACCAGAGGTCTGGCGCATGTTCACCCCCATCTCGGCGGCAAGGATGTGCGCCAGGGTGGTCTTGCCCAGGCCCGGCGGGCCGAAGATCAGCACATGGTCCAGCGCCTCGCCGCGCTTGCGGGCGGCGTCGACGAAAATCCCCATCTGCTCGCGCACCGCCGGCTGGCCGACGTACTCGGTCAGCTTGCGCGGGCGCAGGGCGCGCTCGAAGCGCTCCTCTTCGCCGGCGGCGGACGCTGAAATCAGGCGGTTTCCGGGTTCTGTGCTCATTGAGCGTACATGGTACCCGGATGGAAAAAGCGACTCGCGCAAAGACGCAAAGACGCGGGGAAGAAAAGAAGCAGCCCCGGAACCTCTTCAGTTTGTTCTTTGCGTCTTTGCGTCTTTGCGCGAAACATTCTTTGCTTGTTCTCCCGGCCTACCGCAGCGCCCGCTTCAGCGCTTCCTGAATGATGGCTTCGGTGGTCATGCCCTCTTTGTACACCGCTTCGGTCAGGCGCTGCACCTCGGCCGGCTTGTAGCCCAGGGTAGCCAGGGCGGCGCGGGCCTCGGACAGGGCGCCCACCGGCACCGGCGGCAACCCGATCACGGTGCCCTCGGCGCTGACCACGCCGGCGCGGTCGCGCATCTCCAGCACCAGGCGCTCCGCCGTCTTCTTGCCGATGCCCGGCAGCTTGACCAAGCGCCCGGTTTCGCCGCTGCGTACCGTGCCCCAGAATTCCTCGACGCTGACCCCGGACAGCACCGCCAGCGCCACCTTGGGCCCGACACCCGACACGCGGATCAGCTCGCGGAACAGGGTCTTCTCCGCCATCGAGCCGAAGCCGAACAGCAGCTGCGCATCCTCGCGCACCACCAGATGGGTGTGCAGGGTCAGCGGCTCGCCGGCTGCCGGCAAGCGGAAGAAGGTGGACATCGGCGCTTCCACTTCATAGCCCACGCCGTGCACGTCGAGCAACAGGTGCGGCGGCTGCTTGCTCAGCAGGATGCCGGAGAGGCGGCCGATCATGGCTTGCTCCCGCGCGACAGGGCGGCGACCTGAGCCAGGGTCCAACGGCCGCCGGCCGGCTTCTTGCCAGCGCGCACCGCGGGCGCGGCACGCAGGTGGGCGTGGCTCAGCGCCACCGCCAGGGCGTCGGCGGCGTCGGCCGGCGGCGCTTCGCGCAATTTGAGCAAGGCTTTGACCATGTGCTGCACCTGTGATTTCTCCGCCCGCCCCTGCCCGACGATGGCCGACTTGACCTGCGCCGGGGCATATTCCGCCACGCTCAGGCCGGCGTGGGCCAGGGCGCAGATGGCGGCGCCGCGCGCCTGCCCCAGCACGATGGCGCTGTTGACGTTGCGGTTGACGAAGACCGATTCGATCGCCGCTTCGCGCGGGGCGTATTCACGGATCACTTCGGCCAGCTCCCTGAAGATCTGCAACAAGCGTTCCGGCATGGGTGCATCGCCGCAGCGGATATGGCCATGGGCCAGCCAGACATTGCGCGGGCCGTCGGACTCGATCACGCCGTAGCCGGTGATGCGCGAACCGGGGTCGATGCCAAGGATGCGGATGGCGGTGATTCTGGAACTCCTGTCGTAAGCGTCGAATTTAGTCCGCAAATAAACGCCAATGAACGCGAATTTAAGTCAAGTTTCAATCCACTACGCGATTTTTATTTGCGTTCATTTGCGGACCGATTCAGCTTTAAGAAGCAGCCGGCAGATCCGCGTTGTGGTAAACCTCCTGCACATCGTCCAGCTCTTCCAGCCAGTCGAGCAGGCCCTTGAGCGTCTCCGCCGCTTCGCCGCTGACGGCGACGCGGTTGGACGGGCGCATCACCACCTCGGCCTCGATCGGCTTTAGACCAGCCGCTTCGAGCTTGGCCTTGACCGTATCGAAGTTGGCCGAGTTGGTCAGCACGTCGACGAAGCCGTCCTCGCTCTGCACATCGTCGGCGCCGGCATCCAGCGCCAATTCGAGGATCTTCTCCTCCAGCGCCGGCTGCTCGCGGATGTCGAAGATGATCTCGCCGGTTTCGGTGAACTGGAACGCCACCGAGCCGCTGCTGCCGAGATTGCCGCCCTGCTTGCTGAAGGCATGGCGCACTTCGGCCACGGTGCGGGTGGTGTTGTCGGTCATGCAGTCGACCAGGATCGCCACGCCGCCGGGGCCATAGCCCTCGTAGCGCACTTCCTCGACCGCCTGCCCGCCCAGCTCACCGGTGCCGCGCTTGACGGCGCGCTCGATTGTGTCGCGGGTCATGTTGTTATGCAGCGCCTTGTCGATGGCGGTGCGCAGGCGTGGATTGCCCGCCGGGTCGCCGCCGCCGGCGCGCGCCGCCATGGTGATCTCGCGGATGAACTTGGTGAACGACTTGGCGCGTTTGGCGTCCTCGGCGTTCTTGCGGTTCTCGATGCTTGGGCCTCTACCCATATATTCCTCTGTCGTATCGTCGGTCCCTTCTCCCCTTGGGGGAGAAGGACAGGATGAGGGGTGGCGCCCCGACAAAATGCGATACAGCCTTTACCCGCATCGCTCCGGGCTACCCCTCACCCAACCCTCTCCCCCAAGGGGAGAGGGCTTGTATGTCGTCCTGACAAGCACCGGGCCATCCATGGCCCGGACTGTTGAAACAAGCTAGCAGAACTCAGCTTGCTTTACGCTTGTTCGCCGAATGGATGGCATGCCCATCCACCGCCAGCGCCGCTTCATGGAACGTCTCCGACAGCGTCGGATGGGCGTGCATGGTGAGCTGGATGTCTTCGGTGGTGGCGCCGTATTCCATCGCGGTGACGGCTTCGGTGACCAGCTCGGAGACGTAGGGGCCGATCATGTGCACGCCCAGCACGCGGTCGGTCTTGGCGTCGGAGATGACCTTGATCATGCCGATGGTGGACTCCATGGCGCGGGCGCGGCCGTTGGCGGCGAAGGGGCTGGAGCCGGTCTTGACCTCGTGGCCGGCGGCCTTGGCCTGCTCTTCGGACAGGCCGGCCCAGGCGATTTCCGGGTTGGTGTAGACCACCGAGGGCACGGTGCGGTAGTTGACCTCGCTCTTCTCGCCGTGCAGCTGCTCGGCCAGCACCACGCCTTCCTCGATGGCCTTGTGCGCCAGCATGGCACCGCCGATGACGTCGCCCACGGCATAAATGCCTTCGGCGCTGGTCTTGTAGTGGGCGTCGGTCTTGACGAAGCCGCGCTCATCGAGCTGCACGCCGGCGACATCGCAGCCCAGGTCCTTGGTGAACGGGCGGCGGCCGACGGCGACGATCAGCTTGTCGAAGTTGATGGTCTGCTTCTTGCCGTCCTGCTCGTATTCGACCGCGACATCCTTCTTGCCGGCCTTGGCGCCCAGCACCTTGGCGCCGAACTTGATGTCCAGGCCCTGCTTGGTCAGCTGCTTCAGGCCTTCCTTGGCGATGGCCTGGTCGACCATCGGCAGGAAGCCCGGCAGGGCTTCGAGGATGGTGGTCTTGGCGCCGAGGCGCGACCAGACGCTGCCCAGCTCCACGCCGATGACGCCGGCGCCGATGATGCCGAGCGTGCCCGGCACTTCGGCGAGTTCGAGGGCGCCCCAGGAATCGATGATGCGGTCCTTGTCGACCGGCGCGATCTTCAGGTTCACCGGCTCGGAGCCGGTGGCGATGACGATGTACTTGGCGCTGTAGGTCTCTTCCTTGCCGTCATGCGACTTGTAGCCGACCTTGCCGCCGCCGAGCAGCTTGCCGAAGCCGAACAGGCCGGTGACCTTGTTGCCCTGGAACAGCATCTTGACGCCGCCGGAGTTGGCCTTGCTCACCGCGTCGCGGCGCGCCTGCATTTTCTTCAGGTCCAGTTTGACCTCGCCCACGCCGATGCCATGCACGGCGAACTCGTGCTGGGCGCGGTGGTATAGCTCGGAGGACTCGAGCAGGGCCTTGGAGGGGATGCAGCCGGCATTGAGGCAGGTGCCGCCGAAGGACTGGGTGCCGTCGGTGTTGACCCAGCTGTCGATGCACAGCGCCTTCATGCCCAGCTGGGCGGCGCGGATGGCGGTGGGGTAACCGCCGGGGCCGCCGCCGATGACGATGATGTCGTAGTTTTCGCTCATTTCCTGTTCCGTTCTGGCGGCCCGCCAGGTCGCCGAAAATCGACGTGGAACCGCGGGGGCGGTCCGGGGCCGGCTGGCGCGCACTTTACCGCAAAAGTGGCGTCCCGCGCCTCTCCCGAGCCCCTACTGATAGCCGCGAATTTCCTTGAAAACGGCGCTGAGACTGGAGCTGGTGGCGTCGAACACCCGGCCGCCGGTCAAATCCGCCAGGGACTTCATTTCATCCGAATCGGCATCGCCGAACATGATGGTGAACACCGGGATGTCCTGGGCGGTATCCGGCAGCGCCTGGTACCAGTCGCGGAACGCGGCAAAGTTGCTGCCGCTGCTGCTTTCGCCGTCGGTCATCAGCACGATGCTGGGGTAGTAGCCGGGCTGCAGCTTGCGATCCTTCAGCGCCTGCTGATAGGTGGCCTCCAGCGCGTCGTAGATGGCGGTGCCCCCTTTCGGCTGCAGCGTGGCGACGAAATCCTCGAAACGCGCGCGCGTCTTGTCGTAACCCGCCGGGCTGGCGAAATCGACGCTGAGATGATCGACGATCTGGCTGTCGAAAGTGGTGAGATCGGCCTTCTCGCGCGGCAGGAATTGCGCATAGCGGCCGGCCAGGCTGCTCTGGTCCGAACCGGACAGCAGGTGCAGCGCCGCCTTCAGCTCGTCCATGCGGTGCTCCTGCGCCATCGAGCCGGAGACATCGAGCACGAAATAGGAATGGGCCGGAATGCGCACCTGGGTCTGGTAGTTGTCCAGCACCGCATCGACGAAGCCAGGCCGCGCCGGTTCCGGCAGCGACTTGGGCAATCTGATTTCCAGCTCCTTGGGCAGCCTGATGCCGGCCACCACCGGCCGCCGCCAGGTGCGGTCGACGATCTGCTGCTGGATCGCCGGGCTGCGCAGGAAGGCCAGCAGCCGGGTGTATTCGGTGCGGCGCGCCGGATTGATCAGCATCAGCGGGTAGTCCGCCATCACCGAACCGTCGCGGGGATGGATCACCGCCAGCGGCGTGCTGAGCTGGGTCCCGGCGTCCAGGCTCAGCACGATGGCCTCGTAATTGATCATGCCGTCGAGGCGGTTTTCCTGCTTGACGTAAGTATCCGCCAGCCAGTGGGCGCTGCCGCCGATCAGCCGGGTGCCGGAATAGAGCTGCTTCAACTCGGGCAGGTTCAGATCGGCCAGCTCCACCGGCGAGACATTGGCGGTGGCCAGGCCTGCGGAGAACAGCGCCGCCAGGCCCAGATCGGAGACGATCGGGCTGGTCATGCCCAGCGCCAGGGTATCGCGGCCGGTCACATGTGCGATCTCATCCCAGGTCGGCGGCTTCTTGTCCCAGCCCAGATCCTCCGCCCGCGGCTTTTTCAGTGCGAACACCACCGGCGACAGCATGATCTTCTCGGACGCGACGATCTTCGGCGCCGCATTGAGCCGCAGGTAAAAGCCGCTGGCCGGCCAGGCGAAATCGGCCGCGCTGGCGCCGCTGTTGCGCAGGCGATCGGCCATCTCCACCGTGCCGACATAGTCGAAGCGGACCTTGTGCCCGACCGCCGCTTCCATCGGCTTTTGCAGGAATTCCAGATCCTTGAGGCCATTGCTGGCCATGATCACCAGCTCGTCGCCGTTCTGCACGCCGCCGGCCCGGGGCGATGAAGAGTGATCGCAGCCAGCGAGGCCGGCCAGGACGCCGCAGAGGACCAGACCGAGGCCCGCGCTCAGCCATGCCGAGGCGCGCCGCGCGGTCGGCGACAGGGAGGTCAAACGGCGATAAGGATAGGCAAAAAAGGCAGGCATCGCGCGGCGGAATGCGGTCGAGTTGGCGCGAGTTTACACGCCACGCGAGGCATTGGAATGTGCGCTGGGCCGCCAGGCGGCGGCCCCGCCGCGCAGCGCCGCTCAGAGTCCGGTGGCGTGGAGGGCGTTGCCGGCGGCGATGGGGTCGTTGGTCTGCCGGAACACTTCGATCCAGCGTTCGTAGGAGAACATCTTGCCCTCTTTCCACGGGTGATAACCGGGCACGTAGTACGCCAGGTAATGCGGGATCACCGGCAGGTACAGGCCGCCCGGCTTGTACAGCCACCACAGGCCCTTGAACCAGAGGCCGGCGCGCTGACGCCAGCCGAAGCCGTCCACCTTGAACATGTGGTTCATGATCAGGAAGGTGTGCAGCGGGAAGATCAGGGATACGTACAGCATGGTGAAGATGCGCATGAAGTAGCTGGCCTTGGCTACTTTGGTCAGCACGTCGTAGGCCACTGCCTTGTGCTCGATCTCCTCTACCGCGTGCCAGGCATACATGGCGCGGATGCGCGGGTCGGCGTCTTCCATCACTTCGCGGCGATGGAAGAAGCTGTGGGCCATGATCGCGGTCATGTGCTCGGCGGCCGCGGTCTGACCCAGAGTGAAGGTGCGCGGCATGAAGCTGCGGATGCGGCCGAGGATGCGCTTCATCTGCTCCTCGATGCCGTCGACGCCGACGCCCTGGGCCTTGAGGCGGTTGTTGAACTGGGTGTGCACCATGCCGTGCTGGCCTTCCTGGCGCATGAAGTCCTTCACTTCCTGGTTGAGCACCGGGTCGGTGATCTGGTCGCGGTAATCGCGCACACAGGTGATGAAGAACTTCTCGCCTTCCGGGAACAGCGTCGACATGGCGTCGAAGAAGCGGGTCTTGAACGCATCGCCGCCCAGCCAGTATTTGGGGATGTCCCCGTCCAGACCGAAATCCAGATCCTGCCGTGGCACGATCGCATAGCGCGTGGAGTTGGGGTTCTGGACAGCGGCTTCCATGGGAATCTCCTCAAACGTTCGTTTTGTTGTCCCCACTCTAGGCGGCACCGCGGCGCCCGGCTATGACCGGGGGCGACGCCAGGGAACATTTCGCGACAGTTAGAAAATCCTGCCGAATCAGCCTGTAAGCCGCTGTTTTCAGACCTTGCGCGGCTTCTTGCGGAAGCTGCTGGGAGAGATGCCGGCCCAGCGGCTGAAAGCGCGGGTGAAACTGCGGCGGTCGGAGAAGCCGAGCCGTTCGCTGATCGTCTCGATGCTCAATTCGCTGGCCTGGAGCCAGTCCGCCGCCTTGTGAAAGCGCGCCCGCCCCTGCAACTCGGCATAGCCCTGCCCCTCGTCCTGCAAGCGGCGTTGCAGGGTGCGCGGGTGCAGGCTCAGCGCTTCCGCCATGCGCTCGATGCCCTGCCCCAGCAGCTCGGGACGGGCGGCGAAAGTCTGCCCGATCAGGGCCACGATGCCGGCATCGGCATTCTTGGGCAGGCTGGTGAGCTGCCGCTGCACCCGGTATTCCGCCTGCCGGTGCAGGGCCGGGAAAGCGCCTTCCAGAGTGACGTCGAGCAGGCCGCGATCGAACACCAGAGCCTGCTGCGGCTGGCCGAAGCGGATCTCGACGCCGAAGTATTTGGCGTACTCGGCGGCATAAGGCGGCGCGGCATGCTGCAGGCACAGCCGCCCGAACATGGCCCGATCACCCAGCAGGGTGCGGCCGAACTTGTAGATGGCGGCGAAGGTGGATTCGGTGAAATAGGCGGTGGGCGAGGTTTCGGATACGCCGAACTCCAGCAGCAGCCAGGCCTCCTCGCCGCGCTCCTCCAGCCGCACATTGAGCGCCGGATTGATCAGCTCGCGCACCCAGTCGAACACGCGCAGGGTCTCGCGCAGGGTCGAGCTGGTGGCGAGGAAGGTGCCGATGTCCGGCATGTAGTCGAAGGCGAAGGTCTCGCCCAGCACGAACGGATAGTGATGATTCTTCGCCCGTGCCACGCATTCCGCCATCACCTGCTGCAACTGCCCCGGACTGACCGTCGCGGTTTCGAGGTGGATCAGATCGGTGTCGATGCCGTGCTGGCGAAAGATCGGCTCGATGTTGAAGCCGCAATGCGCCGCCGCCTTGATCCAGTTAGGCAGGGTCAGGAATGGAATCGGCGCGTTGTAAGGGGGTCGGCTCATGCGCGCAGTATGCCGCAGCGCGGAGACGGAGCGCCCAGTGTCGGGCCTCATCGTTTCTCACGGGATTGGATTCACTTGTTTCCATCGCGGGCGCGGGGTTCAATACGGACGCATGGAGAAACCCATCCTCACATCCGAACCCCCGCATATTGGCCCGGCCATCCTGCCAGGCGGCCGCAGCCGTGTACCCGGCGCGGAGTTCCTGCGCAGTCGCATCGAGGCCGCCATCTTTGGCCTCACTTCGGGAGCGGGCGCGCCGCGCCTGAATTTCCTGGAGCCGGCCGGCGATCCCGGCCTGTTCGGGCCAGACTCGGTGTGCTGGCGGGTGCATGGCGACTTCACCATTATGATGATCGGCGGCGTCTGCGCATTGCTGATGCAGGCGCTGCATCCGCTGGCGCTGGCCGGAGTGTGGGACCACTCCAACTTCCGCGAGGACATCCTCGGGCGCCTGCGCCGCACTTCCGCCTTTGTCGGCGGCACCACCTTCGCCGGCAAGCGCGACGCCGCAATGCTGATCGAACGGGTGCGCCGCGTTCATCTGCAAGTGACCGGCACCGCCGCCGACGGCCGCCCCTACTCCGCCAGCGATCCCGACCTGCTCACCTGGGTCCACGTCGCCGAACATTCCAGCTTTCTGCACTCGCATCAGCGCTATGCCGGAACGAAACTGAGCGCCGACGAGCAGGACCGCTACTATCGGGAAACCGCCCTGGTGTCGGAGATGCTGGGCGCGCGGGACGTACCGAAATCGCGCGCCGCGGTGGAACAATACCTGCGCAGCATGCAGCCGCAGCTTGAGTATTCGGATCGGTCGCGGGAAGTGCGCCGCATCCTGTTCAGCACGCCCGCGCCCAATGCCGCGATCAAACCGTTCAGCCGCCTGTTCCTGCTGGCCGGCGAGGATCTGCTGCCGGACTGGGCGCAGGAAATGATGGGCGTACAGGGTGGCGAAGTGCTGCGGCGAACCGTCATCCGGCCCGGCGTGCGGGCGATGGCGCCGACCTTCCGTTGGGCGCTGCGCAATGGCGCGGCGGCGCGGGCGCAGCTGCGGATGCGCAGCTGAAGGCGGCGGGTCACGACCAGCAGTGCGGCGCTACCAGATCAATGGCACCAGGCGATGCCTCACATGGTTGCGATATTCCGCATAGCCCGGAAGATTCCTGATCAGGAATCTTTCCTCGTCGAGCAGTCTCCAGATCAGCGCAGGCAGGAACAGGACAGGCGCACACAGACCCCACCACGAGCCGAGGGCAAGCGGCACCGCCAGCAGCAACAGCAGCGCGCCGGCATACATCGGATGCCGTACCAACGCATACGGTCCCGTGGAGATGAGCGTCTGGCCTTCGACGATCTGGATGGTGGAAGCGCCATAGGTGTTCGCCCTCAAGACCATGAAGACGAAGAGGAACGCGAGCGCGATGAGCGCATCGCCCAGCAGCGCGGCCCAGGGCGGCACTGGAGACCATGCAAATTGGTGATCGAGGGCGGGGAAAACAACGGTGGCGATGAATCCGATCAGCGCGATGAGCATGATGATCTTTTGCGCGGGCTCCACTTCCGCCGCCGGCCCCGCCCGCATGCGCCGTTCGAGCAGCGCCGGATCCTTGATCGCGAGGTACACCGTGATGGCGCTGGTCGCACCGGCAAAGACCGCCATGAAGACCCAAGCCTGCCAGTAATCGAGTGTTCCCGCGGGAATGAACAGCAGCGCCGCCAGGACGATGGCGCCAAGCAGGCTGGAGCGGAGCGCCCGGAAGTTCAGGCTGTTCATGCGGGGACAATAGCACTCGCGGGAATGACACTGGGACTTGCGCAAGCGTTTTGGGATTTGACCGTTGCCAGCGGCGGGGCTAAATTATTTGCATGGCCCGGAACGCAATGCGTAAACAGCAGCAACAGCATCGCTCAGATGCGGTGGTTGCGTGCGTTCGCTCCAAGGCCAGGACTTAAAACGGTCCGGAACTTCCAAAGAACAAGCCACGCAAACCCCGCTCCGGCGGGGTTAATGAGATGGTCACCTCGCACCCTGCAAACGGTAACGTTTGCAGGGTGTTTTTCTTTCAAGGAGAGGCCATCATGCAAGACGTCACACTGG
>Ga0302314_10009888_pt1 | contig 16808 bp, 15 predicted proteins | sample III_Palsa_N2_3_FD_200533 | JGI IMG/M metagenome (GOLD analysis project Ga0302314, IMG submission 200533) | Peat permafrost microbial communities from Stordalen Mire near Abisko, Sweden - III_Palsa_N2_3 | ecosystem: Environmental > Terrestrial > Soil > Palsa > Peat permafrost | place: Sweden...
GAACACCACCCCCACCCCACCACCCCGCAACCCCAACCCGACAGACCAGGACCCTCTCCGAGGGAGGCGCCCGCCGGAGGCAGCAGTTGACCTTGACTTTCAGCACTGAACACAAACCGGGGGCAAGACGCCGGAGCGAACAAACAAACAGCGCGAACCAGGCGACGGTTGAATATCACAGACGCGCAGCGGCGATATTGGTAACCAGGGACGGCAGAAGCAAAGCGACGGGCTACTGCTCGGGAACGTCCACCGGATCCGAGCCCGCTGCCAACACGCCCAGGAAGACGCGGCCAGTCTGCTCGCCTGACATTCGGACCGGGACCTTTGTGTCGACGTCGACTTCTAGGGCCAGCTCCACGTCCGTTGCGAAGCCGGCTGCGCACAGCTCGCGGGCTGAGACGCAGTCGGTTAGGTCTTGTAGGGCAGTTGGGGATCTCCAGGCGGCGGAGGCTAGGCGGGCCTCGGCGGAGAGGGAGTATCCGAGGTCTGCTAGGGCTGCGCAGATCGCTCCGGCGCCTAGCCAGTCTTCTACGGCGGGGCGGGTGCCTTCGATGCCTGGCTCGACGGAGCTCCAGCGTTCTCCGCAGGCTACGACCGTGACTCGGCCTGCCCTCGTCCTGGCCATCAGGTCCGCCGCGATCTTGGCGCAGGCGGTGGCGTTGCGGGGGGCGCCTACTAGGAGTGCGGGGGCTTTGGAGGCGGCGCTGACTACGGTGGCGCCGTTCAGGGAGGTGAAGACTACGCGCTGGCCGGGGTCGGCTGTGAGCAGGCTCGCGGGTGAGAGGGAGACTTGGCCGGGGTCGGCCTTGCGCTGCTTGTTCAGCGGCCTCGCGCCTAGCCTGATCGCGGCCATTGCGGGGCCGCCTAGGGATTCGATCTCGGCGCCGCTGTAGACCAGGCAGGTGAAGTCACGGGACACGGCTATCGACAGCGTGGTGGAGAAGGACAGCACGTCTACTACCACGACCACGTCACCACGGTCTGCCGCCAGCGCCGCGCCGGTCGGGCCCCACTCTACGTGCACGGAACTGTCTGGCCACGGCTCGAAGTCGGGTGTGGGCACGTCCGATGACGGCGACCTCGGGTTCGCCGGCACCTCTCCCAACGCGTCTGTCACTGCGTCCACGCTGCCCCGCCCTCCCCTCCCGGCTCGCCCACGGGGGCTACGGCTACGGCAGGTCATCGTAACGCGGGGGGTTTCGGCTCGGGCTCGAACAAATCCTCGGAGGACTGGGGACGGACGGGGGGACCTTGCGCGTGGCGATATTTAGTCGGTGGGTGACAAGGAGGAGAGGTATCTGCCGATGCCGGCTACCGCTACTGAGCCTTGGCCGATTGCTGAGCTGATTCGCTTCACCGACCCTGCGCGCACGTCGCCCGCTGCGAAGACTCCGGGGACCGAGGTCTCCGCTAGCAGCGGGGGGCGGTCCTCGGGCCAGGGCAGGGGGAGGAACTCGGGTCTGCGCGCCACCTCTACGTCGGTCAGGATGAAGCCGTACTCGTCTTGGGCCACTACGTCGCGCAGCCAGCCGGAGAAGGGGACGGTGCCGGTCAGCACGTATAGGTTCGACGCGGTGAGCACTTCGGTCGTGCCGGTCGCGCCGAAGAGCAGCACTACCTTTTCCAGCCTGCCGTAGCCGCGCACCTCGCCTACCTCGGAGTCGCAGGCCACGCGGATCCGCTCCTCGGCCTCGATACGCTCGGCGAGTTGGGGGCAGATGGCCGCCTCACCTAGGGATGGTTCGCGGACGACTAGGACTACTGAGCGGGCGTGTTGGGCGAAGTCCAGGGCCGCTTTGCCTGCCAGGTCGCCTGAACCGGCCACGACTACGTCCTCGCCCTGCACCTGGCGCGTCTCCGGCTTCGAATAGCCGTAGTAGACCCCGGAGTTGAGCAGCTCCTCCACACCCGGCGCGTCCAGGCGGCGCCAGGTCATGCCGGTTGCGATGAGTACCGATCTGCCGACGACCACCGTGCCGTCGTCCAGCATCACGCGGTGCGCGCCACGCAGCGGGAGCAGGGCCGTTGCGACCTTGGCGCTGCACCACTGCACGCCGAGCCGCTTGGCTTGGGCCAGTGCCCGGTGCGCGAAGTCGGCGCCGGTCAGGCCTGCCGGGTAGCCGAGGTGGTTGTCCATGTGGACGGTGCCCGCCGCTTGGCCGCCCGGGCAGTCGTCCTCGATCACGACCACGGCCAGGCCGTCGCAAGCCGCTGCGACGGCCGCCGAGAGCCCCGCCGGTCCTCCGCCGACCACCACCAGGTCGTAACGGTCCAGGGTGGCCGGCTCGGTCAGCTCCAGCGCCTCGGCGAGTTGCGCGATGGACGGCTCGTGCAGGGCGCGGCCGTCGTCCAGCAGCACGGTGGTCGGCGCCGGGTTCGGCAGGTTCAGGTCCCTGGCCAGCGCCTGGGCCTGCGGGTCGTCCGAGAGGTCGAACCAGGTGAAGGGCACCAGGCTGCGCGAGAGGTAGTCCTTGATCAGGTACGCGGTGGACGAGTAGCGGTGCCCGAGCACGCTCACCCCGAGCTGCGAGCCGCCGTGTTGCGCGGCCCACTCGCCGAGCAGGTCGTCGACCATCGGGAACAGCCGCTCGCTCAGCGGCTCGGCGGGCAGCGGCAGGTACCTGTCCACCTGCGACTGGGTGATCGCCTGCAGCATCGCGTCGGAGTCCGCGGACCGGGCCAGCAGGATCCGCCGGGTCGCCGGGGAGGCGGCCTTCAGGTGCCCGAACAGCTCGATCGCGCTCCCGTCGGGCAGCCGCATCAGGCTGATGACGAGCGCGCTCGGCCGGCCGACGCCGATGGCGTGGGCCAGCGCGTCGGCCGCCTCGCGCACCCCGGCCGCGGCCAGCACCCGGTAGCGCGCGGCCAGGTGCCCGCGCAGCCGCTCGACGAGGTCGTCCCGCTGCACCGCCTCGTCGTGCAGCACGAGCACCAGGGGCACGACCGGGGTGGTCAGTTCCGGCGAATCGAGGTCCATGAATCTGAAAGTAAGTCGGTCGGGCCGCCGTCGCGCGACGGAGGGAGCGAACGGGCTACGGGGTTGCCCGGGGTGAGCGCGGGCACTCTTGGAGGAGGGGACCCGACGCAAGGCGAGGTGGGGAGGGCGAAGGCTTGTACCCAAGCGTGGACGGTGCGCTCAGCAATACGGCGAGCGCGGGGCTGATCCTCGGCGCCGGGGCGGTCGGCTCCGGGCTGCTGGTGCTGGCGCTGACCGTGCTGGCGGTCCGGCGCGGCGCGCGGGCCGCGAAGCTGGAGCGGCTCGGCGAGCGGTCGGGGCCGTATCCGCGTTCTTCGATCCCTTATACGCTGCCGAGGCAGGATTCACCGGCGCTGGCGAACGGGCGCTCCAACGGCCATCGGCCGCCCGGCTCTCCCGCCGCCGAGATACCTACGACGCCCTATTCGCCCCCGGAGGGGGACAGCTGATTCGCAAAGGCCTGCAATCCGAGTAGGTCTCGGCGGAATCTGGCACGTAGTACGAATGCTGCTACGAGCGTCGCGACCGGGATCGCTATGAGCGGCAACAGGATTCCGGACGTCACCTGGCCGCTGCCGACGAGGATCGCGCTGATCATCGCCGCGAGGGCGATGATCGTGAGCTCGACCGCTGCGAAGTCGTAGAGTCGCATGAACCTGCGATAGATACACGCGCCGAAGCGGAAGCCGCGGCGTACGCAGCCGAGCGCGATCGCACCGCCGTAGCAGGCGAACATCACGCCGAGCAGGGCGGCGGCGAGGTGATTGTCCTCGCTGACGATCGGCGAGTTCTGTGCGTACACGGTGTCCCGGGCCGAGCCCGGACCGCACAGCGCCTCGTCCTCGCCGTGCCAGCTGAGCACCCGGACCGAATCGCCGTTCGTCAGGCGCAGCATCCACGTCGGCGCGCGGTCGAAGTGCATCATCTGCGTGTCGCCGTGGAAGCTGACGCTGGTGGTGTCCTTCACCGTGGCCACGTACGCCACCTGCCGCGTGCTGAGCGCCACGCAGCCGGTCTCCCGGTCCCTGGCCGCGGAGGCTCCCGCGGGGCACGTGGCGGCCGCGACGAAGCGATGCTGCCGCGCGCGGTCCGCCTCGGCCGCGTGTATGCCGTAGCCGAGCAGCCCGAAGCCCGCGAGCATCATCACGATCATGGGAACCATGACGAACCGCACGGCCCAAAGCCGCGATCTCGAATCCGAACCGACAGCGGTCCGCCCCCTGGGATCCACGGCCGGAAACCTACCATCTCGCGGGCGGCGCGACCGCCCGGGTCAGGAGGCCAGCGCCTCCAGCGTCTCCGGGCGGTCCGGGACCAGGATCACGTCGTCCACGCCGACCGCCCTGAACTCGCCGAGCACCGCGCGCACGGCCGCCACGTCACCCACCGCCGACACCGCGGCGAGCAGTTCGGGGGGCGCGGCGGCCACCACCGAGCGCACGTGCGCGCCGGACCTGGCCAGCCGGACCACCTCGCCGAAGCCCGCCTCGCTGAACATCCCGCTGAATCCGGCCGAGCGCAGGTAGGGCACCAGGTCGCGCAGCATCGTGCGGCGGCCCTCGGCGTCCGGCTCGACGGCCACCGGCAGCCACAGGGCTATCTTCGGGGCCGACGCGCGCCCCACCCGCTCGGCCGCCGCCTGCACCCGGGCGCGCAGCCGGGAGACGTGCTCCACGGTGCCGATCGGCAGGATCAGCCGGTCCGCGCGGGCCGCCGCGACCTCCGTGAGCTCGGCGCCGAAGGCCAGCACCGACAGCTGCCCGCCGGAGGGCGGCAGCAGGCTCTCGAAGCCGCGGGTGCGCACCAGGACGCCGGTGAAGTCGACCCGCTCCCCCGCGAGCAGCCCGCGCAGCGCCTGCGCGGACTCCGCCACGACGGTCACCGCGTCGGTCCGGGAGCGCCCGTGCCACTCCTCGACGACGGTCGACGTGGAGGCCGCCAGCGCCACGCCCGTCGTCCGGCCGGTGAGCGCCGCCACCGTCGCCGCGCCCCTGGCCGTGGTCACCGGGTCGCGCACGGCCGCGGGCAGCGGCCCGATGCACAGCCTCGCCGGCCCCTCGCCGAGCGCGGCGCCCAGGGCGAAGGCGTCGTGCCCGGTCGCCTCGCCGATCATGATCTCGCCGTAGCCGAGCCCGTCCGCAAGTCGGGCCAGCCGCACGGCGGCGGCCGGATCGCCGTCCGCGCGGGCCCCCACCAGGACGCCGAGGGTGTCCTTCGTATCCGCCTGGGCGTCCGTCTCGACGCCCGCCCCGCCTCTCGGGGCCGCCCGCTGCTTGTCCTTCGGCATCGGCGCCGCGCCTTCCTCCCCAGGCCGTGGATCGCCGTGGATTCGCGATCGGGTGTTGGCCGAAACCGTACCGGCTCGCACGCTGGTGACGAAAGGAGTGCTCGCGTCCCCGTACTGATCCTCGCGCGCGTTGACGGTAAGTTGGTCCCGTGCGCCCCCGGCCCGGGCGCGACGCAGCGTCAGCGGAAAGATCACGAGGAGTGAGCAGTGCGTATCACGTCGATCGGCCACGCCGGCCTTTTCATCGAATCGGCCGCCGGGTCCATCGTGTGCGACCCCTGGTTCACCCCGGCCTATTTCGGGTCCTGGGTGCCGTTCCCGGACAACACGGTGCTCGATCCGGCCCCGCTCGGCGCCGCCGACTACCTCTACGTCTCGCACCTGCACCGGGACCACTTCGACCCGGACTGGCTCGCGGCGCACATGAACAAGGACGCCACCGTCCTGCTGCCGGACTACGCGGTGCCGGACCTGCGCAAGGCGCTCGAGGACCTCGGCTTCAAGCATTTCGTGCAGACCAGGAACAACCAGCCGGTCACCCTGGACTCCGGGCTGCGGGTGCTGATCAACGCGCTGGTCTCGCCGACCGACGGCCCGCTCGGCGACTCGGGCCTTGCCGTGGACGACGGCGAGGTGCGGATCTACAACCAGAACGACTCGCGGCCGGTCGAGGCCGGTCCGATCGAGGAGTTCGGCCCGCTGCACGGCCACTTCCTGCAGTACTCCGGCGCCATCTGGTACCCGATGGTCTACGACTTCCCGGAGCGGATGAAGCAGACCGTCGGCACCCGCAAGCGCCGCAACGGCATGGCCCGCGCGCTGAAGTACATCGAGCAGTATCAGGCCGAGCACGTCTTCCCGTTCGCCGGCCCGCCCTGCTTCCTGGACGACGAGCTGTGGGAGTTCAACGACTTCGACCGGGACGAGGCGAACGTCTTCCCCGACCAGTTCGTCTTCCTCGACTACCTGGCTGAGCAGGGCTTCGACAAGGCGCACCTGTTCCTGACCGGCACGAGCGTGGAGCTGACGGGCGACGGCGGCGCGAAGCTGGAGCAGATCCCGGAGCGCGAGGTGGCCCGGATCCGGGACGACCGGCGCGGCTACCTGACGGACTACAAGAAGAAGGTCCAGCCGGTCATCGACGGGATTCTGCGGGCGCTGCCGCAGGACCGGTCCGACCTCGTCGGCCAGCTGCGGGACTGGATTGAGCCGCTGCTCGCGACGGCCGACCACACCTGCGCGGGCCTCAACGGCCGGATCCTGCTGCAGGTCGCGGCCGTGGACGGAAGCGCGGATGAGGAGATCGTCTTCGACTTCCTGGACCGCGAGATCCGGGCGTACGCGGGCGAGGAGGTGCGCTACTCCTTCAGCGCCAAGCGGCCGCTGATCGAGAAGCTGGTGCGCGAGCGCACGCCGGACTGGGTCAACGAGCTGTTCCTGTCCTGCCGCTTCCAGGCCTCGCGCAAGGGCCCATTCAACGAGTACGTCTACTCGTTCTTCAAGTCGCTGTCCGTCGAGCACATGACCTTCGTCGAGGGCTACTACGCGGAGTCCGCCGGCGTCGAGGACTACGCGCTGGCCGACGGGCACGTGGTGCAGCGGCACTGCCCGCATCTGAAGGCGGACCTCACTCGTTTCGGTACAGTCAAGGACGGCGTGCTGACGTGTGCCTTGCACGGCTGGGAGTTCGACATCGATAATGGCCGTTGCCTGACCAGCGACGACCGGAAGCTGGTGACCAGGCCCGCGTCGTCCGACGGGGCGGACGAGCAGTTCCCGCGGATCCCGGAGGCCGAGCAGGCGTAAGAGCGACCGGGAGCCTTCTGCCACTAGGGGGAAGATCCTTGGCTCCGTTCGGCTGGATGATTCGGCTCAGCCGCTGGTACACCCGCAAGCCCAAGCTGGTCGGCTTCAGCGCGCTCGCGCTGCTGATCCTGGGGCTCTCGGCGGGGTCGGTGCTCACCGGCTTCACCCACGGTTTCTGGCCCAACCTGCTGCTGAACGCGGCCGGCGACATGATCGGCGGCATGGTCATCCTGCTGATGATCGAGCCGATCGTGTCCCGGGCCGCGGTGCAGATCCGGCAGCACGCGCACCTCGACTTCCGGCTGTTCGCGCGGCGGATTCCGCAGGCGGAGCGGGAGATCCGGGTGCTCGACACGTTCTCCGGGCTCTTCGACAACGTGCACGGCCCGCGTTCGCTGCCCGGCCTGCACGACGCGGTGCTGCGCGGCGTGAACGTCAAGGTTCTGCTGATGAGCCCGGCCACCGACGCGTCCCGGCTGCGGCAGGAGCAGCTGGATCCGGCGTATCCCGGTCTTTCGATCGACAGCCAGATCCACAACAACATCTCGGCGCTCGGCACGATGGAGCAGCAGCTCGCGCAGGCCCTGCGCGGGATCGGCGCGCCGAGCACGATCCCGTCGCTCCCGGACAGCGAGGACACCGGCCTGTACACGCGGGTCGCGGCCAGCGCCGAGGCCGCGGCGGCCGGTCCCGTCCCGGTGGGCAGTTTCGAGCTGCGGCTCTACACCGTCGCCGCGCCCTTCACCCTCTACCAGCGCGATGACGCGCTGCTGTTCGCGATGCTGCCCGCCTACCAGTTCGCGCACGACGCGCCGCAGCTGGAGATCACCGCGGGCTCGCTGACCGGCCTGCAGATCCTGGAGAAGTTCGACGAGCTCTGGGAGGACGCGCGTCCGGTGCGGCGGCTGGCCCCGATCCGGCTTTCCCCGGCCGACGACGCCGAGCCGATGTGGGTGCGCTACCTGGAGCTGCACGACGAGACGTACTACATCTCCAGCCGCATCGACGCCGCCCTGACGATCAAGCCGGACCAGCATTTCTGGCTCGGCGAGCGGGACGGCGTGGAGCACGAGGCTGAGCAGGTGCCGAGCGACTCGGCGCTGCATCGGCAGCTGCTCGAGCTGCACGACCGCAAGTACACCCGGCCGCGCCGCCGGGAGACGACGTTCTACCAGATGTGGCCCTCGTCCTCGCAGGCCGCGCCGCGCGGCCGGACGCTGGACTTCGACCGGCTGCCGACCGGCCAGATCCTGCAGCGTCTTGCCGAGGCCCAGCGCAGCGTGCGGATTCTCGACACCAGCTCGATCCTGATCGGCCAGGACGGCGACGAGGCGGGCGCGGAGGAGTTCACCCGGTCCGCGCTGCGCGCGATGGGCCGCGGGGCGACGATCAGGATCCTGCTGCTCGCGCCGACCACCTCGGCGGCGCGGGAGCGGGCGAAGGAGATCCGGGACACGCACTTCGACCAGATGGTGGAGCGCAACATCCAGCGGCTCAGGTTCCTGGCCGCGCAGCTGCCCTCGCACGGCATCGACCCGGAGCGGCTCCGGGTGCGGCTCTACGACCAGCTGCCGGAGATCAGCGTGCACCAGCTGGACGACCGGGTGCTGGTCGGATTCCTGCCCTACCGCAGGCGTTCGTCGATGACCTCGCAGCTGGAGACGGAGCGCCACGCGGAGCTCGGCGTCTACGCGGTCGGCCAGTTCGAGCAGCTGTGGAACCGGGCACGTCCGCTGGACGGGCTGCGCTACGTCATCCTGCGGACTCAGGGCACGACGACGATGGGCGAACGGCTGCTGGTACGCGCCTGGCGGGTCGGACGCACCTGGTACCTTGCCTCGGCGCGGGTCGAGGAACTGCTCGCGGCACGCACGTCGGCCGAGCAGTCGGTGCACGCGTGGATAGAGGAGGAGCCGGGCGTCGAGTTCCAGCTGACCGAGCCGCTGCCGCGCGAGGAGAACACCCCGGTCTGGGACGCGTTCGCGCGGGTGTACTCGACCTCGGGGCCGGGCGTGCCGGTTCGTGCGCTCACACGCCTGCCGTGACCACGGGCGCCACCCTCTGGCTGACCGGCCTGCCGGGTTCCGGGAAGACGACGCTGGCCCGCGCCCTCGCCGAGCGGTTGCTTGCGGTAGATGGTCGACGTGTCGAGATCCTGGACGGCGACGAGATGCGCGCGGAGCTGTGCGCTGACCTCGGCTTCTCGAAGGAGGACCGAAGCGCGAACGTGCGCCGTGTGGCTTTCGTGGCCCGGCTGCTGGCGTTTCACGGCGTGACCGTGCTTGTACCCGTCATCGCCCCGTACGCGGTCGATCGTGCGGAGGCTGCGCGGCAGCACGCCGAGCGCGGGCTGCGTTTCCTCGAGGTGCACGTCGCCGCCTCGCTGGACGTCTGCCGTGCCCGGGACGTCAAGGGCCTCTACGCGAGCCAGGCCGCGGGGCGTATCAGTGGTCTAACCGGCGTTGACGATCCGTACGAGGCGCCGGCGTCGCCTGACCTGGTCATCGACACCGGCGCTCGCTCTGTCTCGGAGTCCGTCGAATTGCTGCTCAACCTACTGACATAGCCCGATCGACGGCGTCGAGGACTCGGTCGGCGTCGGGCAGGTACCAGTGCTCGTACTTCGGCGGCGGGTAGGGGATGTCCAGGCCCGCGACCCGGGTGACCGGAGCCTCGAGACGGAAGAAGCAGCGTTCCGCGATCCGGGCCGCGAGTTCGGCGCCGAACCCGCCGAAGCCGACGCTCTCGTGCACGACGATCGCGCGGCCTGTCCTGCCGACGCTGCGCTCGATCGCCTCGTCGTCCAGGGGGACCAGGCTGCGCAGGTCGAGGACCTCGAGCTCGATGCCCTCTTTCGCGGCCTGTTCGGCGGCGGCCAGGCAGACCGGGACCGTCTGGCCGTAGCAGACCAGCGTCGCGTGGCTGCCTTCCCGCCGCACGGCCGCCGTGCCGATCGGGCCGGTGCGCGCGGGCAGGCTCACGCTCGCCTTGCTCCAGTAGAGCCGCTTGGGCTCGAAGAAGATCACCGGATCCGGCGAGTCGATCGCCTCGCGCAGCAGGCTGTAGGCGTCCTCGACGGTGGCCGGGGTGACGACGTGCAGGCCGGGGGTGTGCGCGAAGTAGGACTCCGAGCTGTCGCTGTGGTGCTCGACGCCGCCGATGCCGCCGCCGTACGGAATCCGCACGACGACCGGCAGCGGGACCGCGCCCCTGGTCCGGTTGCGCATCTTGGCCAGGTGGCTGAAGACCTGCTCGAACGCCGGGTAGGCGAACGCGTCGAACTGCATCTCGACGACCGGCCTGAAGCCGTAGACCGCCATGCCGATCGCGGTGCCCATGATCGAGGCCTCGGCCAGCGGCGTGTCGAAGCAGCGCTCCTCGCCGAACTTCGCGGTCAGCCCGTCGGTCACCCGGAAGACGCCGCCGAGCGCGCCGACGTCCTCGCCGAAGACGACCACCTTCTCGTCCTCGGTCATCGCGTCGGACAGCGCCGCGTTGATCGCCTTGGCCATCGTCGTCGGGGTCGCGGGAGGAGCCACCTGTGTCACCTGCGAGCTCACCGGCCCGTCCCCTCGACTCCGAACCCGTACTCGGTCCGCACCAGTTCGCGCTCCGCCAGCAGTTGCGGCGTCGGCTCGGCGAATACGTGCTCGAACATCTCGTCCGGGTGGTACGCCGGCTCCTCGGCGAACTGCCCGCGCATCTGCTCGCAGTAGCGCTCGCACTCCTCGTCGATCTCGGCCTCGATGTCCGCGTCCAGCGCGCCGGTCGCGGTCAGGTACTTGCCGAGCCGGTCGATCGGGTCGCGCTCGCGCCAGTACTCGACCTCCGCGGCCTGCCGGTACCGCGCCGCGTCATCAGCGTTCGTATGCGCCTGCATCCGATAGGTCACCGCCTCGATCAGCGTCGGGCCGCCGCCGGACCGTGCCCGGTCGACCGCTTCGGCGAGCACCGCGTTCAGCGCGATCAGGTCATTGCCGTCGACGCGCGCGCCGGGCAGCCCATAGCCGACGGCCTTGTCCGCGAGGTTCGTCGCGTGCGTCTGCTTGCGCAGCGGCACCGAGATCGCGTACTGGTTGTTCTGCACCAGGAAGACGACAGGGGCCTGATAGACCGCGGCGCTGTTGCAGGCCTCGTGGAAGTCGCCCTCGCTGGTCGCGCCGTCGCCGAGGAAGCACAGCGCGACGGACGGGTCTCCGGCCAGTCTCGCGGCCAGGCCCAGGCCCACCGCGTGCGGGCCCTGGGTGGCCAGCGGCGTGCACTGCGGCATCGTCCGCCACTGCTTGGGGTCGTAGCCGCAGTGCCACGAGCCGCGCAGCAGGGTCAGCGCGTCCACTGCCGGGATCCCGCGCAGCACCAGCGCGGCCGAGTCGCGATACGTGGGCAGCAGCCAGTCCTGCTCGGTCAGCGCGTGCACCGCGGCGACCTCGCACGCCTCCTGGCCGCGGCACGAGGGGTAGACCGCGAGCCGGCCTTGCATCACGAGGTTCGTCGCCTCGGTGTCGAAGGCGCGCGCGAAACGCAGCGCCCGGTAGCCGCGCAGCAGCGTCTCCGGTTTCAAGATGTCCGGGCGCGGACGTACCCCGCCCTCCACGGGCGCTCCGTGCTCGTCCAGGTAGCGCAGAGGTTCGCTGTCTTCCCACAAGGGCCGCGCGACGGTTCCCGCGGCGCCCTCCTGGGTTCGAGCGGACAGGTCCAGCAGCGTCATGGGGTCTCCATCGGCTGAGCCGGCGAGTCGTCGAACTGCCGACCGGGGTCGGTCGGTCTCCGTCCAGCCTACCGACCGAAGGTTCGGTAGGTTTCTCCCCCAGTCTGGCCGCGCCCGCGCCCGCTTGTCCAGAGTGTGGACAAGGGCTCGCGATGACCCCCTTGCCCACCAGGCCTTACCAAGACTCGGCGCGCGGCCGGGCAGCCGACGTGGCCGGCCGATCGCCGCGCAGCCGCAGCGCGATCAGCGGGAAGAGCAGCACCGAGAGCATCCCCGCGCCGACGAGCGCCGCCGCCGTACCCGCGTCCAGCTGCCCGTTCTCGGTGCCGATGGTGGTGATCGCGACGGCCAGCGCCAGGCCGAGCCCGAGCAGCCAGCCGAGCGAGGCACGGCGCAGCGGCGGCCCCGCGATCCGGCCGAAGTCGATCTCGTAGCCCGCCAGGAACATCAGCGTGGCCAGGCCGAAGTCGGCGAGCGTGTCGATGAACTCGCCGTGCCGGCCAAGGCCGAGGCCCTGCGGCCCGAGCAGCACGCCGAGCAGGATCTCGAAGACGACCAGCGGCACCGGGATCCAGTGCGCCACCCGGGCGGCGAGGATCGGGGCGAGCACCGCGATGAGGCTCATCAGCACGAACGCGCCGACATCCTGCTGCACCGCGTCCCCCTTTCAGTGGATTAGGCCGTTTTAACCCGAATATCAGGACTCATCATGGCATCTCAGGGCATCCAACTCGAAGATGGAGCGAACTTGCGACAATCCGGTCGCCGGATCTGCAACCGATTGGGCAACCATGGAGTCGAGGTAATGAAGACAATCGATCAATAGCACCGATACAGGAGCCACAGAGGGAGTGCGGGCCGCATGAGCGACGGGCGGAGCTGGTATCCGGGGGACGATGACCCGCGGTACGAAGAGCCGCGCGCGCCACAGCAGCCGCCGCCGGGCTACCGCGGTCCGGGACCCCAGAACCAGCAGCAGGGCCGCGGGTCGGGATCCGGCCAGGCACCGGGCTACGGGCCGCAGCGTCCGGGGCGCGATCAGGGGCAGGGTCCTGGACCTGGCTACGGACCGGGGCAGCAGCGTCCGGGCCGTGATCAAGGACAGGGCCAGCAGGGCTCCGACTACGGGCCGGGGCAGGGGCCGGACCGTAGCCAGGGCCAGGCACCCGGTTATGGACCGCCTCCCCGCCGGGGTCAGACACCCCCTTACGCCCGTGGCGGCTACGACGCGGTTCCGCCGCGTCCGCCGCAGGACCGCGACCCGCGCCGCGGCGGCTACCCCCCGCTGCCCGAGGCCGACGTGTGGCAGGCGCCCGGCGACGACCCCGCCGCCGGCGCCACCGAGATAGTCGACGCCGGGCCCCGCCGTCGCCGCGGAGCCGCCGCGGGCGCCGGGCCCGGCACGCAGGCCGTGAGCGCGTCGACCGGGCCCAGCTACGTCAACGACGACATCGACCTCGACGACGTGGACCCGCACGGCCGCGCGCAGAAGGCTTGGGCCAAGCAGCAGGCCGCGGCGAACGCGCCCAAGTCCCGGGCGAAGCAGGCCACGAAGTGGACCGCGATAGGCCTGTGCCTGGTGCTGCTCGCCGCGGGCGGATTCGTGGTCTACGTCTACGAGACCACGGTCGGCTCCATCAAGCACACCGCGCTGCTGCCCAGCGGCGCGACCCAGGCCGCGCTCCCGAAGGACCCGTACGGCAACACCGCGCAGAACATCCTGCTGATCGGCTCGGACACGCGTGACACGGCCGAGGACTGCCAGCTCGGCGGGGACTGCGGCACCGGTGCCAACGCCGACTCAGAGATGATTCTGCACATCTCGGCCGAGGGCACGAACGCGACGATGCTCTCCATCCCGCGCGACACCGTGGCCGAGCTGCCGAACTGCTCCGAGACCAACGGCGTCACCTCGCTCACCGGCACGTCCAGCGAGTACCAGATCAACTCGGCGCTGCAGTACGGGCCGGAATGCCAGGTCGCGGCCGACCACGCGCTGACCGGGATCACGATCACCGGCTACATCATGTTCGACTTCGACGGCATCGTGACGATGTCCGACGCGCTCGGCGGCGTGCCGGTCTGCGTGACCGCGGCGGTGGACGACAAGAACTCCGGCCTGAAGCTCGCCGCCGGGACCAGCGTCATCGAGGGTAATCAGGCCCTTGAGTTCCTGCGCACCCGCGACTCCTTCTTCGACGGCTCGGACCTCGGCCGCGAGGAGGCTACCCACTACTTCCTGTCGCAGCTGATCCAGACGCTGCGCAAGAGCGTGAACTTCAGCAATCTCAGCGAGCTGATCTCGATAGGCCAGGCCGCGGCGAAGGCCACCACGGTCAGCGACAACTACGCGGGTCTGAGCAACCTCGAGGGCCTGGTCGAGAGCATGGACAAGGTGCCGACGAACTCCATCGCGCTGCTGACGATGCCGTGGGAGTACGACCCGAGCAACAACAACCGCGTCATAGTCTCCTCGGCCGCGGCGGCCGTGTTCGCGGAGATCCAGGGCGACACGTCGTTCTCCAGCAACTCGACGTCCACCAGCTCCAGCAAGGCCACCACCACCAGCACGAAGACCACCGCGGCGGCGGCGTCCCCCTCCCCCACCCCGGCGGCCTCGACGACGGCGGCCGTGAACGACGGCGCGGTGCCGGTGAACGTCTACAACGCCGACGGCGTCAGCGGCCGTGCGACCACGATCAAGAGCGCGCTGATCTCCGACGGCTTCTCCGACACCGTCTCCGCGGGCGACGCCTCGAGCATCGCGGCGAGCGAGGTCACCTACGACCCGAACCAGGTCACCCAGGCCGACGCCGACGCGGTGGCCAAGGCGCTCGGCATCTCCACCTCGCAGGTGCAGGAGAGCTCGTCCTGGCAGGGCGTGAGCGTCTTCATCGGGCAGGACTTCACCAGCGGCACGACCCTCACCGCCAGCGCCGCCGCCACCGTGGCCACCCCCTCGGTGAACACCAGCGGCGCCGCCACGGCCCCCGCCGACTCGCACGAGACCTTCGCCAGCGGCTCGGCGAACGAGTGCATCCCGGTGGAGAGCGGCACGCTGACGATGGCTTATAAGTAGCCTGAACAGGCAATACCGCCTGGCGTAGCCAGACCCGAAGCCCGGTGGCAGCGATCGAGATCGCTGCCACCGGGCTTCCTCGTTCTCCCGAGGCTTGACAAGGGGGCACCCCGTGCAGTCCTATTCTACTAGGAACCTAGTGGAATAGGATTAAGGGTGATCGAGTTCCATCTCGACGCGCGCTCCGGCGTCTCCCCGTACCTGCAGATCGTCGGACAGGTGCGGCAGGCGCTGCTGTTGGGGCTGCTCACGGAGGGCGACAAGCTGCCCACGGTCAAGGAGGTGGTCGCCAAGGTGGCGATCAACCCGAACACCGTGAGCAAGGCCTACCGCGAGCTCGAGCACCAGGGCCTGGCCGCGGCCAAACCGGGGGTGGGCACCTTCATCACCCGGAGCCTGGGCCAGGCGTCGCTGGCCGAGCACGGCCCACTCCAGCGGGAACTGCGCACATGGCTGGCCAAGGCCCGAGCCGCGGGCCTGACCGAGCCGGGCATCGAAGCCCTGTTCACAAGCACCTTCCGGGAAAGCGCCGAGAGCGCCGAAGAGGAGAAATGAGCGCCATACTGCACGCCCAGGCTCTGGGCAAGAGATACGGCCGACGCCAGGCGCTGGCCGAGTGCACCCTGGAGATCCCGCCGGGGCACGTCGTCGGCCTCGTCGGACCGAACGGCGCGGGCAAGACCACCCTGCTGAAGATCGCCTGCGGGATGCTCGCGCCGACCAGCGGCCGGATCGAGGTGCTCGGCGAGCAGCCCGCCGCCGACCCCGCGCAGCTCGCGCGGATCGGCTACGTCGCCCAGGACACCCCCACGTACGCGAACCTGTCCGTCGCCGACCACCTCAAGCTCGGCGCCAAGCTGAACCCCCGTTGGGACACGGAGCTCGCGCAGGCCCGGATCGAGCAGCTCGACCTCGACCCGAGGCAGAAGGCCGGCAAGCTCTCCGGCGGCCAGCGCGCCCAGCTCGCGCTGACCGTCGCCGTGGCCAAGCGGCCGGAACTGCTCATCCTGGACGAGCCGGTCGCCAGCCTGGACCCGCTCGCCCGCCGCTCCTTCCTGCGCCACCTGATGGAGTCGGTCGCCGAGAACGGCACCAGCGTCATCCTGTCCTCGCACCTGGTCTCCGACCTCGAACGGGTCTGCGACTACCTGGTCGTGCTGGTCTCCTCCCGGGTCCAGCTGGCCGGCGAGACCGACGACCTGCTCGCCCAGCACTACCGGATCGTGTGCACCCGCCGGGAGGAGAGCGACCTGCCGTCAGACCTCGAAGTCATCTGGGCCGAGCACACCGACCGGCAGAGCACGTTCGTCGTACGCGGCGACACCGAGACGCCCACCGGGGACTGGGTCGCGGACCACCTCGAACTCGAAGACCTCGTCCTGACCTACATGGAACGCGCCGCCGACTCCGGTCGCCGCGCCAAGACGCAGAAGACGGAGGACGCGCGATGATCTGGCTCACCTGGCGACAGTTCCGCGCCCAAGCCGTGGCCGCCGTGGTCATCCTGGCCGCGGCCACGGTCTACTTCGTGGCCACCGGCCTCGGGATGCACCACTCCTACGCCGCCGACCTGGCCTCATGCACGGCGCAGAACAACTGCGACACCGTGCTGAACCAACTGCAGGGCAGCTACATGGCCGCGTTCAATCTCGCCGAAATCCTCCTCATCGCCGCCCCGGCGCTGATCGGCATCTTCTGGGGCGCCCCGCTGATCGGTCGCGAACTGGAGACCGGCACCCACCAGGTCGCCTGGAACCAGAGCGTGACGCGCACCCGCTGGCTCGCGATCAAGCTCGCCGGCGTCGGCCTCGCCTCAATCATCACCGCCGGGGTGCTGAGGGCTTGGAAATGAACGACACGCTCATTCGGGCGTTTCGGACGCGATGAGGTCGTAGTTCCATTCGCCGTGGAACTCGTGTGGTCTGACGTGGTGTTCCTTGAGTTGCCG